>WOYI011082328.1_pt3 | contig 26182 bp, 26 predicted proteins | sample 6423411 | NCBI WGS metagenome assembly WOYI01 (sample SAMN13441803, study PRJNA592873) | oil field metagenome | biome: oil field; feature: oil-well bore; material: oil-contaminated soil; isolation source: oil-contaminated soil from oil-well borehole | place: Germany: Wietze | collected 2016-10-18 ... | reverse complement strand
TTGAGAGCAATGTATATGCTTGAACCGGTTAGAGGAATAGAGATGAGAAGGGATGTAATAACACTCCTTTTTCTCATATGCGTAAAATGCTTTTAGCACTAATAAGTATTGTCTATAGAACGGGGTTAGAACATTTATGATCCTGGAAAGATCTTTCGAAGAGAAAAGAAGAGCAGCATATGAAATAATCTGGAGCAGGCAACAAATAGCCAGAGATAGGATAGAGCGGCTCAAACATCTGTGAGAGCAAAAGCCAGAAGGCAAAGAGCAGCGTGAATGTAAGGAAGAATGAAGTCCACCGCAAGTTGCGTAATGAACAACGCACTATTTAAGGATTTTTCAGCTGGTGGCTTTATCTTATTACGGTTTCAACAATTCCTGCAAGCCCATGCATCCCTCTTGCTTTTTCCAGCGCTGGCCCTGCCCTCTTAATATGAGGCCGCAACGAGCCGGTTCTAACATCACGCGTTTCTGCGCCTTCTGCTGAAAAGGGCGAGAGCCACTAATAAAGCAACCAGAACGATTATCAGAACAACCACTGTGAGCAGGGATACTCCGTTCTCTCCGAATTCGAAGAGCCCCGGGCTGTTTTTCACAAAAATGTCGACACTTCCTTTGCCCACCTCGCCGCCCGCGTAAATGGTGTAGATGGTGTCCTCAACGACCTCTGGAGCCTTTAACGCTGCCATTCCATAAATGTCTGTGATGGCTGTTTCATTTTCAAGCGTTATATACGTGTCTGGAAGTGGATCTCCACCTAGGGTAGCCAGCACCATAAACTCCTCACCCTCCAGAACCTCCTCCGGAGCGGTTATGGTGACAAACAGGTCAATTATGGGCTCTCCCGCTCCCACACCGCCTCTGCCTAGAGCTACCAGAAATGGCTGCAATATCAGATTTATGAGTGGAAGTGTTAATGCAATTAAAACCAGAATGGGTATCGCTCCTATTATCGTCTGCGCAAGACCAGTATAATGCAGCAGACCCTCACTGTTCGAATAGATGAGATAGCCGCTGCTTATGTACAATATCGGGGATATAGGGATTAAAATGATAGAAATGAGAGATAAGAGACTAATCCAGAACAGGTAAATGCCAGCGGTCTGACCAGCATTTTCAGGGAAATCTCTCATAGTTTCCATGACGCTTCTGAAGTCGAGATGCATCAGATCGGATACGGCGCTCTTTCCAAAGTTCCAGAGATTCCTGATGTTTGTACTTACATCTATCAGGCCCCTCCAGCCCGTCTCAACGTCGTCTATCATCTGAGCTTCAGAGTGCTGCAGAGTTGATATCGGCACCAGAAGAACGAGCAGCGCCATCATCAGAATGGACAGATTTTTCAACATAATACATATCGAATCTTGTGCTATATATCTTTTGTCCATAAGAAAAGCATATGATTTTAAACACAAGATATATCTGTGGGTTTTGTCCTATATCACGCATACCTCCGTAGATGCTGACCGCGCCTGAACGGACATTGGCATATATGCGCGCAGTGTATTGGCGCATGATCCCAGGTCTTGAAGAAGATGGGGTTTTGACTCTGTTGGCGGAAGAGAGTACAAAAGAGACCATGCTTGAATTTGCTGAGAACTTTGTATAAAAGGTTTTATCGTTCTTGCCTATGACCACAGATCGCATAGGGAATCAACTGGGGGCTTCACATGGGAAGGAATGGTTGAGGATTCAAAGAAAGCGCCCGGGATTCTCAAAGCAAAAAACGATGTTGACAGTGACAGAAACTTTCCCATGGGGGTAGGATAGCTATAATGACTGCAGCCATCGATGGCAATATGAGGGCGGTTGCAGACTTGCAGCTCTCACAGGGCTCATTGTAAGAGCTTTTTTATCTCATCGCTGAACTCTCCTTTTCTGTACAGTATTCTTCCGTTAACAATGGTTGTGTCAACCCTCTGCGTCGTGCAGTATACAAGATTTGATGGAGTGAATGGATAGATAGATCTTTCATCCACAAGAACAATGTCAGCCAGCTTTCCCTCCTCTATTGTTCCAGCATCAATCCCTAACGCTCTTGCACCATTTTTAGTAGCGATCTCAAGGCACGTTTCATAGCCCATGATAGAGGGATCCCAGTGTGTGCTCTTGTGCAGAAGAGATGCGGAGCGCATCTCTGTGAACATGTTGAGGGAGTTGTTTGTTGCAGCGCTGTCTGTGCCAATGGTAAGGTTACTTCCTGCTTCTATAAGCTCAGGCACTGGCGCTATTCCATTCGCAAGCTTAAGATTGCTTGAAGGGCAATGAACAGCAGTAGAGCTTTTCAACCCTTCAATCTCCCTTTTTGTGAGAAAGACACAATGAACAGCTATGAATCTGTCATCAGCAAGACCTAAAGATGATATGTGCTCTGCAGGCCTTTTTCCCCTTTCTTTCAGGAAAGAATAGACCTCTCCCTGGCTCTCGCTCAGGTGCATTGTGAGGAAGGTCTCAGAAGCTATTTCTTTTGCCTTAAGCATGGTTTCATCAGAGCATGCATAGACGCCTTGAAGGGCAACCCCCCTGTTAACAAGATCACTCCCTCCTCTACTCAAGAAATGCTCGCAGTTCTTTACAGGGCTTCCTTTCTGTGTTGTCTTATCTTCATCCAGCACAGCCCATGCGAGGGCACAGCGCATGCCTATAGCTTCTGCAACTTTCGCAATGATGTCTTCGCTGTAATAAAAATCAAGAAAGCATGTTGTGCCTGTTGCTATCATCTCAGCCATGCCTATGAGAGCGCTCCTCCTTATGCTCTCTTCACTATTTCTGCGATCAAAAAGCTCTGTCTGCTTTAAAAAATCTTCCATGCTGAGATCATCGAACAACCCTCTTGCCATGGTTAGACCCAGGTGAGTGTGCATATTGATAAGCCCCGGCATAGCTAAGAGACCTCTGCCCTCAATCTTTGATTCAGCTTCGCACTCTATCTTTCCTATCCCGCTTACCCTGCTATCCTCTATAAGTATATCTCTATCTTTAGCCAGTCCTCCGTTTTGCAAGATATCTGCGTGCTTTATCAGGATCTCCATACCGGTTATTAGTTTCATACTATAGAGGATTTTGCAAAGTTCTCAAGCGCTCAGCAGAGCTATGAAATCGGGAAGGAGCAGGAGCTCTGAAGAGCCGGTGAAACGATAGATATTATCACAGGCAAGGAACTGCTTTATGAGGTCAGATCAGAAATTCTTTCATCTTAATTTTTTGTATTGTATCATAAAACTCATCTAAAATCCTGTCCATGGATTGCTTGAGCTCTTGAGATATCTCCATCTTTGGAGAAAAATCTTTTGGCTGAACGCCGAAAATGAAGATCTCATTGGGAGCTTCTCCAAGTTTCCTTGATATTTTTATGACGTTGAAGAGATCGTTTTCATGGGTGCAGAACCTGATCTCTTCCGTATCCTGCAGCACATCATCCACTGAAAAGATGCGGGTTTCTCCACATTTTCCACCAAAATCAACAGCATCCAAAATCACGACCAGATCAAATTTTGCCAGATCATGGATGAGATTGATCCCTCCTGTGCCCCCGTCAATAAATTCTACACCTTCAGGTTTTCTTCTGGCTAGTCCTTCCATCAATAGGATACCTATACCATCATCTCCCCGAAGAGGATTACCGACACCTATCGCTCCAATTCTGCTCATTCGCTTTTGTTCGCACATCATCTGAATTTTACATTTAAATAATGGGTTGAGCAGGAAATGCAGGGATCATAAGCTCTAACCAGCATCTCAAGAGCGAGTTCTACCTCTTTCTCTGTTTTCCCACTCTCTAGAAGAGCAGGGGCAAACAGCTCCATATCCTTCTGGATGTTTGCATGGTTCTGATTGGTTGGTATGACACAGTTGGCCTTAACACATTTTCCATCTTTATCGTATGTATAATCATGGAACAGGATCCCTCTCGGGACTTCAACACAGCCTATGCCGCGTCCAGCTTTAACGTTTATCTCTATTTTCTCATTTTCCAACCCTCTGCTCAGCAATTCATCTATGATCTTCATAGAGTCCTCCATGCTGTGCACGATCTCTACTAGCTGTGCTATGGAGTTCATGAATGGATTGTAGCATGGTGCTCTCAATCCGAATTTTTCTGCAACCTCTCTTGCCAGAGGGTGCAACTTTGCACTGTTGAGATTAAATCGAGCCAGAGCGCCGACCATGTACGATTCTCTGTTGTGCTTTGTGTATTTCGCTGTGGAGTGAGGCACAACCCACTCATTTGTTATGGATTCATACTCCTTCACTTCATGTTTTCCTGTGTCCGTAGAGCCAATCATTCCATCATACAGGGCATACTCGTCATCAGAGGTTAGGCCAATGTATTCCGTTTCTCTGGTAAATTCTGGAAGCTTGTCTGCGTTAGCCAGAACTATGTCTACTACCTCTCCTGCCGTTTTCATGGTCTCTTCAATCCTGGATTTGAGGTGGGTCAGCCCATTTTTGTTTGGTATCTTTGTGAATCCTCCAACAACCATGGTTACTGGATGTGTTGTTCTTCCGCAGAGCATATCACAAATCTCATTTGCCAAACGATGGACGTTGACTATTTTAACCACTGCCTCTTTATCTGTATTGATCAACGGAAAGACGCTTCCAACACCAAACAGATCTGGAGCCACCAGGTAGCCAACGTGAAGAATGTGGCTCTGTATGTTCTCACCGTGGAGGGCGAGTTTTCTGAGCAGCAGAGTTTGATCAGAGATTTTGATACCCATAGCGCTTTCGGTGGCTTTTAATGAAGCCAGAGTGTGCCCAATAGAGCATATACCACATATCCTGGATGTTATCTGGGCAAGCTGTGTATAATCGCGCCCATTGACCAGAACTTCAAAAAACCTTGGAGCCTCTGGGACCTCCCATTGGACCCTCTCAACTTTTCCATTCTTACTATTTAAAACAATATTCCCATGACCCTCCACTCGGGTAATGTGCTCTACATCTACATTTATCTCTTTTGTCATTCAAATCCCTCCTCTTTCATCACTTTTTCTAGAAGCGCAATTCTATCAAATGAGAAGATTCTGGCTGCGTTCAATATCTCATCTGCAGAGAAACCGCCATCTCTGTAAGCTTTGAGCCCAAATCTCAAAATATCTTCATTTTGGACCATGGAAAAACACCCTTCACACCTATACCCTTTTCTCGTACAATATGCATTACAACCAGAGTATGTTATTGGACCAAGGCATAAAGTGTTTCTCTGCAACAAACACCCCTCTTTTTGGTTTGGGCATTCTGCACAGACAGGGGTCCCATTTATATCGTAATCTCTGCACATCCTGGCAAAAATGCAATTCCCGCTTACGCCACAGTTACAGCAGTCCATAACATGTTCTGAAAGAAGAAGCTCGACCACTGACCTCCTTGCCTGATAAACCATCTCACTGTGTGTAGAAACTGCCAGACCGGTTGAGACAGGAAGTGTGCAACTGGATTGAAGTCCGGGCTTCCCTCCTGAAATGACCTCCACCAGACACAATCTGCATGAACCAAGCCTCTGATATTCGATAAGAAGGGGGTTATAACAAAATGTTGGTATGTCTATGTTATTCCTCTTGGCAACATCCAGAACCGTTTCTCCGGGATCGCACACATAATCCTTTCCATCTATATTTATTGTAATCTTTATTCCAGTTAATGCCATTATTCTACCTCCTCTGAGCTTAGATCACACCTAAGACATCTGAACGCCTCTCTCTTTGCCGAGGCGTCATCAAACCGTAACACAACTTCATCAAATCCATTAATACGTGCATCTGGCGGAAGTTCTTTTACGGTTTCTCGCGGGATAAAATGGTCATTCTCCCGGGATGCCATAGCATAGCTCCTGTTGTTAAGTTCTTCCAGCTCAACGAAACGATCTCTCCCACTTAATCTGATGTCTATACTGCGCGCTGCGCATTTACCATGAGCTATCGCTTGAATTACACTGGCAGGCCCGAGCACCGCATCCCCTCCTGCAAATATCCTGTCACACGCGGTCTCAAGTTTGTTATTTATTACCTTGATCCTGTTTCTTTCAAAAAGTTTATCCCTCATATCCCCCGCAAATTCATCATCTATCTGCTGTCCTATCGCAACTACAACGCTGTCAGCACGAATTTCAATCGTATCGTCGGTAGGTTCAGGCTGCCTCCGGCCCCATTTTGTATAGGCTCCAATTCTGTTTTTTCTAAACCTTACACCAACCACTTTTCCCTCTTCAATTATGAGGCTCTCAGGCGCAATCAGGAAGTGGAATTCAACGCCTTCTTCTTTACACTGCCTTACTTCGTCCACGTAAGCTGGCATATCCTTCTCTTCTCTACGATAACATATCTGAACCTTATTGACCCCAGCCCTCACAAGTGAGCGGGCAACGTCAATTGCGACATTTCCTCCACCAATAACCAGAACGTTGTTTCCAACATCAATCGTCTTTCCCATGGTGATATCACGAAGAAGCTTCAATCCGGGGATCAATCCTTCTTCACCCCCAAGGCCCAGAGTAATATCCTTCTGGGCACCAACGGCCAGATAGACTGCGTCATACCTATCTACAAGCTCCTCTAATCTTATGTCTTTTCCAACTGCAGTTCTACATTTGACTTCGACCCCCAAGTTTACTATATCATTTATCTCTCGATCTAGTATTTCATGTGGTAACCTGTATTGCGGTATTCCATATCTCATCCATCCCCCAAGCTCATCTGATGATTCATATATCGTGGTAGAATAGCCCAGCCTCTCTAGGAAATATGCTGCAGAAAGACCAGAGGGCCCTCCACCAACTATGGCAATCTTTTTGTCAACACTGCCTAACCTGCTGACATGCGAAGGCAATCCACTTTCAAATGTTTTATCTGCGCAATAGCGCTTAAGTTCTCGAATTGCAATCGGCTCATCAAGTTGACCTCTCAGGCATCTGCTTTCACAGGGATGCTCGCAGACTCTCCCACAAATTGCGGGGAATGGGTTATTCTCTCTGTTGATCTCATATGCTTCTGCAAATCGTCCATCGTACAACATCTGTATGTATCCAAAGACATTGGTCCCCGCAGGGCACGTATTCTGACATGGTGCTTTAAATAGAGCTGCGCAAACAGATGCAGAGCACCTCCGATCCTGCACATGTTCAAGGTATTCATTTCTGAAATATCTCAGAGTGGTCATTACCGGATTTGGAGCAGTCTGACCCAGACCACAGAGAGCCGCATTGATTATCTGTGCGGAGAGACTCTCAAGAGTCTCAATATCCCTGATAGTTCCATGGCCTGTGCATATCCTGTTCAGTATCTCAAGCATACGCTTGGTGCCGACCCTGCATGGAGTGCACTTACCGCAGGATTCCTCAGATGTGAAAGTTAAAAAGTAGCGTGCCACATCAACCATGCAGGTGTCCTCATCCATAACCACCATTCCTCCTGAACCAACAATCGCCCCTAGCTCTTTGAGTTCTTCATAACCGACAGGAATATCCAGATGCTCCGCAGGAATGCAACCCCCAGAAGGCCCTCCTGTTTGAACCGCTTTAAGCTTCTTATCATTTGGAACTCCTCCTCCAATTTCATAGACGATATCCTTCATAGGTATACCCATCGGAACTTCTATAAGACCAGCACGATTTATCTTACCAACAAGCGAAAAGACTTTAGTCCCCAGGCTCTTTCCTGTACCGAAAGATGAGAACCACTTAGACCCCCTCTGAATAATCATTGCTATGTTGGCCCAGGTCTCCACATTGTTTATGTTTGTAGGTTTACCCCATAAACCGCTGGTTGCAGGGAATGGCGGTCTTGGCCTCGGCTCCCCCCTGCGCCCTTCTATCGAATTGATAAGAGCAGTTTCTTCCCCGCAGACGAATACTCCTGCACCCTCTCTGATGTGTATCCTGAAACTGAAGTCTGTTCCCAAGATCCGCGTTCCAAGAATTCCATACTCTTCAGCCTGCTTCAGGGCAATTCTAAGACGTTCAATAGCCAGCGGATACTCTGCCCTCACGTAGATGTATCCCTCTGTTGCTCCCATTGCATAAGCGCCTATAATCATGCCTTCAATAACGCTGTGAGGATCCCCCTCAAGAACCGCACGATCCATATATGCCCCAGGATCTCCTTCGTCGGCATTACATATCACATACTTTACATCTCCACGAGCCTTGTGACAGAAGTCCCATTTTAGTCCTGTAGGAAAACCGGCGCCACCTCTCCCCCTCAATCCTGAGGCTTTTATCTCTTCTATCACCTCCTCAGGCTTCATCTCATGAAGCACTTTGTAAGCGGATCGGTAACCCCCTCGGGCGATATACTCTGTTATTTCTTCCGGATCTATGATGCCACAGTTTCTAAGCACGATCCTAACCTGCTTGGCAAAGAATGGCAGATCCTGATACGCAGGAATGCCTTCATAAGACTCTGAATAATTTACTGTAGTTGATGTGCATTCTGAAATTTCGGAATTTAGCTGTGCCAGCGCATATTTTTTAAGCGGGACTCCTCCTACAAGATGGGTGTCTATCACCTCTTTCAATTTTTCTACAGTCATCTTGCCATAAGTTACCCGCGGTTTTCCGGGGATTTTTACATCTACTAGTGGCTCAGCGTAGCACATGCCTATACATCCAACAGAAGATATCTCTGCATCTATCTTCTTTTCAGCAAGATACTCCTTTGCAAACTCTTTCAGCTGCATTCCTCCTGCAGCAATTCCGCAGGTTCCAAGACCAAAAATCAACTGCGGTTTATCTCTTTCAAGCCTTCCCGCGCCAATGGCGGCGATCTCTTTCAAATGGTACAATCTACTCAACAACATACTGATCCACCTCCTCATACTCTGCAAGAATATTTTTGAGATTTGAGGGCTTCACACGCCCATAAGTCTTTTTGTTTATCATTATTGTGGGAGCTAGGCCGCAACAGCCCAAACAACGCACGGATTCGAGAGAAAAGAGCCTGTTTTCTGTGGTTTCCCCAGGAGATATCTTCAAAAGCTCCTCTAATGTTCCCAGTATTCTGTCACTTCCCCTTACGTGGCATGCGGTCCCCTGACAGACTTTGATTGTATTTTTTCCGGGGGGGTTGAGCTTAAACTGTGGATAAAACGTTATTATACCATACAATTCCACAAGAGGATAACCACTTTTTTCTGAGACGTACTCCAGATATTCTTTTCCTACATAACCCAAGATCTCCTGAACATTTTGCAGTATGATTAAGGCAGGATCGCGCACACCTTCACATTTTTCAATAATCGTGTCTATTATGTATCTATCTTTCACATCCATCATATTACCTCCTTTAATTGACTATATGCCTTTATCACCTGGGATATGAAATCATTCTTTAAGTCTGTCACCCCTTTGTATTCCTTTAACATCGCTATCCGCTTATCGATAGTCTCGAGCGAATTTGTCAGCACCTGTCCACCTCCACTGATACATCCATGCAAACAGGGATAAAACTCCACAAGATTGTATTTTTCAATCCCCTTACTGAGGTATTTGCGCAATTTAGACATATCCTCTATAAGGAGCGCGCTGAAGAACCCCTCTTCACTATCAAAAGCGAACTCATAAACATAATCCTCTATTGGTGTGACATTGAGCGTGACATCGAGGTTGTGAAATTTACTCATATACGCTATTTCAAGTATCAAACGCGCATATGAATAATCACTGCGTACGCCACGGATATACGTTCTTTCCATCTCAATATCCTTATCGAAATCTACTTTTTTGCAAGAATAGAGATCAAGATCGATTTCATTTGATTTAAAAAGCGCAGAGAGCTCTCTGGAGGTCAGCACTCCATCAAATGCATCGCTCGTCTTATAAGCTATGCATGGGGAAACCAGCACAATTTTAAGGTTCTCTTCGGGATACTTGCTCTTTATTGTTTTCAACAAAAAATTTGCAGGAGATGTTTCTGGGTGGGTATACCTCTGGTATTCAGGGTAAAATTTTTCTAAATATTCCTGAACGCTGGGACACCACGAAGAAAAGGTCATAGTTCTGTTATCCCTGATATACTCCCCCTGGGCAGCATATGAAAGGTAGGTATATGGCGTAAAGTCCATCACCCTCTTTGCATTCATCTCCTTGAGAGCCGTTATTATCTTTCCTATTTCTGCTCCCATATCTCTATCGCTACCTGGAAGCGTCTCAATAAAGGAAGTGATTGCGATTGGATCTACAACAAAAACAACAAAATTTGACGGATCTTTGAGCATAGCTGATACCTTATTAACATCAGATTTTTCAGAGAATGCCCCCACAGGGCAGGAAACTAAACACTGACCACAAAATATGCACTTATTACCCTCAAGACCCACACCAAATGGTGTAGAAATTATGGATCTATTGCCTTTTTGAGAGATCCCTATCGTATGCACGTTCAGCACCTCATTGCACACTACATGACAACGCCTGCACAATATGCATTTTTTTGGATTGTATTGTATTATGGATCTGGCGTCAACTTCCCCCTCTTTGGGTACAACATCAAATCTCATATCAAGATTTTTGTGAGGGGGAGTTGTAGCGAATCTGTTGACATAGTAGAGGAGCTGATCTTTCCTTATAGGGCATCCCCTTATATAAAAATCGACATCCACCACTTCATCAATGGCCTTTGCAGGCTCTACTTCAAAGTATTTGTTGTCATAAACATCCCCGTATGCTTTTTCGACTACTTCATCGACAGGCAATAGATTCCTTAATTTGTTTACGCCTCCGGTGCAAGCGCAATCACCCAGAGCAATAAGGAATTTAGCGTTGGATCTTATCTTTTTCAGACGTTCTTCATCCATCGGTCTTACAATGGAGCCCTCTATAAAAGCTATATCATACTCATCTGAATGCTCCTTCATCGTCTCCCTGAAGGAAACGATATCTACGGCATCTATCAGATCAAGGATGGACTCTTCAAGATTTATTACCTGAAGCTGGCATCCCTCACAGCTCGCAAAATCAAAAAATGCAACTCTTGGTTTCATCATAACGCCTCCTTCAAAATTTTGATGTCAGCATAGTTAAACACGGGATCATACTGACACACATAGATGCCATTTATCGGATTTGGTGTCAAAACGGTGACGTCATAATCAATTCTCAGCTCATCGGCCAAGCTTAGAGCGTCATATACCCCTTTTTCCTCCTTGTATTTTACTTCAACCCTATTTTTTGTTTTATTTTCTATTGCTGTATCGACAGAATTTTTCAGCTCCAGCTTTTCCCTTTCGTAAGAATGTTTCCCCTCCATTTATACCCCTCTTCAGCAGACGTTGGATAAATCTTTTCTAACGCCCCTCATATCCATTACTGAACTACGCCAATATTAATTTTTTCATTTAAGGCTATTCCTGCGTTATCGCAGCGCGTATTTTACAGAGGACATGGGGCATCCTTGACACTGAATGAGGGGATAAGGACAGAAGAATTAAAAAAGATTGTAGAAATAAAGGATAGCGCTAGGTTTGTGATGGTGCACTGTGCTGAAGGCTACCACAACCATGGAAAGAAGAGCGCTTCAGCGGTTAAGAGCGTTAGGCTTTATGAGCGCGTCACCCAGCAGATAACCAAGAATGGCACCAATTATGTTTCCTGGAAAGCAGCATAAGGTACCTATACAGCATCCCAAAAATCCGGTTACCCAAGGCACCAATTCCTTGAGATTACCGTATGTAAACAGTCTTCTTATCTGTCCGGGCGGTAAATTGCTTTTTCCTATCTGACCCGGTGGCACAGATTTCTGGGCTGCAACCACTGAAAAAGAGGTTATGAAGAGCATGCCTGCGATCAGCAGAGTTATTCCACGCATAATTGTAGTATAGCTTTTACTGCATATATAATTTCTTTCTTTTTCCCAGTTCTGGTATGAGCATTGGCGCCCCTCTTGCGTATTCCCTATAGTCCTCACGAACTTCTCGAAAAGGAGCTTTTCCTCCTTTCTTGTCCTTGCTACCAGAGACGCGACGAACAGGATGTCTTGTCCTGCTGTAGACTCTACTCGTTATGAGTTTCTTGCGGCGGCTGTGGGCGACCATTTCTTTGCTGGTCTCGCGATAAAGCTTACCCATACGCCAGCAGACATCAGAACAAAACCCGGCAGTAGAAGCGCATTTTTCTCTGAGATCATAGAAAAAGACTATAGCAGGTAGTATGTGGCGTCTTTGCTCTTTGCTACGTCCGACAATCCTGGCTCCATGCAGTTGTGATGTGCACAAGCCCGTATGATTGTAGCACATCGCAGAGATGATGAATGCTAAGAGGATTATCGTTTCCACTGTTGTTACTCCCATACTGCACATTATCCTTTGCGCTAGTTGCGAAAATTTATCATCCCACTCACGCATTATGGCTGTGATCCTGAAAGCAAAGCCACCATTTGACTTCAGACTGAGCGCGGGCATCTCTAGGGACTTTGATGGAGAGGAGCTCCGTCTGCCGCTGCGCTCGGAGGCGGGTGCAGTCCTTGTTCGTATAAGAGGAGAGGGAACGGTAGAAGAGCCAGAGCTCAGTGTTGAGCTGGAATCAAAAGAAGCTCTATCGGGCACTGAAAGAAACTGGGCAATTGCGACCGTTTCAAGGATGATGAACCTTGATATGAACCTTAGAGACTTCTATGAGAGCACGGATGATGAGGTTCTTTTGAATCTGATGGTAGCATTGAGAGGACTTAAGGTGATACACACTAGTAGCGTGTTTGAGGCCCTCGTTTATGCCATAACGGAACAGCAGATCTCCCTCAATGTCGCTATGAAAATAGAACAGAGAATCGCAGAGAGATTTGGAGAGCCCATCGATTTCGGAGGAGAGAGGTATCACGTTTTTCCAGAGCCTGAGAGGCTGAATTCCATAGAGGATCTAAAAAGATGTGGACTGAGCACCAGAAAGGCTGAGTACATAAGGGATATATCCACTGCGGTGTCTGAGGGCAGGTTAGAGCTGGAGAACATCAGAGATCATGAGAGAACTGAAGAAATCATAGAGGATCTCTGTGCGCTGAGGGGCATAGGACAGTGGACAGCGAAGATGACGGTAATGAGGAGCATGCCAAGGTACGATGTCCTGCCTGCTGATGACGTTGGTATAAGGCGGTGCATCTCTCGCTATTATTTCAACGGGGAAAGGATATCCCAGCAGCAAGCCGAAGAAACGGCTGGCAGATGGGGTGCGTATAAGGGATTGGCTGCGTACTATCTGGTGAGGGCGACCATGCTCGGGTTATAGCGCATAATTTATCTTTTTCCTTGACTCTAAAGGATATGCGCTTTGAGATTGAGGGCAAGCCGCCGTATGATTTTTATCTCACGATGGAGAAGAACTTCGCGATAAGGAGAAGCGAGCGTGCCTTCGGGGATACGTTCGATGGAAAAAAATATTTCTTTGCCCTCAGAGAGCCGCTGTGCGAAGCTGAAGTCTCTTTCACAGGCAGGCCGGAAGAGCCCGTCTTTGAGGTGGAGCTCTTTGCAGATAGATTGAGCAGCAGGGAAGAGGGAAGGGTGCTGAAAAAAGCATCCATGCTCCTTGGCGTTGACGAAAGTCTGGAGCAGTTCTATGCTCTTGCTGAGAGAACAGAGCTCAGGGAAACGACAGAGCGCCTCAGAGGGCTTCACATGATTCAGTTCAACGGCCTTTTCAACGCTATTGTTCTTGGAATACTTCTGCAGAATGCCCCCGTCAAAAGATCCATGGAGATGTTCTCTTTCGTATCAGAGCGCTATGGAAAGCGGATAGAGCACAAAAAGCCGCTCTATCTGCCTTTGAGTCCGGAAGATCTCCAAAAGGCAGGTATAGAAGATCTCAAGGAAGGAAAACTGGGCTACAGGGCAAAGTATATCCAAGGCCTGGCAGAGAACTTCGATAAAACGCTAGAGAGGAGGATAGAGCTCATGAGCACGGAGAGGGCTAAGAAAGAGCTGATGCGCTTTGATGGTGTTGGCAATTATACGGCAGAGTTCGCTCTCTTCGGCTCCACGCACAGAGGGAAAAGAAGGTATGACGTCTTTCCCATAGATTCGTGGAGCCTTGGCATATATGCAGACATATTCTCGATAAGAGAGGAAAAAAGAGAGAAGGCAAAGGCACTGTGCAGGAAGCATGCTGAGGAGCATTTCGGCCCGTTGATGGGCCTGGCTTTCTGGTACGTCATGATGAGTACCTTTTAAGGCCGCTATATTGCTGATAAACTTGTTTAGCAGATCCTTGGGAGCTGATCTGCAATGGGCATGTCAACGATCCTTCTTCCCCCAGAAAGAGATCTAAGGAAGACTCTACCTTTGTCCTCAGTAACCTTTCCTATTATCTCAGCTTTTTTACCCAGAGGGTGCTTTCTCATAGCTCTAACGATCTCTTCTCCATCCCTGGCTATAACAACGACTTTACCCTCATTAGCAAGATAAAGAGGATCAAAGCCTAACAGCTCGCATACAGCCCTTACTTCTTCACTAACAGGAATCTTTTCTTCATATATCTCTATTCCAACATCCTCAACAGCTTCGTTAAGAGTTGCTGCTATGCCCCCTCTTGTGGGGTCCCTCATAAACTTTACTTCATTTAAGGGCAAAGAGGATATCAATCCGTTGAGCGGAGCACAATCGCTCTCTATCTCAAAATCGAGATCAAACCTTGAGGTCATTATCGCTATAGCGTGCTGCCCGATTTCGCCATTTATAATAACTTCATCCCCCACCTCTATCTTTTTTGGTTCATAGGATGTAAGAGATCCTATACCTGAGGTGTTTATGAATATCCCATCTGCCTTGCCTTTTTCAACTACCTTTGTATCTCCAGTAACCACCTTCACCCCAGCTTCTTTAGCGGTCTTTGCCATAGAGTCTATTATGCTCTGAAGCTTCTCTTCTTCAAATCCCTCCTCAATTATGAGACCACACGAGAGGTATAGAGGCTTTGCTCCCATAACAGATAGATCATTTATAGTCCCGCAGACGGAGAGCTTTCCTATATCCCCGCCAGAGAAAAACAGTGGATGAACAACGAAAGAATCTGTGGTGAAAGCTATCTTATTCGCAAGGAGCGCTGAGTCAGTTAGCTGAACGCTCTCAAACTTTTTGCTGATTTTATTTATCAGATCCCAGGTTAATTTGCCCCCACTTCCATGGCCTAAAGAGATCATGCATACCCTCCATATTTGTAGTAAGCAGCGCAGGTGCCCTCAGAGCTCACCATGCAGGGCCCTATGGGCTCTAAAGGTGTGCACACCCTTGAAAATAGAGGGCAGTCTACAGGCTCTACCAGCCCCTGAAGCACCTCCCCGCACCTGCACCCCTCACGCTCCTCCGATTCAAACTCCTCTTTTATGAGTGCACTGGCGTCTTTGCTACCGAACTCTTTTCTTATTGAAAGCCCACTGCTCTCTATATATCCCAATCCTCTCCATAGAGCACCGGAAGGCTCATAGACTTCGTACATTGTCTCCATAGCTTTCTGGTTGCCTTCTCTCTTTACGCTTCTTCCGTATTCTATCTCAATATCCGCTTTTCCTTCCTCTATCTGTTTAACCAGCATCAGTATGGAAGCAAGAATGTCTGCAGGCTCAAACCCAGACACTACACAGGGTATTTTACCTTTTAAAAACTCATATCCTTTTGTCCCTGTCACCGTGCAAACGTGCCCGGGAAGCAGGAATCCATCTATCCTGTTTTTGCCTTCAAGGAGCTTTTTTAAGGCAGGAGGCACAAGCTTGTGCATCGGATATACCATAAAATTTTCTGGAGAGCTCTTTATAGCCTGCGCCACACTGGGCGCTGTTGTTTCAAAACCCACCCCTAAAAAGATGACATTTTTTGCTGTTTTTCTGGCGATCTCCACAGCATCCATCGGTGAATAAACAACCCTTACATCAGCTCCCTTCGCTTTTTCTTTTTCGAGAGAAGAGAAGGTCCCAGGAACCCTTAACATATCTCCGAATGTCGCCACTATGCCGGCATGCGTGCACGCTATCATTCTGTCTATATCCATAGATGAGGTGACACAGACAGGGCATCCTGGACCGGACAGCAATCTTATATTTTCTGGCAGAAGGCTCTTGAGACCATACCTGTGTATTGCCATCGTGTGCGTTCCGCACACCTCCATAAACCTTACCTCTCTACCAAATTTTTTTATCTCCTTCGATAAGGCTGAGCACATCTCACTATCCCTAAAAGGGTTAATATAATCCATCGCTCATCTCCCTTAAGAGCTTCAGGGTCTCTTCAGCTTCCTCTTCATCAAGCTTCTGTATAGCAAAGCCTGCATGCAGTATTACATAATCCCCGACCTTAACATCAACGAAGCTTATGTCAATCTTTCTCTTCACTCCACCTATCTCGCCGATAGCGCTATTGCCAGAGATCTCCACAACCTTTACCGGTATGCCGAGGCACATCATTCCCTCCTGCCTGCTATGCATGCCTGCCCAAAAGAAATGCAGCCATCGTTCGTTGGAACTCTATGATGCATATGAACACGAAAACCATTTGTGGTTAATAAATCAAATGTTTTTTTGAGTAAGAGCCTATTCTGGAAAACTCCACCGCTCAGAGCTATATCCTTTATCCCTTCATTTACGCAGACCTCCAGAATAACATTTGCAATTGTATTGTGAAACTTACCTGCTATCTTTTCCTTTTTCTCTGGAGAGTCAACGATCTCTTCAATCATCGGCAAAAATGAAATTGTATCACCTTTTATACCTGCATCATAGCTACCCTTCTCATTCTCATCAGCCATCATCTCCAGAGCTATCGCCGCTTCTCCCTCATACCTTGATACATCCCTTATTCCTATCAGCGCAGAAACGGCATCAAAAAGTCTTCCAGCGCTTGATGTTAAGGGATATCTATCCAAAAACTTTGATAGGATGCGCCACTTCTCCCTTTCTTCTTCAGATGCAAAGCTTAAAGCTCCGATTTTAGAGAGATAGGCTAACTTCATCCTCCAGGGCTCCTCTATCGCCTTTGCGCCACCCGGCATGGGGATGTATTCAAGGTAAGCTATTCTCTCAAAACCCTCAAAATCACAAACCATGAACTCGCCTCCCCAAATATTTCCATCGGTTCCATAGCCGGATCCATCAAAAGCGATGCCTAAAGCTTCATCTATGCAGTTCTCAGCCATGCATGAGCATATGTGCGCATGGTGATGCTGTATGCCAATCTTTTCTCCCTCCTGCGCAATGGCATACTTTGTAGAGAGATATTCCGGATGAAGATCATATGCTATCAATGCGGGCTTGAAAGAGAATATGCTTTTGAAGTGCTCTATCTCTTCTTCATAAAATGGATAGCTTTCCTCTAAATCGCCTATGTGCTGGCTCATTATGACCTTTCCTTTTAGGGTTATAGCAAATGTGTTCTTCGTGTGTGCCCCGCAGGCTAAAACACCTTCGCTTACCCTTGCTTCGATTGGCTCCGGCGCATAGCCTCTGGCTCTCCTTGTCACTATCTCTCCGTTCTGTATAAAAGCCACAGAGTCATCGCACCTTGTGTGTATCTCTCTGTTGTGTGTCAGATAGAAATCAGCAAGCCTGGAGCTCAGGATCTCTTCATTTTTGTGGATTATCGGGGATTCAGAGATGTTAGCACTTGTCATAACCAGAGGCTTATTTAGCAGAGAGAAAAGAATGTGATGGATTGGCGTGTAGGGAAGCATAAAACCGAGGTATCTGTTGTAAGGGGCAACAGATTCTGCTACTGCTCCTGTTGTTCTGTCATATGGCTTGCGCCTGAGAAGGACTATCGGCCTTCTTGGGCTGAGCAAAAGCTCTTCTTCTTCGCTTGAAACTTCGCAGAGATCTTTTATCAGCTTCAGGGGAGCCATAAGAGCGAAGGGCTTGCTTTCTCTGCCCTTTCTAACCCTTAGTGCTTCTACAGCTCTCTCATCTGTGGCATCACATGCCAGATGAAAGCCACCCAAGCCCTTTATTGCAACAATCCTGCCTTCTAACAAAAGCTCTGCGGAAATCTTCACAGCTTCGTTGCCCTTAGCTATCTCTTTTTCATTGCTCAACAGCTCAACCTCTGGTCCGCAAACAGCACAGCAATCTGGCTGAGCATGAAACCTTCTGCTTGCAGGATCTCTATACTCATTTTCGCAAGCCTTACACATCTTAAATTCTTTCATTGTGGTTCTTTCTCTATCGTAGGGCAAGGATTCTATTATCGTAAATCTCGGCCCACAATTCGTGCAGTTTATGAAGGGGTAGAGATATCTCCTATCCTCAGGGTCAAAGAGCTCCCTCAAGCACTCATCGCACGTTGCTATGTCTGGAGATAAGAATCTCCCTTCATCGCTCGATTCACTGCTCTCTATCACAAAGTCCTTAAAGCGCCTGTGCTCTATTTCATCAACCTTTATATCCATGATCTCTGCCATCGGAGGCTTTCTCTCTTTTAATGCTTTGAGAAAAGAGTCCATATTGCTGCCTTCCGCTTCTATAACAACCATCCCCCCTTCGTTTCTAACAAAGCCTTTTATGTTGTTCTCTCTCGCGATTCTATAAACAAAGGGTCTGAAACCTACGCCCTGAACTATGCCTTTGATCTTTATCCTCAAAGCTTTTTCCATATTTCCTCTGTTATTCGTTTTAAATCCCTGGCAACATCGCTCTTCAAAAGCATTTCTGTATCCCCATAAGCCTTATCAATATCAGAAAATCTCACACCTCTCTCAGACATGTTTTCTATTATTCCTATTATCTTTTCTTTGCCAAGAAGCTCAATCTCTTTCTCGAGAGCTTTTTCAGCGAGCAGAGAGGGAGTTGTTATCACCAGAAATTTTGCATCCCTGAAAAAGCGCAGGAGCTCTAAGGTAGTCTCTCCCATGCCCGGCGGCGTGTCTATTATGAGAAGATCCACATTCCATATGGTTGCGGTCAATATTTCTTTAAGAGCATCAGACAGCTCTTTTCCTCTGAGAGGCGTTGCTCTTTCTTTAGTAAAGTGCGCAAAAGATAGGACATAAAGCCCTTCAAAATACTGCGGTATAATGCCCTTATCCTCCCCAATTTTGAGCTCTTTTATCCCAAGTATAGCGGGTATGCTCGGGTTGTATGCATCCAAATCCAGCAATCCAACCCTTGTCCTCTCTCTGAATATGAGCGCAAGAATGGCAGAGATCGTGCTCTTGCCCACGCCCCCCTTGGCACTCACTACAGCTAACTTTTTTACGCCCCTGAGCCTCTTCTCTATCATGCTCTCTCTGGGATCCCAGCTCATTCTTCCACGCTCTCAACCACTACGCCCCTCCCCTTCTCAATAGAGAAATCTTTGCTACCGCAGAAGGGGCATGAAACAAAGGCGTGAACAGCTTCTGGCAGGAAGTGTATCATCTCTCTCTCCTCCTCGTTTATATCCTTCAGCTTTATTTCCTTCTTACAAACGTTGCATCTTAGAGTGCATTCTTCATTCTCTATCTCCACATCCACCTGGCCCATAAGCTCTTTTAATGCGAAGAGAAATATCTCCTCGTCTATGTTCTGTAGCTCTCCAAGCCTGATTTTTATCCTCTCAGGCTTTTTGGCCTTTTCATGAACAAAGGAAGCGACGGCCTCTGCTAAAGCCCACTCATGCATGATGAGAATGTATCTGGAACGATAAACATTTTTGCCATCCGCCACAATAGATTTATATAGGATCATTTCGATAGCTTCTGTGCTTCACGAATGGAATGCAGAGAAAGAGCTCCCGCCAAATCAGGCGGATATCGGAAACTTCAGAATACTGAGCGCTCGTGGTGTGCCGAAAGTAGACCCGAAGAGGTGGGAGCTCAGGATATTCGGCGAGGTTGAGGAGGAAAAAGTTCTCAGCTATGATAATATTCTATCTCTCCCGGTGGCAAAAATAAAGGCAGATGTGCACTGCGTTGAGGGTTGGAGCATCCTTGACACTGAATGGGAGGGGATAAGCACAGGGGAGCTGAAAAAAGTTGTTGAGATAAAGGATAGCGCGAGATTTGCAATAGTGCACTGTGCTGAAGGCTACACAACCAATCTGATGCTGGATGATTTCTTTTCGAAAGATTCTCTGTTAGCTTACAGACTCAATGGCGAACAGCTCAGCGTTGAGCAGGGCTATCCTCTGCGTCTCGTTGTTCCAAGGCTATATCTCTGGAAGAGCGCGAAGTGGGTAAACGCCATAGAGTTCTCGAAAGAGGACAGAAAAGGGTACTGGGAGCAGAGGGGCTACCACAACCATGGGGATCCATGGAAAGAAGAGCGCTTCAGCGACTGATTCGCTGTTGATCGTATCTATTATTGCATCCAACCATCAATTCTTTCCCAATCCACTTTGAAGATCCAGACCTCTCCATTCTCATAAACGCGCTCGAAGGGCTCTTCGAAAAACTTTTCAAAAGCTCTCTCACTCATCGGTTCAGCATTGTTCCACTGAAGCAGAGCAACCCCTTCTTCGAGCATTGTTTTATCAACAACAACATAGTCTATCTCTTTTTTACCTGCGGGGGTATCACAGCTTTTAAGTTGTGGTAAAGCATCATCATAGCTCTCTGCGTGCAGTATATCGTAAGCGCTATCCCATGTGCACATCAGCTTTGCAAAGCCAAAGATTGTGCTGCTCAACCTGTGATCTGTAGCCACAACAGAGCCCTGCGGTGCATTATCCCTCATCCACAGAGCTGCTTCTAAATCCTTGTGGGTTATGCCTTCATTAAAACCACCCACAGCTTCTGCAGGGGGATAGGTGGTAACAACAGACAGTGCTATTAGAGCACCCACACCAAAAACAAGTGCCTTCTTTTTCTTTCTGCCCAGTAGCTGGTAGAGCTTCACTATACCGACAGAGCACAGGAATGCTATAGGAGGTGCAAGATACTGCGCATGTCTGTAAGGTATCAGTGCATGGCTCTGCGTTACGGTTCCGAAGAGAAATGATAGCGCTAAAGCTATCGCCCATCCGTAAACAAAGCTCCCATTGTCATAAAAATGAACCAGCCTTGTTCCAGTTATGAAAAATGCAAGTAACAAGAGAGCTGGCAAAAACCACAAAAGTCCACCAAAGTCAATATTCATGTTTGTTCCAGGGACAGAAGTCAGGTATACAATAAAGAGGGCTGTGATAGCTATCAGTGAAACAATAACATATCTATTCAAAAGTTCCTTAGAGGTGGGATAGCTCAGCTTTTTGAAAATCCTTCCCTTTAAAGCATATACAAACATAGCAAGCAGGATCAGCGCAAAATAAGTCAGGAATATGTAAGCATAGGACGGAACTCCTTCTATGGCTGTGCTGAGCACATGCTCCGGAAAGTTTGTGAATAAGAACCAGAATATGAAAGTTGTGGATATAAGAAATATGCTATAGGGCAAATCTATGCGCAGCTTTTCGGACCACCTTGGGTGTATGATCTCCCTTGCGGCTATGCCAAGGAGCAGAGAGATTATGAGAAAATAGCTGCTCATATGGTGCGTTATTATGAGAGCTATTGTGGTGAGATAAAGAAAGGGAATGCATCTCTTATCTCTATAGCTTCTGAGCAAGAGCAGGATGCAGCCCAGCAATAAAGGATCAGCTAAACTTCCAGGCATTGAATGGGATGTCACAAAAGCGTGAGCGACCGTAACAGCCAGGATTAGCGATGACAAAAGAGATACTTTTTCATCATGAAATATCTCCATAGATATAAAGTAGAGTATCAAAATAGAGAAAGAGGCGAGAATGGGCACCGTATATCTCAAAGCATCTATGAGCGGAATACCAAGGGCTTTTGCTACCCAGGTAACAGCAATGAACATGCCCGGGAAGTATGGATATGTCCTCCCCCAACCAGGGTATGATGAAGCATCTATCCTTCCAGTTTCATAGAGCTCCTCAGCGATATAATAGTACTCCCCGTTATCTGATCCCCAGAGAGCATAGACGTGTAGAGGGTAAATTCTTATGGCAATCGCCAGAAAGAATATCCCAAGAAGCAAAAAGTATCGCTTATCCACATGCTTAAATAATATTTTGCTTATTAACCTTTGTTATTAACAGGAAGCCTGCAACTGCAATCTTGTTGTGATTAGATCTGAGCATAGCGCCGCAGAAGCTCTAAAGCAAAGGCATAAACAAAATATATATACTAAAAAAACTTTTAAGCGTATGATCTCTCTAGGGGCGGCTATAGCTTGTGGTGTTCTGGCTTTTCTCTGCATACAGGACTGGCTATCTGTAAAGATCATTCAGGGCATGAGGCCTCTGATGGCTGGTGCTATCGCTGGTATCATACTCGGAAACTTTCAGGCAGGCCTTATCATAGGTGCATTTCTTGAGCTCATGGCTATGGGCGTCTACACATACGGGGGAGCAACAACCCCTGATTATATAGGGGGAGCTATAATAGGCACAGCTCTGGCGGTGACAAATCCTTCCATGCCCATAGAAGCGATAGCCGCAATAGCCCTTGGTATTGCTTCTCTATTCATACCATTTGATATTATCGGAAGGACTGTGAACACATTCTTCATGCATCTGGGAGACAGGTATGCGGAGAGTCTTGATTTCAGAAAGCTGGAGATGGCGAACTGGCTAGGGGTTTTCCCATGGGGTTTGAGTAGAGCCATACCCACCTTTATAGGCGTATACTTTGTCGATCAGGCCAGCGTTATCCTTGGTGCCATACCAGGGAGCATAATTGCTGGATTCGCTGTTGCAGGTGCGTTGCTGCCAGCTTTAGGTATAGGGATGCTTCTCAAAGTTATGCCAGCCAGGAGCTACTTCACTTATGGTATACTGGGCTTTGTTACAGCAGCCTACCTCAACTTCATTCTCCCAGCCCTTGGGTTAGAGCAGACAAATTTCATGGGAACAATAACCGTTGGCCTTACTCTTATAGGCCTTGCTATAGGATTTATAGTCCTGAACCTTAAATATGGGGAGGAAACATTTGTTGCCCCTGAAGAAACAAGCGAAGAGAGAAAGGGGAAAAAGCTGACAGACAAGGATCTAAGGAGGGTTTTTCTGCGCAACTATGTGCACACGGAGCTTTCATGGAACTATGAGAGGATGCAGGGATTTGATTACTTTTATGCCATAAGGCCTGCACTACAAAAGATCTACGATAAAGCTGAGGATCTAAAGGAAATGGTGAAGCTACACATGAGCTTCTTTAACACAAACCCTATACTGATGCCTGTGATCCTAGGGGCAGATGTGGCTATAGAGGAGGAGAAAGGCATAGAGAGCAGAGATCTCATACTTGCGATAAAGACAGGCACGATGGGGCCCTTGGCGGGAATAGGGGATACTCTGATATACGCCACAATAAACACAATACTTTTTTCCATCGGTGCTTCATGGGCAATAGAGGGCAATCCTTTAGGTTTTATATTCGTTCTCATAGCTGGTAATGCCATATATCTGCCGCTGCGTTACTATGGCTTCAAACTCGGTTATAGAGAAGGGATGAATGTAGCTAGAGCTCTGGGCAGTGATACAAGGATAAAGCACATAACAGAGCTCACAACCATAATAGGGATGATGGTCGTTGGTGGACTCGCACCACTCTTTGTTAGGGTCGCATTCATAAGTGAGATAACTATCGCGGGAGCAGCTGTGCCATCTATACAGAGAAGCCTTGACTCAATATTTCCATTTCTCTTCCCGGGGCTCACGGTCCTGCTCGTGTACTATCTGCTAGATAAGAACTGGAAACCCACCTATGTGCTTTTGCTCCTCTTTGCTCTGGGGTTAATATGCGGAAGCCTAGGAATCCTTGGAACCGCCTGAAAGCTTGGCTCTGACATTAACAATACCCTCTCTGCCCGAGCGCTCTGCCATGGCTGCGGCCTCTTCAATCCTAATATCCCTGTTCATCAGCAGTTCTAGTAACATAGGCAGATTTACCCCTGTTACAACCTCTGCCCTATCAAGGAGCTTTATGGATGCATTGAAAGGGCTCGCCCCAAAGAGGTCCGTTAATATGAGAGACCTCTCTGTCAATAAAGCTTCAATCCTCTCTTTTAAGCTCTCGGGGCTCTGCTCCTCCTCAAGCTCAACAGCATACAGCTTCTCCTGCTTTCCCGCTATCATAGCGCTCGTTTCTATGAGCGCTTTTGCAAACTTACCGTGTGTGACTATTATTATCGGAAACATCTTAATCACCCAGCAGCTCATGTATTGTTTTTTCTCTCAGCATCTTCTCTGCTTCCTCTTTTGAAACGCTCTTTCTCATCATTACGATAGCTCTCTTTGCGTTTCTGCCACTTTTTTCAAAAAAAAGCTCTGCTGTGCTGCGGTCCACATCAGCGCACTCCATAATTATTCTTACCGCTCTGTCAACAAGCTTCTCATTCTTAGGCGTGACATCAACCATCATGTTCCTGTACACTTTCCCAAGCTTGACCATAAGAGCTGTGCTCATCATGTTAAGAACGAGCTTCTCTGCCGTCCCACTCTTCATCCTTGTTGAGCCAGCCAGGATCTCGGGACCAACATCTATCGCTATCTCATGATCAAAATTGTGCTTGATCTCTGGGTTACAGCTGACAAGAATGGTTAGCGCCCCTCTTTCCTTTGCTTCATTGAGTGCCCCCAGAGTATAGGGGGTCCTTCCACTGGCGCTTATGCCTATCACACAATCCTTACTGCTCACCCCTATCTGCTCTACGTCGTCAGCGCCTTTTTTTTCATCGTCCTCGCTTGCTTCTCTGGCATAAAAGAAAGCATCCATTCCCCCAGCGATGAGTGCTACAGCTCTATCAAAATTGAATGTAGGCTTAAGCTCTGATGCATCCATAACACCTATTCTGCCACTGCTTCCAGCACCAGCATAGATGAGCCTTGCCTCTTCATCTTTTATGCGTTCATACATGGCATCAACCGCTCCCGCTATTCTGTCTATAGTTTCTCCAACAGCTGCTGGCACATTAGAGTCCTCTTCGTTAATTATGCGCAGGATCTCATCCGTGCTCTTTCCATCCATCCTCTTAGGGTTTTTACGCTCAGTTGCAAGATGCTCAAAGCTCATTTTACCAGCTCTTCCAGCTTAATTTTTCTATCCTGAGGTAACATTTGAAAATAGACCTTAATTCCTTTACTCTCAATCTCTCTCAAGTAGCGTATATCCTCTTCGCTCAAAGATAGGCTCTTTGCTACATTCCTTTTACCTGGCGTAAAACCCATATTACCAAGGTTTATCTCTTTGATCTCTATGCCTCTGTCTAAAAGATAAAGAGCATCCTTCGGGCTCCTCACAAGAACCATCGTCCGCTTATCCGTTATGTTATCAGCTGTTTCGTTCAGGGGAATGATCCTTACATCAACTCCTGGTGGAGCTGCCAATGGTAAAAGGGATCTCTGTATGTCATCCTTAGCCGCTTCATCATTTGCCACAACTATGCGCTGCGCATTTATGTGCTTGCTCCACGCCACAGTAACCTGCCCATGGATCAAACGGTCATCTATACGAAAGTGGACTAGCATAAGCAATATCTGGTTGATAGTATATCAAATTTTATCTTTAAGTTGTGTTTTGGCGCTTTGAGAGGATTGTATATGATAGAGAGGATGCTAAAACTATTTTTGCCATGTCGCCAGGAATGTATGGTAATGCGCCTATTGTTAACAGATTAGCAACATCATGAGCGCCAAGAACCATAGCGAGCTGCAGCAACCCGAACCCATATATGATGATAAAGTTTGCAAAGACCATCAGCCCCAGAGTAAAGAGAAAGTTCGGAGAGTGCTTTTCGGTGAAGTAGCCAATGAACAGCGCTGCTACTATAAAACCGAATACATACCCACCGGTAAATGAGAGCTCTCCAGCAAACCACGGAATTGTGGCTATGGATGCGCTTATCATCCCTGCAACCACATAGAGCACTTGGCTTATCCCGCCGTAACGTCTCCCAAGAACTGCACCGGACATCAAAACGACAAGGGTCTGTGCAGTAACTGGAACAGGGCTCCATGGGATATAAAACTTCACCATGGCTGATAAACCAGTAAGGCATACAAAAATTAGAGAGAGCACAATCATGCGAGTGTTTTCAAGCTCACGTAGCTGCCCAAAGAGTCTGTTATTGAAAATCCCAGAAAATAGATTTCTTCCCATATCCATGTGTCAGTAAATAAATAGGCGGATTAAAATTTTGTGGTAAAAAACAAAAATAAGCTATTCAGGCTATGAAACCTTTGCCTATTATGTAGATCTCAGAGCTGTGCTTCCTGCTAGCCTGAGGCACAAAGCATCTGC
>WOYI010872421.1_pt2 | contig 26227 bp, 40 predicted proteins | sample 6423411 | NCBI WGS metagenome assembly WOYI01 (sample SAMN13441803, study PRJNA592873) | oil field metagenome | biome: oil field; feature: oil-well bore; material: oil-contaminated soil; isolation source: oil-contaminated soil from oil-well borehole | place: Germany: Wietze | collected 2016-10-18 ... | reverse complement strand
CGAGGCCTAACCGTACGGAGGGGGTTCATCTCCCTCCGTTAAAAAAAGAGGTCGCGCATATAAAGCACGACCTCTTTTATTAACGTTCAATTACCTATTGTCGTTGACCTAATGTCACAGGAACATCCATGGTTTTACCACTGCGAATAATTGTCAGAGTGATCTGGTCACCCACCGAAGTGTTCAACACGAGGTAACTCATCAATTCGCTGAAATCTTTGATTTCAATCCCATCCACCGCAATGATCAAATCGCCGCCTGTAGTCAATCCCTGGACCGAAGTTGGCTGCGTTCCGCCCTTGATCCCCGCCTTGTCTGCCGGGCCGCCTGCTACAACACTGGCAACATAAGCGCCGGTCGATTGCGGTAGTTTCAACGCCTCAACCATCGCCAGGGACATATTGGAATAACTGGACAAGCCCAAATAGGGATAGGCATAGGAACCATTTTCAATCAAAGATGGTACAACCCTGCGCACCGTATTAGAGGAGATAGCAAACCCGATGCCAGTGCTGACCGCGCCGCCAGTAATACTTATACCTGCGGTTTGAATTGCCCGGTTTACGCCGATCACTTCTCCGTTCAGGTTCAAGAGTGGACCGCCAGAGTTTCCTGGGTTGATCAGCGCATCGGTCTGGATGGTGTCACCCGAAGAATAATACGTTCCTGACTCCGTTTGGCGCATCGAATCGAGCACTCGCCCTCTCGCTGAAACGATCCCAACCGTCATCGTACCGCTGAGCCCATAGGGGTTGCCAATCGCTACTACGGTTTGACCAACTTTGATAGCTTCGGAATCTCCCAGGGTCAACGGGACCAGCACATCGGGGTCAACATCCACCTTGATTACAGCCAGGTCGGAGTCCATGTCGCTTCCTATCACCGTTCCGTACACCTTCAAGCCCGATGGGAAGTGAACTTCCAGCTCGGTCGCATCGCTGGCTACGTGATAATTGGTCACAATATGCCCTTCTTTATCGATGACAAAACCTGTGCCCTGACCGTTACCTTCGGCTGTCGTAAACTGCAGCGAAACAACTCCGGGACTGACTTGCTCATATAAAGCCTCAAGGCTGCCCTCCAGGGAAGCGTATTCGGGAACAAGAATGGTCTGGCTGGTTTGTGCTTCCAGCGTGGCTACACTCTCTTCAGGGACTTGCTCCACTGCCTCCGGCGTAGTTTGACTATTACTCCGAGTCAGCCTGCAGGCTGATAAGACCAAAAAAATAACCATCAAAAATGTGATGATCCTGAATGTCCGGTTTCGTTTATTCATAAACACCTCTAATCTCTATAACTTTCATTAATTAAATATAAACCAAGTTTGTTAATGGTTTATAAAAAGTATAGCGTGGTAGATCTGCCTGGTTCAGAGCCCCTCTGGTCAAAAAAGAACTTGTGGTTTACAACTCAGACGCTCGTTTTTGAATTTCGAACTCTTCTGGAGTTTCAGCCTCGATGGTAATCCCATGCGGTCTGGATTTTCCGTTTTCGTCGACATAAACAAAGGTGATAAAACCATCAACCGTCAACTCCCCCTTGGTGGTTGCCCTGATATAGGCAATCAATCGCGATCTTCCTGTCAACACGATTCGGGAATCGTAACGTACTACTTCTCCAGGTTTAACTGGACGAATGAAAGTCATCCCGTGAATTTTCAGACAAAGAACAAATTCCGGTGGTAGAAGGTTTGAGGCGGCGATAAAACCAGCCTCAACCAACCATTCTGCGCCTCTTCCTGCGTACAAGGTCCGATGGTGGTTCAAGTCTTCCCCTTTGACCAGGTGGTGGATTGTCAAAGTCTGCATTTTCATGAGCACCTCACTCAATTAGTAGTTGTAAATTGTCAAACGCCACCTTGAATCCAGAAAGGTCAAAGGTGCCCGCCAGCATTCCAATTCCGCCAGGTTGATAGTCTGGATCAACCGTGGTCGCCAAAACAGTTCCGTCCAAAGCCAGCACCAATTGGTCCTTGCCGCATTGCGCGCTCAACCGGAAGGGTCCTCCCCCAGCAACTTCCTGGGAGTAACTCCAGTCCACCAAAAAAAATGTGTCTTTCCCATCCTGCTTCCAAATGGTGTAATAGCCATCCTCGCTGATTTCGAGAACGTAAAAATGTTCGTTATCCACCAATCCGCAGATGAAACCATAATCGGCATCCCCAACCGATTCAACCACTCGAACATCCGCTTCGATCACGATCGGATCATACAGGTATTCCTGATCCGACCAGACCAAATACATCGGCTTTCTGACCCTGATAACGTATTCCCCGTTTTCGTATTTTGACTCGCCATCCTTATCCACGATGTTACTCCAGCCACTTTTTGGGTCTGAAAAATCGTCTTCGAAGATAATCTGACCATCTACGTTGAAATTCACGCCATTGGCATTTCCAGCGGTAATTGCGACTTCACCAGCCCTGGCAGCTGTCACCAACTCCATCGCCAGGTTAATTGGGCGCAGAGCGTTGATAAAGCCGCCGGTTGGCACACAGGTGTCATTATCATCAATATACCCATCCCGGTTGGTGTCCATCAGGGCGCGGCAGTCAACAATAGCATCGCTCAAATCGCCCGATCCGACTGCCGTAGGAACGCCGATCAGTTCACCCCTTTCATTCACTGCCAGACCACCGCTGTTTCCACCTGCAATCGTTCCGCTGGTCTTGATGAAAGCCCGGTTGCCGTACGCTTCTTCAGAAGTAAACCCGCTCACCTCTCCCCGGGTGAGTGTTATCGTATCACCGCCGATTCCCGGATACCCCAGGATGTTGATCGATTCTCCCAATTTCAACTCGTCGGAATCGCCCAGGGGAACAAAAGGCAAGTTCAACAGGCTGTAATTCAAGGGGTTTCCGTTCAAATCCCGGTTTGGTTTGATTACAGCAATATCCAGAGCTTCGTCTGCCTGCACAATACTGGCGTAATAGGTTCGCACGGGGGGCGCATCTTCTGCCACAGTCAACGAGATGATCAGGTTCTTCACCTGGTAAAAACGATCCGAAAGCACTACGTGCGCGTTAGTCAAAATCAGTCCATCTGAACTGATGATCGTGCCGGAACCCGTCCAGCCGACCACTTCCTGACCGTCGATATCTACAGTGGCTTCAATTTGTACAACCGCTTGCCAGGGGATCGCGCTGAGTGCGGTCGGCGTCGTTAGCGGAGAGGAGCCTGGTTGCCAGCCTTCGGGATTAACACCAGTCACATCAATCCGAACATCAAAAGCGAAATCCTTGTCATCCGTCCTGACCAAACCTGCACCTTCCAGGGTTCCGCTTTCAACGGCTTCGAAACGAAAAGTGAATACTTCTTTACCCGTCGGAGCGATTGTCAGGTCCATTTCTATCAAGCCCTCCCCAACCTCGTTGCGAACCAATGTAAGAGCAGGCTCTGAACCGATATATCGGGCGGCATTCATCAATTCCTTTGGCATGTTGATACGGCTGATGTGCACGTTGTAAAGACCAGGGTTGGAAAGGACCAACTGGAGGTCAAAAACACGTCCCTGGCTGATTTCGGTGGCAGGCAAGACCAATTCAACCTCCAAAATGCGCTCGGGTTGCTCCCTGGTGATGAACGAACAAGCCGAAATGATTAGGAGCATCACACACAAAAGGCTTACAAGGACAACGCCTCTCGTTTGGTTTTTATGTTGAATCAAATCATCCTCTCTCATCCAGCGGTATGAAATTATTGGGTATTAATTTCCAACCCCCCTCCAGCAAAAAGCACAGGAAGGGGGGCAAGTGGGTCATTTGTTAAAATGCTTTCGCCTGCATTTCTCAATCACGGCAGTTCATTATCTGGACTTCAGCTAATCCCACTTGATGGTCGGGTCAATCGGCCAGTTCCATTCTGCCGGGTCAGCATACCAATCGGAAGGATTGATGTCTTTTGTCTCTTCGCCAGGTTTGACTTCCACTGCGATCAGACCGTGGTCCGTACAAGCCGCAGTCAACCCGCAGGGAACCGCCTTGGAATAAGCTCCGAAAAAGGTTTTGGAAGGGTTGGCAATATCATAAGCTAACACGTAATAACTTGCTGGTTCCAGGTCAGTGAAGCGGTAAAAGCTCTGGCCCGCTACCGTATTTTGCCAGTAATAAACACCAGTCAAGGGATTCATAGCCACAATCCGCAGCGCGGGAATGTTTCCACTCGGATAAGACAGCGAACCCGAAAGCGCACCATTGCGAACTTGTGGGGTGGCGGTTGCCGGGATAGCTGTGGGGGTGGTTGAGGTAGGTGCTACCGTCGCCGTTGGGCAGACAGCACAGGTAGGGATTTCGCAAACAGCACACGTTGCTGTTGGGCGGGATACTTGAGTTTTCAACGCTTCAATATCACTGCCTTGCACAGTCAGCTTGACGCTCATTGCCTGTTGTGTCGCCAAAGCTTCATCAGTTTGGGCAGTACAACCAGCTGAGATCAGCAAGATCAGAAATAGACTGAATAAAATCACTTTTTTCATAGTTCCTCCATTAAACAAATCAATTATAGCCTTTCTTCGAGGCAGTTGACAGAATGGTCCAACGATCATGCCGGCAGTTAAAGCCCATGTAGATCTGCTGCGGTCTATTTCAGACAGCTCTGCCATTGAGAATCGCTTATACTTTAAGTATGGATAGTTTTGATTTCTTTCGCCCCACCATTCTGACAGTAACCGCGCTGTCCAGTTACCTGCGGGAATTGCTGGAAACTGACGAAATCTTACGCGATGTTTGGGTCAAAGGCGAGATCTCCAATTTCACCCAACCCCGCTCAGGGCATCTCTACTTCACCCTCAAAGACGCTGACGCCCAGGTCCGCTGTGTGATGTGGAAAAACGCTGCGATGCGTCTCAGCTTCTCCCCCCGGGATGGGCAGGGCGTGGAGGTCCATGGCAGCATGAGCTTCTTCCCAGCTGGTGGTCAAGCCCAACTCTATATCGACAGCATGCAGCCCGTGGGAGAAGGTTTACTTTTCCAGGAATTCTTACGTCTGAAAAACAAACTTGAAGCCGAAGGGCTATTTGACCCTTCGCACAAACGGTCGCTTCCAAGGCTGCCAGAACACATAGGGATCATTACTTCTGCCAGCGGAGCAGCTCTTCAAGACATGCTCAACACGCTCAGGCGCCGCCTGCCCCTGGTGCGCGTCACGCTCGCTCCCAGCCTGGTGCAGGGTGTTGAAGCCCCAGCCAACCTGATCAAATCGCTGAATTTGCTTAACCAGTTCGATGACCTCGACCTGATCCTGCTCGCCCGCGGTGGCGGGTCGATTGAAGATTTATGGGCTTTCAACGACGAGAACCTTGCCCATGCGATTTACAACTCGCGTGTTCCGGTGATCTCCGGTGTGGGGCACGAAACCGACTTCACCATTGCTGATTTCGTGGCTGACTTGCGCGCTCCCACCCCAACAGCTGCCGCCGAGCTGGCGACGCCAGTCACAATCAACGACCTTTACATTGCCCTGCAAAATGCCCGCGCCAGTCTTCAGGATTCGATGAACGAGGCGATAGCTACACGCATTCACCAACTTGAACTAAAAATTCTCGATTTACGCCGCCTCTCCCCCATCCAACGGGTCAATAACGCCATCCAGACCCTGGATATACTGCGCGAACAGCTTGACCGAACGATCCAAAACCACATACAGCAGCTTTGTTTCCATCTGCAACACCTCAACAGCAGGCTTGAAACCTTGAATCCACTTGCTGTTTTGAAGCGCGGTTTTGCCATACTGAACGATGCCCAAACCGGGCAGCTCATCAGCCAGGTCAGCCAAACCCATGAAAATCAAGCCGTACAGGTGCGTTTTGCTGACGGCAACGTTCCAGCAAACCTCCACCCTTCCAACCAGGAGAAACCATGACCGAAACCCAACCTACCAGTTACGAAGCCGCCTTTGCAGCGCTCCAGGAGATCATTTCAAAACTCGAAAATGGCGAATTGTCCCTCGAAGAATCGCTCAAGCTCTATGAAGAAGGCAAGAAACTCTCTGACCAGTGCGCCCAATTACTCGAAAAGGCACAATTGCGCGTCAACACCCTTGGCGAAGACAGCCGGGCGGTGAGCGAGGAATAGTGGGCAATCTGTTCGATTTTTTCAAGAGCCCAATCGCCATTTCTGCGTTGCTGGGTTGGGCATTAGCTCAACTCATCAAGCTGCCCATCGGTTTCGTGCGAACAAAAAAATGGGATTGGGCATTGCTCATCAACGCTGGCGGAATGCCCTCCTCGCATTCTTCGCTTATGAGCGCGGTTACTACCGCGATTGGGCTTTGCCTGGGGTGGGACAGCCCCCTCTTCATCCTGGCTCTTTCGATCACCGGGATTGTGATTTATGATGCAACCGGAGTGCGCCGCCAGGCGGGCTTTCATGCCGAACGAATCAACCAGATTCTGCGCGCCATCGTCGTAGAACACAAAATGGAAGAAGCCGAGCGGGTGGAACTGCTCGAAATCATCGGTCATTCCCCTGCAGAAGCAGCGGTTGGCTCTCTGCTCGGCATTCTTACTGCCTTTACTGTCTGGTCGTTGATGGTCAAGGTTTGAAGTTTGAAAAATGAGTGTCACCTACAGTACCCAAAAGGAATTTCCTCCCCAGCAAGTATACGATCTCTTTGCCAGCGTGAAATGGACGGCTTATACCAAAGATCTTCCCAAGTTAATGCGCGCATTGGAGAAAAGCAGCTTGGTGATCAGTGCCTGGGAGGGTGATGAGCTGGTCGGCTTGATCCGCTCGCTCACCGATGGTGAAACCATTGCTTACATCCAGGATATTTTGGTAAAACCAGCTTTTCAAGGCAAACACATCGGCGAAGAATTGATGTCCCAGATGCTCAAAAGACTACAAGGTATCCGCCAAATCGTGCTTATGACCGATGCCGGGGAAAAGAACAGCCATCTTCATGCCTGGTACAGGTCCCATGGTTTTGAACCTTATGAAGACCTCGGCGTAACCGGTTTTGCGATTTTTAACCTGGCTTAATCCCATACCAACTGGCGTTCCTCGCAATAATCGAGGAAAATATCAAGATTTTGCTTCGTGCTAACGAACTGTTTTTGAACCGTCACTACGAGATTCTTTACCAATATGCCTTTAGTGATTGTTGATGATTGGTTGGGCAAAGGGTCGTGCCAGTCTCTCTCTTATTGGTGAGATTGCTTCGTCACTGCGCTCCTGTGGTGTATCAAAGCAATTAAAACAACGAAATTTCCACTACTCTTCCCCATCTCCCATGGAATAACCGACTGGTTAGTCCTTTTTGCAATATCTTCAGCCTTTTTTTGCTAATTTCCCCACAACTCGCGCCACGATCATCTTTAACTCCGGCACCTTAAACAGCCACAACATAGCGGCATACATGAGCAAGCCGGTGATCACGCCTCCACCAAGCACAAGATACTTACTCTGCTCGCTAAACAACGCCATCCATCCCAACAAACCCAAGCCCATAACAGCACTGCCAACCAAAGCCTGCCAGCCAGTTTGCAATATTTGCCTGCCAGCCAGACCATTCAACCGTTTGCGCAAGATCTGAAGCAAAGCGATACACTCCACGGCTGTTGCCACACTGTTTGCCAACGCCAGACCGCCAAGAGGCAGCCAGCCGATCTCACCAAAAAGGCGCGCAAATGTGAAGGATAGCAAGATGTTGCCGCTCATTGCCAGAACACCTACAATTACGGGTGTTTTTGTATCGTGCATGGCGTAAAAAGCCCGGCTCAGAACCTCGACCAGGCTGTGCCCTGTCAAACCTATGGCATACCAAAGCAGCGCCCAGGCAACCATTTGGGTGGAGGTGGTGTCAAAACTGCCGCGTTCATACAACACCCGGACGATTGGAACCCTCAGGAGAACCAAGCCAATCGTTGCCGGCAGCGCCAATAAGAGCATCACACGGATGATCCCGGACAGAGTCTGTTTGAATTGTTCGAATTGCCCCAGCTCTACCTGAGCGGAAAGAGTGGGCAACGATGCTGTTCCTGCCGACTGTGCTATGGCAGCCTGGGGCATGAGCATGATCGTGAATGCCCACGTAAGCGAACTGGCAGCCCCTGCTCCCAGGGAGAGCCCGATAATGGTGTTGGCAACAAAATTGAGTTGTACCACACCAGCCCCAATAACACGGGGCACCATCAATTTCAAAACTTTTAGGACTGCTGCATCCTTAAACCAGACCACCCGGTCGTAAAAACGGTTGGGCAGATGAAAAAGGCTGGGAAGCTGCAGTAACAAGTGCCCAGCAGCACCGATCACCGCGCCAATAGCCAACCTTTGAATGCCGAGAGACTTAGGCAAGAGTAAGGTGCCCACCATCAAGCCAATTGAGTACATGGTTGGCGCCAGGGCAGGCCAGAGGAAGATCTGGTGCGCGTTCAAGGTGCCCATAATCAGCCCGCTGACTCCGAAAATGATCACGGTTGGCAGCATCGTACGCAGCAATTTCACCGTAAGGTCCAGCATAGCCGGGTTCGCGTTTTCGACCAACGCAAAAAGGATCTTATCGACGATAACCGGAGCAAAGATCCACATCAAAACTGAAACCCCGATCAGGATCATCAGCAGAGTATTGATCACCCCTGATGCCAGCTTCCATGCGCTTTGGGTGTCTTTGCGCGTCAGCATGCCTGTAAACATGGGGATGAAAGCCGAACCCAGGGCACCCCCAGCCGTCAGATTGAAGAGTAATTCGGTCACACGGTTGGCAGCATTATATGCATCCAGTTCCATGCTGGTGCCAAAAGCGTGTGAAATAACCATGCCGCGCAGGATGCCAACCACGGTACTGAGAATATACGCCAGCATGACGATGCTTGCAGCCCGGGCGATTTGCTGCCCGGCTGTCCTGGCTCCCGTTTCAGGCGGCATGGAGAAGTTTTCAGTCATCCTTTTTCATCTCGCGCTTGGCTTCTTCCCAGAGAGCGTCAAGTTCTTCAAAACTAAAATCATCAACATGTTTGCCCTGCTTTGCTGCTGCGGCTTCGATGTAGCTAAAGCGCTTGCGAAAGCGGGAGTTGGTCTCCCTCAAAGCCACCTCGGGGTCAATTTCGAGCCAGCGAACCAGGTTGACCACCGCAAACAGCACATCTCCAGCTTCCGATTGTTTTCTTTCTGGCGTATCTGCTTCTTTGAGTTCCTGCAATTCCTCGTGAATTTTCGCAGCCACGGGTTCAATGGTCTTCCAATCAAAACCTACCCGCTTCACCCGGCGCTGGATCTGCTCTGCCTGGGTCAGAGCAGGCAAAGCAGCGGGGATTCCGTCCAGCATACCCTTGCGCTCCTCGCCCTTGTTTTTCCGCTCGTCCGCTTTGATCTGCTCCCAATTGCTCAAAACACCTTCCACCGAATCGACCTGCAATTCGGTAAAAACGTGTGGGTGGCGGCGGACGATTTTTTCACTGATTGCCGAGATTATGTCCGTCATGTTGAAATTTTGCTCTTCGGTCGCAATTTGAGCATGCAGAACGATCTGCAAGAGCAAGTCACCCAGCTCTTCCATCAAATGCTCCGGGTCTTCTTCATCCAGCGCTTCAAGAACTTCATAACACTCCTCAAGCAGGTAAGGACGCAAGCTAAGGTGGGTTTGTTTTTTATCCCAGGGGCAGCCATCCGGTGCCCGAAGGCGCGCGATGATTTGCTGGAAGTCTTCAAATGCTCTGCCGTTTTCACGTGCTGGCAGGTATAGTGTGCTCATCAGTCCGGTATGCAAGCTTTGATCTATTTGGTGAAGGGGAATTTCCTCTACCAGTTCATCAGGCAGACCGGCATTGTGGATCAGTTTGACCGGATAATCATCCGGGTAATTATTCATCAATGTCAATTTAAGGTCGCTTACTTCCATCCCTGGTCTCAGGTTGGAGATCAAGGCAGGGCTCGAAACGGGGAAAAATGGGATTTCCAAGCCAGCAAGGTAGAGAGAATCAGTTAAGACCAGTTTTGGATGGGGGTCCATCCCCAAAGCGGAGCATACCGGTTCTAAAAAACTCATTCCGTCGATGACACGCACCGGGATGCCAGTTCCCTCAACCTGCACCATGATCTGACGCACCGTTTCCTCAGCGATGAAAGGACTGCCGGGCACAGTATAAGTTACTTTGCCCTGTTCTTTGGCAAGAGCAATGATCTTTTTTGCGATATCAGTGCCAAAATCGCTTGAATTAAATTCATCTTCGTCGTCGAAACTGTGAATGACGATCCCCTCAGGCAATTCAGAAAAAACGGGATGGTAGCGTGTGCGTGCCCAGATTTCCTTTGTTTGAATAAGACAGTCCCAAGCCTCTCTTGTGAGATTATTAGCTCCGGCTGGACCCAGCCCAACGATTACGATCCCATTAAATTCCATTAACACCTTCAATCGTCCTTATTACCATTTCCAAATCAACTGATTTTTATATAGCAAAGGCTGTCCATCATAAATGGACAGCCTTTTGATTGTAATGCAATTTGACCTTTGCCAGAAACCAAACAAAGTCTGAACTTTCCAAGAGTCAAAATTGTGGGAGACCCAAAGAGGTCTCCCCAACAAAAATGTTTCTTCGAAAACTAACGCTTGGTGTAGGTCGGGGCCTTGCGAGCACGCTTGAGACCTGGCTTCTTGCGTTCCTTTACACGAGGATCGCGCGTAAGCAGACCGTGTTCGCGCATAGCGCCGCGCAGGCTCTCGTCCATAGAGACCAGGGCACGAGCCAAACCGAGTTTGACTGCGTCGCGCTGACCGCTAACACCGCCGCCTTCGACCTTTACAGTTACATCGAAGGATGAGGCTGGTCTTCCGGTTGCATCCAATGCGCCCAAAATGGCAGGGACATCGCCGATGCGGGTGAAGTACTCGTTCAGTTCTTTGTCGTTGACAGTAAAAACGCCTGTGCCTTCATATACACGTACGCGGGCAGTACTTTCTTTTCGACGACCAATTGCTTCAGTATATTGTGCCATGTTTCCTCTTTATTAATCCAGATCCAAAGGTTTCGGGTCCTGTGCTTGATGCGGGTGTTCTGGACCAGCATAAACTTTCAGGTTGTCCAGGAAGCGCTGGGTCAGGCGGTTTTTGGGCAGCATGCCCTGGACAGCGAAACGAATGACGCGGTCAGGGTTGTTTTGAAGCTGCCGGGTGTAATCCACCATGCGTAGTCCACCCGGATATCCGGAGTGACGATAATATTTTTTCTCTCCCACACGGGTCGGATTCGCATAGATCTTCTCTGCGTTGATCACAACCACATGGTCACCCAAAACGACACCAGGGGTGAAGTCGGGGCGATGTTTGCCGACCAGGATTTCTGCAATTTTGGTCGCAAGGCGGCCAAGGGTTTTACCGGTGGCATCCACCAGGTACCACTCGCCGGTAATCTGTCCTTTAGGAACGTATGTTTTATCCACTTTAACCTTCTCCGTTTTGTACATACCCTAAGCTTTAAGCCTGGGCAAACTTATCTTTTTAATTTTCTGTATCCTCAGCATACCTGACATCAATCAAGGTAAGTCCTCTGGCGGGTGCCAGGGAAACAATCCCGGTACTGCCTGTTTGCAGTCCTGTTGGGATGATCTCCACCGGAAATTCCCTGAAACCCACACTCACCAATACATAAACAATTCGCCTGACCATATGATAAAGGAAGGCGTTGCCAGTGATAGTAAATTCCATCGAGTCCGCTCCGCTTAGCTCCCATTTTGCTTGCTCGATCCTGCGGATACTTGTACCGAATTCGGACAATGGGCGTCCAAAAGCGATAAAGTCATGTTCGCCAACCAAGTAGCATGCCGCTTCGTTCATCAGCGCAATATCAGGTGCGGCTTCCAAACGCCAGGCAAAACGGTCTCGCAAAGGGTCACGGGCAGGCTGCCAATACAAGCGGTAAATGTAACTGCGGGCAAGAGCATCATAACGGGGGTGGAATTGAGCTCCTGTCTGCTCCAGTCTCTGAACCTGGATGTCAGCAGGTAAATGGGCATTCAAAGCTTTAAGCAGTTTGTAGTCACCGTGTTTCCAATCAAGTTCGAAACTGATCACCTGGGCACTGGCATGTACGCCTGTGTCGGTCCGACCGGCTGTCAGGATACTCCTGCCTTGCCAGCCGAGTGCTCTCAAGGCATCTTCGAAAACGCCCTGTACGCTTGGTTTTTCCAATTGCCGCTGAAAGCCGCTGTATTGCGTGCCTTCGTAAGCGAGGATAAGTTTGTAATGTGCCATGCCTTTCGATTTTCCTGAAAGGCGCTTCTAAATCACCGCGTTTATTCCGAGACCAGCTCTAAAACGACCATCTCAGCGTTATCGCCTTGACGGGGTCCGAGTTTGAGCAGGCGGGTATAACCACCCTTGCGGGAGGTGAAACGCGGGGCAATATCATCAAACAGTTTCTTAACGATCTCATTGCTGGCATTGCCAAGTTCACTGGCAGCCTGTCGTCGGGCGTTGATCTTTAGGGTGTCGTCTGCCTTTTGGACATTCTTAGCCAGTGTGATCAGTTTTTCGGCGTCGGGTTGAATCGATTTTGCCTTTGCCAAGGTCGTCTGAATTCGTTCGTATTCAAATAGTTGTTTTATCATCGTCTTTCGCATCGAGGTGCGATGACCCATGCTGCGGTTAAGACGATATCCTTTAATCTGGTGCCGCATTACTCGTTCTCCACTTCTTCTTTCATATAGCCTTTTTCGATCATCTTGGCTTTCAGCTCGGACAAGCTTTTCTCTCCAAAATTACGGATGGAAAGCATAGCGCTTTCGCCCTTGTCTAAAAGTTCCATCACATCACCAACCGTTGTAATACCAGTGCGTTTTAAAGAATTGAAGACGCGCACACCAAGGTCGAGTGATTCAATCGGGGTCTCAATAACATCACGATTGATGACTGGCTGTTCTGTTTCAATGACTTCGATCGGTTTGGTCAGCATTTCTTCGCTGGTGCCACTGATAATTCCAAGTTGGCGCATCAGGATGCGAGATGATTCGATCAGTGCTTTTTCAGGTGAAATTGTGCCATCAGTCCAAATATCAAGCGTCAATCGGTCATAATCAGTACTGTGACCAACGCGAGCGCTGGTAACTTCCCAATTTACACGGCGTACAGGGGAGAAAATTGCATCCACAGGTAAAACGCCAATCGCCATATGGTCTGAACGGTCATTTGCCGGGATGTATCCTCTGCCGTATTCAACCGTCATTTCCATCTCAACATGAGCGTCATTTTCGCTAATACTGAAGAGTTCACATTCGGGGTTGATAATTTCCACTTCGGGAGGGCACTCGATGTCAGCGCCTGTGATCGTACCCTGACCCTTGACCTCGAGATGAATAGTTGCTGAATCAACATTGTGAAGCTTGAAACGCAACAGTTTGATGTTCAACATGACCTGAATGACATCTTCCCGAACACCAGGAATGGTGCTGAATTCATGCATCACGTCTGAAACATGGATCGATGTGATCGCCGCCCCATCAAGTGAGGAAAGCAATACTCGGCGTAGTGCGTTACCAAGGGTAACGCCAAATCCGCGTTCCAACGGGCTGATTGTGAACTTACCATAATCACGCAGCTCTTCTAAACGCTCTACTTTTGGTGATACCAATTCCATTTTCTTTGTCACGGTTTACCTCTTCTCAGTCTAACGGTGTTTAAAGACCGCCCTAAGACTCCTGATTAGCGAGAATAATATTCAACGATCAGTTGCTCGTTGAGGTTACCATCGATTTCAGAGCGTTCCGGTTCGCGCAACATGCGACCGGACAGATTGTTCAAATCGCGAGCCAACCAGGTTGGCACAGTCCGGCCTTCCGCTTCTTCACGCAAGTGCTTGAAATAAGCGTTGTCTCTGGAACTTTCTTTTACGCTGATCACGTCGTCAACTTCGACTCCAAAAGAGGGGATGTCCGCACGGCGACCATTGACCAAAAAATGACCATGGGTAACCAGAATGCGTGCCTGGGGGCGGCTAGCCGCGAAACCCAAACGATAGACGACATTAGCCAACCTCGTCTCCAGGATGGTCAAAAGGTTCGTACCTGTTTGACCGCGCATAGCTACTGCCTGACCATAGAAACGGCGGAACTGACGCTCATAGATACCGTAAACGCGACGGGTCTTTTGTTTGGCACGCAGCTGCTTGCCGTAGTCGGATTCACGACTTGGGCGGGCAGCACTCATCTTGCCATGCATTCCCGGGGGATAAGGTCTCTTTTCAATAGCGCATTTAGGGGTGTAGCAGCGTGCTCCTTTGAGGAACAGCTTTTCACCCTCACGGCGACACAAACGACAAACTGCTTCTGTATATCTTGCCATAATAACTTAATCCTTTTTCTTTTGTACTACACGCGGCGTTTCTTTGGAGGTCTGCATCCGTTATGGGGCACAGGAGTCATGTCAGTAATCTTGACAACTTTCAGTCCAATTGCCTGTACGGCACGAATGGCAGCTTCCCGACCGGGGCCAGGTCCTTTAACAAACAGTTCCACTTCCTGCAGACCCATTTGCTGGGCTACTTTGATGGTCTGTTCTGTCGCCATTCGAGCAGCGAAGGGTGTGCTTTTGCGGGAACCCTTAAAACCAGCAGAACCAGAACTGCCCCAACAAATTGTGTTGCCTTGCATGTCAGTCACAGTCACGATGGTATTGTTAAAGGACGCAAAAACATGCACCTGTCCTGACGAGATCTGGCGCTTAACTTTGCGGGAACCTGTTGTTCGACGCGCTGTACGTGCTTGTTTAGCCATAATTCTTCCTCACTTAATTATTCAACTCTGACTTTCTTCTTACCCGGTTGCCGCTGGGGAGAAAGGGAACCCCACCTGGTGATCAAAAAGCCAGTTTATTGATCTTATTTCTTGGTTGCTCCGCGGCGGCGACCACGACCGGCTACGGTTCGTTTCGGTCCCTTGCGGGTACGGGCATTTGTGCGGGTATTTTGACCGCGAACAGGCAGGTTTCGGCGATGGCGCAAACCACGATAACAGCCGATTTCGACCAGGCGTTTGATGTTCATCTGAACTTCACGACGCAGGTCACCTTCGACAGTTAAGTTCTGACCGATGTATTCGCGGAGTTTAGAAACTTCATCCTCGGGCAGATCCTTGACACGAATGTCAGGATTAACGCCAGTGGCGTCTAAAATACCATCAGCAATTTTCGGACCGATACCATAGATGTACCGCAGTCCAATCTGAATGCGCTTGTTGCGCGGGAGGTCAACACCTTCTATACGTGCCATAATCTATTACCTATCCTTGTCGCTGTTTGTGTCTTGGGTTCGTACAAATAACGTAAAGTCGTCCTTCACGTTTAACGATTTTACACTTGTTACAGCGTTTTTTAATTGAAGCTGATACTTTCATCAGGCAGTCTCCTTCTTCTCTCCGCAAAGTTCTTATTATACATACTTACCTTGCTCTTAGCAAGGCTTTTTCTTACTTTTAATCCAATTTCGCCAAATTTCCTGGCTCATCATCGTTCATCGATCGGCATGGTTGCCACACCAATCGTTATGACTTCTTTTTACAACGCGGTCAACACCAAAGGACCGTTTTTGGTCACTGCAATGGTGTCTTCCTGGTGAGCGGTAAGCCCGCCATTCTTCGAAACTACAGTCCAGTGATCAGCCAGAACTTTTGTCTGTCGAGTACCCACCAAAACCATCGGTTCGATGGCAATCGTCATACCCTCACGCAGCAAAAAACCTGTGCCAGGTTGACCATAATTGGTAAGTTGCGGGTCTTCGTGCATTTCTCTACCAACACCGTGACCGGTGTAAGTGTGAGTGCAGAAATACCCTTCACTCTCAACATATTCTTCGACGGCTGCGCCAACATCACCACTGTGATTACCCGGCACCATCAAAGCCGTGGCAATTTCAAGTGCCCTGGCGGTCACATCGATCAGATGCTGCGCCTTGGGCAAAATTTCGCCAACGCCAATAGTGAAGGCTGCATCACCAACGAAACCCTGGTATACTGCCCCACAGTCGATCGAAATGATATCACCTTCTTGCAGCTTGCGTTTCCCGGGGATGCCATGCACCAGCACTTCATTGATGCTTGTGCAAATACTTCCCGGAAAAGGGACACCATTGCCCGGATCGTAATCCTTGAAAGGTGAATAAACGCCATGTTGACGCTGGAAGCTTTCGGCTACCTCGTTCAACTCGCCAGTTGTCACACCCGGCGCAATGGCAGCTTTGACCGCTTCAAGCGTTTGGCGGTTCAATCGACCCGCCTCACGCATAATCGTAATCTCGGATTCCGATTTGATGTTTACTCTTGACTCAAAACCGTACATTTATGCTTTCGCTACTTTCAAAATATCTTCAGTCACTTTTTCGATTGACTGGGTTCCGTCGATTTTCACCAGAGTGCCGATGTTCTGATAGTACTCGATCAAGGGAGAAGTCTGGAGGTAGTAAACATCGATACGATGGGCTACCGTTTCCGGTTTGTCATCTTCTCTTTGGTAAAGTTCACTGCCATCAATATCGTCGATCCACTCGACTCTGGGTGGGTTATACAGGGCATGGTAAACACGTCCAGCTTTGCTCATCCAGCGACCGCTCAGTCGTTCAACCAGGGTTTCATTGGGGACATGGATAAAAGGCACCAGGTCCACCTGACCTCCGATTTTTGTCAACAAGGCATCCAAAGCTTCAGCCTGAGCCGGAGTACGGGGGAAGCCATCCAAAACGGCTCCCTTCTCACAATCTGGTCTGCTTAAACGGTCTTCAACCATCGCGATGGTCACATCATCGGGGACAAGTTCGCCTTTGTTCATGTAACTGGCAGCAAGCTTGCCCAATTCGGTCTCATTGCTCAAGTTTTCTCTAAAAAGATCACCCGTGGAAATGTGGACTAATCCAAGTTCTTCGGCGATGATCTTAGCCTGGGTGCCTTTTCCGGCTCCTGGAGGCCCTAACATGACGATGTAAGTCGCTTTTTTGTTCATAGTAATCTCAATTATTAGTTGATCAACCTGTCGTCGTAGCCGTGCATGCGCAGTTCAGTTTCGATCAATTCCACAGTTTCACGGACGGTACCGACAACGATCAGCAAACCAGAAGCTTGCATCAGGCTGGTTCCATTGCTGCCAGCCGGTAAAAAGTACGTCATGATGAAAGGCAGAACTGCCACCAAACCAAGGAAGAAAGCTCCCGGTAAAGTGATGCGCCGTTGAACACGAGTCAGGTAATCCTGGGTTGGTTTGCCTCGGACTACACCGGGAATCTGTGCACCCTGCTTTTTAAGGTTATCACCGTAATTTTGCTGGGCAAACAACACATCCGTGTAGAAGTAAGCAAAAGCTACCACCAGTAAGAAGAACATCAAGGGGTACCACCAGGTATCTCCGCCGAAAGCCTTATAAAGCCATGAGGCGGTATTGCTCAGCCATTTTGTCTGAGAATTCAGGAAAAAGGAGGAGAGGATCGCTGGAAAAGTCAGGAAGCTCTGCGCAAAGATGATCGGGATCATGCCAGCCATATTCACCATCAGTGGAAGCTGAGAGCGAACGGGCATGGACATACGATTGCCGATTCGGCGTCCAGGGAAGAGCACTGGGATATTCCGGCGACCACCCTGAACAAAAACGATTGCCAGAATAGTGACAACAAACACCGCGATTACCACCAGGAAAACCCACCAGGGTTCCGCAGCATTGACCATGCGGGCGATTGAAACCGGGAATCTCGAGACTATACCAGCAAAGATGATCAATGAAAGCCCTTGATTGCGCAAGCCAAACTCAGAAATGAGTTGACCAATCCAGATACCAAACATCGTACCGGCAACCATGGTGATGATTGCTGTGACAGTCGGTAAAAGGTTAGCGCCTGTAAAGCCCCAGTTAGAGATGATTGAACTGCCTTGCAGCATCTGATTAAAGATGTTGATCTGGCCAAAGGCAGAAAGAAGCGCCATGGGAATGGTCAGGATAACAGTCCATTTTTCCATCCAGATGCGTCCTTCACGCGGGTCATCCTGCATTTTGCGCTCAAGCGCCGGAATAACCGGCGTGAGCAGTTGCAGGATGATCTGCGCGGTAATGTATGGGTAGACGCCCATAGCCAGAATTGAGAATTGCGAAACCGCGCCACCGGACAATAGGTCAAGCAGGTTGACCAGGTTTCTGCCTGCACCAGTCATCTGGGAAAGCCCAGCGACAGCAGCGCGGTCAATTCCGGGCACCGGAATATTAGCTGCCAGTCTGTAAACAGCCAGCAATAGCAGAGATATCAGCAGTTTGTTGCGGATATCTTCTGATTTCCATAAAAAGCGCCAGGATGATCGTTTCATTAAACCAACTCCTCTAGCTACGAGATCTCGATAGTTTCGATACTTCCACCAGCCTCTTCAATCTTCTGGCGAGCACCTTCGGTAACTTTATGAGCCTTGATCTTCAAGGCAACTTTAATTTCACCGCGTCCCATGATCTTGACGGGTAAGCCTTTGCCTTTTAACAGACCGGCTTCCTTCAAGGTTTCGGGGGTTACTTCGCCGCCAGCCTTGAAATCCTGCAAGGAATCCAGGTTGACTTCGGCGTAACGAACACGGTTGCGCGGGGTGAAACCTTCACCCCGCAGGAAGGGCAGTTTTCGATAGAAAGGTAAATTGCCGCCTTCGTGATAGAGGCGAACACCGCCTCCGCTGCGGGAGTTTTGACCCTTGGTACCACGACCAGAGGTCTTGCCGTGACCGCTACTCATACCACGACCAACACGCTTGCGATTTTTCTTGCTACCCTCATTGGGTTTAAGATCGTGTAATTGCATGCTTACTTCTCCTCATCCACTGTTTCGATCTCAACCAGGTGGGAGACCTTGTCCAGCATACCTAACAGGGCATCATTTTCCTGGTGTTCAACAACATCACCAACATTACGAAAGCCCAGAGCCTTGAGTGTGTTTTTAGTCCGGACGGGATAACCAATACCGCTCTTGACTTGTTTGATCCGGAGAGTTTTGCTCGTTTGTTTCTTAGCCATTCTTCCTCCGCTCCCAATAGGGGGTCACTTCAGAAATATCCTTACCGCGTTCAGAAGCAACTCTCTCAGGTGATTTCAATTGAGAAAGCGCGTCAAAAGTTGCCTGAACAATGTTGAGCATATTTGAGCTGCCCAACGATTTGGTCAGAATGTCCTTAATTCCAGCGGCTTCACAAACCGCACGAACACCACCAGCTGCAATAACGCCGGTACCAGGTGAAGCGGGTTTGAGCAATATTCTTGCACCGCTTTGAGTACCAGTCACTTCGTGAGCAATGGTTGTGCCCATCAAACTAACCTTGTGCATGTTCTTGTGAGCACGCTCAGTTGCTTTGCGCATGGCGTCCGGCACAGCACCAGCTTTTCCAGTGCCCAAGCCGACATTACCGTTATTGTCACCAACAACGATGGTCACTCTAAAAGAGAACCGACGACCGCCTTTAACAACCTTGGCTACGCGAGCGATATCGATTACGCGTTCATCAAATTGTGGTTCTAATGCTTGAAAATCATCCATATTATCCTCTTTTAGAACTCCAGCCCACCTTTACGGGCACCTTCGGCCAACGACTTTACGCGACCGGTATAGATGTAGCCACCACGGTCAAAAACAACCGCGGAAATGCCTTTGGCTTTGGCACGTTTGGCAACTTCTTCACCAACGAGCAGGGCTTGTTCCATCTTGGATTTGCCTGTAAGCGAGCTGCGCAAAGCAGAGTCAATACTGGAAGCCGAGGCCAGTGTGGTTCCACTGTGATCATCGATGATCTGAACATAGATATCGCTGATGCTGCGGAATACATTCATACGTGGACGTTCCGGAGTGCCGAAGATATGCTTGCGGACACGGATGTGACGATGTAATCGAGCTTGATTTCTTGATTTCTGAGCCATTGTCTACCTCTATTTACCGGTCTTTCCAGCTTTACCAGCTTTGAGCTTCACTTCTTCACCCAAATAACGTACACCAGTTCCATGATAATGCTCTGGTGGACGAATTTTACGGATCTCGGAAGCGATCAAACCAACCTGGTGACGATTGCGACCTAACACCTTGATTGTGTGCGCCTTGGCATCAACTTCATATGAGATACCATCAGGGGCGGGCATATTGATCGGGTGGGAATAACCCAGGTTCAAAACCAGGTCCTTACCACTCAATTCAGCACGGTAACCGACACCCTTGAATTCAAGCACCTTCTCAAAACCCTTGCTGCAGCCAACAACCATGTTGTTGATCAGGGCACGGGTGGTACCATGAAGCGCGCGAACCTGGGGTTCATCGTTAGGACGGGTCACGGTAATCGTGCCATCTTCTAATTTGATCTCGATTTTTGGGGAGAAGGTTTCATCCAATTCGCCTTTCGGACCCTTGACATGAACCTTGTTCCCATCGATTTTTACTTCAACACCCTTAGGCAGGGTGATGGGCAGTTTTCCTATACGCGACATTCTCTTCCTCCTACCAAACCTTACAGAGGATCTCGCCGCCAACGCCGATCTTGCGAGCGCGATGGCCGGTCATGATTCCCTTAGGGGTTGATAAAATCGCGATACCGATGCCCGAAAGAACCCAGGGGATTTCTTTCTTAGAGGTATACACACGGCAGCCTGGTCGGCTAACGCGTTGGATACCGGTAATCAAGGAGCGACGGTGACGTCTTTCGCCAATATATTTGAGCTTCAGCTGCAAAACTTTGCTTGCTTCGCTTTTACTATTGACGACTTCATAGCTCTCAATATAGCCTTCTTCGACCAGAATGCGAGCCAACTCACACTTGAGTTTTGAATTCGGGATCGCGACCAGGGGTTTGCCCGCGGAAGCGGCATTACGAACTCTTGTTAACATATCGGCAATTGGATCTGAAATAGTCATTCTCATACCTCCAGGTCAAATTACCAGGATGATTTGGTCACACCAGGGAGCTTACCCTGGAGTGCTAATTCACGGAAACAAATCCGGCAAAGGCCGAATTTCCGCATATAGCCCCGCGGTCTTCCACAGACGCGACAGCGATTCACAACGCGAACGGGATACTTACGTCGCATCTCTCGATATTGCATACACTTTTTAGCCATTAGTTATCCTTCCTGAAGGGCATGCCGAACTTGCGTAACAGCTCTCGAGCTTGATCGTCAGTTTCAGCAGTAGTAACGATGCTGACTTCCATACCTCGTACTTTGTCGATCTTGTCATACTGAATTTCAGTGAAGATCAATTGTTCGGTCAACCCGAGGGTATAGTTGCCGCGACCATCAAACGAGTCTGCTGAAATACCGCGGAAGTCACGCACACGGGGTAGAGCGATATTGATCAGGCGATCTAAGAAAGACCACATCTTGTAACCGCGCAAGGTTACTTTTACGCCGATTTGGCGACCTTCGCGCAGTTTGAAGTTGGAGATAGCTTTCTTAGCAGCGATGACAACAGGCTTCTGACCGGTAATAATAGTCAGATCGTTCACAGCAGCATCCAGAGCTTTGGGGTTATCCAAGGCTTCACCAACACCAATATTGACAACGACCTTGGTAATACGGGGAATCTGCATGACGTTGCTCAAGCCAAGCTCTTTGAAGAGAGCGGGAGCAATTTCGTTATTGTATTGTTCTTGTAGTCTGTTCATATCAATTCACCTGCGCCTTATTTGCCCTTAGCGTCCGATTTTTTACTGTCTTTGGTATTTTCAGTCTTCGGAGCAGTTGTGCTCTTGCGGCGGCTGGTCTTCTTCTCAGCTTTTTCGTCTTCAGCGGATTTAGCCTTGCTTGAACGGCGAGATTCTTTTACTTCTTTCTCTGCAGCACGGTCAACCAGGGCTACGTTGGACAGATCGATCGGGGCTTCGAATTCACGAATCCCTGAAGGAATGGTCTTACCGCCCGATTGGGACTGCTTCTGATGTTTCTTGACAGTATTCACACCCTGAACCACAACACGGTTCTCTTTGGGCAATACACGGATCACTTCACCGACTTTGTTCTTGTCGGCTTCGTCGCCGCGCATCACGCGAACACGATCACCTTTCCGGATTTTCATCTTCATTTAGATACTCCTACCATCGACTACAGTACTTCTGGAGCCAATGAAACAATTTTCATATAGCCCTTTTCACGCAGTTCGCGTGCGACCGGGCCAAAGATACGTGTACCGCGAGGGTTCACACCATCATTGTCCAGGATCACAGCTGCATTGTCATCAAAGCAAATCGTGGAACCATCCGAACGGCGGTAAGCCTTGGCGGTTCGAACGATAACGGCTTTGATGATCTCGCTCTTCTTTACAGAAGCCTGCGGTGTAGCGCTCTTGACAGTTGCAGTTACGATATCGCCAACATGGGCATAACGTCTGTGGGTACCGCCAACAACCTGGATGACCAGTATTTCTCTGGCGCCAGTGTTATCGGCAACAACTAAACGGGACTCCTGTTGAATCATACAGCACCTTCTTCGTCTGCGACGATTTCAGCGATTTCTTCGAGTTCTTCTTCGATCGAATCTTCAAGGACTACCGCGGCTTCTCCCAGAAGCGCAACTTCTTCAGCAGCCAATTCTTCAGCTTGTTCAATGGCTTCTTCCACAGCTTCAATACTTTCCTTGCGGATCTCAACCTTGACAATACTCTCAACCACCCAGGATACAGTCTTGGAAACCGGCGCGGATTCAACGATGACAACTTTATCGCCAACATTGCAGCCAATCTCATCGTGAACCTTGTAGGCTTTCACACTGCGAACAACCTTGTGATACAAGGGGTGTTGGAAAGTACGGGTCACTTCAACAGTGACAGTCTTGTCCATCTGATTGGACTTGACAGTACCGGTTAAACGACGTCGTTTGTTCATTATTTACCTTCCTTCTCATTACGCACACGTTCGCTGAGAACGGTCTCTAAACGAGCGATATCCTTGCGAGCGCCTTTGAAACGGCTGGTATCGGTCAACTGACCAGTCACCATCTGAAAGCGCAGGTTCATCAGTTCCTGGCGGATGCTCATGAGTTTGGCTCTAATATCTTCTGTAGAAAGTTCTCTTAATTCTTTGGCGTTCATGAACCTTCTCCTATCGCTTCTCTTGATACAATCTTGGTCTTAAAACCCAGCTTGTAACGTGCTCTTTGCAAAGCTAAAATCGCTGTTTCGGTATCAGTACCACCGATTTCGAAAAGGATACGACCGGGGCGAATCACCGCCACCCAGTGATCCACATCACCCTTGCCTTTACCCATGCGGGTTTCAGCTGCACGCTTGGTGTAAGGTTTGTCGGGGAAAACCCGTACCCAAACCTTGCCGCGTCGTTTCATTTCATGAACGATCGCACGGCGGGCGGCTTCAATCTGACGGGCGGTCAGATAGCCACAATCCAGCGCTTTCAATCCATAGTCACCGAAGTTGACGTCTGCGCCGCGATAGGACTTTCCCTTCATGCGGCCGCGCATCTGCTTGCGGTATTTTACTCTCTTTGGCATCAACATAATCTGCTACCTCACTCGTTACGATAATTACTCGCTAATATAAACACCCTCGGTTGATTCAACCTTTTCTTCGGGTTGATCGATGACGATGCCTTTATAAATCCAGACCTTGATGCCGATTTGACCAAAAGTGGTTGTGGCAGCAGCCCGTGCGAAATCAATGTCAGCACGCAGTGTCTGCAAAGGCACGCGACCTTCACGCAGAGTCATACGGCGTGCCATTTCAGCACCTGAAAGACGACCGGAAACTGTAATTTTGATTCCTTCCGCGCCCTGTCGTAAAGCTTGCTGAATAGCGCGTTTCATTGCACGTCGATAACTGATACGACGTTCCAATTGACTGGCGATGTTCTGAGCAACCAGGTAGGCGTCTGTATCGGCAGATTTAATCTCTTTGACTTCCAAATCGATTTTCTTGCCGGTCAGTGCTTCAAGTTTTTGTCTGATAATTTTTACGTTTTCGCCTTTACGACCAATCAGAATACCCGGTTTGGCTGTGTGCAGGGTGACTTTAACTTTGCCGGGATAACGTTCGATCTCGATGGATGAAACGCCAGCACGATCAGTCTCTTTCATTACAACTTCACGCAGTTTGATGTCCTGGTGAACCTGTTCGGTGTAATCTTTGCCTTCGGCATACCAGCGCCCTAACCAGGGCTTGTTGATACCAAGACGAAAACCAATTGGATGTACTTTACGACCCATAGTTTACTCCTTACCTTTACTCGACTTCGCGTAATACAACGGTCACGTGAGAACTGCGTCTCAACTGGGGCTTAAATCGACCGCGTGCACCGAACTGGCGCCACTTACGGGTGCGGGCTTCGTCTGCGAAGATCCGGTAAACGACGAGGTCATCACGGCTCACACCAAAATTCTCTTCAGCATTGGACATGGCCGAATAAATCAACTTCCGAACAGGATCAGCTGCCTTTTTGGGGGTCAAGCTTAAAATGTTCAAGGCATCGGTAACTTTCTTACCTCTCACCAGGTCAACAACCAGGCGGGTCTTTTGGGCGGATTCTCTGAAGTCAGAGAGTGTTGCAGTTATTTCCTGTGCCATCTCTCACCTTACCTTGCAGCTTTCTCAGCCACATGACCACGGAACCAGCGTGTGGGCGCAAATTCACCCAGGCGATGACCAACCATGTTTTCCGTCACATAGATCGGTACATGGCGGCGTCCGTTATGGACCGCGATGGTGTGTCCAACCATCTGGGGGAAAATCGTGCTGGCACGACTCCAGGTCCGCAAGACTTTCTTCTCGCCTTTCTGGTTCATATCTTCGATTCTTTTCAGTAATTTCGGGTCTACGAATGGCCCTTTTTTCAATGATCGCGACATTTCAAATTCCTTTTCTGCCTCTCATTCGCTATTTGCGCTTGGACTTGGAGCGCTGGCGAACAATCATGTCATTAGTACGCTTGTTGCGTCTGGTTTTGTAACCAAGAGCTGGTTTGCCCCAGGGGGTCTTGGGACCGGGCATACCAATTCCAGTACGTCCTTCACCACCACCATGGGGATGGTCTCTCGGGGACATTGCAGAGCCGCGTACTTCTGGACGGCGGCCCATATGGCGCTTGCGACCAGCTTTGCCTAACTTGATATTGCTGTGTTCCACATTACCAACCTGACCGATCGAGGCGCTGCATTCCTGTAGAACCAGGCGAACTTCGCCGCTTGGCATACGGACTTGTGCGTATTTGCCTTCTTTTGCCAATAGTTGCGCTGAAGTGCCAGCTGAGCGCACTAACTGGGCACCCTTTCCGGGATAGAGTTCAATCGCATGTATATTGGTACCGACTGGGATGTTTGCCAAAGGCAGACTGTTCCCGGGTCGGATTTCAGCACGGGCACCAGACATCAGGGTATCGCCAACTTTGACGCCAATTGGCGCAATAATGTAGCGTTTTTCGCCATCAGCATAGAACAGCAATGCCAAACGGGCTGTCCGGTTGGGATCATACTCGATCGCCTCGACCTTGGCTGGGATGTTTGCCTTATCACGTTTGAAATCAATCAAACGAATTTGACGACGGGCACCACCACCACGATGGCGAACAGTCACACGACCCATCGAGTTGCGGCCGGAATGCTGCTTGCGAATCACAGTCAGGCTGCGTTCGGGTGTGGTCTTGGTGATCTCCTCGAACGTATAACTGGTCTTGTGGCGTTGACCAGGAGTCTTGGGTTTGTATACTTTAACAGCCATTATTCCACTCCTTCGAACACAGGAATACGGTCACCCGCTTTGAGGGTAACAATCGCTTTCTTGAAACCGCTGTTGCGCACCACCAAACGGCGGGTGCGGGAGTTGCGATGCGCCTTGGCGGGCAGATTAATAATATTGACGCGCACAACATCCACATCGAAAGCGGTCTCAACAGCTGTTTTCACCTGTTCACGGGTGACATCACTGTTGACTTCAAACACGTACTGGTTCAACTTGCTGGCCAGGTAGTTTGATTTTTCGGTCACGACGGGGCGTCGCAGGATATCAAAAACGGAGATACTCATTCTGCTACACCTTCCTATCCCAGATAACCCTTGATCACTTCCAGTGAAGCAAGCGGGATAATTACTTTTTCAAAACTGAGCAGATCACGAATGTTCAGGTAGTTAGCCTGGAGCAGCTTGGCTTCAGCCAGGTTGCGGCCGGATTTGATCAGATTTTCATTCTTGTCGCTCTTATCAGATACCAAAACAAGAGCGCGTTTGTCACCGACGAGAGCTTTGATGGCTTTCGCCAGTTCAGTACTCTTGGCTTCTTTCATCTCCATGCTATCGACCATGACCAGTTTTTGGTCATTGGC
>WOYI011252742.1_pt1 | contig 26241 bp, 26 predicted proteins | sample 6423411 | NCBI WGS metagenome assembly WOYI01 (sample SAMN13441803, study PRJNA592873) | oil field metagenome | biome: oil field; feature: oil-well bore; material: oil-contaminated soil; isolation source: oil-contaminated soil from oil-well borehole | place: Germany: Wietze | collected 2016-10-18 ... | reverse complement strand
AGAAGCGACGGACATAGGGACCGCACAGGCGGATTTGCAGACCGGCCGGCCAAAGCCCGACAGGCTTCTAGAAACTCTAGCCCCCGCTTCGTTCAAATTGTCTGAAGGCCGCGCGAGGGCCACGCCACGCTCAATGGCCGCCGGCGGCCGGACCCGGCTTGGCGCCGAACGGCGGCTTGGCCAGCCAGATCACCACGATCAAGCTGAGGAAGATCCAGCCCAGCACGTGGAACACCTCGTTGAAAGAGATCTGATAGCCCTGCTGGGTGATCATCTGGTTGATGCTGGCCGCTGCCGACTGCGTGTCGCCGTGGCCGATCTGCTCCATTGCCGCCTGCGCGATGGGGTTGTATGGGGTGATCTGCTCGGCCAGCTGCGCGTGATGGGTCACCGCGCGGCGCTCCCACATGAAGGTGGTGAGCGAGGCGGCGAAGCTGCCGCCCAGCGTGCGCAGGAAGGTGGCCAGGCCCGAGCCCGCCGCGATCTCGTTCTGCTGCAGGTCCGACAGCAGGATCGACAGCACCGGCATGAAGAACAGCGCCACGCCCAGGCCCTGCAGCAGCTGCACCCGCGCCACATGATAGAAATCGAGCTGCAGGTAGAAATCCGAACGCAGGAAGCAGGTGGTGCCCATCACCGCGAAGGCGATGGTGGCCAGCAGGCGCAGGTCCACCCGGTTGGCGTACTTGCCCACGACGAAGGTGAGCAGCACCGGAATGACGCCGATCGGTGCGGTGGCGTAACCCGCCCAGGTGGAGGTGTAGCCGAGGTTGCGCTGCAGCCACAGCGGCACCATCAGGCCGATCGAGAAGAACGCCGAATACGACAGCACCAGCGCCAGCGTGCCCGCGCTGAAGTTGCGGTGACGGAACAGCTTGAGGTTGACGATCGGGTCCTTGTCGGTGAGCTCCCAGATCAGGAACACCGCCAGCGCCACCGCCGACACGATCGAGGTGATCACGATGAAGGTGGAGTTGAACCAGTCCTCGTCGTTGCCCTTGTCCAGCACCAGCTGCAGCGCGCCCACGCCGATGATCAGCGTGACCAGGCCCACGTAGTCCATGCGCGGACGCTCGGTACGGTCCTCGCGGCCCTTCATCTGCGCGGTGACGACCGTGGACGCGAAGATGCCGATCGGCACGTTGATGAAGAAGATCCAGGGCCACGAATAGTTGTCGGTGATCAGGCCGCCGAGGATCGGGCCGGCGATCGGCGCCACCACCGTCACCATCGCCAGCAGCGCCAGCGCCATGCCGCGCTTGGCCGGTGGGTAGATCGAGATCAGCAGGCTCTGCGTGATCGGATACATCGGCCCGGCCACCGCACCCTGGATCGCACGGAACAGGATCAGCATGCCCATGCTCTGCGAGATGCCGCACAGGAACGAGGTGAGCGCGAACAGGAGCGTCGACCAGATGAACAGCTTCACCTCGCCGAAGCGGCGGGTGAGGAAGCCGGTCAGCGGCAGCGCGATCGCCATGCTCACCGCGAACGAGGTGATCACCCACGTGCTCTGGTTCGAGCTCACGCCGAGGGCGCCGGCGATGGTCGGCAGCGACACATTGGCGATCGTCGTGTCCAGCACCTGCATGAAGGTGGCCAGCGACAGGCCGATGGTGGTCAGCGCCAGATTGGGTGGACGGAAGGCTGTGGTCATCGGAGTCAATCAATCAATCAATGATGTAGGAGCGCACCTGAGTGCGCGAATGCTTTTGCCTTTGATGTCGATCAGGAAGCAAGCGCAATCGCGCACCCAGGTGCGCTCCTACGGATTATTTGCCGCGCGCCATGTTGGCGTGAATGATCTGCGCGATGACGCCGTCGGCCTGCGCCAGCTGCTTGTCGTACACGTCGGTGTTGAGCACCGGCGCCGTCGGCGACTGCAGCGCGAGCATCGGGCCGCTCTGGTCGTGCAGGCCTACTTCCACGTTGCTGGACAGGCCGATGCGCAGCGGGTGCGCGTCGAGCTGCTTGGGCTCGGTGAACACGATGCGCACCGGCACGCGCTGCACGATCTTGATCCAGTTGCCGGTGGCGTTCTGCGCCGGCAACAGCGAGAACGCGCTGCCGGTGCCCACGCCCAGGCTCTGCACCCTGCCCTTGTAGGTCACGGCGCTGCCGTACACGTCGGTGGTGATGTCCACCGGCTGGCCGATGCGCATGTGGGTGAGCTGGGTTTCCTTGAAGTTGGCGTCGATCCACACCTGGTGCAGCGGCACCACCGCCATCATCGCCATGCCCGGCGCCACGCGCTGGCCCAGCTGCACCGAGCGCTTGGCGACGTAGCCATCGACCGGCGCCACGATGGTGGTGCGCAGATCGTCGAGGTAGGCGGCGCGCAGCTTGGCGGCCACCATCTGGACGTCCGGATGCGAGGCGACCACGGTATCGTCGACCAGCACCCTGGAGGTGTTGTACTGCTGCTGCGCGTTGGTCAGCCCGCTCTCGGCGGCGGCCAGCGCATCGCGGACATGGGCCAGCTCCTCGGCGGAGATGGCGCCGGTCCTGGCCAGGTTCTTGCGGCGCTCGTAGTCGGCGCGGGCCTTGTCCACTTCCACCTGGCGCACGGCCATGTCGGCCTGCGCGCTGGTCACGTTGTTGTACAGGCCGCGCACCTTGCGCACGGTGGTGGCCAGATTGGCCTTGGCCTCGGCGAGCGCGACATCGGCATCGCTCTTGTCCAGGCGCACCAGCACGTCACCGGCGTGCACCAGGTCGCCATCGTCGGCGCCGATGCTCACCACGGTGCCGGACAGCTGCGGGGTGATCTGCACCACGTTGCCGCTGACGTAGGCATCGTCGGTGCTTTCGTACCAGCGGCCATCGAGGAAGTACCACACGGTCCAGGCGATGGCGGCGAGCACCAGCACCACGCCGAGCAGGCGCAGGAAGAAGCCGCGACGATTCTTGGCCGGCTTGGCCGGCGTATCGGCCAGGGTGTCGGCCGGAGCGGAAGGTTGGCTGGACATGGTCAGGCCTCAGGAATGATCGGAAGGGGAGGAGGAGTCGGCGATCGCAGCGGCGGGCGGCACGGCGTCGGCGCTGCGCGGCCGGTAGCCGCCGCCGAGCGCGGCGAGCAGCTGCACCGAGAGATCGACCTGCTGCGCCTTCAGCGCGGCCAGGCCCTGTTCGGCCTGCAGCAGCTGCTGGCGCACGGTGAGCGCTTCGAGATAGCTGCCCACGCCGGCGTGGTAGCGCTGGCTGGCGAGATCCCAGGCCTGCGTCGCCGCGTCGAGCGCGCGCTGCTGGGCGTCGATCTGGATGCTGAGCGAGCTCAGCCCGGAGAGGTCGTCGGCGACCTCGTTCACCGCGCCCACCAACGTCTGGTTGTACTGCGCCACGGCCAGATCGTAGGCGGCGTCCTTGCTGTCCAGGTTGGCGCGCAGGCTACCGCCGTCGTAGATCGGCAGGCTCAGTGTGGGGCCGAGCTGGTAGAACCGCGCCGGCAGCTGAAACAGGTTGGTGCCGCCGGTGGCGAGCACGCCGGCCAGCGCACCGATGCTGAGGTTGGGCAGGAACTCGGTCTTCGCCGCCTTGATGTCCTTCTGCGCGGCCTCGACCCGCCAGCGCGCGGCCACCAGGTCCGGGCGATGGCCGATCAGGTCGGCCGAGAGATTCGCCGGCACCGCCACCGCGGTCGGCTGCAGCACCGCCGGGCGCCCGATCGCCAGGCCGCGATCCGGTCCCTTGCCCAGCAGCACCGACAACGCCGAGCGGGCGGCATCCACGGCGCGGTCAGCCAACGCCTGCTCTCGCTCGGCCTGCGCCACCTCGGTGTCGCTCTGCTTGAGCTGCAGCGTGCTGTCCACGCCCGCGTCGACGCGCTGGCGGGTCAGCTGGCGCGCCTCGCTGGCGCGCCTGAGCTCGGCGTCGGCGACATCCTTCTGGGCGAATGCGTAGCCGAGTTGCGCGTAGGCACGCGCCACGTTGGCGGACAGCTCGATGCGCGCGGCGCGCGTCTCGATGTCGGCCGCCCTGGCCTGGCCGACCGCGGCTTCCCATGCGGCCTTCTTGCCGCCCCACAGATCCAGCCCCCAGTTGAAGCTGGCGTAAGCGTACTTGGCGTTGACGAAGTGGCCGCCGCCGGCACTGGCCGGCAGCACGGTGGTCGGCAGGCGCGCACCGGATACGGCGGCGCCGGCATTCACGCTCGGGCCGCGTGCGGCGTTGGCGCTGTCCACTTCGGCTTGCGCGGCGCGGGCGCGGGCGTCGGCCACGGCCAGGCTCGGGTTGTCGCGCAGCGCCTCGGCGATCAGCGCGCCGAGCTGGGGATCGCCGAGCGCGGTCCACCAGTCCTCGCTCGGCCAGCTGACCTCGGCGGCATGCAGGCGGGCCTGGCTTTGCGCGGTGGCGAGCGTGGACGGATCGGTCGGCGTGCCATCGGTATGCAGGCCGCCGCTGCTGGCACAACCGGCCAGAGTCAGGGCGAACCCGATGCCCGCGGCGAAGGAATGCAGACGCATGGTCGTGATCTCTGGGGAAAGGGAATCAGGCGGGGGTATCGGGACGAAGACGTCAGGACTTGTCACGCAGCGCCTGCAGCACGCGCTCAAGGTACTCATGCAGCTGCTCGCGTTCTACCTCGCTGAGCGAGCGCAGCGCCGCTGCAAGCACGTGATCGCTGCAGTCGCTGAGCTGCTGCCACAGCGCGTTGCCGGCATCGGTGAGTTCGATGCGCAGCGCGCGGCGGTCCTGCTCGTGCGGCATGCGGCGCAGCAAGCCCTTGGCTTCGAGATGGTCGAGCTGACGGGTCATGGCGCCGCCATCGAGCTCCACCGAGCGGGCCAGCTCGCTGGCGCTCATCGGGCCGAGGTCGGCCAGCCGCTTGAGGATCAGGAACTGGGTGAAGCGCAGATCGATGTCCTGCGCGGCCAGCTCTGCTTCCATCGTGCGGACGATTTCCGAGCGCACCAGCCCGAGCAGCACGCCGAGGCCTTCGGCGGGGCCCTTGTGGATGGGCGGGGAGGGGGGGGCAGCGTTCATGGCCGCGCATTCTATTGCCAGAAGTTTATTTGTCAAGGCAAATATCTCACGCGCAAGCTGCGCCCGCCGGGCACGTCTCACCCGGGCCGAGGCCCGGGGGCGAAAGGCGCATGACCGGCGATGTACAACGGTTGCCGGCAGCGGCAGTGCCACGGCAGTGGATGACAAACGCGCCGGCAGCCGGCAAACTCATTCAATACGTATTTCACTGAATCATGAATCACGACCTCGCGCCCCTTCCGCTTCCGCATCAGCGCGCCCACGACGCCGCCCGCCTGCTGCAGGCGCTGGCGCATCCGTCCCGCTTGCTGGTGCTGTGTCACCTGGTCCGTCACGGCGAGGCCAGCGCCGGGGCGCTGGCGGCACGGCTGGGCATCGCGCCATCGGCGCTGTCGCAGCACCTGTCACGCATGCGCGACGAGGGGCTGGTGGCGCAGCGGCGCCAGGCCCGGCAACTGTTCTACCGGCTAGGCAGCGAGGCCACCGGCCAGCTGCCCGCGCTGCTCACCAGCCTGTGTGCCGAGCCGGCCGAGGCGCCATTCCCTGGAGACGATCCGATGAAACCTTCCACACTGGCCGCCGTGCTCGGCCTCGCCCTGGGCAGTGCCGGCGCGGTTGCCGCCGACGGATTCTGGACGAACCCCACCATCGAGGGCGCCGGGCGGATCCACCCGTTGCCGCAGGCGCACTACCAGCCCGATCCCAAGGCGTCCTACAAGGTGGTCTTCAGTCTCACCGGCGCGGGCAAGCCCGACCAGGTCAATCCGGGACTGCAGCGCGTGGCCCGTACCGTGAACCTGTATACCGCGGCGGGCGTGCCGCTGGCGCATCTGCACTTTGTCGCAGTCGCCTCCGGAGCCGCCACCGCGATGGCACTGGATGATGCGCATTACCTCGCCGCGTTCGGCCAGGCCAATCCCAACCTGGCCGTGATCGCCCGCCTGCGCGCGGCCGGCGTCGACGTGGCCGTGTGCGGACAGGCGCTGGCCGAGCACGACTATCCGTTCGACGCGATCGACCGGCACGTCACGCTTGCCCTGTCAACGTTGACCACCATCACCGAACTCCAACAGCAGGGCTACGCCCTGGTGCCGCTGTAGCCGCGCGCCGGCACGCGCAGAGGCGCCAGACCATGACGCTTCAAGGCACCGTGATCGCCGCCGCACTGGCGGCAATACTCGGACTCGCCGCGCCCGGAGCGCGCGCGCTGGACGCGGCGGAGATCGTCACGCAAGGCAACGGCAAGGGCGCGCCGCCTTGCTTGGGCTGTCACGGCGTCGAAGGCGCTGGCCGGGCCGCCGCCGGCTTTCCGCGACTGGCGGCGCAGGACGCGGTCTACCTGCGTCGCCAGCTGGACAGCTTTGCCGACGGCAGCCGCGACAATCCGGTGATGAAGCCGATCGCCACCGCGCTGTCCAGCGAGGAACGCCAGGCGCTGGCCGACTACTACAGCCACCGGCCACTGCCGCCGGCGCCGGCTCATCCCAGCTCGCCCGTGCCCGCGCCCGACAGCCGCGGCGCGCTGCTGGCCACACGGGGGCGCTGGAGCCGCCAGGTGCCGGCCTGCGAGCAATGCCACGGGCCGGGCGGCGTGGGCGTGGGCGCGGGGTTTCCGCCGCTGGCCGGGCAGCCGGCTGCGTACATCGCCGCGCAGCTCGAGGCCTGGCAGCAGGGCCGCCGACACAACGACCCGTTGGCACTGATGCAGCACATCAGCAAGGCGCTGGACGAAGAAGACATCGACGCGGTGGCCGCCTGGTTCGCCGCGCAGCCGCTGGACCACGAGGAGGCCGCGCCATGACGGGCCATCGACTCCTGCTCCCGGCGATGGCGGCGGTGCTGCTGGCCGCCTGCCACCCCTCGTCCTCCGCCGGCGACACCGTGCCGCGCAAACCGGCCTCCGCCACCACCGCGCCGGCGACCGCCGCGTCGACGGCGACGCCACCTGCGACGAAGCCCGCCACCGCCTTCACGCCACCGCCGGAATCGGCGATTCCCAGAGGCCCGTTCGGCGACATGGTGCGCGAGGGGCGCGAGCTGTTCGTGCACACCGCGCAGAAGGCGCCGGCCTACGTCGGCAACGGCCTGGCCTGCGCCAACTGCCACCTCGATGCCGGCCGCCAGCCGAACTCGGCGCCGCTGTGGGGCGCCTACGGCATGTATCCCGCCTACCGCAGCAAGAACAGGCACGTGAACAGCTTCGGCGAGCGGCTGCAGGGCTGCTTCAAATACAGCATGAACGGCAAGGCGCCGGCGCTGGACAGCCGCGAGATGCTGGCGCTGGAAACCTATGCGTACTGGATGGCCAGTGGCGCGCCGATCGGCGTGAAGCTGGCCGGCGCCGGCTATCCCAAGCAGGGCTTCAAGCCGCCGCAGCCGCCGGACTACGCGCGCGGCGAGACGGTGTTCCAGCGCGACTGCGCGCTGTGCCACGGCAGCGACGGCCAGGGCCAGAAGGTGGCCGCACGCTACGTGTTCCCGCCGCTGTGGGGGCCGGACTCGTTCAACTGGGGCGCCGGCATGCAGCAGCTGGACAACGCCGCCGCCTTCATCAAGGCCAACATGCCGCTGAGCCGCGGCGACACGCTGAGCGACCAGGACGCGTGGGACGTGGCGATGTATGTGAACGCCCACGAGCGCCCGCAGGATCCGCGCTTCACCGGCGACCTCGCGCAGACGCGCAAGGATTTCCACGACACGCCGATGTCGCTCTACGGCACCACCGTCAACGGCCACCTGCTGGGTTCCCGGCCGGCCAGGCGCCAGGACACGCGATGACTTTCCCCTCCCTGCTCCGTCGTGTCGCGGCGGGCCTCGCCCCCAGTGCACGAGCCACGGACACCCCGGCGGCCGTGACCACGGTCGGCGGCACGCTGTTTCTCGACGCGAGTCACCTTGACGGGTACCGCGACGGCCAGCGCACCGCGACGCGTCGTCACCGCGCCGACCTCAAGCGCTTCCACCTCGACCGGGACCACCGCTTCAGCAAGGTGGGGTCGGCGCACCTCACCGCGCGAGATCCATTGGGCGCGTGCCAGTTCCCCCACCGACCGGTGGTTGAAGCACGCCTGACTGCCGGGGCCTTGGTCTGCCAGCGCGAGCGGCTGACGCACAGCCATCGCGCGCGCGCCTCCAGGAGCCTGTCGGGCTTTGGCGGTCGAGTCGAACATTCGGCGGTGCGAGGACCGATTTTCGGCGCTTTGCCGGCCCATAGTGGTTCTATGGGCCAAGAAGCGACGGAAAACGCATGAGCCGGCTGACATGAACTTCGGACCCTGGGCACTCGCCACCGGACCGCTCGCCTTGATCGCCGGCATCGTGGTGGCACTGGCGGTGGACGCACGCGGGCACCGGCGCGGCATGCCGCGCGTGGAGGGCACGCTGTGGTGGCTGCTCGCCGCCGGCGTGCTGGCCGCGCGGCTGGCGCACGTCGTCCGCTGGTGGCCCGAGTACGCCCGCACGCCGGGCAGCCTGATCGATCCGCGCGTGGGCGGCTTCGTGGCGTGGGCGGGCGCGCTCGCCGTGCTGGCTGGCACCGTCGTGGTTGCCACGCGACGGCCGGCGCGGCGGCGCCCGCTCGTCCTCGCGCTGGCGGCGGGTGGCTTCGCCTGGGGGCTGGTCAGCCTCACCGCACTGCGGCTGGAGCGGGCCACCCAGCTGCCCCTGCCCGCGCTGGCGCTGGCGGATCTGCACGGCCGCAGGGTGGCGATCGACACGCTGGCCGGCCAGCCGCTGGTGATCAACGTCTGGGCCACCTGGTGCGGGCCGTGCCGACGCGAGCTGCCGATGCTGGTGCAGGCGCACAAGCGCCTGCCCGACGTGCGCTTCGTGTTTGTCGACGCCGGCGAATCGGCCGACACGGTGCGGCGGTTTCTTGCCGGGGAGCCGCTGACGCCGCAGTACGTGCTGCTCGACAGCAGCGGCGCATTCGGCGCCCACTACAACGTGCGCGGCTATCCGACGACGCTGTTCGTCGACGCGCGCGGCCAGCTGCGCGACACCCATCTGGGCGAGCTGTCGGCGGCCACCCTGGCCGAGTCCCTGCAACACATCGCACCCACCCCCACTGCAACCGGAGAACTCCCTTGAACCGATGGCTTGCCTGCCTCCTGACCCTGGCCATGATCGGCTGCACCCCCGCCAGCGAGGCGCCGCTGCCGCCGCCGGTGCGGGCGCTGACCGCCAAGGGCATCATCATCAAGGGCCCGCTGAAGGCGCCGGACGGCTACCGCGGCTTCGTCGGCGAGTACCGCGGCCATGCGCTGCCGGTCTACCTGCTGCCGGATGGCGAGCACACCGTGATCGGTTCGCTCTACGACCGCGCCGGCAACGACCTCACCAGCGACACCCTGGAAGCGGCCTCGGCCCCGCTGCTCGACGACGCCACCTGGGCCGCGCTGGGCAAGACGCGCTACATCGCCGAGGGCGCCACCCACCCGCGCCGCATCGTCTACGTGTTCACCGACACCGAGTGCCCGTACTGCCACAAGCTGTGGGCCGCCACCCAGCCGCTGCTGGCCGGCGGCGACGTGCAGGTACGGCACATCCTGGTGGCGGTGATCTCCCCGGACAGCCCGTACAGGGCGGCAGCCATCCTGCAGGCGGCCGACCCGCTGACCGCCCTGCGCCAGCACGAGCAGAGCTTCGGCCACAGCACCGTGGCGCCGGCCAAGACGTTGACGCCCGCGATCGAGGCGGCGCTGGCCGGCAACGGCGAACTGATGGACAAGCTGGGCGTGCAGGGCACGCCCGCCACGGTGTACCGCGATGCCGACGGCACCATCCGCATGGCCGGCGGCATGCTGCCGGACGCGCAGCTGAAGGCGATCTTCGGGCCGCGCTGAAGCATCCGGGTTCGGCGGCGCAGGCAAGCGCCGCCATCGACCCGGATGTCCAGCCGTTCGCCTTGGGCGCAGGCCGGCAGGGGCGACGTCGAGGGACATGGCCGCCGCGATTGCGGTCAGGCCGAATCCTGCGGTCAGGCCGAATCCAAAGCACCGACGGCTGACGTGATCGGCCGCAACGCCGGCTCGCCCGCGCACGAAAACGAGGCAGGCGGCCGCGCCCCGCCTGCCTCTCCCGGCCAGGGCGGTTGGCTGACGGCCGGCTGTCCGGGCTCGCCGGGCGGCAGGCAGGGGCTTGCACGGGCTTCACGCCTCGCTGTAGATTCACATATTCGAATATACGAGGATAGACCCATGCCCCCCTTGCTCTCGTCTCTGCTTGGCGGCGTCCTGATCGGTGGCGCCGCGGTGTTGCTGATGGCCAGCCTGGGCCGGATCGCCGGCATCAGCGGTATCGCCAGCGGCATGTTCATCGGCCATCGCGGCGACCGCGGCTGGCGCGTGGCCTTCGTCATCGGCCTGATCGCCGGACCGCTGCTGCTGACCGTGCTCGGCCAGGACGACGGCATCGGCGCGCCGCAGGTGAGCCTGCCGCTGATGGCGCTCGCCGGCTTGCTGGTGGGCGTGGGCACGCGGCTGGGCAACGGCTGCACCAGCGGTCACGGCGTGTGCGGCATCGCCCGCCTGTCGCCGCGTTCGCTGCTGGCCACCGGCGTGTTCATGGCGTTCGGCATCGCCACGGTATTTGTCCTGCGCCACCTGCTCGGAGTCGTCTGACCATGAAAAACACCATCGCACTCCTTGCCGGACTCGTGTTCGGCCTGGGCCTGAGCCTGGGTGGGATGACCCAGCCATCCGTGGTGCTGGGCTTCCTCGACCTGTTCGGCGCCTGGGATCCGCGCCTGGCGTTCGTGATGGGCGGCGCCGTGCTGACCACCGCGATCGGCTACCGGCGGGTGTTCCGCCGCGGCCGGCCGCTGTTCGAGCCGAGTTTCCAGCTGCCCACGGCGCGCACGTTCGACGCGCGACTGGTCGGCGGCGCGGCGCTGTTCGGCATCGGCTGGGGCATCGCCGGCTACTGCCCGGGCCCGGCGCTGGCGTCGCTCAGCGGTGCCGCGCCATCGCTGCTGGTGCTGGTTGCCGCCATGCTCGCCGGCTGGTGGCTGGCGGCAAAGATTCCCGCGGCGCGCGCTTGAGCGCCCTCCCCACGCGACAGGAGATGACCATGCAACGCCCCGACGTCAAGGCGTTCTTCGACGAACCGACCCATACCTTCAGCTACGTCGTGTCCGACCCCGCCACCAAGCGTGCCGCGGTGATCGACAGCGTGCTCGACTACGACCCCGCCGCCGCTCGCACGCGCCACGATTCGGCCGACGCCATCGTCGCCTGGGTGCGCGAGCACGGCCTCGCCGTGGACTGGGTGATCGACACCCACGTGCACGCCGACCACCTCTCCGCCGCGCCGTACATCCAGCAGCAGTTGGGCGGCAGGCTGGGCATCGGCGAGCACATCCGCACCGTGCAGGACACCTTCGGCAAGCTGTTCAATGCCGGCACCGAGTTCGCCCGCGACGGCAGCCAGTTCGACCACCTGTTCGCCGATGGCGAGCACTACCGCGTGGGCAGCATCGAGGCGGTGGCGATCCATACGCCCGGCCACACGCCCGCATGCATGACCCACGTGATCGGCGATGCGGCCTTCGTCGGCGACACGCTGTTCATGCCCGACTACGGCACCGCGCGCTGCGACTTCCCCGGCGGCGACGCGGCCACGCTGTTCCGCTCGATCCAGAAGATCTACGCGCTGCCGGAGTCCACCCGCATCTTCCTGTGCCACGACTACAAGGCGCCGGGGCGCGACGAGTACGCCTTCGAGACCACCGTGGGGGCCGAGAAGCACGGCAACCTGCACGTGCATGACGGTGTGGGCGAGGCGGATTTCGTGCAGATGCGCACCGCGCGCGATGCGACCCTGGCCATGCCGCAGCTGATCCTGCCCTCGGTGCAGATCAACATGCGCGGCGGCCACAAGCCGCCGCCGGACGACAACGGCGTGAGCTACCTGAAGATTCCGCTCGACGTGCTGTGACCTCGACCACGAATACCCACGGCGACAGGCCCCGCAGGACATGACCATGCAGATCAAGCGCCTCACCGACACGCTCAGCGTGACTCCGCAGATCAGCGAGGCCGACCTCGCCACGCTGGCCGCCGCGGGCTTTCGCAGCGTGATCAACAATCGCCCCGACGGCGAGTCCGCCGACCAGCCCGCCAGCGCGGCGCTGGCCGCGGCCGCGGCGCGTGCGGGGCTGGCATACCGCGAGATCCCGGTGGTCTCCGGCCAGCTGCAGGATGCCCCGGTGGCGGCATTCGGCGCAGCGCTGGCCGAGCTGCCCGCGCCGGTGCTGGCGTTCTGCCGCACCGGCACGCGATCGACCACGCTGTGGGCGCTGGATGCCGCACGCGTGCGGCCGCCGGACGAGATCGTGCAGATCGCCGCCGAGGCCGGCTACGACTTGAACGCACTGCGCCCTCGGCTGGAAGAAGCGCGCGCGCGGCCACCGGCTACGAATCCGCGCTGATGAGAAAGGGTCCGTCCATGGATGCCCCGCCCAAGACCAGAAGCACAGCCACCATCGAGCCCGCCGAAAGCGACCCGGCGATGCCGCTGGAGCGCATGCACGCCCATGCCGACGAGGCGATTGCCGTGCTCAAGGCGATGGCCAGCCACAAGCGTCTGATGCTGCTGTGCCAGCTGATCCCCGGCGAATGCTCGGTGGGCGAGCTGGCCCAGGCCCTCGGGCTGGCGCAAAGCGTGGTCTCGCAGCACCTCTCGCTGCTGCGCCGCGACGGCGTGGTGAGCGGCCGGCGCGAGGCGCAATCGATCTATTACCGCATCAGCGACGCCCGCGTGCAGGCGCTGATGCAGACGTTGTTCACCCAGTTCTGCCGCGACTGATCCCAGGACGCCGCCCATGCTCCATCTCGACCTGATGCAGGCGCTGCTGGCGATCGCCTGCGGCTCGCTCGTCGGCTTCTCGCTGGCGCTGATCGGCGGCGGCGGCTCCATCCTCGCCGTGCCGCTGCTGCTGTACGTGGTGGGTGTGCGTGATCCGCACCTGGCGATCGGCACCAGCGCGCTGGCGGTGTCGCTCAATGCGTTCGCCAACCTGATTCCGCACGCGCGCGCCGGCCACGTGCGCTGGAAGGCGGCCTTCATCTTCGCCGCCACCGGCGTGGTCGGCGCCCTCATCGGCTCGACCATCGGCAAGGCGGTGAACGGCCAGCGGCTGCTGGTGCTGTTCGCGATCCTGATGATCGTGGTGGCACTGCTGATGCTGCGCGGGCGCCGCGGCGGCGGGCCGGACCGCTACCCGCTGCCGCACGCCAATCCGCGCCTGGCCGGCGTGGGCTTGGGTGCCGGCGCGCTGTCGGGCTTCTTCGGCATCGGCGGCGGCTTCCTGATCGTGCCGGGGCTGATGCTGGCCAGCGGCATGGAGATCATCCACGCCATCGGCACCTCGCTGTTCGCGGTGGGCGCGTTCGGCCTCACCGCCGCCGCCAACTACGCGGTCTCCGGCCTGATCGACTGGCCGGTGGCCGCCGCCTTCATCGGCGGCGGCATCGCCGGCGGCTGGCTGGGCGCGCTCGGCGCCAGGAAGCTGGCCAAGACCCGCGGCGCGCTCAACGCGATCTTCGCCGGCGTGATCATCGTGGTGGCGATCTACATGCTGATCCGCTCGCTGCGCGGCTGAGGCCGTCCATGGCCGGCCGCGCGAGCGCTCACGGCGTCGCTGCGCGGCCCTTCACCCAGGTGTCGAACAGCTCGTCGATGCGGCGGTACTCGTCGTACCACGCGTCGGGATGCACGAAGCCGTGGCGCTCCAGCGGGTAGAGCGAGATCCAGAAGTTCTTCTTGTGCAGCTCGATCAGGCGCTGGTAGAGGCGGATCGAGTCGGCGGTCATCACGTTGTCGTCGATCAGGCCGTGCTCGATCAGCAGCGGGTCGGTGAGGTTGGCCGCGTACTCGATCGGCGAGCTGACCTTGTACGCCTCGGGGTCGAGCTGCGGATCGTTGAGGATGTTCGAGGTGTACTCGTGGTTGTAGGTGACCCAGTCCGACGGCGGACGCAGCGCCGCGCCGGCGGCGAATGCGCCCGGCGCGCGCAGCAGCGCCATCTCGGTCATGAAGCCGCCGTAGCTGCCGCCGTAGATGCCCACGCGCTTGGGGTCGACGCCATGGCGCTGCACCAGCCAGGCCTTGCCGTCGAGCAGGTCTTCCAGCTCCGGGTGGCCCATCTGCCGGTAGATCGCGGTGCGCCAGGCGCGGCCGTAGCCTTCCGAGGCGCGGTAGTCCATGTCCAGCACCACGTAGCCCTTCTGCACCAGCCGGTTGTGGAACATCTGCTCGCGGAAGTAGTAGGTGGAACCCAGCGTCACGTCCTGGGTGTAGCCGGCGCCGTGCACGAAGATCACCGCCGGGCGCGAGGCCGGCGCGTCGGTCTCGTTCGCCGGGCCGTAGTACTTGGCATAGATGGCGCCGGCGCCGTGCGAGGACGGCACCTGCACGATGGTCGGCGCGATCCACTCGTGCGCCATGTAGGCCGGCTTCATGGTGTCGGTCAGCTCGCGCGGCGTGCCGCCGGCGGCCGGCAGTACCGCCAGCTGGTCGAACACGTAGGGCGCCGAATGCAGCACCGCCAGCTGCGTGCCGTCCGGTGACGGCGCGAACTGGTCCATGCCCTGGTACCGGGTGAGGCGGGTCAGCTGGCCGCCCGCGACCGGCACGCGGTAGACGTCGTAGCTGTACGGCGCCACGCGGTTGGAACGCAGGTAGAACCAGCGGCCGTCGTCGCTGAGCTGCGGATGGCTGATCTCGGACTGGCCCGAGGTGAGCGCCCTGGCCTTGCCGTCCAGCGGCTTGGTGTAGAGCTGCGAGTAACCGGTCTGTTCACTCAGGTACCACAGCGTGTGGTTGTCCTTGAGCCAGCCGAAATCGTTGAAGTTCCAGTTGATCCAGGCGTCGTCGTGCAGGCGCTGCTGGTTCACCAGCGCGTGCCTGGCGAAGTCGACGCTGGCGATCCAGCGGTCCTTGTTGTCGATGGCGCGCAGCTGGATGGCGAGCTGGGAGCCGTCGTCGCTCCACGCGATGCCGCCGCCCGAGCCGTCGTTCTCGCCGGAGATGATGTGCACCGGGCGCACGTCGGGCGCTTTCAGCGCCTTGGCGCCGTCGGCGTCGCCGGCCTTTTCGCGGGCGGCGATCGCCTTTTCGCGGAGGGCTTTCAGCGGGTCGTCCTCGATGCCGGGGAGCACCGCCGTGTCGAGCGGATGGCTGGTGTGCGTGGACAGGTCCAGCAGCAGCAGCGACTGCGGCGTGGGGTCCTTGCGGCCGACGTAGGTGCGTGCGTCCTGGGTCTCGGTGTAGCCCGAGTCGGTGACGTAGTGGATCACCTTCGGCGCCTCGCCGGGCTTGGCGTCCTTCGGCTCGGTGACCAGCAGCATCCAGCGGCCGTCGGGCGAGAGTTCGGTGTCCACTGCGGTGATCTTGTCGCCCAGCCAGAACGGCTCGGGCGCGCGGCCGGGGTCGGCCGCCGCCAGCACTTCCTGTTGCGCGCGCACGGCGTCCTTGTCGGCCTTGAGCTGGCGCAGCGTGCGGAACAGGGCGCGCTGGTGGTCGCGCAGCGTGTCGGGCTTCTCCGCCTGCGGATCGTCGGCGAACTTGAGCACGGCGGCCGGCGCGCTCACGCCGCTGACGAGATCGTAGGTGAACCACTTGTTCGCCTGCCGGTACTGCAGGGCGCGGCCGTCGGCGGAAAACCGCGGCGCGGATTCTTCCTCCGGCGTGTGGGTGACCTGGGCGCGCCGGCCGTCGGCGAGATTCACCACGAACACGTCACCGTGGCGGATGAAGGCGGCATGCGTGTGGCGGCGGTCGAATACCGCCGGGCCGTCGGCCTGCGCCACGGCGGGTGGATCGAGCTTCTCACTGCGCCCGCTGGCGGGATCGGCGCGATAGAGGTCGCGCACCGGGCTGCCGTCGCGCTGCACCTGGTAGTAGATCGATCGACCATCGACGCTCCAGTACGGCGACTCCACCGGATGCCCGATCCAATCCGGGCTGGCCATGATGGTTTCCATGTCCAGCGGCGCCTGACCCGGCGGCGGGGTGGCGGCCTGGGCGGGCAGCACGAGCAGGGCGGCGAGGCCCGCAAGCACGGTTCGATGCATGAGTGGCTCCATGGTGGCAATCCGTCGAGCGTAGCGAGCACGGGGGCGTTCGCGCACCGGCCGTTGGTCAGGGGTGTCGTCACCCGCTGTTACGATGCGGCCACACGCCCACCACGGAACCCTTGCCATGAACCTGCTTCCCTGCGTCGAACGCGAGACCGGCGCGAACCCGAGCCACAGCGTGATCTGGCTGCACGGGCTGGGCGCCGACGGGCACGACTTCGCGCCGATCGTGCCGGAACTGGTGGCGCGCGACTGGCCGGCGCTGCGCTTCGTGTTTCCGCATGCGCCGGTGCAGCCGGTGACGGTGAACGGCGGCACGCCGATGCGCGCCTGGTACGACATCGTCGGCTTCGACCTGATGAGCCGCCAGGACGAGGCCGGCATGCGCGCGTCGATCGCGGCGGTGGAGGCACTGATCGCGCGCGAGCACGGGCGCGGCGTGCCCAGCGAGCGCATCGTGCTGGCCGGCTTCTCGCAGGGCGGCGCGATCGCGCTGGCCGCAGGCTTGCGCCACGCGCAGAGGCTGGCCGGCATCGTGGCGCTGTCCACCTACCTGCCACTGGGCCAGGCGCTGGCTTCCGAGCGCAGCGCGGCCAACGCCGCGGTGCCGATCTTCTGGGGCCACGGCACGATGGATCCGGTGGTGATCCTGCAGCGCGGGCTGGATTCGCGCGCCGCGCTCGAAGCGCTCGGCTACGCGCTCGACTGGCACACCTATCCGATGCCGCACGCGGTCTGCGCCGAGGAAATCGCCGACCTGCGCGACTGGCTCGGCGCCCGCCTGCGCGGCTGACCGGCGGGCGCCAGCGCTGCGGCATACTGCGCCGATGCCATCCGCCGAGCGCCCGCCCCGCGAGCACCTGCCCCTGCCGGACTTCTGCCGGCTGCCGGCGCTGTTCGCGCTGCTGGTGGTGGGCGCGCTCACCGTGACGGTGATGTGGCTGGCGCCGGACACGCGCTTCGGCTGGCGCGGCTACAGCGTCGGCATGCTGTTCGTGGCGTGGCTGGCGGTGCTGGTGACGCTCACTCTGTGCAAGGCGCGGCCCTGGCTGCAACGGCTGTCCGCATGGATGCCGTATGCCGGCGTGTGGCTGCTGATCGTGCTGATCGTGGTCGCCGCCAGCGCCACGGCGCGCTGGATGGACGCCACGCTGGGCATGGCGCTGATCCACGGCGGCTACGGCCAGTTCGTGCGCGACAACGCGCTGATCGCCGCCCTGCTCGGCGCGGCGATGCTGCGCTACTTCTACGTGCTGGCGCAGTGGCAGCTGCGCCTGGCCGCGGCCGCGCGGGCGCAGGTCGCCGCGCTGCAGGCGCGCATCCGGCCGCACTTCCTGTTCAACAGCATGAATACGGTGGCGGCGCTGGTGCGGGTGGACCCGGACGCCGCCGAGCGTACGGTGGAAGACCTCTCCGAGCTGTTCCGCGCCGCACTGGGCGAGCATCGCAGCGGCGACGGCACACTCGCCGAGGAGCTGAACTTGGTGGAGCGCTATCTGGCGATCGAGCAACTGCGCCTGGGCGAGCGCCTGCGCGTGCGGCGCGAGCTGCACGATCTGCCGCCGGACTTTCCGCTGCCGCGCCTGCTGCTGCAGCCGCTGGCGGAGAACGCGGTGCGCCACGGCATCCAGCCGCGGCGCGAGGGCGGCGAGATCGTGCTGGCCGGGCGCTGCGAGCAGGACATGCTGTGGATCGAGATCGCCAACCCGCTGCCCGAGCAGCCGTCGCCGGGCGGTCACGGGCTGGGCCTGGACAACGTGCGCCAGCGCGTGGCGTACCGCTACGGCGCCCATGCGCGGGTGGACGCCGGCCCGCAAGGCGAGCGCTTCGTGGTGCGGCTGCGGCTGCCACTGGAAACCCATCGCCATGGCTGAGCGGCGGCATCAGGTGGTCGGGGTGACGCGATGCGCGTGCTGATCGTCGACGACGAGCCGCTGGCGCGGATGCGCCTGGCGGCGCTGCTGGGCGAGTGCGAGGGCGCCGAGGTGGTCGGCAGCGTGGGGGACGGCGAGGCGGCGCTGGCGGCGATCGGTGAACTGTGGCCCGACGTGCTGCTGCTGGACATCAACATGCCCGGCCTGGACGGCACCGCGCTGGCGCGCCGGCTCGGCACGCGCACGCGACCGCAGGTGGTGTTCTGCACCGCGTACGAGAACCACGCCATCGAGGCATTCGAGCTGGGCGCGCTCGACTACCTGCTCAAGCCGGTGCGACTGCAGCGGCTGCGCGAGGCGCTGCAGCGTGCGGCACGGCGTCTGGAGGCCACGCCGCGCGAGCCGTCCGGCCACCTGCACGGGCGACTGCGCGGCGAGCAGGTGCGCATCGCACTGGACGAGGTGATCCTGCTGCAGGCCGACGACAAGTACGTGACCGTGCAGCACACCGGCGGCGCGCTGCTGATCGAGGAATCCCTGCGCCAGCTGGAAGACACCTACCCCCGGCAGCTGGTGCGCCTGCATCGCAACTGCCTGGTACCGCATGCGCGCCTGGTCGGCCTGAAGACGCTGGCCAATGGCCGCACCCTGGCGCGCCTGGCCGGCACCGAGCAGCAGCCCGAGGTCAGCCGCCGCAACCTGCCGGCGTTGCGCAAGCTGCTGCGCATGGGCTGACGCGGCAGCGTCGCAGGGTCGAGTCGGTTGGCCGATCTGCGCGACAATGCCGCGCCTGATCACGTTCGCGGAGCGAAGCATGAGCCCGACCACCCTGCGTATCGCCACCCGCAAGAGCGCACTCGCGCTGTGGCAGGCCGAGCACGTGGCGACGCTGCTGCGCGCGGCGCATCCCGGCCTGGTGGTGGAGCTGGTGCCGATGAGCACGCGCGGCGACGAGATCCTCGATCGCCCGCTGGCCACCATCGGCGGCAAGGGGCTGTTCCTCAAGGAGCTGGAGACGGCGATGCTGGAACGCCGCGCCGAGCTCGCCGTGCACTCGCTCAAGGACGTGCCGGCCGAACTGGAGCCGGGCTTCGTGCTGCCGGCGATCCTGCCGCGCGCCGACGCGGCCGACGCCTTCGTGAGCAACCACTACGCCGATCTGGCGACGCTGCCACACGGCGCGCGCGTCGGCACTTCCTCGCTGCGCCGGCAGGCGCAACTGCGTGCGGCGCGACCGGACCTGGACCTGCTCGACCTGCGCGGCAACGTGGGCACGCGCCTGGCCAGGCTCGATGCCGGCGACTACGACGCGATCCTGCTGGCCTGCGCCGGGCTGGAACGGCTGGGCCTGGGCGCGCGCATCCGCAGCCTGCTGGTCGCGCCGGACTGGCTGCCCGCGCCGGGGCAGGCGGCCATCGCGATCGAGGCGCGCGAGGACCAGCCGGCGGTGCTCGACCTGCTGCGCGCGCTCGATGACGCCGACACCCGCGTCACCGTCACCGCCGAGCGCGCGATGAACCACGCGCTCGGCGGCAGCTGCACGGTGCCGGTCGGCGCGTGGTGCGTGCGCACCGAGCATGGGCTCGATCTGCGCGGCCTGGTCGGCGATGCGGCCGGCGGCCGGTTGATCGTGGCCGCGGCGCGGGGGCCGGCCGCAGCGCCCGAGGCCCTCGGACAGGAGGTCGCCCGGGTCCTGCTGGCGCAGGGCGCGGGGGATCTGCTCGATCACCACCGCTGAGCATCACCGCGCACGCATGAAAAAGGTCGTTTCCAACAGGCGATCACCAACCGGCGATCAGAAGTTGTAGACGAGGTTGGTCGTCGTCAGCGTGTCCGAGCTCTGCGTGCCCGGCTGGGTATCGCTGTTGTAGCGCAGCTGGAAACCGAGCTTGAGCGCCATCTTCTTGGTCATGCTGACCGACAGGCCGGCGTCGTTCTGGTAGTACTTGTTCTTCGAACCTGCCTCGACCAGCAGTGTGTCCTCGAACGCGGTGTTGTCGGTGAGCCGGTACTTGTAGTTCGCCAGGCCGCGCGCCACGCCCTCGCCCACGGTGTCCTGGCGCACCGGCACGGTCACGCCGCCCACGTCCTGCAGCTCGTCGGCCGGCCGGTAGCGCTTGTAGCCGGGGCCGATCTCGAACGACAGCTCGGTGCGCTGGTTCTTCAGCGCGATGTAGCCGTAGCCGAGCGACACCGTGCCCTGCCACAGGTTGGCGCCGAAGTCGTCATGCTCGTAACGCGCCGCGCCCACGATGTAGCTGCGCGGGTCCAGCTTGTAGCCCACCGAGGCGCCCCCGTCGTAGCGGTTGGCCGTGGTGCTGAAACGGTTGATGGTGTTGCCGTCGGCATCGACCACGCTCACGTCGCCCTTCGAGCGCAGGCCGTTGAGGAAGAAGTTATTCCTCCACAGCTCGTTTTCCTGGGTCAGGCCGAGCTTGGCATTGAGGTTTTCCGAGCGCGAATTGCCGCGCGTGGAAGCGAAGCCGAATTCGCCCGAACCGCTCCAGCCACCCTTGTCGGCAGCGCTGGAATCATCGCTGGGCGCGCTTTGCGCGTGGGCAGCAGACGCCACGAGCGTGGCGAACATCAACAGAGCAAGGGGAGGGGTCTTCATCGGGGAGGGATCCAGTCGTTAACCAAAAATAACCATTTACCTTGACGGCGCGCATGGTACGCGCCGTGAATCACCCACGCCGCGGCAGCACCCTCACGTGAAGGCCAGACCCGCAGTGCGGTGCGCCCGGGCGTAGAGCCGCTGTTCCAGGGCGCGCCCGACCAGGGCGCTGAGCGCGGCCAGCAGCGCCAACGCACCGCCGGCCTGCCAGCGATCTGCCAGCAGCAGGGCAACGCACGGAATGGCGTAACCGAGCAGGGCCGCGGCAAAGCGGGCGGGAACGATCCGGCCGCCCTGCGGCATCGACCCGGCATCGGACCGACGCAGGGCGTGCCAGCGCATGCCCTCGGTCAGGCCCAGCAGCAACGCCATGATCAGCAGCACCAGCAACCACGGCTGGTGCTGCGGTTGCGCGGGGCCGATCGCGATTCGACCATCTGCCGCCACGGCCAGCCACAACCACAGGCCGCCGCCGTAAAGTGCCGCCATCACACGCCCCGCCGGCAGCACGGCGGAGCTGGCAAGGCGGGCCGGAGCGAGCCGTCGCGGCATGCCGTGAATCAGGCTGCCCAGACTGCACAGCATCAGTGCGGCACCGGCGAGCCGGGTCGCCCAGAAGTCGTTGTCGCCACGGGTCAGCCCGGCCACCGCCAACACCGGCAGGAAACCCGCCAGGGCGATCAGCGCCGGGCGCGTGGGCCATGCGTTGCGCCCGGGATGCCAGCCGTGCCAGGCCGGCAGGCCAGGGACAGGCAGGCTGGCCACCACCAGCCCCGCAAGCACGAACAGCGCGCCGACCGCGAGCGGCACCAGCGATTCACCGCGCCCGTCGCGGAAAATGCCGCAGGCCAGCGCCACCCCCTGCAGCACCCAGATGCCATAACCGGTATCGGCCAGTACCTGCAGGGCAATGGCGACGCGCCCGGGCGCACCCGCATGCGGGTGGGCGGAAGATTCGGCGCCGGCGCCGGGCGCGGAGGGAGGGGCTTGCATCGGGGCTGTCATGGCATCGAACCGCGGGCAACGCAGGGAAGCAGGACGGCGACAGATCACGCTTGCGGCCGTACGGGGGCATGCCCATGCTACACAACGACTTTCCTCGACGATATGCCATGGACCGTTACGAGCGCATCCTCACCCTGCATCGCCTGCTGAAGTCAGCGCACTATCCGGTGCCGCTGCCGCGCCTGATGGACGAGCTGAAGTGCTCGCGCGCCACGCTGTATCGCGACGTGGCCTTCCTGCGCGACGCGCTGGGCGCGCCGATCGAGAGCGGCGGCGGCGAGCAGGCTGCGTTCCGTTACGAATTGGGCGAGGGCGAGCGCTTCGAGCTGCCCGGGCTGTGGCTGACCTCCGACGAACTGGCCGCGCTGCTCGCGCTCAACGAACTGATCGGGCGCAGCGGGCCGGGCGTGCTGGCCGGCGCGCTGGCGCCGTTCAAGGCGCGCATCGAGGGCCTGCTGTCGGACCAGGGCAGCGGCAAGGCGCTGCCGATCGAACGCATCCGGGTGATTCCGTGGGGCGAACGCAGGCTCGACCAGCAGGTGTTCCGCATCACCGCCGGCGCCGTGCTGGAACGCCGCCAGCTGCGCTTCCGCTACCGCGCGCGCACCACCAACTCCGACAGCCGCCGCACCGTCTCGCCACAGCGACTCACCCACTATCGCGACAACTGGTACCTGGACGGCTGGGACCACGACCGCGAGGCGCTGCGCAGCTTCGCCGTGGACCGCATCCTGGAGCCGCACACACTGGATGCCGCGGCCACCGACGTGGGCGAGGCCGATCTCGACGAGCTGCTCTCGTCCAGCTACGGCATCTTTGCCGGCAAGCCCAAGGCATGGGCGACGATCCGCTTCTCGCCGCACGCCGCGCGCTGGGTAGCCGATGAACACTGGCACTCGCAGCAGAAGGGCGAGTGGCTTCCCGACGGCCGCTACGAGCTGCAGGTGCCGTACTCCAACTCGCGCGAGCTGCTGATGGACGTGCTCAAGTACGGCCCGGATGCGGAGATCGTGGCGCCGCTGCCGCTGCGCGAGGAGATGAAGATCTCGCTGCAACTGGCGCTATCGGGCTACGCCCGATAGCTACCGCACTGCTGGCACCGCGTACCGTCTCACGCCAGCGAGGCGTATGAGGAAGCGAACCCGCACGGCACGTCGGCCTCCTCTCCCCGCCGGGGAGAGAGCCTGCCCCCGACCTCGATCGGGGGATCGAGGTGAGGGGGCGGGTGCTCGCGACGGCGTCTCATCAAAGCGACTTCATGGCGTCCGCCCGTGGCAAGCGCCGGCCCCTCACCCCGGCTTTCTCCCCGTGGGGAGCGGGCGAACAGGCGTCAGTGCGCCACCGCCTGGAACGGCCAGAAGTGCGGGATCAGCCACATCGACAGCGCGCAGAACAGCAGGATGAGCGGGATGCCCACCTTCATGAAGTCGGTGAAGCGGTAGCCGCCGGCGTAATACACCATGGTGTTGGTGGGGTAGCCCACCGGGGTGGCGAACGAGGTGGCCGCGGCGAACGCCACCGCCACCACGAACGGGCGCGGGTCGGCGTGCATGGCCTGCGCCACCGTGGCGGCGATGCCCACCATCAGCACCACCGCGGGGTTGTGTCCCATCAGCTCGGTGAGCAGGGCGGTGAGCAGGTAGATCATCAGCAGCGCGGCCAGCGGGCCGTGGCTGCCGACGACGACCAGGCCCCAGCCGACCACGGTGGTGGACAGACCGCTCTTCTCGATCGCCACACCCAGCGGCAGGATCGCGCCCAGCAGGATGATGATCTTCCAGTCCATGCCCTCGTAGACGTCTTTACGGCCAAAGCAGCCGGCCAGTGCCATGGCGGTGGCACCGCAGATGGCGGCGATCGGAATCGGCAGCCAGCGCAGTCCGGAGGCAACGATCACCGCCGCCATGATGGCCACCGCGTACAGCGCCTTGCGCGGTGTGCGCGGCGCGTTCTCGCGCTGGCTGAGCACGATGAACGACTCGTCGTTGCGCAGGTTGGCCATGGCCTCCTCGGCCACCAGCACCAGCAGCACGTCGCCCACGGCGAGCGAGACGTCGCTGAGCTTTTCCCGCAGCACCTGGCCACGGCGGTGGATCGCCAGCGCCACCGCGTCATAGCGCCAGCCGATGCCGGTCTCGCCGAAGCGGCGCCCCTCCAGCGGGCTGGCCGGCGCGACCATGATCTCGGCCAGCACGCGGGGGCGATCGTCGGCGTGGGCGTAGTGGCTTTCCGGCGCGTTGCGCAGGCCGGCCTGGCGACGGAAGTCCTCGATCTTGTCCCAGTCGCCGCGCACCAGCAGCACGTCACCGCGGGCGATCTGCTGCGAGCGCGGCGACCACATGCGCCGCTCGCCACGCAGCAGCTCCAGCGGGTATACGCCGTAGCGCTCGCCCAGGCTGGCATCGGCGATGCTCTTGCCCAGCAGCGAGGACTGATCGGTGACCTCCAGCTCGGTGACGTACTTGCCGATCTCCACCTCCACCGGCATGTCGGTGTCGATATGCCGCGGCAGCATCCAGCGGCCGATCAGCATCAGGTAGACGATGCCGACCACCGCGAGGATCACCCCCAGCCCGGTGAATTCGAACACCCCGAACGGCGGCAGGCCGTGCTTCTGCGCCAGCGTGTCGGCCAACAGGTTGGAGGAGGTGCCGATCAACGTGCACACGCCGCCCATCTGCGCGGCGAAGGCCATCGGCATCAACACGCGCCCCGGCGCGGTACCGGTGCGCTGGCAGACCTTGAGCGCCAGCGGCAGGAAGGTGGCGACCAGGGCGATGTTCTTGATGAACGCGCCCAGCGGCGCGATCGCCAGCATCATCGCCAGGGTCAGCAGCCATGGCCGGCGGATCTTCACCAGCAGCCGGCTCAGCGGCTCCAGCGCGCCGGAGCGCTCGATGCCCATGCTCAACGCGAACATCGCCGCCACCGTCACCGTGGCCTCGTTGCTGAAGCCGCTCAGCGCCTCGGTCGGGCTGACCACGCCAAGGATCACCAGGGCCGCCAGCGCCATCAGTGCGACCAGATCGATGCGCACCTTCTCGCTGGCGAACAGCGCCATCGCCGCCACGATCACCGCCACCGTGGCCCAGGCCTGCCACGTCATGCGGCGTCCTCGCGGACAAGGGAGCCGGTGGCTGCCGCGGGCAGCGGTCGTCGCAAGATAGGGCGCATCGAAAATTCCCGAAGAGACGGCCGCCGCAGGGCGCCTGCTGCGCCACGTCGGTCCGCACGATGGACGACGCGAGCGCGCTCGCCGCGGCGGTGCTTTTCTGGCATCGTACGGAATCCGCTCGTTTGTACAACGTCATGTACCCACCACCGTCTGTGCGAGCCCATGGCCGACCTCGACGATTCCCCGCCCGACGAACGTGACCTCCCGCCCCGCCCCGCCAGCGCCGCGCACGGCCGTCGCCCGACGCTCGCGTTGGCGCTGGGCGCCGGCGGCGCCAAGGGCCTGGCGCACATCGGGGTGATCGAGGAGATCGAGGCCGCCGGCTTCGATGTGGTGGCGGTGGCCGGCACCTCGATGGGCGCGCTGATCGGCGGCATCTATGCGATGGGCAAGCTTCACATATACCGCGACTGGGTGACTGCGCTGGCGCGGATCGACGTGCTGCGCCTGCTCGACTGGACCTTCAGCGGCGGTGGCTTCATCAAGGGCGAAAAGCTCATCGGCACGCTGCGCGAACTGATCGGCGACGTGCTCATCGAGGATCTTCCGGTGGCCTATACCGCGGTCGCCACCGATCTCGAACGCGAGCGCGAGGTATGGCTCACCCGCGGCCTGCTGTTCGACGCGATCCGCGCCTCGATCGCGATCCCCACCGTATTCCGGCCACATCGCATCGATGGCCGGCTGCTGCTCGACGGTGCCCTGCTCGATCCGGTGCCGGTGACCCCGCTGATGGGCGAGCGCGCCGATTACCTGTTCGCCGTGAGCGTGGACGGGCCGGCCGAAGTGCCAGCGGCCGCGATGGTGGAGGCGGCGGACGACGCCAGCCAGCGCAGCCGGATCAGCGAGTGGCTGGATCGGCTGCGGCCGGGCCATGCCGGCACGGAGAGCTCCGCCATGCCGGGCGCGCTCGAGCTGCTCAGCCAGTCGATGGACCTGATGCAGTCCAACCTGGCGCGGCTGCGCCTGGCGGCGTACGCGCCGGATCTGCTGATCCAGATGCCGCGCAACGTCGCCACCGCGTACGAGTTCTACCGGGCGAAGGAGCTGATCGAACTGGGCCGCGAGCGTGCCCGCACCGCGCTGCAGGGATGGAGCCGGCACGGCCTGATGCCGCCGCGCCAGCCGGGGAAGTGAGAGGCTCAACGCGGACCATGCGTGCGCAGCCAGTTGTCGAGGTAGTTCTTCAGCGCCACGGCATGGTTGTGCTCTTCGTCGCGCGCCGCGTAAAGCAGGGTGAGCCGGTGATGCAGCGCGCGGTCCGCCAGCGGACGCCAGTGATCGATCAGGCCGTCGAGTTCGGCGGCGTAGCGGTGGCGAAAACCCTCCCAGCGCGCCGGGTCATGGTCGAACCAGCGGCGCAGCGCGGGCGAAGGCGCCACTTCACGCAGCCATTCATCCAGCGCGGCATCCTCCTTGCGCACGCCCCGCGGCCACAGGCGGTCGACCAGCACGCGGTGGCCATCGGCCGTGCTCACCGGTGCGTAGATGCGTTTGACCACGATGCCCATG
>WOYI010565380.1_pt1 | contig 26262 bp, 21 predicted proteins | sample 6423411 | NCBI WGS metagenome assembly WOYI01 (sample SAMN13441803, study PRJNA592873) | oil field metagenome | biome: oil field; feature: oil-well bore; material: oil-contaminated soil; isolation source: oil-contaminated soil from oil-well borehole | place: Germany: Wietze | collected 2016-10-18 ... | reverse complement strand
CCCATTTCCACTCAACTTGACGCTTAATTGGGATTATGCTACTATCTTAATATCATCCTATCCAATTAATTATTATCAAATCAAAGCAACGAAGGAGATGACTCAATGACAAAAAGAACAACTCTAGTCATTGTTTGTGTTGCCATACTCACCCTGGCGCTTTCCGGCTGCCAAATGCCCGCCTCCAAAGCCCCCGAAACCGAGACCAGTCAGGCGATGACGACGCCGATTTCCATTCAGACCGATTCTCCTGAGAGCCTGACCCAAACCAGCGTGGCAAAACTGCCTGCAACAAGCACCCTGATCGTGCCAACCGCCACGGCCACCAGCACACCTGAGCCAACCGTGAATGTCGTGATCCCCACGGTCACCCGGCCCGCGACCTACACCCTGCAGGAGGGCGAATTCCCCTACTGCATCGCCCGCCGGTTCAATGTGGACCCGGCCGATCTGGTCAGCGTCAACGGCCTGGCGGCGGATCAACTGGTCAGCCCTGGCACGACTTTGCAGATCCCGCAAAACAGTACCTGGACGGGTGAGGGCCGTGTCCGCAATCCGCACCCAGACACCTACACTGTCTCCGCGGGTGAGACGATCTACTCCATCGCTTGCTACTATGGCGATGTCTCTCCCGAGGCGATCATTGCGGTCAATCAGCTCGAGTCCCCCTATACCCTCCGGGCAGGACAGGTTCTGGATATCCCCTAAGCCGCACCGATGAACCAGACGATCCATGATACTGCGCCAGTCAGCAGCCTTCGGTGCAGTATCTTCTTTTAATATCCAAAACAAAGGTCAAACAACATGGACTTCACCATTTTGGGCAAAGAAAAACAATTCCGCGGGCACGCCTTCGACGTCGCCACGGTCCGCGCCAAGCTGCCAAATGGCAAGGAACGGGCTTATGACCTCGTCCAGCACCCCGATTCAGTAGCCATCGTGCCTGTCGATCGGGAGGGCAAGATCTATTTCGTCTCCCAATACCGGATCGGCGCCGAAAGCGAACTGCTGGAACTGCCCGCCGGGGTGATGGAGGCGGGTGAAACGCCGCTGGAATGCGCCAAACGGGAAGTGCGCGAAGAGATCGGGATGGCGGCAGCTGAAATGCAGGAACTGGGCGGGTTCTATCTGGCCGCGGGATACGCCAACGAATACATGACCGTCTTCCTTGCCACCGGCCTTTATGAGGCCCCTCTGGCCCCGGACGCGGACGAATTTCTGAAGGTCAGAGCCTTCCCTATTAATGAAGCGTATCAAATGGCTCAGGCAGGGAAACTGGGCGATGGAAAATCCCTGGCGGCCCTTCTGTTGGCTGAAAAGGTGCTTTTTTAGGGCGGGAAGTCCGCCCCGCACCGGCGCATCCTTCAGGGTTTCCCGGAATCGTGACAGGTTACACGCCCAAATAAGAAATAAATAATATCAAAGTGGCTCCGAATCGGGTTATACTTAACATTTGGATGAAAACCAGAAATTCGTAAAGCCTCACTCCCTGGCAAAATCCCGTTCCGAGAACGTTTACTAAATTATCCTAGCAGAAGGAGTATTATTCATGACGCGTCAAATGGTAATGACTGATGCAAACGAGGCCACGGCCTGGGTCGCTTACCGGTTGAACGAGATCATCGCAATTTACCCGATCACCCCCTCTTCGCCGATGGGCGAATATGCCGACGCCTGGTCTGCGCAAGGCATCCCGAATATTTGGGGGACCGTCCCCGACGTCACAGAAATGCAAGCGGAAGGCGGCGCCGCCGGTGCAGTGCATGGCGCATTGCAGGCTGGCGGCCTCACAACCACCTTCACGGCTTCCCAGGGCTTGCTCCTGATGATCCCCAATATGTACAAAATCGCTGGTGAGCTGACCTCCACCGTCTTCAATGTGAGTGCCCGTTCCCTGGCCGCCCAGGCCCTTTCCATCTTTGGCGACCACTCCGACGTGACCGCTGCCCGGGCGACAGGCTTCGCCTTCCTCGCCAGCAACTCCGTCCAGGAAGCCCAGGATATGGCCTTGATCGCTCAGGCCGCCACGCTCCGCAGCCGGGTGCCCTTCCTGCACTTCTTCGATGGCTTCCGCAGCTCCCATGAGATCAACAAAATCGAACGACTGGACGAGGCTGACCTGCGCGCCCTGATCGACGACGACACCGTCGCCGCCCATCGTGCCCGGGCACTCTCCCCCGACCATCCAGTCGTGCGCGGCACCGCTCAGAACCCGGATGTTTACTTCCAGGGCCGCGAGACGGTCAACCCCTTCTATGAGAAAACCCCCGAGATCGTCCAGGATACGATGGACCAATTTGCCAAGCAGGTTGGCCGCTCCTATCACCTCTTTGACTATGTCGGCGCTCCCGATGCCGAAAAAGTCATCGTCCTGATGGGCTCCGGCGCTGAGACGGTTGAAGAAACCGCCAAAGCCCTGGTCAAGAAGGGCGAAAAAGTCGGCGCCATCATCGTCCGGCTCTACCGCCCCTTCTCCGTCCAACACCTGATGGAAGCCCTGCCCGCCACGGTCAAGGTCATCGCTGCCCTCGACCGCACCAAGGAACCCGGTTCCTCCGGCGAGCCGCTCTACCTCGACCTGGTCAACGCCATCAAGGAAGGTATGGAATCCGGTTTGGCCCCCTTTGAAGTTGCTCCCAAAGTCATGGGCGGCCGCTATGGTCTTTCCTCCAAGGAATTCACCCCCGCGATGGTCAAGGGCGTCTATGATGAGATGGGTAAAGCCGAACCGAAGACCCACTTCACTGTTGGTATTCACGACGATGTGAGCCACACCAGCATCGAATGGGATCCCTCGTTCGAGATCCTCGGTGAGGATGTTGTCCAGGCGATGTTCTTCGGCCTCGGCGCGGATGGCACCGTCGGCGCCAACAAGAACTCAATCAAGATCATCGGCGACGACACCGACAACTACGCCCAGGGTTACTTCCAGTACGACTCAAAGAAATCCGGTGCGGTGACCGTTTCGCACCTACGCTTTGGCCCGAACCCGATCCGTGCGCCTTATCAGATCGCTGAAAACGAAGCCAACTTCCTGGCCTGCCATCAGTTCAGCTTCCTCGAAAAATACGATATGCTGAAATTCGCCCGCCCTGGCGGCATTTTCCTGCTGAACAGCATCTACGGCCCGGATGAGATCTGGGATCACCTGCCCGCCAAGGTTCAGGAAACCCTGATCAAGAAGAACCTCAAGTTCTACACAATTGACGCTTATGAAGTGGCCCGCCAGACCGACATGGGTCAGCGCATCAACACCGTCATGCAGACCTGTTTCTTCGCCATCAGCGGCATCCTGCCCAAAGACGAGGCCATCGCTGAGATCAAGAAATCGATCAAGAAGACCTACGGCAAACGCGGCGAAGCCGTTGTGAACCAAAACTACGCCGCTGTGGACAGCGCCCTGGCCCACCTGCACCTGATCACGGTGCCCGACAAGGTCACCAGCAAGATCGCAATGCAGCCCGCCGTTCCCGCCGAAGCGCCCGAATATGTCCGCGAAGTGCTCGGCAAGATCATTGACCGCGACGGCGACAACGTCCTCGTCAGTGAAATGCCCGTCGATGGCACCTTCCCCAGCGGCACGACCCAATGGGAAAAGCGCAACGTCGCCCTCGAAATCCCCGTTTGGGATGCTGATCTCTGTATCCAGTGCGGCAAATGCGCCTTCGTCTGCCCCCATGCGACCATTCGCACCAAGGTCTACGAAGATTCCTACCTCGAGAACGCCCCCGAGACCTTCAAGCACACCAACGCGAAATTCCGTGAATTCCGTGAGGGTTGGTCCTTCACCGTTCAGGTTGCGCCTGAAGACTGCACCGGCTGCGAGATGTGCGTGGAATATTGCCCCGCCAAAGACCGTGAGAACCCCGAGCACAAGGCCATCAACATGATGCCCCAGCCCCCGCTGCGGGAAAAAGAGGCCGAAAACTGGGCCTTCTTTGACGCCATCCCCTACCTGGATCGCAGGACCTTCGAACCCCACACCGTCAAGAACTCCCAGCTGCTCGAACCGCTCTTTGAGTTCTCCGGCGCCTGCGCTGGCTGCGGTGAGACCCCCTATATTCGCCTGGCCACCCAGCTCTTCGGTGACCGGATGGTGATCGCCAACGCGACCGGCTGTTCCTCCATCTACGGCGGCAACCTGCCCACCACGCCCTACACCTTCAACGCGGACGGCCGCGGCCCCGCCTGGTCCAACTCGCTCTTCGAGGACAATGCTGAATTTGGCCTCGGCATGCGCCTGACCATTGATAAATTCGTTGAACTGGCGAATGAACTGGTGACGAAACTCGCCGACCAGATCGGCAAAGACCTGGCCGACGGCCTGCTGAACGCCGCCCAGAAGACCGAAGCCGACCTCGCCGAACAGCGGGTCCGGGTGGTTGAACTCAAGAAGAAGCTCGAAAAGATCAACACCCTCGAAGCCCGCAACCTGCTCTCCGTCGCCGACTACCTGGTCCGCAAGAGCGTCTGGATCATCGGTGGCGACGGCTGGGCTTATGACATTGGTTACGGCGGCCTGGACCACGTTCTGGCTTCCGGCCGGGATATCAACGTCCTCGTGCTCGACACCGAGGTGTACTCCAACACCGGCGGTCAGTCTTCCAAGGCTACCCCGCGGGCGGCGGTGGCGAAATTCGCCGCCAACGGCAAGGACCTGCCCAAGAAGGACCTCGGCATGATCGCCATGTCCTACGGCTATGTTTACGTGGCCCGGGTGGCGATGGGCGCCAGCGACCGGCAGACCCTCCAGGCCTTCCGCGAAGCCGAAGCCTACCATGGACCTTCCCTGATCATCGCCTATTCCCACTGTATCGCACATGGCATCACCATGAAATACGGTCTGAAGCAGCAGGACCTCGCCGTCAAATCCGGCGTGTGGCCGCTCTATCGCTACAATCCTGAAATGGCCGATCAGGGCGCCAACCCGCTCTCGATCGACTCGAAAGACCCGACAGTTCCGGTGGAAGAATACGCCTATAACGAAACCCGTTACCGGATGCTCCTGCAGAGCAACGAGGAACGCGCTGAGATGCTCATGAAGAAAGCCAAACATGACGCTTCCAGCCGCTGGGACCTCTACTCGCAGATGGCAAAAATGCACTACGGCAATGACGAGGAATCCGAACCTGAAGCCTAAATTTGGATTTCCGCCAGCCTGACAAGTATAATAGTGGTGATGAACTAAGTTCATCACCACTTTTTATTCGGTAATCATCCGCACTTACCCCATAGATTTGGAGGAAAAATGACAGATCTCAAGACCAAGTATCTCGGACTCGACCTCAAGAATCCGCTGGTGGCTTCCGCTTCCGCACTTTCCAAGCGAACCCCGCGTGTCAAACAAATGGAGGAAGCCGGCATCAGCGCGGTCGTAATGTATTCCCTTTTCGAAGAGCAGCTCGTGCATGACAGTTTGGCCTTCGATTATTTCATGGAACGCGGCACAGAGCGCTTTGCCGAATCCCTGGACTACTTCCCGAACCTGGACCGTTACAACGTCGGGCCAGACGGGTATCTGGAACAGATCCGCAAAAATAAGGAAGCCGTCTCGATCCCCGTGATCGGCAGCCTGAACGGCGTTTCCAACAGCGGCTGGGTGGAATACGCCGCCGAGATCGAACAGGCCGGCGCGGATGCCCTGGAATTGAACACCTACTACATCCCCACCAACCCGAGGATGACCGCGGCCGACCTGGAGCAGAACTATGTCGATCTGGTGAAGGCCGTCAAGGCCAAGGTCCAGATCCCGGTGGCCGTGAAGCTGAGTCCTTTCTTCACCGCATTGCCCAATATGATCGCCCGCCTGGTGGAAGCCGGCGCGGATGGCGTCGTGCTGTTCAACCGCTTCATCCAGCCCGACCTTGACATTGAGAAGCTCGAGGTGGACCCCACGCTGCACCTTTCCACTTCGGCTGAACTGCTGCTGCCCCTGCGCTGGATGGCGCTGCTCTCCGGACAAACCACGGCCGACCTGGCCCTGACCACCGGCGTGCACACCGGCCTGGACATGGTCAAAGCGATCATCGCCGGCGCGACGGTGACCATGGTGGCCTCCGAATTTATCGCCCAGAGCGTCGGCCGCGCCGCTGAGATGCTGGCCGAATTCGAGAACTGGATGACGGCCTATCAATATGACTCGGTTGAAAAACTGCGCGGTGTGCTGAGCGCCAAGAACCTGCAGAACCCCGGCGCTTTTGAACGGGCCAACTACATGAAAGCGCTGCAAAGCTTTGATAACAAGCTGCCTTAGAAATTGAAACGATGACAGTCAAGGCCGGTGCATACCGGCCTTGTCGATTTTAAAACTATTTGTCAAAGGTGATTGGAAGCATGAAATCAACCCAAAGTAAACATGCTCAGGGTTCCATCGGCTGGGTGAGAATATAGGTCCCATCCTTAAAAGCCTCGACCATCACTTCCGGGAAATAGTAGGCTTGTAAAAAGAGCCCATGCTGATTCACAAACCCCACCCCATAAAAGTTTTTAACCAACCAGTTTTCGCCATAAGGCACGATCTCAGTGAACATTGAGGTGGTGCCATAAACTTTTGTGGAACCGAAAAGCAACTCGCCTGTCTTCAGTCAAAAACCCCTGGCCAAATCGGATAGCGGGTCTCACCCTCAAAAAATTGCCAGTTCGTAATAAGATAGTTTTGATAGATAGGGGTATTGGGATCACTGGCATTAAATGGCATTTCGATATGCGTGGGTCGTTCGTCCTGTTTATCATCCAGCTCCACCCAGAAAATGACATCCGTTGGGCTGCCTAAATCATCCTTTTGCTCCCTGAGGGACTGAATTAGAATCTTCTCCCCGTCATCTGTTATCCCAAGACCGCCGGGGCCTCGTCCGATGGAGTGTAAAATTTGGGCGCTGAATTTACAGAGCTATCGCTAAGGACCAGCGTTCGTCCGAAATCAAAGTTCAACTGGATTTGCTGGTTCGTCACACTCCGGGTTTCCAAATCCAAATCCCTGCTTAGATTCAACCCAAGGGAATCAGAAAGCACAAAATTTTTGGCAACTTTAAGACTTCTTCTCCGGTTGGGTGTTGATAGGCGTGCTATTTTCCACCCGCATTGAGAACCGTCAAAAATGATCCCCGGCTTCCCAACCTGCCGCGACTATACCAAACACTGAATTTCTGTCAAATGCCGCAAAAACAGATCACCCTCTGGCCGCGGCGTTTTTCCGCTTCTCCCTGCGCCCCAATGGGTTGCCCGCTCACCAAAAGCCAGCAAATTCGACGAGCCCTCCCTGCCCCAGAACCATTTTCCTCCCTCCCTTCCAACTCCACCTTCTGGGGCGGCCATTATCTCGTATAATTCATGATACTGAGGTAACCATGACCGCTGTTGATGAAATCAAAGCCCGACTGGATATTGTGGATATCGTCTCGGAAACGGTGAAACTCCGCCATTCCGGGAAGAATTACACGGGCTTCTGCCCCTTCCACACCAACACGAAGACCCCCGCTTTCGTGGTCTTCCCCGATTCGCAGACCTGGCGCTGCTTTGGGCAGTGCAACGAGGGCGGCGACCTCTTCAGTTTTGTGATGAAACGCGAAGGCTGGGATTTCCAGGAAACCCTCCGCAACCTGTCCGACCGGGCCGGCGTCACCCTGCACGAATACACGCCCGAGCAGCAAGAAAAAGTGGAAGAGAACGAACACCTGCGGGAAGTGCTCAGCATGGCCGTCACTTTCTTCCAGCACCAGCTCCGCAACACCCCGGCAGGCAAGGAAGCCCTCGATTATCTTTACAGCCGCAAGCTGACCGACGAGACGATCAACGACTTTGCCCTCGGCTATGCCCCCGATTCCTGGGACGCACTCACCCAATATATGACCTCCCGCAACATCAGTCAGCAGGACCTGCTGGATGCAGGGCTGGTCTCCGAGCGGGACTCGGGCGGGATCTACGACAAATTCCGCCACCGGCTGATCATCCCGATCCGCGATGCCCGCGGGCAGATGGCCGGCTTTGGCGGGCGTGTCCTGCGCAAGGACGACATCCCGAAGTACCTCAACTCCCCCAAAACCGCCCTCTTTGATAAGGGCCGCCTGCTCTATGGCCTGGATATGGCCCGGCGAGAGATCCGCGCCAGGGACCAGGTGGTGATCGTGGAAGGCTATCTGGACGTGATCGGCCCCTACCAGGCCGGCTTCAAAAACTGCGTCTCGCCGATGGGCACCGCCCTGACCGAAGACCAGTTCCGCCTGATCAAACACTATTCCCGCAAGATCGTCCTCGCGCTGGACCCCGATGCCGCCGGCGAGAAGGCCACCCTGCGCGGCCTCCAGACCGCCCGCGAGGTCATGGATCGGGAGGGCGACCTGGTGTTTGACGCCCGCGGCCTGATGCAGGTGGAAGGCCGCCTGAAGGCCGATATCCGGGTCACCACCCTGCCGGATGGGCTGGACCCGGACGAGATCGTCCTGGAGGACCCGGAGCTTTGGGACAAACTGGTGCGCGAGGCCAAACCCGTGGTGGTGCATGTGATGGAAACCCTCGCGGCGCACGCCGACGTGGATGACCCCAAGACCAAGGAGCAGATCGCCAACCAGGTTTTGCCGCTGATCGAAGACGTGAAAGGCAGCGTGGAACGGGAAGCCTACCGTCAGCGGCTGGCCCGAATTTTGAAGGTGGATGAGCGCGCCCTGGTCCGCCAGGCGCCCGGCGGCGCAGCCCGCCCCCGGCGCCGGAGCTATCGCCAGATGCCGGAGCTTTCGGCCGCCGCGCCGCATCTGACAAGCGACCATCGCCAGCTTGAAGAAAGCTGCATCAAAGCCCTGGTCTGCGACCCAACACTGGTCCATTTCGTGGACCGCACCCTGCGAGAGCTTGAACTGGCCTGCCTGCATCAGGACGATTTCTCCCAAACGGATTTCAAGGAGCTTTTCAAGCTCGTCAATGGGGCTTTGGAGCAGGATGCCGAAGACCCAGCCTCCTACGTCCGAGAGCGCGTCCCCGAGGAAATGCAGGAGGCTTTCCTAATCGAAGCCGATCAGAACCCCTACCCGGACTGGCGGCTGCAACCCAACGCGCCCATCCTGGAAAGCTTGCTCAATGCCTTCCTTCGCTTGCGCCGCATCCGCGTGGATGAAAGCCTGGAGCAGATCACCTTCCTCCAGACCCAGAAGGCGGAAGAGGGTGAAGAAGACCCCGCGAAAGACCTCGGCCGGCTCGCCTTGGAATTCATCCAGGCCCGCGCCAAACTGGACCGCGCCTTGCAACTATCAAATTCACAAGGAAAGCAGTGAAAGCGCGTCCCGTGTTAAAATGAATACTCCGATGGTTTCAATCGACAACACTATAGCCTCAGAAAAGCGATTTAGCTAATAATATGACCACCAAGCAAGTTGATCCAGAAAAGGACAATGAAGAACGGCAATTTGGGGAAAACACGTCAGATGAAGATGATGCCCTTGCCCTCTCCTCCCTCCTGACCTCGACAGATGACCCGGTCCGGCTCTATCTGCGCGAGATTGGCCGGATCGACCTGCTTTCGACGGACCATGAATTCTGGCTTTCCAGCCGGATGAAGGCCCAGGATCATCTGAATGACATCCAGCAACTGCTGAATAAAGCCGAACCGGCTGACCCTGAAAATCCCAACACCGCCCTGATGCTGGCCATTTGCGATGACCTGATCAAACTCAGCAAGAGGATCAAACGGGAAACCAAAAAGCTGGAAATCACTCATCCCGATTTCATCCTGGCCCTGACCGAAGCCCAAAGGCTTCGCAGCACCTGGGAAATTGATGACCCCTCTTATATGCGGGCTTTTATGGATCGGGAATTTTGGGCACGCAACAAGAAACCCGGAGATTTGATCCAGTCCTTTTTTGATACTTACCTCGACTTTTACCTGCTGCCGCCAAAACTTGGGGAAAAACTGCTGGAGGCGCTCGGTGAAAAATCCCGCATGCCAGACCTCGATTTCTTCAGAGAAAACCTGCCGGAAGAAGATGAGCTTGCCAACAATTTCGCAACGGTCCTCCTTCTGGAGGAGGAATCCAACCAGGCGATCATCCGGGCCAACCTGCGCCTGGTCGTCAGCATTGCCAAGCGCTACATGAACCGGGGCATCTCCCTGCTGGACCTGATCCAGGAAGGAAACATGGGCCTCCTGCGGGCGGTGAAAAAATTTGACCCGACCCTCGGGTTCAAATTCAGCACCTATGCCACCTGGTGGATCCGGCAATCCATCAGCCGCCATATCGCCGAAAACGCCCGCACGATCCGCATCCCCGTCCATATGTATGAATCGATCTCCCGCATTATCCGGATCCAGCGCAACATGATGCAGCAGCTGGGCCGGGAACCCACCATCGAAGAGATCGCCCTCAATTCAGACTTAATTGATGAGGACGTGGCAGAGGCCATCCGCAGAGCACGAGAAAACGACGAACCGCTTGAGGCGGAACAAACGCTGGCCTGGGAAGACGCGACCAATAAGGTCAAGAACATCCTGAAGACCGCCGAAGAACCCGTCTCCCTTGAACGGCCGATCGGCGACGAAGATAACAGCACCCTGGCTGATTTCATTGAAGACCAGGACGCCGCCGCACCCCTCGAATCCGCCGCCAAAGAGATCCTGCGCGAACAGGTCCAGGACTCTCTTTCTTCGCTGTCAGAACGGGAACGCCAGGTCTTGGAGCTGCGCTTTGGCCTGAACGACGGCAAGGACCACACCCTGGAAGAAGTCAGCCAATACTTTGGCGTCACCCGGGAACGGATCCGCCAGATCGAATCCAAAGCCCTCCGCAAGTTGCGCCACCCCAGCCGGAGCAGCGACCTGCGCGAATTCCTCTCCTGAACCCTTGGAAGCCCATGCACCAACGAGAACCTTTCTCTTATGAACAAGCCCGGGATGGCAACCGGCAGCTCTGGAATGAACTCACGCCCGTCTACCTCCGCTCCTATGGCGTGATCGCTTCCTCGCGGGAGAGCGCTGGCTCCCCCTCCGGATCTTGGAGGAAGTTGGCAATGTGTGCGGCAAATCGCTCCTCCATTTGCAATGCCATTTCGGCCTGGATACCCTCGCCTGCGCGGGGGAGGGCGCGGCAGTCACTGGGGTGGATTTTTCACCCGCGGCGATCAAGACCGCGCAGGAACTGGCTGAGAAAGCCAGCCTTCCCGCGCGCTTCATCTGCTCGGATATTGACGACCTGCCCCTGGTCCTTGACGAGCAATTCGACGTCAGCTTCACCTCGATCGGCGCCGGCCTGAAGCTGGATTTCTTCCATGAATTTGAGGCGCTTGAAGACCCGGTTTTCCCGGAGATGGTGAAGCAGGAAAGCGGCCTCTACAGCTACCCGGATATGCCGGTGCCGCTGCCGATCCTCTTTTCGCTGAGAGCGCACAAGGAGTGAACTGGATGCCCGCCCAGGAACCGCTTTATGAAAGGATCTACGCCATGGTCCGCCGGATTCCTCCCGGGCGGGTGACCACCTATGGCCGGATTGCCGCACTGGTGGGCGGGTGCACCGCCCGGATGGTGGGCTATGCCCTGGCCGCGCTCAAACGGGGGACCGCCCCGGATGTCCCCTGGCAGCGGGTCATCAACGCTCAGGGCAAGGTCAGCGTCCACGGGGATGGGATTGGGAACGCGATGCAGCGGGCCATTTTGGAGCAGGAAGGCGTGGTTTTTGACGCCAGGGACAGGGTAGATTTTGAACAATTCGGCTGGCTCGGGCCTGAAGAAAATTATTGAAATTCTTGGGTACCCCAGAGGGGCGCCCCTACCGTAATGAAATATCGCCTGTAGGAGCAGGCCTGCCTGCCTCTGCCAGGAGCCGTGTACCCGCCCAGTAGTTTGTTTAAACCATTCTAGAAACTCCCATCTCCTTGCCTCAAAATCAACCCATCCCTCCCACCCACTCATCCAAACCCTGACACTTGAATTAAACGCTGTGATGATAAAATGGTGCTATTCCTGACCAATCAAAGGAAGAAGCATGCCGGGGTTCAATTGTCAATTCTCACAAATCATTCTCTCTGTTCGGGATATGGCCAGCCAGGTCCATTTCTACCGGGACCTGCTGGGCTTCCCAATTCCATACCCCAAAGAACCAACCGACTTCTATAAAGAGATGTGGGTCGAATTCGACACCGGCAGCTGCACTCTGGCCCTCCACGGCGGAGAAACCGAGTCCCCAGATGATAAACATGAATTAATCTTCACAGTGGACGACATCACCTTCGCACGGCAGGCGCTGCTGGACACCGGGATCACAATGAGCGAGGTTAGAACCCTCGAAACCGGCGAACTGATCGCTGCCGGATTTGATCCTGAAGGACACGGATTTTCGATAAAGAATGCCAAGGGAGGAACTGATCTTGCCTGACCTCAAACTGATCTATCAAAGCGAAGCAGAACGTTACCAGGCGCTGGTGGGCCGGGAGGACTACCGACATAACTTGCTGCCGGTGATCCTCAACGTGGACAATCTGGAGGGTAAGGACGTGATCGAGCTGGGCGCGGGAACCGGGCGGGTGAGCTGCCTGATCCTGCCCCATGCCCGGAGCCTGGTGATCTCCGATATCTCCCACCACATGCTGATCTACGGCCGGGACCGCCTGGCCGCGCTCGAGCAGTCCCACTGGTCCGCCACGCTGGAATCCCACCGGGCATTGCCCTTTGCGGACAACAGCGCCGATATCATCCTGGCGGGCTGGAGCTTTTGCTATGCCGCGCTCGATTCCGGTGAGGATTGGCAGCCGGCTCTGGAAGAAGCCCTGGCCGAAGTGCAGAGGGTCCTGAGGCCGGAAGGCAAACTGATCCTCATCGAATCCCTGGGGACGGGGCATAAATATCCCCATGCGCCTGAAGCCCTCGTCGAATACCTCAAATATCTGGACCTGCACGGGTTCATCCCGGATTGGATCCGCACGGACTACCGGTTCAGGGATGAGGAAGAAGCCATTGCCCTGACCACTTTTTTCTTTGGCGATGACCCGATGCCGATGTGGGAAACACCGGAGGGTGTGATCGTGCCGGAATGCACCGGCATCTGGTGGAAAACGTTCTGACCCAAAAAGTCCCAAATTTAAATCTCAAAGCGGTACCAGCAACCTGGCACCGCTTATTGTCATTGGTTGGCGTTGTTTAAATTGTCTCATGCGCTGCGCGGTATGTGGCCTCCAACTTTCTGCCATTGCACCTGAGTGACACTGCCACTTTTTTATTCCGCAGGGGCGGCCAAGACTCACTTCAGCCATTGCGAAAAGGGGGCACATGAATACAGTCTAATCAATCATCCCATACCGCCGGAGGGCCGTCTCCAGGATCATATTAACCAATTCGGTGTGACCCACACCCTCCGCTGCCGCTTCAATCACGATATCGGAGATGCCAGGTGAGAGACCAGGCAGCGGATTGATCTCCAGGATGTAGGGCTTCCATTCTTCCTTGGCATTCAGCCGGAAATCCACCCGGGCCACATCCAGCGCACCGGTCACCCGGAAAACCGCCGCGGCCAGCCAATTCAGTTCGTCCACCATGTCCTCATCCAGCGGTGCCGGGCAGAGATACGTTAATTGATCCGCCAGGGCCACTTTGAGCCGGTTGGCGTACACCGCGTCCGTCTCCAAATAGTCTGTCAGGTCCACTTCCATTGGCGGGAAAAACCGCAAGCCGGCCTGAATCCGGGGTGCATCCTCATTGCCGGGCAGCCGCCGGGCGACCGGCCCCACCAGGTTACCCACCATCCCCACCGTCACCTCCCGGCCTTCAATGAAGGTCTCCACGAGGGCGGCCTGGTGATAGCGCTCGACGATCTTGCTCACCTGGGCGCGCAGCTCCTCCTCTGTGTTCACGATGGATTTGGCTGTGACGCCCATGCCGGTGCCTTCCCGGCTGGGCTTGACGAACAGGGGGAAGGTCATTTTGGGGTCCAGAGGTTCATCCACGCGTTCAAAGGTCTGGAAATCCGGCGTCGGCAGGTCGTGATAGGTCAGGATCCGCTTGGTCATCGGTTTATCCAGCCCCAGCGCCAAACACAGCACCTTGGAGCCGGTGTAGGGGATCTGCAATTTTTCCAGGATCGCCGGCACCTGCGCTTCGCGGGCGTCGCCGAAATGACTTTCACAAATATTAAAACAAATATCCGGCTGATACTTCCTGACGGTATCCACAATGGTGATATCACCTTCAAGAAATTCACAGTCGTGTCCGCCCGCCCGGATCGCCTCCACCAGGGCGTCGATGGTTTTCTCACTGTCCAGGTCATCCCATTGGTCCGCGGGCATCCCGTCCCAATGGGGGGCATTCACTTTCAAGTTCGCCAGAAGCGCAACTTTAAACTTATTCATCTGTCAAGGATTCTCCTATAAAGGGGGGTGTGAATGCTTAAATTATAACCGTTTTCACTTCTAAATATCAAAAAATGACCGGCCGACGGTTTACAAAGCCTTTATCAAAACTGAATTATGAACATCTATCATAAAAACACTTTCAGTTACCATGATCCGCAATAATCGAGTATTGAACAGGAAACGAAAACCGGACCAGCCACCGAGCAGACCGCTTTTGAACCGAAGTGGAGCCAGGCCCTGGCGCAATTTGACCCGATCAGCCTGGCTGTCTTCTTCGTGGTTGAAAATCATGGCCTCCGCTATGAGGCTGTGCAAAACTATCTGAGCAATGAGTCTGGCTCTCCTTCGAGATAAAGTCAAAAAAAACAAAGAGGCTGCTCTGGAAACGAAACAGCCTCTTTGTGATTTATTCTGGATTGATCTGAAAATTGCCGGAGCGGATTCTCAGGCTTCAGCGCCCTCCAGCGCCGAAGCGCGGACCAGCTTCTCCTCTTCTTCCTTGGCCACTACGGTCCCTTCATCCTCATTCACCTTGGAAAGCAGAAGGCCGCCGGTGATAAAGAAAATGACCAGTGAAACGATGGAAAGTCGGCTGCCGCCCATCAGGGTGCTGACCACGCCGAACAGCAGGGGGCCAACCGTCCCGGCGATCTTCTCGCTGACACTGAAGAAGGAATAGAACTCAGCCGATTTGCTCTTGGGCACCATCCGGCTGAACAGCGAACGGGAGAGCGCCTGGCTGCCGCCCTGGACCATCGCCACGCCGAAGCCAAGGATCCAGAAATGGATCTCTTTGGTCATGAAATAACCGCCAATGGCGATGATCGTGTAGATCCCCAGGCTCAGGAGGATCGAGCGTTTCGTCCCCAGCTTCTTGCCCAGCCAGCCAAACAGCAGGGAGAAGGGAATGGCAACAAACTGCACCATCAACAGGGTGCCGATGGTTGTGGTCTGGCTGAAATTCAGCTCCGTGCCATAGATCGTCGCCATCACAATGATCGTGCCAATGCCATTGTTATACAGCCAAAAGGCAATGATGAACTTGAAAAGTTCCTTATATCTGCGGATATCTTTAAAGGTATGCGCCAGGCGGCTAAAGCTGGCCTGAACCGGGTTGAAATGCTCTTCCCCTTTGAGGATCCGCCGGGCGGGTTCCTTCACCCAGCGCCAAAGCGGAATGGTGAAGATGAGCCACCAGCCCGCCACCATCAGGAAGCTGAGCCGGCTCATCAGCGCAGTGGCGGCCCCGTCCTTGGCGGTCATGATCATGGCAAGGTTGACAGCCAGCAGGAGACCGCCCCCAAGATAGCCAAAGGCATACCCGCGGGAGGAAATCTGGTCGCGTTCTTCTTCATTCGTGATATGCGGGAGCAGGGAATCATAAAAAACGTTGGCGCCAGCAAAACCGACATTGCCGATGATGTAGAACAGCGAAGCCAGCAGCCAATCGCCTTCCTGAACAAAAAACAAAAGCGCTGCACCGGCAATTCCGATCAGCGCAAAAGTGGTCAGAAACTTTTTCTTTGAACCCGCGAAGTCAGCCATCGCGCCCATCACAGGCCCCATCAGGGCAACGATCAACAGGGCGATGGTCGTGGTATACCCCCAGTAAGCTGTCCTGAGGTTCGGGGGCAGATCTGCCGCGGCCACACTGGCATAATAAACCGGCAGCACGGCGGCTGTGATCGTCGTGACAAACGCCGAGTTCGCCCAGTCATACATCACCCAGGCTCGGATCGCACGTTTCTTTTCTTTTTGCTCCATTGGGAAATCCTCCTGATTCTTTTCGAAAACCAATTATATATCCGAAAAGATCAGAATTGATCCGGATTAACCCTCTTAAACATCTATTAACGGGATGGGTTGCTGGGAGGCTCTTCCATCCACAGGCTGATCCGGTCAATGGGCAGCGGCCGGCTGAGCAGGAACCCCTGCACGTAATCACACCCATTTTCAGTCAGCCAATCCAGCTGTTCCTGGGTTTCCACACCCTCTGCAATCGATTTGATCTCAAGCGCCTTTGCTAATTGGATGATAGACTTGATGATCGCCTGACTCTTGGATGATGGCGTATCGGATTCAATAAAGGAGCGATCAATTTTGAGATATTGAACAGGGAGGATATTGATATATTCAAAAGTCGAATACCCCGTCCCGAAATCATCAATCGCAACCTCGGCTCCCAGATCACAAAGCGCGTTCAGGGTCCTAACCGATTCAGCCCGGTCCTCGATCAGAGAGGATTCCGTCACTTCAAACACCAGCCGCTCAGCGCTCACCTTGTAAGCTTCGAGCAGCTTAACCAGCGTATCAATCCACTGGCCGTCGGTCAGCAGCCGGGTGGAAAGATTGATGGAGACAAAGCCTTTGAAATCCGGCCAGTCGCTCAAGCGCTTGATGGCGGTCTTGAGGACCCAATCATGGATCAGGAAAATCAGGGAGGTGTTTTCACAATAGGGCAGGAAGTCAGAAGGCTGCAGATAGCCCAGATCGGGATGGTTCCAGCGGATCAGCGCTTCCATACCGACCACTTCGGAAGTTGTGAGCTGGATGATCGGCTGGTAAAAGAGTTCAAAGTCATCCCTGTTGGCTGCGGACCTGATCTCCCCCAGCAAACGCTGAGTCCTGCGGGAGGCCTGGTCTATGCGTGGTTCATAGAAAGCGTACTTCAAGTTCTGCGCGGCAGCCAGGTTCGAGGCCCAGTTTGCCTTTCTGAACAAAGATGATGGCGCCAGCTCCTCAACCGATTCGGTGGCAATGCCGATGCTGAACTTGAAGAACAGGGGGATCCGGTTGATCTGGATCGGTCTTTCAATCTTGTAAAAATTGCGCTCGATGTGCGCTTTGATCTTCTCCAGGCTGTATTGGTTGAGGTCCATGTAAAAAAAGAAAGTGTGAGAAAAATGGTGGTAGATCCTTGCCTCATCGGGGGTCAGGCAAAGAATCATCCTGGAGAGTTTGACGGACAGCGCGCGCGTCTCCTCAACGTTGAAGATCGCCGTCGCCTCGGAATAATCATTGATCCGGACCACGACCAGTGCAAATTCTGTCCCCGGTTCGGCTTCTTTTTGCGCCTTGCGGAGAGAATCGATGAAATGATTGTAATTGGGCAATCCCGTTTCAAGGGAATGCTGCGCCATCCACGAAATCTCGTCATTCCGTTTATTAAGCCGCGAGAAAAGCAGGCCCGCCATCGCCCCCACCCCGGCAAAGAAGATCAGACGATAGAGCCAATTCGTCAAAACCTGCATTTCCCCGGTGCTGACCGAGATCGGCATCAGAGGCCCCAAAACCACACCACCGATCCACCCGGCGATCACGCCGCCGGGCGCGCCGAAGAAATAGGCTGCCAGCAGAATGGGGATGTACATCGTGTGAGTGAAGACGTACTTGCTTCCGCCGGTGGCGCGGACCAAGAAGAAAACAGCCGCGATCAGGACGGCAACCAGGCTGATCCTGCTTAGGATTGAAAGTATCGACTTATTTCGAAGATAGGTCATAATTTTTCTGTTGATGGACTACCGATAAGGGTAGCTTACTAGAGAGGATATTGTTGACGGTCGCTAAGCTTAATGAAGAGTATAACAAACGGCAAGCCCCAGGCGGGTTTTCAATTTGATGTGAAAAATGCGCCAATCCGATCGTTTTAAGGGACGGATTCGCCTAGCCTGGCCTCGGCAGGTATAATTACAGATTGCGCATTGCGCAGCATTGGCCTTAAAATTATTAATTAATAGACCGTTTGTGCTATACTAACGAAATGAGCGAAAATATCACTATGATGGCACGAGATAACCTGCGTGTGGTTGGCGCACGCGAACACAACCTGAAAAACATCACCGTTGAGATTCCCCGCGACAAATTCGTCGTGATCACTGGCCTCTCCGGTTCCGGCAAAAGCTCCCTGGCTTTCGACACGATCTTTGCTGAAGGGCAGCGCCGCTATGTGGAATCCCTTTCGGCTTATGCCCGGCAGTTCCTGGGGCAGATGTCCAAGCCGGATGTGGATACCATCGAGGGGCTTTCCCCGGCGGTCTCGATTGACCAAAAGGCCACCTCGCACAACCCCCGTTCCACAGTTGGGACGGTGACGGAGGTTTACGATTACCTCCGGCTGCTCTATGCTCGGGTCGGCATCCCCCACTGCCCGATCTGCGGCCGGGTGGTCCAGAAGCAGTCCGCCCAGGAAATCGTGGAGGATATCGAAGCCCTGCCCAAGGACAGCCGCCTGCAGATCCTCTCGCCCCTAGTGCGGGAGCGGAAAGGCACCTACCAGGCCGTCTTTGAAGAGATCCGCAAAGCGGGTTTCGTGCGCGTCCGGGTAGATGGCGAGACCTATCCCCTGGATGAGGAGTTTGACCTCGACCGCTATAAAAAACACACCATCGAGGCCATTGTGGACCGGGTGGTCCTGCGCGAGCCGGAAAACGAGGAGGATGCCCAGGCGGTCCGCTCCCGGCTGACCGATTCGGTCGAGACGGCCCTCAAATTCGGCGACGGCTACATCATCGTCCAGATCCTTGACGAGCAGGAACCGCGCGACATCCAGTTTTCGGAACATCTCGCCTGCCCGGAACATGGCAGCGTGATCACCGAGATTGAGCCGCGCACCTTTTCCTTCAACACCCCGCACGGCGCCTGCCCCACCTGCCAAGGCCTCGGCAGCCGCCAGGAAATCGACCCTGACCTGCTGATCCCGGACCGCTCGGTCTCATTGGTGGATGGCGCAATCGCCGATTCCGCCTGGAACGGCCCCAAGGATGACGGCGGCTACTATTGGCAGATGCTGGAAGCGGTCGCCAAAAAATATGACATCGATCTGGAAGCCCCGGTTGAGTCGCTGCCTGAGGACAAGCTGGACAAGATCCTTTACGGCACCGGCGGCAAGGAGCTGACCGTGGAATTCACCGGCCGCAACGGGCGCAAAAGCTCCTTCAAAGCCACCTTTGAAGGCGTGATCAACAACCTTGAACGGCGCTACCACGAGACCAACTCCGAGTATATCCGGGGAAAGATCTCCGAATTCATGAGCGACCGCCCCTGCCAGACCTGCGGCGGCGACCGCCTACGCCAGGAAGCGCTGGCCGTCACGGTGGACGGCAGGAACATCGTGGAAGTCACCAAGTGGCCTGTGCGCATCAGCCTGGAATGGGTGGAGAAATTATCCGGCGATTCCTCCCCCTTCAGCCCACGCGAGACCATCATTGCTGAGCGGATTCTCAAGGAGATCAAAGCCCGGCTGGGGTTCCTGGTGAATGTCGGCCTCGACTATCTCACCTTGCAGCGTTCCGCCGGGTCGCTCTCCGGCGGCGAGGCCCAGCGCATCCGGCTGGCTACCCAGATCGGCTCCCGGCTGATGGGCGTCCTCTATGTGCTGGACGAACCCTCCATCGGCCTGCACCCCCGTGACAATGAACGCCTGCTCCTCACGCTGGAAGGGATGCGGGACCTCGGCAACACGGTCCTGGTGGTGGAGCATGACGAAGAGACCATCCGCCGCGCCGATTGGATCGTGGACCTCGGCCCCGGCGCCGGAGACCTTGGCGGCGAAGTGATCGCGGAGGGGACGCCCGAAGAGATCATCCAAAACCCCAATTCCCTCACCGGCGCTTACCTCTCCGGTCGGAAATATGTCCCCATCCCCGAAAAACGGCGCGAGGGGAACAGCAAACACCTGGTCCTCAAAGGGGCCACTCAAAATAACCTCAAAGATGTGACCCTCGACCTCCCGCTGGGAAAATTCATCTGCGTCACAGGCGTCTCCGGTTCCGGCAAGTCTTCCCTGCTGATCGATACCCTCTACAGCATCCTCGCCAAGCAGCTGCACGGCGCAAGGACCAACCCCGGCTATTTTGAATCGTTGGAGGGTGTGGAGCATATTGACAAGATCATCAACATTGACCAATCCCCGATCGGGCGTACGCCGCGCTCCAACCCCGGCACCTACACCGGCGTCTTTGACAATGTGCGGGACCTCTTCGCCGAGCTGCCGGAAAGCAAGATGCGCGGCTATAAGAAAGGCCGCTTCTCCTTCAATGTTAAAGGGGGACGCTGTGAGGCCTGCGCCGGGCAGGGCCAGCTGACGATTGAAATGCAATTCCTGCCGGATGTCTACGTGCCCTGCGATGTCTGCCACGGCAGCCGCTATAACCGCGAGACCCTCCAGATCCGCTTCAAGGATAAGAACATCGCCGAAGTCCTGGATATGACCGTCGACACAGCTGTGGAATTCTTTGAGGCTTTCCCCAAGATCACCCGCCGGCTGGAAACGCTCCAGGATGTCGGGCTGGGCTATATCCGCCTGGGCCAGGCCGCCACGACCCTCTCGGGCGGCGAGGCGCAGCGGGTCAAGCTCTCAAAGGAACTTTCCCGCCGTTCCACCGGCAGCACCCTCTACGTGCTGGATGAGCCTTCGGTCGGGCTGCATGCCGCCGATGTGCATCGCCTGATTGACGTCCTCCAGCGCCTGGTGGATGAGGGCAACACCGTCGTGATCATCGAGCACAACCTGGATATCATCAAGGTTTCGGACTGGATCATCGACCTTGGCCCGGAGGGCGGCGACGCCGGCGGCGAGATCATCGCCGAAGGGACGCCCGAAACGCTCTGCCAGATCCCGCAATCCTATACCGGCCAATTCATGAAAAAGATTCTGAAGTGCGCCTGAGCGATTCTGCAATTTTTAAGAGACTCGACCGCATTTTGATTATCGGTTAAAATATAGCCACCAAATATCAAGGCAGGGGGCAGCCTGGCGCGTCCATCGGGGCTGAACCTCATTTGAAAAGGAATTCCTATGCGCAATAAAAATGCGAAGAACGTCATTTCATCGTACCGAAGAAAACAAAAAATGGGGCCTTATATCCTTGGCGGTCTGGCCATCCTCCTGGCGATCGTTGGGATCGTCCTGCTGGTGATCTATCTGACCGGCGGTGGCGGCGGCGGCGGCATCTCGCTCTTCAAGACCAAAACCCCCACGCCCACCGAAACCCCCACGCCCACCCCGGTGACCCCAACCGCCACACCCACGATGACACCGACCATCACCGAGACCCCGACCATCACGGCTACGTCAACCCCTTCAGGGCCATTTGAATATGTCGTTCAGGAAGATGACAACTGCACCACCATCGCTGAACAGTTTGATGTTGATGTGGATGTCCTGCTGGCGCTCAATAACCTGAACAGCGCCTGCTTCATCACCCCGAGCCAAACGATCCTGATCCCGGCGCCCGGCCAGCAACTGCCCACAGTGACCCCATTGCCATCCGATATCGCCCCCGGCACCAAGATCGAATATACCGTCCGGGCGAACGACAGCCTCTATGCGCTGGCTGAACGGTATAACAGCACCATCGACCGCATCCTGACGGAGACCAATGCCTACCGGCGGGCCAACAACCTGGATGAGATGGAAGACGAGAACGACCTCAACGTGGGCGATGTCGTCGTCATCCCGGTGAACATCGTCACCCCGGTGCCCACCTCCACCCGCACACCCACCGCCACGCCAACGCCTTAATCCAGGCGTATTGAACACCGACAACATCAGCGGCCTTCCCAAAACGAAGGCCGCTGAAATTTATTATTAACCGCGAAGGAAATTCAGGTTCGCGTACAATAAATATCATCCATTTTCAACTTTGCCGGATCATGTCAACAAGTGGGCCAAACACAATCCGAAAGTTCTAAACTATGAAACCCTTATACCGAACAATCCTCATCCTGTTGGTTGTCCTGTTCGCTGCAATCCTCATCATTTTTCAGTTCACATATCTGCAGCCTGAGATTGACGTTCAAATTGTTATCCCGGATGAAGCCGGACAAATTGGCGTCTACGGGCCGGTGGGGCTTCAATTCAGCCAGCCCATGGACCGGACCTCGGTCGAGAGTCATATCACGATCACGCCCAAAACGCCCGGCCGCTTTGAATGGGTGGAGAATACCGTCTGGTTCTTCCCGGAGATGCCGCTCGACCAGGTTCAGGGAATCACCCTCTCCCTTCGCGCGGGCGCTAAATCCGCTGAGGGAGAAAGCCTAAACAAGTCGATGGATTCGAGTTTTACGATCCGAAAACCTGAGATCCTCTACCTCGTTCTCGACCAGAGCGGCGGCGACCTTTGGCGCTGGAACGCGACCACCCAAACATCCACTGCGCTGACCGACACCGGCGGGGCGGTGATTGATTTTGCGCCTAATCGGACCGGGGAAAGGATCGTCTATGCCGCTGAAAACGCCGAGGGGGGGAGCGACCTCTGGGTGGTGGACCGGAAGGGTGAGGAAAGCACCCTCCTGCTGGATTGCGGCCCGGATCATTGCAGCCAGCCCGTCTGGTCTCAGGACAGCGCCCAGATCGCCTATGCCCGCCAGGTCCGCAGTGCATCCACCAGCTTGCTCCAGCCTTCCCAAATCTGGATGGTCAGCCTGGACCCTGTGGCGACCAGCGCCTTGAGCGAAGACGCCAACGGACACAGCCCTTCTTTCTCTCCAAACGGCCAGTGGCTCGGCTTCTACGACACCGCTCAAAGCGCCATCCGAGTCTTGGGTCTGGAAACCTCACAGGAAATTCTGATCCCCACTTCGATGGAAGAGATGGGTGATTGGTCTCCCGATGGCCGGAGCCTGCTTTTCATTGACCTGATTCCCTCAGCGCTTGAACCGGAGGTGGGACTTTACATTGCCGATCTGAAAAACAGCACCGTCCAGCGCGCCTTGGAAGGCGAATCGGACGGGACCAGCTTCAGCCAGCCCCGCTACTCGCCGGATGCCGAATGGGTCGCCGTCAGCCTGCGCGCGGTGAATGACACCGCGGCCAAGGCGCTTTGGGTGCTCAACCTCAACGGGAAAGACATCAACCTGATCGCCAACGAACCGGCCAAAACCTACAGCGCCTATCACTGGAACCCATCAGGCTATCAGTTGGTTTATCAAAGCCTGGATACCAGCAGCGCCAATTTCCGCTCTCAGATCTGGCTTTGGCAGTGGGGGAAGGATGAAAGCCAATTGATCGTCGAAAACGGTGCCCGGCCGGTATGGCTGCCCTGAAATTGCAGAGATCTGGCGAGTTTTTGAGAGGGTTCTCCCCCTAAAATCACTTCATCTTGCAAGCAAAGCCGAAAGGATGGCGAGATGAAAAACCTGCAATGCCCGAAATGCCGCTCGAGGGATGTGGTCCGCCTGCCGGGCGAGCTTCAGCCTCCGGCCATGTTCAGCGGGGCAAAACCCCCGTCCAGCTTTAAGACCGTCCGGACCACCCGCTATTGCTGCGCCACCTGCGGGTACACCGAAGAATGGGTGGATGACCCGAACGACCTGCAGGACCTCCTCAAGAAATACGGCTTCTAAAACCGGCCGGATTGGGCCACTCCGCGCAGCGCCGCGCGGCCCGCTTGATGCGGAGCCGGTATTCGCCATCCGGCTCCGCCGGCACTTTCGAGGCCCCGCTGAGGTTCACGCCCCGCAGGAACATTCTCCGGCCTAAAGCATCCACCAACCAATGACCTTGGGTTTTCATAACACTCTCCCTTTAATATTAAAAACCGCTGACATAGCCGCCCCATTCAGCGATCAACGGTTCATCTCCTACCTCACTGCCATCCTGGACTAATGCGTCCTGTTGTTCAACTCCCTCAAGTAGAGGATCAGGGTTGAAAGGGCCTGGTCAACCCCGGAAAGAGTCTCGAGGTCAAACCGGCGCTGCAAATCAGGCAGGGATTCCTGCCAGGTCTCCAGTAGGTCCAGCAGGGGCTGGCTGTCGGCCATGATGTCCTCTGGCACGGGCACCCGCAGGGCAGGCTTGGGCGCGGGCATGGGTCGGATACCGCTCAGGTCGTGCGCAGCCAGCGCCTCCTGGGCAAATTCCGCCGTATCCGGATCTTCCGCCAGATTCAGCAGGGCCTGCCGGGATTCCGGGGTGAGAAAATCAACCTCCGCCAGACACTGAGCCACAGCCCGGCGCACGTGCAGATTCAGGTCATCCGCCAGGTCCACCAGGTCCGGCAGGGCATCCTGCCCAAGAAGCCGGGTGAGGGTGATCACGGCCTGGGGGCGGACGAAGGGGTTTGGATCGTTATAGGCAATATTGCGGACGTCATCAATCGAGACCAGATCATTCCATTTGGAAACGGCCGCCAAAGCCGTCTCCCGCACGGTGATGGCGCTGTCCCGCAGCAGAGGACGCACCAGGGGCAGCGCGGGCGCATAATCCGCCTGCATCATCATCTCGATCAGGTTGCGCCGAAGTCGGTTGCTGGGGTCGCTGAGGAGCGGGGAAAGGATGGACGCGGCTTCTTCCGCGTTCATCTCCACCAGGGCTTCCACGGCCACACCGCGCAGCCCCACTTCCTTCTCGGCGATCTCCATCAGGATCGGGATGGCGGCTTTCATATCCAGCCGGGCCAGAACTTCAATGTAGAGCTTGGGGAGCTTGAGGTCCTGCTCCTCGTTGGTCGCCATGAAATTCTTCAAAGCCTGCAGGATATCCTGATCGCACGCCTGATAACACAACCACCCGCAGGCGCGGGTGGCAGCCAGATGGATCAGGTATTCATCGGAGTGCAGGAATTCAACCAGCCGGGGTTTGATCCGTTCAGGGTCAATCCGGGCCATCGCCAGAATCGCGGCCTGCACCACGATCGGCTGCTGGTCATCTAGGCACTCTTCGATTTGTTCCAGAGCTTGGCTGGCCTGTAGCAAACCCAAAGAGTTTACCGCAGCCGCACAGACATAGTTGTTGGGGTCGTCAATGGCTGCCAGCAAACAGGAAACCACCTCGGGCGCGGGAAGCTCCACAGAGCGCCCCAAAGCCTCAGCCGCGGCAGAGCGCACAAAACCGTTCGGATCGTCCATCAGGGACATCAGAAGTTCAGGTCTTGCTTTTAATTCCCCCAATCGTTTGGCTGCGTAGGATCGGTCTCGGGGATTTCTGGACTGAATCAGCTTCAGGCAGCGGTCGATTTCTTCTTGTTTATTCTTATTTCTTTTTAATTGATCTACCATTGTCTTATAAGTTTACTACATTTAAGCGGGAATTTTTAAGGTTATTGGATGGGGTTCTTGGAAGGCACGCCCACCCGCCGGGGATAATCCTCCGGCGTCCGGGCCACCTTATCCACCACCACGATAAACCGTTCCTCGACCACCGCGGGCAGTTCCACCCGGATCAGTTTATGCAGTTTCCCGCCTAAAAGCTGGATGGCCTTTTCCGCGGACTGGGTCTCCGCTGGGGCGCTCTCGCCCTTCATCGCCATCGCAATCCCATTCCGATGCACTAGGGGTAACAAATATTCCATCAGGATCGGCATGCGGGCCACCGCCCGCGCCACGGCCAGGTCATAGGTCTGGCGATGCTCCGGGTCCTGGCCCACGGCCTCCGCCCGGTCCGAGAGGACGTTCACCTGCTGCAGGTTGAGCTTCTCCACCATATAGCGGCAAAAATCAGCTTTCTTGTGGACCGATTCGACCAAGGTGACCTGGGAAGCCGGCCAGACCACTTTCAGGACCAGGCCCGGGAACCCCGCCCCGGTGCCGATGTCTATGATCCTGGCAGGCGGCCCCTGACGCTCCCAGGCCAGCAGGACCGTGAGTGAATCCAGGAAGTGCTTGGTGCGAATCCCTTCCAGGTCCCGGATGGCCGTCAGGTTGATGCGCTCGTTCCACACCATCAGCTCATTTTCATAGACCTGGAGCTTGGCCAACTGGTCCGGCGTGAGTTTCAATCCGATCAGGGATTTGGCGGTGCTTTCCAAAAAGTCCATACCGATCTTTCTATTCTTAGGTTATGAGGCACCGTTAATTATAGTCAAAAAAGACCCGGTGAAAATGCAAAGGTCTCCCAAAAATAAATCCCCGGAATTTCAGACAAGAAATAAGAATAAATATTGGTATTGTGCCCCTCATGCGGCGCTCTGCGCCATCTCCCCGCGCAGAAGCTTTAGACTT
>WOYI010770570.1_pt1 | contig 26323 bp, 28 predicted proteins | sample 6423411 | NCBI WGS metagenome assembly WOYI01 (sample SAMN13441803, study PRJNA592873) | oil field metagenome | biome: oil field; feature: oil-well bore; material: oil-contaminated soil; isolation source: oil-contaminated soil from oil-well borehole | place: Germany: Wietze | collected 2016-10-18 ... | reverse complement strand
CAACGTAATAATCGGTAATTTAGCACTACAAGGAATGAATGGCGTCAACATGATTGTCATCTTTCTCTCTGTTTCATCATTAATAATTCGTGCTGACATGATGGCGGGAACACTACAACCACTACCGATGATAAACGGAACGAGTGATTTACCGGACAATCCTATTTTTTGAAACAATCGGTCTAAGAAAAATGCGATTCGAGACATATATCCAGTTGTTTCAAGTATAGCAATTAATGTGAATAAAATGACTAACTGTGGTACAAAATTTAAGACTGCACCGACACCGGCAACAACGCCATCAATGACAAGACTCTTTGACCAAGGAGAAGCATTCCAAATGTTTAGTTTGCCGCTTAGCCATGTAGAAAATTGTTCAATGATGCTGCTGACCCAATCAACTGTCAAACTGCCAATTGGTCCAGCAGCAAGATAATATATACCAAACATAATGATGACAAATATCGGAATGGCTAAATAACGATTTAGCAATACATCATCGATGCGATCTGTCCATGTCTTGTTTTTTGTAAAACTTTTGACCGCGTCATCTCTCAAAAGTTCGATATAACGGTATCGTTCGTCCGCTACAATCTGATCAAGACTACGTTTATAATGTGTTTCTAATCTCTTTCTTTCAGCGATTATATCATCAGTAACTAACATAGCAAAGCGTTCATCACCCTCAATCAATTTCGTGCCAATAAAACTTTTATGTTTGATATTGAGATTGTTCGTAATTTTAGATAATGATGCTTCAAAGTCGTGATCGTAGATATGCGCATATCGATTATCTTTGTATGTCTTATTCTTGATGACCTGAATCAAATCGTATACGCCTGTTTTTTTTAATGCCGATATCGGAATAATCGTTGTGTTTAATTTTTCTTCAATCAATTGATAATCTATTTTAATACCTTTGATATCAGCGACATCTTTCATATTCAGCGCGATGATGAGTGGTATATCTAACTCAAGCAATTGCGTGGTCAAATAGAGGCTTCGTTCTAGTTGTGTAGCATCGATAATATTCAATATCAAGTCAATCTCTTCGTTAAGTAAATAATCGAACGCAACTTGCTCTTCTTTTGTATATGGGGATAAAGCGTATAATCCAGGAAGGTCTATCATTTCACAATCCGTGCTTCTAATTTTACCTTCTTTTTTTTCAATTGTGACACCAGCCCAGTTTCCTATTTTCTGGTGTGTTCCCGTCAATAGATTGAATAGTGTCGTTTTCCCTGAGTTTTGATTACCAACTAATGCGACTTTCATCTCATGACCTCAACATCGATAAAAGAAAGATCAACCTTACGCAAGCAAAGTTCATATCCTCTTAGAGAAATATCAATTGGATCACCCAAAGGTGCTATTTTTTTTACCTGGACTTGAACACCTTCAGTAATGCCCATATCCATAAAACGACGTTTTAGTTTCTGATCTGGTGTAGTGATACGTCTAACCCGGGCAATCACTCCTTTGGGGAGGTCTGCAAGGGTGATTATTTGATTTTTCAAAAGCTGTTTGTTATGTGCCATTTGATTTCACCTACGTGTCTTTTACTAAATGATTATAAGAGATAGACACATTAAAATCAAATGATGCTGTAAACTTTCTAAATAGCAGTATAAACAAGAAAAACCCAGCAATTAGCTGGGTTCATTGTGATGCATTCATTTTCTCTTTGTCACACTTATCGCGATACATTTCTTTGTCAAGATATTCAAAGTAATCAGCAATCGAATGATGCTTATCTTCACAATATGCATCACTACCTATAGATACACTGAGTTTAAATCCTAAAGGCATTTCTTTATTGAATTCATCTAATTGACTATAGATACGATTGATGATGATTTTATCGACATCAGGTTCGTTTGATTGAATGATAACGGCGAATTCATCGCCACCAATTCGACACACAAAATCGTTCTTGCGAACAGCGCGTTTCAATATTTCACTAAACACCTTCAAGGCTTTATCACCCACCGCATGACCATATTCATCATTAACTGACTTAAAATGATCAAGATCAATCATAATACCGATGATATTTTCATTGTGTGCTTTTGTTTTGCTTAAATTGAACAAAATATATTCATAACCCCTTCTATTTTGCAGCCCGGTCAAGTAATCAGTAGCTGTAATTTGAAGTTGAATATATATATACGTAATCAATAATGAAATCATCAAAGCATTCCATGTCACATAGATCAAACCAGCAAATGCTGTCAATATTATGGAGACAGAAAGTGGTAATATCAAAAGTGCTAATGGCACGAAAGTACTACGGTTGATTTTCTTTCGATGAATAACGGTATAAACAAAAATAATGACAAACACAAGATAAACAGCCATTTCGTAATAAATATACCCTGATCCAATATTATATCTATTGTTACTACTGATTTCAAAAATGAAACCACGATTCAAACTAAGTAATGAAAAGACTAAATTGACAATGAACAAAATCCCGAACGGTATGATATAACGCAATGGTTTGTGGGGCTTAGCATAAAAATGAAATTCCACAAACATGAATGTTAAAAACAAAACAATCGGAATTAAAACGTGATACAAAATGGCTAGACCCATGAGACTAATATAAACCGCTCTCCCACTTATCCCGCTGATCAAAAAAACAGCCATTTCGATAATCAAGAGGATACCATTCATTACAAGCAAAATTAAAAATGACCGATAAATGGAATCTTTATGGTTGACTTGTTTGAATATCCCACAAAAAAGGATAAACAAAACAGCAATGGATATAAGATTGTTCTGCACAACATTCATATAAAATCCATCTTTCTTGCTTTTGTCTTTGTTTCCCTTTAGCGACACCTGTAGTTACTGATATTATATCACGATTTGATATTTTTTAGTAAAAACTTTGTATAGCGGTTAGCGAGTTCAATAAATGATTATAGAATATATGCGATACTATAACCAAAAGAAAGGAATTACTCAATCTATTATTACATGATTGAGTATAAAAGGATTTTATGAAAGATTTAGTTAAAGCAATTGATGATATGCCTTGGATTATTAAAATTATTTTCGCATTACCGGGTATCGATGGTATTGTATATGGTCTTTTATACCGTTTACCAAAAGGATTGATCAAAAAAGATTTATTTCAAATCATTATTGGTTTACTTTGGTTCTTCTTGGGTTTTGCAATCTTCTGGATTATTGATTTAATTACTGTGCTACTCAACAAGAAAGTTACCGTTTTAGTTGGCTAATTTTTAAAAAAAAGACGATTTGTCGAGTCGTCTTTTCGTAAACTAAGGCTAGGAGCGATCACTTAGACTTTTATTTTTACATGATTGTCTCTAATTTTATATATTTGGTGCTAATAAAATCCCATAGAGCACAAAGTATAAAACGAAGACACCTGATAAGGCAAACATCATGGGGCTTACTTCTTTTTGTCGTTTTTGAACTAGCATTGAAAGCACATATACGATGAATCCAAAGGCAATGCCTTCACCAATCTTAAACGTCAACATAGTCATGATGATCGTAACGAATGCTGAAAGCAAGATCGGCGTGTCTTTCCAATCAATATCCTTGATTTGAGCGAACATCAGCACACCAACAAGAACCAAAGCCATTGAAGTTAGTGCAAAATAGTTGATGAAAATATTAAAAATTGGAAATAATGCAATCGTGACAAGGAACAGTAAACCTACGACGACAGAGGATAAGCCTGTTCTTGCACCATATTCGATACCAGCACTTGATTCAATGTAAGACGTGACTGTTGATGTACCAACCAAAGCACCAAATGTTGTTCCGATAGCGTCAACTAACATTGCCTTATTGGCGTTTTCTAATTCGCCTTTTTCATTTAACAAACCAGCTGGTTCTGCAACAGCAATCAACGTTCCTGCCGTATCAAAAATATCGATATATAACAATGTGAATATTGCGAAAGCCAATTGCGGATTTGTCCAAATTGTGCGTATACCTACCCAAACTCCGCCCATTGTTTCTGGTATTTCCGAAAACAATGAATAATCAAAAGTGTCAAATGCTGGCATGCCAGAAACGCCAAACAAGCCAAGAGCGATACCGACAACCGCAGTAACGATCATTGAAATAATTAATGCGAATTTTGATATTTTATTGCGTAAAGAATACAATACGATAACAATAACAATACCGAATAATGCAAGCAATACAGATGGATCATCAAAATGACCGAGTCTAACCAATGTGTTAGGATCACCGATGATGATACCCGCATTTTGCAACCCGATGAAAGCGATGAAGAACCCAATAGCGGCACCGATTGCTTTCTTCAAACTTTTAGGTACAGCATTAATGATCCATGTTCTGATAGGTGTCAGTGAAATAATTAAGAAAAGAATACCTGATACAAAGACAACAGCCAATGCTTCTTGCCATGAAAAGCCCATGCTGAATGTCAGTGTGAATGCAACAACAGCATTGACACCCATACCTGGAGCAAGCGCAATCGGATAATTAGCTAATAGCCCCATCAAAATGGTAGTGACACCTGCAGCGAGTGCTGTCGCGAAAAATACACCGCCGGCAGGAAACCCACCTCCACTAAGAATATTGGGATTTACACCAACGATATAGACCATTGCCAAAAATGTTACTAATCCCCCAATTAGTTCGGTACGAATCGTCGTACCACGCTCTTCAAGCTTGAAAAACTTTTTGATTTTTTCCACGTTTTAAATCTCCTTTTTCCTATTTTTTGTTGTATTCAATATATGTCATCAAAAAACAAAAAAACCACTGAATGTGGTTTCTCTACATTATGAAAACAACAAAAAAAAGTGCTTTCATATCGTAGTCGCTCAATTTACGGTAGAGCGGTAGAAACTTGACCACCACATTAGGTCGATTATACGATAGATTGAATACTTCCTCATTATATCAAAGCACACTAAACTTGTAAAGATGATTCTTGTGTTTTTTTACGTTCTTTTGTTTGCTTGATTTTCGGCATAAAAAACAACAATAAAAATAATGTTACAACCGTACTGATAGCGATCGCCAATAAGAATAAATACCACTTACTCATAAAGAACACAATCAAGACGCCACCGTGTGGTAATCTCGTCCTTAATGAAAACCATCCAACGATTCCTCCAGCGATGGCACTACCAATCATCATCACAGGTCTGATGGTCTTTTTATCTTGATCCACAAATGCGATTGCTCCTTCTGTCATAAAACACAATCCACGTAATCCGGTCACCCACCATTTTTTATCATTGTCCTTTTTATCGAACAATTCTATGATAGCTGCGACTAGTGGTGGTATCATACCGCCAGCAATCACAGCGGCCATGACGGTAGATGTCATGCCATCAGCGAGTGTCATAATCGCAAATAGATAAGCAATCTTATTGATAGGTCCTCCAAAATCAAAGGCCATCATCGCAGAAAGCACGACACTGAATAGCATGACTAACCAATGATGATCATAAAACAAAAAGAGATATGCGATGTTCATCGGTGTACTTAAGTATGAATTCATCAAGAAGGATAAACCCAATGTCATGGTAGTTATCAAAACAGGATAGATGAAAATGGGCAATATGCCACTCAAAAGTCTTGGTACGTTAGAAAACAGACTGATAATGGCTCTTGTAAGATAGCCTACGAAGAAACCAATAATCACAGCTCCCAATAGACCGACTGATCCATCTTTCAATAAAAATCCACCAATCAGTGCGGGAATGATGGCAACACGATCACCAATGGTATATGCAATCGCACCTGCCAATACCGCATAGCTTAAATAGTAAGCGTAGGTTCCTACGTCAATCAAAAAAGATCCAAACGGTGGGTCAAATAAAAAACCGATTGAAAAGAATACGCCAGAGACGATCAAAATCGGTAATAGATAAGATAAACTATAGGTTAGTCTTTTATAAATGCCATTATTCACACATTAACCCCCAATACGATCAAGTAGCTCTTCGATATGACCGATTGCATAAGCCGTGCTAACAGAAATTATTTTCTTACTAGCAAATCTTTTCTCATCAATGGAAACATCAGTCATCAAAACAACATAGTCACTTGATGCAATATCTTCATCCGTCAGTTTGTTTTCAATGCCGATGGCACCATGTGTTTCGACTTTAATATCAATGCCTCGTTTTTTTGCAGCCTTTTCTAAACGCTCAGCAGCCATATATGTATGCATCAATCCCAAGGGGCATGCGGATACTGCAACAATTTTCATTATTCAACCTGATTGAGTAACTGCATCACTTCTTTAGCTGTTTCAGCTGATTCGAGTGCGACTCTAAATGATTCTTGAATCAAACTTCTAGAAAGCATTGCCAAAACTTTTAAATGTAGATTATATCCTTCTTCAGGCATACAAATCAGAAAAAACATATGTGCTTTTTCTTGGTCCATACTATCAAAATTGACACCCACTTTTGACCGTCCAAAAGCAATCGATGGTTTGCTGATATGTGCCGATTTTGCGTGAGGTAAGCCAATGCGTAAACCAATACCTGTGGAAGATAGGCTTTCACGTACTAAAACATCATTCACCAAACCCTCAAAATCATTAACTACACCATTATCGTCAAGAATTTGAGCTAATTCTCTAATAACGCCTTCTTTTGTAACAGATTTCAAATCAAGAATGATATATCTTTCATCCATGAATTCATCAATTCTCATGATAGTGCCTCAATTTCAAATTTATGGCTTTTTTTAAAATCTTGTTCTAAAAATGATAGTGCTGCTTGATGTGCCGATTCATATGCTTCTAGTCCATCATGTGTAATCGCATAATTGGCAATAAAACCAGCCACTTGTGAATCACCTGCACCAACGGTGTTTTCATAATTCTTTTCGACACCTTTAATGCGATAAGCGCCAGATGCACAAACAAAATAAGATCCGAATTTGCCATCTGAAACAAGCACATTTTGTGCGCCTTTTTTAATTAACTGCTTTGCGTAATCAGTAATTTCATCATCGTTGATCTTTTTCTGAAAATAACTTTCGAGTTCATTTTTGTTGGGTTTTAGCAATATGGGTTTTGTTTCCCAAAATTTGTCATAATATTTACTTGGTGTATCAATAATGACGTTTGGTTTTTGTTTTGATATTCGTTTAACAAGTTGATCATAGAGATCAGGAAAATCATGCAATCCACTTCCACTGACAATCAGATAATCTTCGGATGAAATTCGTTCGGTTGTTGCTAGCAATTCTTCGACATTTTCTTGTGTGACCCCTTTGAGTTCACTGTTAAATTCGTATAGTTCTTTACTGTGAATCTTCACATTTTCTCTAATTTGTCCATCGATATGAACTGGGCGGAACGTGACGAGTTTATAGTTTTCAATTGCCACCCTAAACATTGACCAGAACAAATCATCAAAAAAGGTTAAACAAACAGAAGGGACACCTAAACGACATAAAACTTTGGATACATTGATGCCTTTACCACCAAGTTCAAAATATGAATTGTGCACGCGATTAACATGAACATTGTCAGTAGATTCAGAAAAAACGTGATAATCGATTGCTGGATTTGCTGTAAATGTATAAATCATAATAAAAAGTCTCCTTATCTCTCTCTATGTTGATTATAGCAATTTATTGCTACTTTTTAAACAGTTTCAATGTTTATAAGCATTATTCACACATTTTTTACGGTAAAACGTTATAATAACGATATAAATTATAAAAAAGGAGATTCATTTATGAAATCATTAAATTTGCGCGCATATTTTGCTGAAGCCTTGGGTACATTTGCGCTTGTCTTTGTTGGTACAAGCACACCAATACTCACGGCAACAGCGGGTATTGTCAATCCGGTTGCTACCGCATTGGCTACTGGTTTAATCGTTCTTGTCATGATTTATAGTCTAGGTCGTTTTTCAGGTGGTCATTTTAACCCTGCCGTGTCATTAGCGATGACAATAAGAAAGGATATCAGTTGGAAAGATTTTGGATTCTATGTATTATTCCAATTAGTTGGTGCCTTTATCGCTTCTTTATTCGTAGGTTTATTTTTAGGAAGTTTCTCTAACCTCGCTGCTACGGATCTTTCGCCACTACTAGCAAGCCCAGCAATTGTTGTTGGTTTAGTCATTGAAACTGTGTTAACATTTTTATTTATTACTGTCATTTTGTCGGTGACAGCCGATAAGAAGTATGAATCATTTGTCGGTCTAGCTATCGGATTTGCACTCATGGCTGTAATTTTTGCAGGAATCAATTACACTGGTGCTGGATTCAATCCCGCACGTTCGATCGCACCTGCTATTTTACAAGGTGGTTCTGCTTTAACAAATCTGTGGATTTATATCGTTGGTCCATTTATCGGTGGTGCTTTGGCAGCATATGTCCACCGCTTGTTATTCAAAACACAAAAAGTTGAGTCCTCAAAATAATTTATTTCTCATATCAAAGACTAATAAAAAGACTTTAATCACTAAATTCAGTACGCTTATTACTGACTAGATGTTTACCGTTTGAATTAGAAAGCATAAGTGCTTTAAGTATAATCCATAAAAAAATTGCTAAGGATTAAAATAAATCCCTAGCAATTTTTTTAGTTTCATTTATTAAATTTTCAATAACCTTGCATTGATTGCTACAATGACTGTACTCAATGACATTAACACTGCACCCATCGCTGGACTTAGCAAAATGCCAACGGAACTTAAGACACCTGCTGCCAATGGCATAGCAATAATATTATATCCGGTAGCCCATATGAGATTTTGAATCATCTTTTTATGTGTGGATTTAGATAACTTGATAATGCTGACGACATCCATTGGATTACTTTTAACCAAAATGACGTCTGCAGTTTCTATAGCAACATCAGTTCCGGCGCCAATTGCTATGCCAAGATGAGCTTTAGCTAAAGCTGGAGCATCATTGATGCCATCGCCAGTCATAGCAACCAAACGGCCTTCTTTCGTAAGGGCTTCAATCTTCTTCGATTTTTGTTCAGGCAAGACCTCTGCAAAGACTTGTGTGATACCAATTTGTCTTGCAACTTCATCAGCTACTTTTTGATTATCACCCGTGAGCATATAAGATTCGACGCCCATTTCTTTAAGTACTTTTATTGCTTCTTTAGAGGAGTCTCTAACCATATCAATGAGTGCAATATAACCAACTAATGACTTATTTTTTAGAACAAAAACGACTGTATGTCCTTGACTTGCTAAAGTTTCATACGCTTTCTCATCAAATGCTAATTTTTGTTCTTTCAAATAACCAGGACTAACAATTTCAATAGTTGATTGTTGAATTGTTCCAACCAGTCCTGTACCAGGAATAGCTTTTATATCATGTCCTTTTTGAAGTTTTATCTTTTTATCTATGGCTGCATGAACAATCGCTTTTGCAATTGGATGTTCTGATTCATTTTCTATCGCATATGCTAAAGATAATAACTCATCTTCACTCATGGAATCACTGACTATTTTTGAAATTCCAAATTCACCTTTTGTCAGTGTACCAGTTTTATCAAATACAACAGTATTTATCTTGTGTGCATTTTCAAAGTTCGCACGATTCCTAATAAGTAACCCGTGTTTAGCGCCAATGCTAGAAGATACTGCGGTGACAAGCGGTGTTGCTAAACCAAGTGCGTGTGGACATGCAATAATAACAACTGTAACAGCTCTTTCCATAGCAAAACCGGTGTCTTTACCGAGTAATGTCCACACAATAAATGTGGATATACCACCGATTAATGCAATATAAAACAAATATTTTGCTGCGATGTCAGCGATTCTTTGCGTTTTTGAACGGGTCGATTGAGCATCTCTAACCAGTTTGACTACTTGCGAGAGGAATGTTTCATCACCAATGCGAGTAACTTTATATTTTAATGATCCTTCCGCATTGATAGAACCACCGATTAACTCATCACCAATTGCTTTTTCTACAGGTAATGATTCACCAGTTAGCATCGATTCATTGACGGATGATTTTCCTTCAGTTATTTTACCATCAATAGGAATTTTTTCGCCAGGTTTGACTAAGAGTTGCATCCCTACTTTTACTTCTGAAGTCGGCATATCTTTGATGTTTCCCTCTTTATCAATAACGTGCGCTTCTTCAGGCATTAACTTTAATAACTCTTCCAGTGCTTTTGACGCACCTAGTACGGATTTCATCTCTATCCAATGTCCCAGTAGCATAATTGAAATCAGCGAAGATAATTCCCAGAAGAAATCTTGTCCAGCTTGAAAGATGACTGTGTATGCGCTGTAGAAATAGGCTACGCTGATTGCCAGTCCAATAAGTGACATCATTGATGGCGATTTTTGTTTCATCTCATCGATGGTACCTTTAAAAAACGGTAAACCACCATAAATAAATAAAATGGTACTTAGGAACAGTAGTATATATGAATCTCCGGTAAATCTCAGATCAATACCAAGAAACGTTTGAATCATGGGTGATAGTGTTAATATTGGGAAAAGTAATATTAATGAGAAGAAAAATCTTTTCCTAAAGTCTTTAACCATCATCGCGTGATGATCGTGATGATCATGGTTTTGATGATGATCATGTTCTGAATGGTTCATATCATCCGTATGATTGTGATGATGTTCATGTGTATCAACAGTATGATGTTGATGGTCATGTTGGTGATTGTTCATGGTTATCCTCCTTTAATTATCAATCGATATATGATGCATGATTATCTTAAATACTTGACTAATATTTCTGTAATTTCATCAATTTTTTCTTTACCTTCTTTATTAATGATCGCTTCTGTAACGCAAGTATTGATATGGTCATTTAAAATTAAAGCATTTGCATTTTGCAGTAGTGCAATGACTGAAAGTATTTGCTTTGAGATATCGACACAATACCTGTCTTCATCATACATTTTTAAAATTCCCTCAATTTGTCCACGTCCAGTTTTTAATAACTGATTTACTTTTTTTTGATGAATATGTTTTGGGTTGTGTTGCGTTATGTCGTTCATGCTATCCTCCTTAAACCCCTCCTATGGTGGGGTGTACAATACAATTATAACACAATTAAATGATAATGCAAATATTTCCGTTCATGCGCAAGATAGCTATTAAAAAAAGACTTTAATCATTTGATTTAATCCTATATGGTGATTATTAATCATTCAGGTGACTATCTTTTATTCTTGATGACTGTCTTTTTGTTTTTTATATGCCAAGCATTGGCATTTTTTTATTCGTTGGCTGGTTCTATTGTAAAATAAAAACCCTATAGTCGAGGCCTTTCTTCAAGGTGTCCGCTCTATAGGGAATATCGCAAGATATTGTAAGTTTTTTTATGCAATCGTTTTGCGTTTAAAGTTACCAAACACATTTTTGACGGGCGATGTCGTGATAAACGCCGTTTCATCCACACCCTTGACCATCGTGACTAATGCATGGAGTTCATATGCTGAAATTACGACATAAATCATCGTTTTATCATGATGAGAATAAGCACCTTGAACGTTAATAAGTGTGACGCCACGATACAATTTTGTCAAAATTGAATCAACCAAATCGTTAGGATTGACAGTGATGATATTAACTGATAAATACTGATAGGCGGTGTGCATGCGATCTGTCATGATGGTTGAAATAATTATTCTAATTATCGTGTATGAAGCGATCACACCACCAGATATAATCACTCCATCAAGATTCGGTCGACCCCCAATGATGATACCCCCAAGGATTGCGATCACGATATTCATTGCCATGGAGAAAAATCCGACACTTTTACCACGTCTAAATGATAAATATTGTGCAACGATATCTAATCCACCAGTTGATGTGCCATAGCGAAGTGCGCCACCGGCACCAATACCGATTAACAATCCACCCAATACGGCACTTGTCAGTGCATGTGTCTCCGTTGATAACCCCATATCAAAGACAGGAATATAACTTAATAGAGATGCTTGAATAATGACCGATATCAAACTATAAATCGTAAAGCGATGCGAAACGCCAAACCACCCAAGGAATAACAAAGGGATGTTGGCAATAAAGATAAATACACCGAGGAAATTATTAGATAGATGAACACGAAATACGGTTTGAAGTATATCTCTTAAAAGTTGTCCTATGCCTGGAATGCCACCAGTATATAGGGGCACAATTGATGCTTCAAGAAACCAAGAAACACCAATGCCGTAAATAAAAGTGAAACTAATGACAGCGACAATACGTTTTGTTTCATGCCAAAAAAGAGGTTTGAAGACTTTATTTCGAAGTCTTTCTAATCGTTTATTCATTCAGATCTTTTATAATCTCCTCTAATTTCTTATTGGTATCATAACGTTCAAAAAGAACTTCACCTTTACCAAGTGTTTGTTCGGGATATATGCCAAATGTATCAAGCGATTCAAACGAATCATCAGAGACACCAATTTGTTTCAAAATACGTGTCGATGTTTGTGGTATAAATGGTTTTAATAGAATACCAACGTAACGGATAGTTTCTAATAATTGATAAAGCACATAATCAAGTTCATTTTGTTTCTTAGCATCTTTGAATAATGCCCATGGTGCAGCTAAATCAATGTACTTGTTTGCTGCCCTTGCTAAAACCACAATCTCTTCCAACGCATCAGCAACTCTAAATTGATCCATCAAATCAATCATTCTCGGTAATGTTTTTACTGCTTTCTCTTTTAGATTGTATTCAAATGGTTCATCCATAATAACCTTTTTCACAATGCCTTCGCGGTATTTGTTGACCATGCCAATCGTACGATTGACGAGATTACCAATGGTATTGGCTAAGTCCGAATTGTTCCGTTCGATAATTAACTCATATGTGATATTACCATCGGATGCATAGGGAATTTCGTGAAGCACATAATATCTGATGACATCCACACCGAAAAATTTGACAAGATTATCAGTATACATGACATTACCAACTGATTTCGACATCTTACTTTTGTCCACCAAAACCCATGGATGACCGAAAATTTGTTTTGGCAATTCAACACCAAGTGCCATCAAAATGATTGGCCAATAAATCGTATGGAATCTTAAAATATCTTTACCAATCAAATGCACATCGGCTGGCCAATATGTTTTAAATAGTTCGGTTGGTTCTCGATCGGGATAATATCCCAGTCCTGTAATGTAGTTCATCAGTGCGTCAATCCATACATAGATAACATGATTTTCATCGAATGTAACTGGTACACCCCATTTGAACGATGTTCTAGAAACAGATAAATCGGGAAGTGGTTCTTTTAGAAAGTTTTGAATCATTTCGTTTTTGCGTGATTCAGGAGATATAAAATCTGGATTCTCTTCGATATGTTTGATTAAACGATTCTGATATTTTGACATTTTGAAGAAGTATGCATCTTCAGATGTCCAAATAGGCACATCACCTGCAGGTCCTTTACCATCAACGATATCTTTCTCAAGGATATAGGATTCTTCCATCACGGAATACCATCCTTCATACTTCCCTAAATAAATATCTCCTTGATCATATAACTTCTTGAATATGGCTTGTACAGCAGTTACATGATCTTCATCCGTTGTGCGAATGAATTTATCAAACTTCACATCGACAAGTTCATAGATTCTACGGATTTCATTTGAAATTGTATCCGCATAAACCTGTGGTGTTAGTTCGTTGTCTTTTGCTTTGTTCTCAATCTTTTGTCCGTGTTCATCAGTACCCGTTTGAAACCGTACATCGTATCCGAGTGCGCGCTTAAAGCGGCACACCGCATCCGCTAATATCACCTCATAAACATTACCAATATGGGGGATTGCTGAACTATAGGCAATTGCTGTCGTTAAATAATAAGATTTCTTTTCCATGTTAAGACCTCCTACAAAAAACGTCCCTAAAAAATATTTAAGGACGAATGCTTCCGCGGTACCACCTTAATTCTAGAAATAATATCTAGCACTCAAATCTTTAACGCAGATATACGTTTTAGCCTACCTATCGGCCAAAAAGCTCAAAAGCCATTTTCGCTTGATGGACGGAACACTTTCACCACCCGTGGACTCTCTATGACGACACAATCAAGCTACTCTCTTTATCACAGCCAAATGAATACCTATATTATAGCGATAATCATTCGTATTTGCAACTAAGTTTTGTCGATTTTATATGCTTTATACACTTCTGATTTAGAAATATGATGTAATCTTGCAACTTCCTTCATTGCTTCTTTTTCATCAAAGCCTTCATGAATTAAAAGGGTGACATGAGTTGATAAATCCAAATCATCATAATTCGGCGGGGTTGCACCACTGACGACGATAACATATTCACCCTTTGTATGATGTTCAATATCGAGAGCTGATCTCAAATCAGTGCGAATGATGGTTTCAAAAGTTTTTGTCAATTCTCTGCACAACGCTATATTTCTATTTCCGAATGCCTCATATAGATGGTTAATTGTTTTTTCAATTCGGAGTGGTGATTCATAAATGACCAATGTTTCTGATCGCTGTTTATATATTTTCAGTAATGTATCTCTTTCATTTTGTTTACGTGGTAGAAACCCAAGAAACGTAAATGGTTGCATGACCAATCCCGAGGTGACAAGTGCAGCGAGCACAGCACTCGTGCCTGGAATAGAAACCACATGGAAACCATGTTCAATTGCTTTGATTATTATGCCATATCCAGGATCACTAATACCAGGTGTGCCAGCATCACTAATCAATGCTAAATTTTTACCCATTAATAGCATATCAATAATTTGTTGTTCTTTATACTCATCACTAAAATCATGATAACTGATCAATGGTCTATCAATATTAAAATGTTTCAACAGCTTGATGGAATGGCGTGTGTCCTCTGCAAGTATCACATCAACTGTTTTTAATGTCTCAACAGCTCGAAATGTCATATCAGATAAATTTCCGATAGGTGTTGAAACAATAAAAAGCGTTGGTTTTTTTTCTTTAAAACTAACTTGCATCATGATGCCTCCATCAGTCTTGCGAGCTCTTCAGTGTACACATGTTTCTCTTTATATAAGATAAAGGGTGGTTCCAGTGTTGTCCCATGTTCACCCTTTTTCATTGCTGCTATCAGTACGTGATTAGCGTTTTGATAGTCATATGGATGAACAAATCGCATACGTTTTACCGCTAGATCATAGTGCTCTAATGTTGAGACGATTTCACTGATTCTATCAGGTCTATGAATAAAATAAAAATAGCCGCCTTGCTTTAACATTCTGTTTGCAGTCTTGGTCAATTCTTCAAATGTCAGTGTGATTTCATGTCTTGCTATCGCAATCACAGGATCGATATTCTTCTTTGTTAATGCATTCACTTTAAAGAAAGGCGGGTTACATACGATACAATCTACATCTTTGAGCATGACGTTCTTGACATCATCATTGATGACGGATAAACGTTCATCAAGGCCATTTAATGATATATTTTCTTTTGCGATTATCGCATGTTCATGTTGTATTTCCACACCGATAATTTTCGCATTTGTCATATCTGATAAGTAAAGCATCAATACACCGTTGCCCGTACCAATATCAACAATCTGTTTTGCTCGATATGGTATTTTAATAAAATTGGCGAGTAAAATTGTATCGAGATTAAACGCATTTTTTCGTGTTTGATTCATTTTTCTTTCTGATCCAATCAGTTTGCGAATCATTTAAATAATCCTTTCAAACGCGTTCTGACTCAACCATTCGATTGTTTCTTCATCATTATATTTTACTTTAATCTTCTGACCTAAAATATTGATATCCAACACATATGCTTTACCTTTTTCTGTATTGACATATTCGTGCACATCAGGTAGAACCTTCTTCAGTTCTGTATAGGCTTCATCCTCGTAACGAATACAACATAGAAGCTTTCCACAAACACCAGAAATCTTTTGTGGATTCAAAGCAAGATTTTGATTTTTTGCCATCTTGATTGAGACAGTCTCAAATTCGCCAATGAAGCTTGTACAACATAAGATAAGTCCACATGGTCCAATACCACCTATCATTTTAGCAGCGTCTCTAGGTCCAATTTGACGCAACTCAATACGCGTATGATAGACTTCAGATAAATCACGCACTAGTTGTCTAAAATCGATTCTTCCTTCTGCTGAAAAATAGATTAAAAGACGCTTTCGATCAAGCGTGTATTCGGCGTCTAAAACCTTCATATCTAACTGATTTTGTTTGACGAGCTGTTTGGTTTTCTCAATAATGCCTTCTTCTGCTTCCTGGTTATATAGATCATCCTCTAAATCCTCGGATGTTGCTATCCTCAGCACAGGTTTTAATTCACTTGTTAAATCGGTTTCTTTGATTTCCTTAAACAGATGAACCACACCGATTTCAAGACCTCGTGCAGTCTCTACAACGACACGATCATTTAAATCTATATTTAATCCCTCATATGAGAAATAATATTTCTTTCCTGCTTCCTTAAATTTTACAAGTACAACTTGCATATCATCACCTCTTCTTTTCAAGTAGTATAGCGAGTTGGTCGAGTGCGAGTTCCAGATTGATGAAATATGTCTGTCGTTTCAAAATATCTTGAATCGATGTGATCAACTCGTTGATTTCAAACGTTTTTATAGCGTCACTTTGTGCTTGAATCTGTTCTTTTAAAAATTGATAAACGATAGGTTGATTGGCACGATAATGAATCAAATCAACAAAATATAACAATAGTAACTCTAGGAAATTCTTAAAGAGTTCACGATCCTGTAAGAGAAAACTTCCTTCAGCTGCAAAATAGAGTGGAAATGACACATCTTTATTTCCCCATTGCATGGCAATCTCGCAAATAAAATCTACCGTGGACACGAAATTGGTGTCATCAGCAAGCAATGCTGCTTCATTGATATCTTTAGTCAAATAGGGTGCAAGTATTGAAATTCGTTCATTAACACCTAAATGCAGTAATTCTTTTTCAAGGTCTCCTTCGTCACGGTTTTTCATGTGAATGATTTGTGATCTAGAAATTATCGTACGAATCACGAGATCGATGTTTTCTGTTAGTAGAAACCCGAACACATTAGCACTTAAAGGTTCTTCCATGAACTTCAACAATGAATTTGCAGCACTTTGATTCATTTTTTCCACATTTTTGATGACATAGACACGGGGACCGCTGACCAACGCTGTTTTAGAAAATTCACTTTGGAGTTCCATTATTTGCTCTTTTTTGATCATTTGACCATCCGGTTCAATAAATATAATGTTGGTCAATGTCCGCTGTTTGATTTGAACCTTAAGATGTGAAGAAGGCGTTTTGCCTTTTGTTAACAACATATAAATAATTTCGTCGACGAGGTTACTTTTACCTGATCCCTTTGGACCACTGATCAAATAAAGATGTGCGAGCCGATCCTTTTTAATCGTCTGATTGAAAAAACGAAGTGCTTGATTCATAATATTTTTTGAATCTCTTTTAATATGAAAGTACTGATTTCATCCAATGATTGCGTTCCATCAATCAAGATAATTCGATCAGGATATTTCTTTAAAACTTCTAGGTATCCTTGTCTTACCAAATGATGATAATCAATCGTTTCTTGATCAAGTCTATCATATTTTTTTCTTTTAGCTATTCTAGCTATACCGACTTCCGGCTCTAAGTCAATATAAAAAGTTACATTAGGCATATGTTCTGTTGCGTATTGATTGATGGCTAAAACAAAATCAAATCCAAGATGTCTTGCTACCGCTTGATAAGCGAGCGAACTATCTAAATAGCGATCGCATAAAACAATTTTTCCCTCATTGATTGCTGGTAATATTGTATCATCTAAATGTTGTGCACGGGATGCAGCAATTAATAATGCTTCGGTTCGTGGTGTCATGGCTTTGTTTTTAGGATTGAGGATAACATCGCGAATGATTTCAGCAATCTCCGAACCGCCAGGTTCTCTTGTCATGATGACGTTATGATTTTTGTGCAATGCTTTATAAACGCGCTTGATGAGCGTGGTTTTGCCTGTGCCTTCACCGCCTTCAAAAGTGATGAACATTTCCTCAACTCCTCTCATTTATCTATTATAACATTATCAATAGTAAACACGTTCTAAATATAAACCTCTTGATTCAGCAGTTTTGCCTGCTAATTTGCGATTTTGCATTTCTAATATTTTTGTAATGACATCAGGTTCTAATTGATGGGTGCCTATTTCAATCAATGTTCCCATTATAGATCGTACCATATACTTCAAAAATGCATCAGCATGAAACGTAAAGATATAATGTGTTTTTGTTTCTTTCAATTTTACAGCATACATCGTTTTTATCGGATTTTTGCCTTTTACAAATTGACAAAACCCTTTAAAATTATGTGTCCCTTCAAGCAAAGGTAAAGCCTCTCTAACGGGAACAATATCAAAATTCTTAATGTAAACTTCATAATTTGCTTTGAACACAGTACTTGGTTTTTTGGAAATTACATACCGGTATTTTTTTGATTTGGCGTTATACCTAGCATGAAAATCGTTATTGACTTGCTTTATACTTAAGATACGAATGTCTAAGGGTAGGCGATCATTGACGCGTAACCAAGTATCATTGTCTAATTTGAGATGACTGTCAAAATGAAAGCGTTGTGCCAATGCATGAACACCTTTATCTGTTCTACCAGACGAATGAATAGCAATTTCAGTTTGTGTCATCAACCGAAAAGCTCTTTCAATCACTGTTTGAATGCCAAGTGCATTTTGCTGTTTTTGAAATCCTGCGTATGAAGTGCCGTCATAACTGACTGTCGCTAAATATCTCATGTCATCACTCTCGCATAAATGATGGCTGCCAAAACAACAAACGACATCATCAATGTGAAAACATCATTAAATCCAATATGATATTGATCAATTCTTGTGCGAGGTGCACCAATCACATATCCTCGAACGTCCATTGCGTTCGCTAAATCCTCTGCACGATTGAATGAAATAACAAACACGGGTAATAATAAAGAGATGACTTGAACGATTTTTTCTCTCAATTTCGACTCTTTGAAATCGACACCTCTTGAAGCTTGTGCTTTCATGATTTTTTCTGTTTCAGTCAAAAGTGTTGGAATATATCTCAACGTCAGTGATAAGAGCATTGCAATCATATCAACAGGGAATCTAATTAGTTTAAGTGGTTTCAATAAGGATTCGATAGCGAAGTTCAAATCTGTTGTCATCGTCGTAAATGTCAAAAGTGATGTGATTACGATAATGGTCATTAATCTAACAAAGATGAACGAAGCTCTCAACAGACCACCTTCTGTGATATTTAGTTCATATGAGGTATGCCATCCATATGGCAACAGGGCTTGTAATAAGAAAAAGACAAACACAGCAATAAAGAAATAGATCATTCTAAATTTAATATACCGTTTTGACCAGTTATAAAATATTAGGAACAAAATGATGGCTGCAACACTCGTTAAAGATACATACAGTGTAATAGGGGTGGCAGTTAACGATGGTCCTTCTTGAATATAAAATAGTTGTAAAACAAACGTGAACGTCAGTAAAAATACAATACCACGCATCCCTTTCACAGCATTGCTAATCGGAATACTTGCTGATAATGTTAAAAGTATGGCGCCCACAAATAAAGAGCTAATCATAATAAGTGGTGCAATTTCAGTGGATATTGGAATGATGAAAGTTGCGACCATCAGAACAATGAGACTTAAGACTTTTAGTCTTGGGTCTAGTCTATGTAGCCATGAATTCCCAGGAATATATTGGCCAATTGTAATGTTCATCGCTTCACCTCCTTGAGGTAAGTCAATAAACTGTCATAATCATATTTAGGTTCATACGGGATGCCCAGTGTTTTTTCTAAATGTTTTAAAATCTTTAGTGATGTGGGTAATTCCAAATGAAATGACGAAAAATTTGGATGAGTAAACAAATCTTCTTTCTTGCCATCAAAAACGATACTTCCTTTGTCTAACACTATGACACGCTTTGCGTATTTTGAAACAATATCCATATCGTGTGAAATCAAGATGATGCTTTTGTTTTCACGATGATGAAGATCAATGAAAACCTGCATTAAATCTTTTTTCCCTTTTGGATCTAACCCTCTTGTTGGTTCATCTAAAACAAGTATTTTTGGCTGCATTGCTAATATACCAGCAACGGCGACACGGCGCATTTGTCCGCCACTAATACGAAAAGGAGACTGCTCATATAAATCCTCAGATATACCCACAATTTTAGCTGCATATTCAGAATTTTCTCTAGCTTTAACATCATTGATTTTAAAGTTCTTAGGACCAAACATGATATCTTTGATGATTGTCTCTTCAAATAATTGATATTCTGGAAACTGAAAAACAAGACCAACTTTTTGCCTGAGATGGTTAATCTTTTCTTTCTTTTTGGGCGGTAATGTTTGTCCAAATACATTAAGCGTTCCTGTGGTAGGTAATAAGAGCGCATTCATATGCTGAACGAGTGTCGACTTACCCGATCCCGTGTGACCGACAATCGCGATAAATTCACCTTCTTCAGCAACATGCATCGTAATATCTTTTAATGCTTCGTAACTTTTCTTAAAGTCCCGATAAGCAAAACCTACTTTTTCGAATTGAATGCCCATACGGCCTCCACGATATCTCTATTAATCGACGTGTCTTTTTCAATTTGATGATAAAGTTTCAATGAAAAAGGAAGTTCGAGATTTGAACTTTCAAGTAAATCCTCTTCACGGAATACGACATCAGGTGTACCTTCTATAATCTTTTTACCATCTTTTAGGACAACGAGAAAATCTGCTTCACTTGCAAATTCTAAATCATGTGTAATGGTAATGATTGTTTTATGATATTCTCTATTAAGTTTCTTGATCAACGTAATAATCTCTTCTGCACCCTCTGGATCAAGCATTGATGTTGCTTCATCCAAAATCAATATTTCTTGCTCCATAGCAAGCGCGCCAGCAATGGCTACCCGTTGTTTTTGACCACCCGATAATTTATGTGGTTCTTTGTCAAGAAATTCAGCCATGCCAACCAATGTCGTATATTGATTGATTTTTTCAACCATTTGTTCATATGGTAACTGTTGATTCTCTAAACCAAAAGCGATGTCATGCTTAACCGTGACACCGACAAATTGATTGTCTGGATTTTGAAAAACAATACCGATTCGTTTTCTGATTTCTGTCAAACTTTCTTCTGTTAATAAAATATGATCGATTTCTATAGTTCCCGATGCTGGCGTCAATAATCCAACCAACAGTTTAGCAAGCGTTGATTTTCCAGATCCGTTATGACCTAGAATCGAAACCCATGAGCCTTTTTCCACTGTTAAATCAATATGGCTAACAGCATCTTCTCTACCAGTATATGAAAAGCATAAATCGCTAACTTTAATCATCTTAGTATTCACCTACGTTCACGAAAATATTATATCATGTATCGGTCATTACTTAAAGTGTAATTACGATTTGTACTTTACACTTTCATAACGTATATGGCTTCCATTTTTACATGTTTTTCCTTATAATGTATATGAATATATAAAAGAGGTGCTACCATGGTCATAAATTTAACAAATGAAACATTTAATCAAACGATAAAACAGGGGGACAAACCTGTCCTTGTTGATTTTTGGGCAGAATGGTGTTCACCATGCCTGAAATACACACCAATTTTAAAGACACTCGATGAAGAGTTGGATGGTCAAGCCATCGTCGCTAAACTCGAAGTCGACAGTGCACCCGAGATTGCAGACCAATATGAAATCTTAAGTATCCCAACAACCATTATCTTTAAGGGTGGAGAAATCATCGATCAATTCGTCGGTATTAAATCTAAAGATGAACTCAAAAAACGCCTAGGTTTATGAAACAAGTCATCATTATTGGTTATGGCCCTGCTGGCATTTCAGCAGCAATTTATTTAAAACGTGCTGGTGTTAATCCACTTGTCATCGGTAAAGATTATGGATCTTTTGCTGCAGGTAATGAAGTGATCGATAATTACTATGGGTTCGCTGAAGAAATCAGTGGCCGCACACTCATTGATAACGGCATTAAGCAAGCACAACGATTGGGTGTTGAGTTGACCAATGAACCTGTGATTGGATTGTCTGAATCCGAATCTGGTTTTAGTGTAAAAACAGAACATCGTGAATACCAAGCAAAAACTGTTTTATTGGCAACTGGCAAGCATCGTTTAGCTTTACATAAACCAGGATTCAAAAAATTTCTTGGCAAAGGTATCAGTCTTTGTGCGACATGTGATGGATTTTTCTATCGTAAAAAGAAATTGGCAATCATTGGTACCGGAAAATATATGCTATCTGAATTGACACATCTTGAGCGTGTGACAGACGATATCACAATTTTCACTAATGGTAAACCTTTTAATGAAGTGACAAAATATCCTGTCGTTAATGATCCAATCAAATCATTTATTGGTGATTCTAGGCTACAAGCAATACATACGAAAAATGAAACGTACGAATGCGATGGTGCATTTGTTGCTATAGGCACACCGAGTGCATTAGAATTCGCACAAACTTTAGGAATCATTATGGACAAACAGAACATCGTTGTCGATGATACTTATCAAACCAACATTCGCGGTTTGTTTGCAGCGGGGGACATCATTGGTGGCAAACTCCAAATCGCTAAAGCTGTTTATGATGGTATGATGGTTGCTGAAGCTATTTACGACTGTTTGAAAAAAAATGCTGCATAAGAAAACCCCATATACACCGTGTATGTGGGGATTATTTTTTCAGTGACAATTAATGATTAGTCATCACTGTCATCTTCGTCATCTTCTTCAGCTGCATTTTTTACAAGCTCTTTGAAGATTTCTTTGATACGATCTGATCCTAAAAATGGCATGCATCTTTCAACTTCAAAGCCAGGAAGATTGCCGTCAATCGCACTTTGATAGATGGCTTCGACTTTTTCTTGACCAACAAATGGCAGTGCGCGACTCAATACTTTTACTTCCTTTTTTTCGATTAATTTATCAACTATTTCGTTGAGATCATCTTTGCCTAAAAACGGAAATAGTGCTTCAATTTTAACACCTTTAAGTTCTCCGTTTAGCACTTGAAGTGCAATTTCTTTCAGTTCTTCTTTTTCCATAAATGGCAATAACTGTTTATAATTCATTTATTTATTTCCTCCTTATTTGTGAAATGATAAGTCACTGAATATTAATTTCCATGAGTTGATGACAATATTCTTTCTTCGTTGGTCATAAACGGTCTTAATGATAAAACAATATCACTTTCTTCATGCGCTAGCAAATACCCCAATAAATATTTTCTTTCGACAACATTTGCATAAGGCCATAACGCCATAATATCAATTGGAATTTGCTTACATAACATTTGATCAATCAACTGTTTTCTTTCTGCTGTGGTCAGCAAATAAAAAATATCTTGAATGTTTCTGTTGGGATGTTTTGAGTTCAAAAAGTGATAAATGACAGATGGTCTAGGATAAGTCACCAGCATATGTTCATAAGCATTTGATGCCATATCAGTATGATCAAGTAAGTAATCAATTGGCACATTGAATAATTTTGTCAGCGCTAGCAAAATTTCAATGCTTGGCATCCCTTTACCGATTTCCCATTTACTGACTGCTTGTCTTGTAACAAACAAGGCGTCAGCAAGTTCGTTTTGACTCATCGCTTTTTGTTTTCTCAAATCAGTAATACGTTGACCAATGATTTTTAAATCAAGCATATTCAACCTCCTTGCACCTTTAGTATAGAATGAGTAATACGATTAGGCAAGCAACGGTTAGTTGCCGATAAAAACACCGCTATTGGCAAATGCATAGCGGTGTTTTATCATAAAATAAGTTTATTAAAGTTTTGTATCATCCACACTGTCAAGATACGCTTTTATGTTTTTGACAATCTCTTTGACAGTACCACTAACAAATGGATTCTTAAGATGAGCTGCATCCACCAATCCGAGAAAACTCTTTGAACCGCCAAGTTTGCAAAGTGCTAAATAGTTTTCAAATGCTTTCGCATGATTTTCTTGACTTGCTACCCAAAATTGAAAGGCGCACACTTGTGCAAGTGTATAATCAATATAATAGAATGGTGATCCAAAAATATGTCCTTGACGGAACCAATAGGTTCCTTTTTCCATAAAAGCATCATCACCATAATCTAATGATGGACGATATTTCTTTTCTATATTCCGCCAAGTTGCTTTTCTTTCATCCGGTGTCATTTCTGGATGTAGATAAACTTCATGTTGAAATTCATCAACTAAAACGCCGTATGGTAAGAATGAAACTGAACCTGCTAAATGATTAAATTTATATTTTGCGGTATCTTCTTCAAAGAATGAATCAATCCAAGGCCAAGCAAGAAATTCCATGCTCATTGAGTGTATTTCAGCTGCTTCCATGGTTGGCCAACGATATGCGGGGTCCAAATCACGACTTGAATAAATTTGAAAAGCGTGACCAGCTTCATGCGTTAAGACGTCTGCATCGTGCGATGTCCCATTAAAGTTTGCAAAGATAAATGGTGAACGATATTTGGGAATATATGTACAATAACCACCACCTGATTTCCCTGGTTTTGCATCTAATTCCAATAATTCATGTTCAATCATAAAATCGAAAAAATCACCAGTTTCAGCAGACATTTCATGGTACATCTTAGAAGCCCGTTCAACCATCCACTGGCGGTTACCTTTAGGCGTTGGATTACCTGAAAGGAATGATAATGCCAAATCGTATGATTTAGGATTTTCTATACCAAGTCTTTTTGCTTTACGTGCTGTTAGTTCTGTCACAAGTGGTACGATGTCTGCATAAATTTGATCACGATATGTTTTTACGTCTTTATAATCATAATCTGTTCTACCCAATCGATCATATCCAAGTTGCACATAGTTTTCATATCCGAGTTTATGGGCGATTTCGGTGCGCACTTTAACCATATCATCATAGATGCGATCGATTTCTTTCTCGTTATCAGCAAAAAATCTTGAAACTGCAAGTTGTGCTCGGTGACGTGTTTCGCGATCTTTATGCGTTAAAAATGGTGCCATTTGACTAAGGTTATAGATTCCACCATCAAATTCGATTTGTGCACCAGCTGTCAGTTTTGAATATTCGGTAGATAATTTATTCTCTTTTTGCAAATATGGAATGATTTCTGGCTTGAATGTCTTTTGTTCAATTTCGGCTTGTTTGAATAAAAGTGAACCAAATTCTTTTTCTAAGCCTTCACGATGTTTGGATTTCAACATTTTTTGAGTGAGCATATGAGAATACTGTCTTAAAACAGGTCCGTTTTCATCAAGGAATTCTTGCTCTTTTTCATAGAACTCATCCTTTGTATTTAAACTGTTTCTGATAGATACAAGCACAAACATCGTAGACACTTCATCATCAAGTTCATTGATACGTTTGATGGCTTTAATTTCTGTTTCAAGACTTTCATTTTCACCAACTAAAGCGATGTTTTCTTCCATATCTTTTTTAAATTTTTCAAGATCTGGACGTTGATAAGGATATTCACTAAATATCATTGTATGTCTCCTATAAAAATATTTACTACTATTATAACATATTTATAGTATACCTTTTTAGTAAAATCTCATTGAGAGATAGCAATAAATGCTATAATATAAATAGCGAAAGGGTGTGGACGGTATGCGCGCTAAAGAGATTAGAAAATTAGCTTGGGATCAATTAAAAAAGAATTATTGGATGGTATTTATAGCCAGCCTTATTATTTATGCAATTAATGCTGCAGGAGTACCAGCTCTTGTTGGTTTGATTATTACAGGACCACTCATGGTTGGTTATAGCATGTACTTACTTAATAACTTAAAAGATGATAAAAATGCAAATCAATTAGAAACGTTGTTCCATGGTTTCAAAAATAGTTTGGGGACTTCGATTATTGCCTATATATTGCGTATAATTTTTGTTTCGTTGTGGTCTTTGTTATTCATTATTCCGGGCATTGTTAAGGCATTAGCATATAGTATGACACCTTATGTGATTGCTGAGAATCCTAATTTAACACCCACAGAAGCTATAGATAAAAGTCAAGCATTGATGAATGGCAATAAGTGGCGTTTGTTTTGTTTGTTATTCAGTTTCATCGGCTGGTTCTTACTCGGCTCTCTAGCATTTGGTATTGGTCTAATTTTTGTTCTTCCCTATGTGAATACAGCTATCGCCAATTTTTATGATGAAATCAGAGGTCGTGTCGTAAAGGATGAATACAGATTGGATTTTGAATAGCTTAAGTAAATAAATGGACCGCATGAACATGCAATCCATTTATTAATTGAATAGTGATAGTATTTCTTTTAAATCATCACTGCGATAATCCGCAAG
>WOYI011386399.1_pt3 | contig 26361 bp, 20 predicted proteins | sample 6423411 | NCBI WGS metagenome assembly WOYI01 (sample SAMN13441803, study PRJNA592873) | oil field metagenome | biome: oil field; feature: oil-well bore; material: oil-contaminated soil; isolation source: oil-contaminated soil from oil-well borehole | place: Germany: Wietze | collected 2016-10-18 ... | reverse complement strand
CTCGAAGTTGTTTGGGGTGTGCTGACACCATGGCGCAGAGCTCATGAGGAATGAGGCTAGCTTCTAGGCTGAAGGGTGCGGGAGCAAGGTATGTCAGCTTCTCCATGGCCTCGCCCCCCAAGCGCGGTTCTCGAAACCTGAACCATGCACCCTGCCCAGGCCATGATCGTCTTGCCCACTCCATCTGCCTTGGCAGGAATCCCTGACCGGGAACCATTGCCATTTGCAATGGACCAATCATTAATCCCTACCCGAGGGCGCGTTGCGAAGTTGAGAAAGAATGATCCAGGTCTGCTTTCGTGTTGTTTTCATGGGTTATGATGTTTATGGTATGGTTAAGGTGCGTCAGAAAACCACCATGATCCCATGGATGCAGAGCAGCCTGGATCGATCCTGTGCCAGGGATGCACATGAATGAACACAGCCTGCTAGGGGCTTCCGCCGCACCATGGAATGACCTGGTCATGAAAGACAGACAGTTGTTACTGTGTGGCCATGAAGGCGTGGTTGCACATTCGTGATGCTTTTGGTCATGCATACCAACCTCTTGCTCTTGCCGGGCAATACATTCCCAAATGTATATCTGGCATCCTTGAGTGAGGTTTGATCGTAGAAGTGAATTGAATAAGGAGTTGTCAATTGAACAGCCAATCCATTCAAAAAGGGTTTGAGAGCCTGCGCCCCCTGAAACTGCAACAGGTGCGTGGCGTCATTCATCCCAAGCGATACCAACGCTCCATGCTCAAGGCCATGAGCTCCTACACAGTGGATGCCCTGCTGTATGTAGGTTCTATAGCTGGCGTGATCCTGAGCCCCTGGCCATGGCTCAAGCTTCTTTTTGGGGTATTGGCCGGCTGCTTCGTGGCCACCATGTTCTGCTGGGGGCATGATTGCGCCCATGGCACCATCTTTCGCAACCGGCGCATCGCCGAGTTCTTTGGCACGGTATTCATGCTGCCTTCCTTGAACATGTACCGGTTGTGGATCCAAGGCCACAACAGGGTCCATCATGGCTTTACCTCATTTGCCCCCATCGACTGGATCTGGCGGCCCCTGACGCCGGAGCAGTACCAGGCCATGCCGCGCTACCGTCGCGCCTGGTATCACCTGGAACGCAGCCTGCCATTTTGTGCCCTGCACTATCTCTTGCAGGTCTGGTGGAAGGGCATGGTGCGCTATCGGCCAGACCACAGCAGCCACACTGCCTCCGGCATGCGAGTCCATAAGCTGCTCACCTTGCTCTTCGCCGTGGCCTTTAGCGGCCTGTTGGCCTGGCTGGGCGGTGGGTTCTGGGCCGTGGTGGCAGGCCTGGTGGTGCCCTTCATCGTCTTCAATTATTTCATTGCCCTGGTGGTCTATCTGCACCATACCCACCCCGATGTGCCCTATTTCGACCAGAAATCCCAGTGGAACCCCGTGATTGGGCATCTGTACTGCACCACCATCATCCACTGCAGCCCGCTGGGTGACCGCCTGCTGCACAATATCCTGACCCACACCCCCCACCATGTGGACCCGTCCATCCCTTTCTACAATCTCAAGGGAGCAGCACGCGACCTGATGCGCGCCTACGGCAATTATCTCCATGTATATCGCTTTTCCTGGAGGCAGGTGTGGCGCATCTTCAGCCAATGCAAGCTCTATGACTTCAAGACCCACACCTGGCACAGTTTCCGCCAGATCAAAAGGGCGAAAAAAGAGCAGTACAATATGGCCATGTTGCCGGGACAACGCATCATCAACTGATGATGCGTCCTCAGAGCCCCGGATGACCAAATAAGGCCGCCCCTGGGTGCCAGAGCTGCCCGAAGTCGAAGCCACCAGGCGCTTGGCGCTGCCCTTTGTCCAGGGGCAGCGCATCGCCACCATCATGGTACGGGAGAGCCGGCTGCGGGTCCCGGTCAGTCCTCTCTTGGCAAAACAACGGGATCTCCTGGTCACCGATTTGCTGCGCCGCGGCAAGTACCTGCTACTGCAAACCACCAAGGGGTCGATCCTGATCCATCTGGGCATGTCCGGCAGGCTGTCGGTGTTGCAGCCTCCCATTCCGCCACCACAACGGCATGACCATGTGGATGTGCTGCTGGCCAATGGCCATGTGTTGCGCTATTGTGACCCCAGGCGTTTTGGATTGATGCTGTGGTGGGAAGATCATGCCAGCCATCACCCCTTGCTGGCCTCCCTGGGGCCGGACCCCTTCGACGCAGCCTGCTGCCCTGATTACCTGGCGGCACGTGCCGCAGGACGCCACGTGGCGCTGCAGCCCTGGCTCATGGATGGGCGCAACATTTCTGGTATAGGCAATATCTACGCAGCAGAGGCGCTGTTCCGGGCCCGTCTTCATCCCAATCTGCCGGCAGGAGCTGTCATGCCGGCAGATTGGGCTGGGCTGCTTGGTATGCTGCAGGTTGTCCTGGCCGAGGCGATAGAACAGTGTGGCACCACACTGCGGGATTTCCGTACGCCAATGGGATCAGCCGGTGGCTATGGCGCAGCCCTGCGGGTCTATGGACGCGCCGCGCAGCCTTGCCTGAACTGTGGCACCCCGATCCAGAGGCTGGTGCTACGGCAGCGCAGCAGCTTTTTCTGCCCAAGCTGCCAAGGAGTGTGCCCGGGTGGGTCTGGCGGCTTGCCTGACCTGCGCCTGGCCGATGCCCCGGGGGTCTGAGGCAGCCTGCACCGCCTGAGGATTTTCCCAGGAACCAGCGAACATGATGGCCTGCATATTGCCAAAGGGTTCAATCCCCATGAGCGCATAACCCATGGAGGCCAAGGCTTGTTGGGCAGGCCCATCAAAGGCCCCTCTTTCGAACTCAATGCGGTCCGGCAGGTACTGGTGGTGATATCGTGGAGCACTGACAATGGCCTGTGGAGCCAATCCATCGGCCAAACCCAGCAACCCCAAAAACACCATGCTGGGAATCCGGCTGCCACCAGGAGTCCCGATTAACAGAGTACGTTTGTTGCCTGGGGTGTCCTGCACAACAGCAATGGTTGGCGCCATGCTGGATACCATCCTTTTGCCAGGCTCGATGGCGTTGGCGCTGCTACCCACCAACCCATAGACATTGGGCTCTCCAGGCTTGGCAGAAAAATCATCCATCTCGTTGTTGAGCATGACACCTGTGCCAACGGGCATCAGCCCGGAGCCAAAGGTGGTGTTGATGGTCTGGGTGGCGCTGACCATGTTGCCGCTCCGGTCCAGAATGACATAATGCGAGGTATGGTTGCCCGAGGATGCATCCAGATCTTTGCCCAGAGCAGCGCTGGGTGTGGCCCGGTCCGGCTCGATGGTGGCAGCCAGCTCCCTGGCATGGTCTGCACTGACAAGGCGTGCCACCGGCACATCCACGAAGTCCGGGTCACCAACATACAAGGCCCGATCCCGATAGGCCCGCCGCCAGGCTTCCACCACCAGATGCACCCGTTGTACGCCGGCAGGCGGCACCTGGCCAAGCTGTTCCAGGATAGCGGCTGTCTCAAGCAGCGTGATGCCACCAGCCGAAGGCGGTGGTGCCGTCAGCAGGCACAAGGACATCATGCATGCCCTGAGAGCCATGCGCTCCTTGACCTGGTAATTCCTGAGATCATCCAGCGTCCAGATGCCTCCAGCAGTGCGCACCCCGTCCACCAGTGCCTGGGCCGTGGGCCCTTCGTAAAACCCATGCCGACCACCAAGGGCCAGGCGCAATAAAGTGCGCGCCAGATGGGGCTGGCGCAGTATGGCTCCTTGAGCAAGCGGCAAGCCGTTTGCAAAGAAAATCGCACCGGCCTCGCCTGCTGCCAGCAGGGCCTCCTTGCGCTCTTCGATATGACGCGCCAGCACGGCATCGACGGCAAAACCGCGCTGCGCCAGATGGATGGCAGGAGCCAGCGACTGACTCAGACGCAGCCGACCATAGTATTGCGCCAGATGGATCCAGGCTGCAGGCGCCCCGGGAATACCTGCCGCCAGCGCCCCATCCACCGACAGCCGGGGCACCACGTGGCCCTGGGCATCCAGGTACATGTCCGCCGCGGCGGCCTGGGGGGCTACCTCACGACCGTCCAGCAGCACAGGCTCGCCGCCATGGGGTTGGAGCAGCCAGAAGCCGCCGCCGCCAATACCCGAACTGTAGGGTTCAACCACCCCCAATGCTGCGGAGACCGCAATGGCGGCATCGAAGGCATTGCCGCCTTGTGCCAGAACCTGCATGCCCGCGGCCGTAGCCAGGGGGTGGGCGCTGGCAATGGCCTCATGACGAACGGTAGTGCTGTCTGGAGCAGCCACAGCCCTGGCGTCCAGGGCCAGGCCCAGACAGAACAGGATCACCCAGAGGAGAAGATATCGAATGCCTGGCCCCCCATGCCTGCAAGCCGCCCTGTCCTGCGGGATCAGCTCAGGCATGGCGCTCTGCCTCCAGGCGGCTGACCAGAGCACGGGCGACATTGGGAGGGACCAGGGCACCCACATCCCCTCCCAGGGCAGAAACCTGACGCACCAAGGTAGAGGAAAGATAGGCATAACGCTCTGTGGGCACGAAAAAGACGGTCTCCAGTTCCTCGGCTAGATGGCGATTCATGCTGGCCAGCTGCAGCTCATAGTCGAAATCGCTCACTGCGCGCACCCCTCGCAATACGGCACAGGCGCCTACCTGGCGGGCAAAAGTGACTGTCAACTGCGAAAAACCCAGCACCTCCACAAACGGCAGGTCCGCGATGGCTTCCTTGGCCAACCTGATGCGTTCGTCATACGAAAAAAGAGGTTGTTTACCGGTGGCATCAGCCACACCCACCACAACCCTGTCGAACAGGCGTCCTGCGCGGGTGATCACGTCGACATGACCCATGGTGATGGGGTCAAAGGTTCCAGGATACAGACAGGTCCTCACGAACACACCTCATCGACCATGTACAGGCTCCCTTGGCTCAGGCCGCAACGGCTCTGGCGATGCAGGCGCAGACGCGGTTCTGACAACGCAGCCTCGCGAACAGGGCGCTCCACATACAGCCATCCTCCAGGTGATATCAACCGGGCACTCAGCAGGCTGCCCACAAGCTGCGCCAGCAACTGCGGGTTGTCGAATGGGGGGTCCAGGAAAATGAGATCGTATTGCATGCGCTGCGCTGCCAGACGGTTCAACACGGAACGGGCATCTCCGCACAGCATGGTGGCATTGTTCAGGGCAAAACGGGCAGCATTGGTCTCCATGGCCGCAATGGCCTCTCTGGAACGCTCGATGAAGGTCATGCTTGCAGCCCCCCGGGAGAGCGCCTCGAACCCCAATGCCCCGCTGCCGGCACAGACATCAAGTCCGCAAGCCCCCTGGATATGGCCTTGCAACCAATTGAATAGGGTCTCGCGCAACATGCCCGGCGTGGGCCGCAGCGACGCTTGCTTGGGCACATCGATTCTTCTGCCCCGCAAAGCGCCTGCCAAGAGCCGTACACCCATTGTTTCCCACCATCTCCAGCTCTCTTGGCATCTCCAGCCGCCAAGCTGCCCCTCAGATCACAAAGGTTGCATTACCGACATGCTATCATGCATAGATGTCTGTGAAAAATAATGACCCCCAGCAATCCACAGAACCCCAAAAGGGGCTATGGGGGCGCCTGCGCATAGCCCTGCAGCGCACACGCCAGGAGATTGCTGAACCGGATCAGGAGCCAGCGCCGTCCAGTGTTCCGCTCACCCCTGCGCCCCCCGATGAACGCCCCGCTGATGAGGACTTCTGGCAAGGGCTCGAGACCCGGCTCATTCGGGCCGACGTGGGCGTTGATCTTGCCTCCCATCTGCTGCAAAGAACCCGTCGGCTGGGGCAAAACGCCAAGCGCCACGCTGTGCTGCAGGCTTTGCACAAGGAAATGCTGCGCATTCTTGCCCCATGCGAAAGCCCTCTGGTCATCGACACAAGCCACAAACCTTTTGTGGTCCTTGCCGTGGGTGTCAATGGCGCCGGCAAGACCACCACGGTGGGCAAGCTGGCCTGGTTTTGGCAACAAAAAGGGATGCAGGTGGCAATCGCCGCGGCAGACACCTTCCGGGCTGCAGCCATCCAGCAGCTTCAGCTGCTGGCACAACGCCACAACACACCGGTCATCGCCCAGCAATCAGGCGCCGATGCCGCAGCGGTGGTATTCGATGCCATCAAATGGGCCCAGGCTCACAAGACCGATGTGGTGCTGGCCGACACGGCTGGGCGACTGGCCACACAAAGCCAGTTGATGGCAGAACTTTCCAAGGTGGTGCGCGTCATACGCAAGGCCGACGCTACAGCGCCCCACGAGGTACTCCTGGTTTTGGATGCTGGCATCGGGCAAAACGCCATCCAACAGGTGGAGCAGTTCCAGCAGGCTGTGGGTGTCACAGGCCTGGTCATCACCAAGCTGGATGGTACCGCCAAAGGTGGGGTGGTGCTTTCCCTGGCCAACAGGTTTGGTTTACCCATTCGCTTCCTGGGTCTTGGTGAGCAGGATGATGATCTGCGCCCCTTTGCAGCAGATGCTTTTGTCAGCGCCCTATTAGACCGAGAATCGTAACAACACCTTGTATGCAAATATGGCACCACGCCGATGGCGCGCTTTGACCCTCTAGTCCGATCCTTCTGGCCCAAAATGCCTGTGATCCCATCCCATGAGGAGTAATGAAATATGGAACAGCATGCCATGATCCCTCATGCTGAAAGCGTTGATCTGCCCGCGGTCACCACCAACCTCGATGCCTACCTGGCACACATCCGACAGTTTCCCATCCTCTCTGCTCAAGAAGAGCACGAACTGGCCAGGCGATGGCGCGATAGTGGAGATATCTCCGCAGCCCATCGGCTGGTGGTATCCAACCTGCGCTTTGTGGTCCAGGTGGCGCGGGGTTATGCCGGCTATGGCCTTGCCCTTCCCGATCTCATCCAGGAAGGTAACATCGGCCTCATGAAGGCGGTCAAGCGCTTCGATCCCGACCAGGGCGTCCGGTTGCTTTCCTGGGCCGTGCACTGGATACGCGCAGAAATCCAGGAGTTCATTCTGCGCAACTGGCGCCTGTTGCGTATCGCCACCACCAAGGCGCAGCGCAAGCTGTTCTTCAACCTGCGCAGCCACAAGGAAGGGCTCGGCATGCTCGATTCCCGGGAGGCCGCCACCATCGCCGATGAGCTGGGCGTCAGCACCAGGGATGTCCTGGAGATGGATGCCCGCATGCAGGGCCATGAGGTGCCCTTGCTGAGCGGCCCCGAGGAGCATGATGGCCCTGCCATCGACCAGGAGCAATTAGCCGCCGAGGATGCCGATCCATTTGAGACCTGCGCACTGGATGAATGGCGTCACAAGCTTCGCGATGCCATAAGCAAGGCGCTGGCCTCGCTGGATGAGCGCAGCAGAGCCATCATCATGGCGCGCTGGGGTGAGCCATCGGTACCACTGCGGATATTGGCCGAACAACATGGGATCTCCATGGAGCGGGTGCGCCAGCTGGAAAACCAGGCGCGCAAGAACCTGCATCGCGCCCTGGAACCCCTGGTCTCCAGCCAGCAGCCCGTCGCAACCAATACTGCACAGCAGGCTGCAACCCCCCGAACAAGCAAACGCCCCCGAACAAGCAAACGACAGACCTGCAAGGCATGCTGATCCTGCCTTGGCCGGCCTGAAAAGGCGCAAACACTCAGACCATTCTAAAGAGTTGAACCCGCAGGGCGGCGCTCTTTTGCCGGATCTCCTGTTTCAGGAATGATGCGACAAGGTAGGGCTCTGCAAGACCACGCAGGGCTTCGCGATTCTGCCCGATCACCGCAGCTCCCTGTGGGATCTCCGGGCAATGGCCATCCAGGTCATTGCCAAAGGAGAGCCTCTCTCCATGCTGGGGGCAAGACATGGCCCCAGCCTCTTGCAATCTGGAGAGGTTGGGCCTATCATTGTGCGTTCCCGAAATATGATCCCGTCGTCCCCTCGATGGGTTTTTGGGCTTTTTGGTGTGGTGCTGCCACTATGCTGGAGGGTTTCAAAAATGACCAATCTGGGCGGAAAGAAGAAAATCCAACCTGATGCCTTTGCCCTGGCCAACTTCCCCAAGAGGACGCTGGGACGCCATATTCTGGCCGAGTTCTGGGGCTGTGACCCGGATCGGTTGGACGATTGTACACACATAGAACAAACCATGCTGGATGCCGCCCGCCGCGCCGAGGCGACCATCATCACCCATTCTTTCCACCAGTTTGCTCCCCAGGGAGTCTCTGGAGCGGTGATCATTGCCGAAAGTCATCTGTCCATCCATACCTGGCCCGAGCTGGGCTATGCCGCGGTGGATCTGTTCACCTGCGGCAAGGAACTGGCCGGCGAAGCGGCCCTGACCACATTGCGCGATGGCCTTGCGGCCACCCAGCTCTCGGTGTTGCGCATCCCCCGGGGCACTCCCGAGACCAAGCATGCCGAGGGCTTGCGCAGGGTGAGGCTGGCATGGCAGAAATCGTAGATAACCCGCAACCCTACTGGTACCGGGATACCTGGGCACCACAGGATTGCTACCTGAGCTTTGCCATCCGCGAGCACCTCCATCACCAGCGCACCCCTTTTCAGGTGCTCGATGTCTTCGAGACGCACAGCTTCGGGACGGTCATGACGCTGGATGGCATCATCCAGCTCACCGACCGGGACAACTTCATCTACCATGAGATGATGGCCCATGTGGCGCTGTTCTGCCATCGCGACCCCAGGCGGGTCCTGATCGTGGGTGGCGGCGACTGCGGCGTGCTGCAGCAGGTGCTGCAGCACCGCCAGGTCCAGCAACTCATCCAGGTGGAACTGGATGAAGCGGTCACCGCGGCGGCACAGCGTTTTTTTCCAGAGCTGTGTACCTCAAACGATGACCCGCGCGCCACATTGCTCTTCCAGGATGCCGTGCAATGGGTGGCGCAGGCCCAGCCCGGTTCTGTGGATGTGTGCATCGTAGACTCCACAGACCCCCTTGGCCAGGCGGAGCGCCTGTTCGGCCCGGCCTTCTATGGACACTGCCAGCGCATGCTGGCAGATGGCGGCATCCTGGTGGTGCAGAGCGAATCACCCCTCTTGCATGGCCATGTGGTGCAATCGATCCGCCAGGGGCAACGCGAGGCCGGATTCAGCGCGGTGCGTACCATGACCTTTCCTCAACCCACCTATCCCAGTGGCTGGTTCAGCGCGACCCTGGCCGGCAAGAACAATGATCTCCTGCACCCGCGCCAGGAAGCCGCAGACCCTGGGCGCTCGTTAGCGACTCGCTACTACAATGCCGCCATCCACCAGGCCGCCTTTGCCCTGCCCAGCTTTGCCATGGCCTGGTAGCAACCGGCATGGGCAATACGCTCGGCCAGCGCGGCGCTCCTTGCGCCCTGGCTGCTGCGCCTGAGGCAGCGAAATCTGCCAGCATTCCGGGCTTGTCTGCCAGTGCTTTCCTGATTCCCTACACCCAGGGGTTGCATCAGGGCCTCATGGTGCGACGCTACAAGCGCTTCTTGATGGATGTAGCGCTTGCCGATGGGACGGTGGTGACCGCCCATTGCCCCAACTCGGGCAGCATGCGGGGTTGCATGGGCGAAGGCTGGCCGGTATTGCTGAGCAGCAAACCCCATGGCCTGCCCTACACCGTGGAGGCGGTCTGCAACGGAACCGTATGGATCGGGGTGCACACCGGGCGCTGCAATGCCGCTGCCCGTGCGGCCATCGAGCTGGGCTTCTGGACCGAGCTGGCGCCGCCATGGCCGCTCATTCGTCATGAGGTCGTGATTCGCCCGGGCATTCGGCTGGATCTGCTGCTGGAATCCCCGAAACGCCGCGTTCTCGTGGAGGTCAAACACGCCACCATGGCTGCTGCAGAGGGCCTGGTCTGCTTTCCGGACGCCAGGAGCAGCCGTGCTGTGAAACACATGCAGGCGCTGCAGGCCCTGGCCCAAGCTGGCCAGGAGGCCGCGGTGATCTTCATGGCTGATCGCCTGGATGCCACGGCGGTCGCCCCCTGCGACGCCATCGACCCCGCCTTTGGCGCAGCGCTGCGCCAGGCGGCTGCAGCCGGCGTGCTCGTTCTTGCTGGAGCCATGGGCCCCACCCCCCAGGGCCTGCTGTTGCAAGGACCCCTGCCCGTTGTCCTCGCAGCGCCAGATCAGCCGGGAAAAGCCATATAATGAGGTTTTGTGGCAGCAATCGGGAGCCATACCATGACCGACCTCGACGCCTTACGCCAGGCCTTTTTCGGCAGCTCGCCCTATCACCAGGACACTCAGACAGAACCAGTGGAGGTTGACGAGGGCTATGCCGTCTGTCGCATGCCCATCAAGGAAACCTATTTCCATGCAGGGCGCGTGCTCCATGGCGGCATTGGCTATGCCCTGGCCGATACGGCGGTGGCCATTGCGGTGATCATGGCAGCAGGTCCCGAGAAAACCATCTTTACCATCGAGGGCAAGCTCAACTATTTCGCCCCGGTTCCCATGGGCGCCACAGGCTTTCTCTATGCCAAGGCCCAACTGCGTCATATGGGCAAGACCACCGCTGTTGCCGATGTGGATGTCACATTTCAGGAACGTACCATTTGCCATGGCATGTTCACCTATGCCATCCGCGAGATGCGCCCCGCCTGACGCCCATATCGACCCAGGCTCCCCAAGGGCCTGGGTCGATCAGCCCCGGCCCTGATCCGGCAGGTTTCGAGGCGCTGCACCCATCAGCCCAACCGCCATACCCCGGCACCAGACCACGGCCATGGGTTCATGGGGCATCGTCATCATCCGGTAAAGGGGCATGGTCGTCCTGGGGGCCAGTCCGGCGTTGATAACCAAACCTGTCGATGAATGGCCCCCAGTGGGTATTGACCAGCTGCACCACCCTTTCCGGCAGGACGTGGCGGTTGGGCTGATAGGCCGCCATAGCCTCGAGCTGCCGCTCCACGGCAGGTGCCGCCTGAGCGAAATCCCCCAGATCCAAGGCGCGATAGAGATCGGCCAGGACACCCTGGGGATCGGCCACCAGATCCTCATACCGCAAGACAACCAGCTGCCCTGGAGGAATGAGGCCCTTGTCGGCCTCGAAGGCGGCATGCAGGCGCAGGTACGTATCCAGCACCTGGTCCTCGAGGCCCGGGAAGGGGGGACGCTGCAGACCATAGGTCCCGTAAAGGGCATCGAACATATGCACGGTGGAGGCATACACCAGGTAGGGATCGCGCACCAGAAAGATAAAACGCGCTCTGGGAAAAAGCTCCAGCAAGGTTCGCACCCGGGCGGTATGGGTGGGAGATTTCAATACCAGGCGCCTCTCGGGCCCCCGGTACAGGGTCACCCTTTTCAGGAATTCAAGGAGCGCGTTCTTCCAGCGTTCCCGGGCAGCCTCATCCAGGGTGCGCAGATCCAGATACTCTGCACAGGCAGGTGGATGCCTCGGAAAGGCAATGGTCAGATAGGGGGAAGGAACACCCATGTTGCACAGCGCGAACTCATCCTCCTGGGGGCGGTCGAGCCCCACCTCCATGCCATCCATGGGGCGTTCCCTGGGCATCTTCTTCTGCAGGATAGGCAGCATGCGCCTTTCTGTGAGCAGGAACTGGTTTGGGGCGATGCACTCGAAGGTGTTGGGTGAGGTGTGCCGTTCATCCAGGCTCAGGAGCTCGTGCAGGAAGGTGGTACCGGATCGCCAATGGCCCAGGATGAACAGCGGGGGTTTGTGGATGGTGGTGGCCGCCACCTGGCCGCCATAGATCAGCTGGGTCAGCCAGCCAATGGGTGTGCGCAACGCGGCGGTGACCGTCACACCCAAGGCATCCTTCCAAAAAGGCCGATCAATGGCGTAATGGTTCCGGGCCAGCAGGGCCAGCCAATGACCCAGGGACATGCCCGACCACAATCCGCCGCGGCGCGTGGGTTTGGCATGCGTGCTCGTGGTGGCGGTCATGATCGCTCACCTGTTTTGATCACCGTCATGTTGTCATGCATGAAGCTACCTACTCACCTCGAGCATGGGCTTGGTGGCGATATCGGGGCATGCCGGACAGGCCAGCAGGCACAGTGCCTCGCCCATCTCCACCACAGCCACCAGCGCCTGACCATGCCCTGATACCAACCATCGCGCCGGTCCTGTCTGCCTCACGGACCAGGATGGGTCGGTTGCGACATCCCAGAGTCTGCCTGCGGCCGCACAGACCATCTCGTGCAGGGCGGGGCGTTCCCTGGGATCCGCCCAGACGAGCCAGGCCAGCGGTTTGCTGGCCGCAGCCGCTATGACAGCCCCATCGGGCAGGAAAGCAGTGGCCACACAGAGCCGCTGGCCATCATGCACCACCTGCAGCAGGCCACCTGAGCCCAGTTCAGCAACATGCCGCGCCCCCAGAACAGTCAACGCAGCTGGATGCACATAAGAGGCAGCCCCATGGCGCGCCAGGAAACTGCGCGCGGCATCCTTGGCGGCCAGATGCAGCATAAGCCATTGCAGGCCTCTATGGCCATCCAGGGCGTGATGTTCCCGCCATTGCGCAACCGTCAGATAGACACGGGACAAAAACGCCTGGTCGGCTGCCGGCAGGGAACTGATGTCCGCAACCCGGACAGCGCACAGCTCATCATCATGCAGGGGCAGCACATCACCCAACAGGTACTTGGTGGGCCTGCGGCGGATACCGTAATAATTGGGCGGCCAGCGAAAGATCCAGTCCTCCCATCCCTTGACGCGAAACCATACCTGGCCTTGGTCGTCCTGGACCTCCATGTCTGCCGACACGGCGTGAAAGCGCTGCTGCACCGTGCGAATCCAGACGGTCGCCAGGGTGCCTGGATCCGGGGTCGGTCCATAAAACTCGATCTTTTCGATATGAATTGGGAAAATATATTTCTTTTGAGGGATGGCCCAGAGCCCAAACAGTTGGCCAATGGCGTCCAGGAAGACAGGGTCTGTCGCCAGGGCCGGTGTGGATGTGGATGCAAACAGCCTGTTCTTGGGGCCCACCTCGATGGTACCCACGATACCCTGTTCCATGATGGCTGGCACATCGCGGATGGTCTGATACAACGGGCCATGAAACAGATAGCCTGAATCGTAGGCCTCCTGCGGGGTCATGTCATAGGCCCTGGGCTCGCCAAGCTCATGGAGATCAACCGTGCAGGTCTCCTCATACGCGACACCAAAGCGCAGCAAGGCGCTGGTGGCGGCCTGGCCAGCCTCGCCGGCAAACACGGAACATTCCACCAGGCGCCAGTCGGGGCCTTGTTCCACGAGACAGGCCTCGAAGCGCAGTGGCAACTGACTGGTTTCCTCAAGGGCCACCCAGCGCCGTGCCTCCACATTTTCTATGGCCAGCAGGCCAAGACCGGGGGCAAGCAGGCTTGCTGCCTCGGCCATGGCCTCGAGTGTCATGGTGATGGGCATGACGGGCATGCAGGCCCACAGAGGCTTGATGCCTCGAGCGGGCACAAAGACATGGTCGGCCAGATGCCAATCCTCGTGCAGATCCAGGATGCGCTCCATGACCAGGCTGCTCTCATCCAGATGCATGATCTGTCCCACAAAGGGCATGTCATCCAGTGCCGGGCCATCCTCCAGCCCAGCGCCACCCTCGTGGGCATGAATGATGTCGCTTTGCACCACGAGACCATCCGGTCCTTCATCAGCGCTGTGGTCTGCAGCAGTGTGCTGCTCCTCATGGGGTGGCTGACCCTCCTGGGTGACAGGCAGGGCTGTGAGGTTGGGTACCGCGGTGGCAAGATGGGCCTCCAGACCCGACCAGAGCACCTCCATCCGGACCCGATGGCCATGGGTGATCAGGGCGGCCAGGAGATGATGCAGCTGCAACAGGGGATCCCGGTATTCGGTATCCACCGAGGTGGCCACCACATCCTCGGCGGCCAGATTGGTCCTGGCCTGGGCGTACATGGTACTGCCGCCGCCTGTCTGGATCAGGATGCGGAAATTGTCCTCATAGAGGCTTTTCTGGGTCTGCCAGAGCAGCACGGGATGGTTGTAATTGGCCATCATGGCCTGCCGAACCGCCTCTGGATCGGCAGGATAGGGAGCGGCTGTGGTGCCGGAATAGATGCGGCAGTGCGGCGGATGGATGGTCAGTTTTTCAAAAAGGGGCCTGGCGGCCTCATACAGCCCGGTCATGCGTTCAGTATGAATGGCTGGGTAGGGCAATGCCTGCACCCAATATCCCTGGGCGCGCATCACCTCCATGGCTTGCTCCGCCTCCTGGCGCACACCGGCCACGAGATGGAAGGCAGGTGCTATATAGACTGCCACGGCCACTCCCGGATACGCCTGCAACACCTGCTCCACGGCTTCCAGGGGTGCTGCCACGGCAAACATGCGGCCAATGCCGTAGTAGCTGGTATCGTAGTCGGGTTCACTGCGCAACAAGTGCACCACCTCGTCGCTGTTCAGTACCCCGGCGGCGCACAACGCCGCCATCTCCCCCAGGCTCTGACCAAACACCGCATCAAAATGGACATCCAATTGGCGCAGTACTTGGAAGCAGGCCAGGTTGGCCACCGTCAAACCCAACATGGAGCACTTGCGATCCAGGCGTTCCAGGCAGCGCTGTTCATCGGCGATCATAGGTGATGCCAGACGATTCCTGCGCCGTTGCTGGGCCTCCTGGGGGGCAAGCCCAAAGGGGAATAGCATCTGGCTCAAGGAGACATGGTCATGGGGATGTTCATCACGACGATCCCAGCGATCAAGCACCTCGCGCACCACGGGTAGACGCAGGGCCAATTCCGCCAGGTGCGCTGCAAACTGGCCCATCAATCCCGGGAAGCCCTGTCCTGGAAACAGGAGAACGGTTCGCCCTGATGGGACATGACCCTGATGTCGCCAGTATAGGCCATCCCGGTCCACCAGGCGCGCTTCTCCCGATGCGATGAGCTGGGTGGCAATCTGGAGCTGCTGAAGCAACCCCTCGCTGTCTGTGGCCACCAGCGCCAGACGGCAGGGCAGCGTCCAATCGAAGTCCTGTTGTGTCTCCAGGGCAAGGCTACCCAACAGGATATCTTCCTGTTGGGCTATGGTGCGGTGCAGTTGGCCCAACGCCTCCAGCATCGAGGGCACGTTAGCACTGGACAGGACAAAGAGCTCACTGCTCCGGGGCAGGGGCAACATGTCCAGATGATCGCCCTCGCCCAGCAGCATCACGAGCACCCTGCCATCCCCTGCCAACCCGGGACCATAGACCAGAGCCCGGCGCGGTCCATGAGAGGGATGATGGACCCAGGGCTGTGGTGCGGCATGGCAGCCCAGCTGCGTGCCGTGGAATTGCGCGGCAAAGGCAGCCTGAGCAGGGGGGAGCGCCCGATGGGTAAGGGCCAGTATGGCCATGACGAGTGCATTGTAAGCACCATGGCCCAAATCCATGCCCGCAGCACAGATCATGTCCTCAGCCGGATCGAAGGCAGGTAGCCAGGGCAGCGGGACGGCACCTGACTCCACAGGCATGGTCACCAGACCCACCCTTTCTGTCGCCAGCTGCTCCCATGATTGGGTTTCCGATCCCATCTGATGGGTCTCGAAACTGGCCCAGACGCGCCCCGGGATGGGTTGCTGCGCCAGCACCATGCACAACCAATTGCCGGCATGGCCCAACACAGCGGCGGTATGGGATCGTTCAGTCAGGGCCTCGAGGGCGCTATGCCACGGATCGCTGCTGGCGACCGCGTCGAGCAGGCCATCCCCCCCAAATGCAGTCACCTGCCATGGTTCCAACCCAGCATGCCGCAGCGCTTCCTGCCATGCCTGCTGCGCCTGCCCCTGGCCGCGCCGTGGCGCATCACCGCAAAAGATGATGCGGGCAAGGTCATGGATAGTGCTCGCCTGGTACCCGGAACAACCCAGACCGATCAGATACACTTTCATTGAAACAGTCCTCGCTGCAGAGCCTGGACACTTCTGGTGATCAGGATCTCCGGAGCGACCGGTCCAGCCGCCGCAATCTCCCGCAGCAGCCAGCCCACCGCCTCATGTGGATCCAAAAGGGCGATGCCCTTTTCACGATACAGCCGACGCAGCGACTCTGACACCATGCCATAGTCCCAGGGGCCCCAGCCTATGCTGCTGACCCGGATATGGGGCCAGCGGCTGGCTACCAGCCAGGCCAGTTTGTTGAGTATCTCATTGGCTGCCGCATAGTCGGCTTGCCCTATATTGCCGAATCGGGCCACCACCGAGGAGAACAACACCACAAAGCGCAACTTCTGGGGATGCAGCGCCCGCAGCAGGGTCAAGGCACTGTCCGCCTTGGTGTGCAGCACACCACTGAATTCCTGCAGGGTCTTGTCTCTGATGCGGCGATCCGCCAGAACCCCGGCACCATGCAGCAGCATGTCCACGCGATCATGCTGCCGATAGATGGCCTCGGTCATGTGCGACAAGGCCTGGGCATCGCGCACATCGAGGGCGTGATACCATACCCGGGCGCCGCTGCGGCGCATGATATCCAGGTGGCTTCGCACAGCGCGCTTCCTGAGGATGGCCTGCACCTCCCGTTCCACCATGACCGGCGTGGGCGCTTCTCCCCCGGATCGCATCTTGTCTGTCAGATACAGACGCAAGGCGGGGGCATCCTTGCAGCTGGCCACATCCGCGCTCTCATCCTCCAACGGGGTGCGGCCCACGATGTGCATGATGGGTTGATAACGCCGCGCCAGGGCTGTAGCCGCCAGGGCCGTGATGCCATGGCCGCCGCCTGTGGCCATGATCACGGAGTCTTTGTCCAGATGATGTCCATTCAAGGTCAAGACCGATTCCTCAAGGGCAACACGCCAATGGCTGTGCCCATCAAAACCAACCTCCGTCTCGGAGCCGTAGGCAGAAACAGAGCGCCAGGCGGCCTGGGCCGCTGCCTGGGCGTCCAGATCATTGCTCATGTCCACCACCCGGACATGGGTCCAGGGCCATTCCCGATAGGCCGATTTCACCACGCCATAGGCGCCTGCAGATCTCAGGTGCTCCCATGCCTCGGCAAGGCCGGTCTCGGCGACGGCAGGAGACATGCCAAAGTGGCCGCCAAAAAAGGAGATGTGCGCCAGCCATGCCGGGAGGTTTCGGTTCTCGAAAACCGCAGCAAAGGCCTTGAGCAGGAGAAACAATGCCTCACAGCCAGCGCCCCCCCGGGCATCCGGATGCCCCATGTGCACCACACCAGCTACCTCCATATGCAGATATGCCGGCAAACCCAGGATGCTCTGGGGATCATCCCAGGCCACGCCACAGGCAAACTCCCCTTCCCTGGTGGTGCGTTCGGCTGGGTAGAGGCACAGGACGCGCGCCCCATGGGCCCGCATGATACCCGCCAGTTGGTCTGTCAAGGCACCACGCGGCCCTGCCAGCAACAAGACCCCATGCTGGGGTGGGGGCAGCAGATGCTCTCCCAGGACCAGAGGAGAAGCAGCAATCACATACCGCTTGATGGGATCATCTAGGTGAACGACCGGGAGCGCTGCTGAGGGGTCAGGTGATTTTTTTTTTCCAGGTTGCGCCTGTACCAATCGACGATGCTGCCCAGGGTCCTCAGGCTGGAGAGTTCTTCCAGGGTACGTTCCTCATCCTCGACCCGCAACACGGCATGATGTTCGCGTAATTCACTGAACACCTCGATTTTCTTGATGGAATCGATGCCCAGGTCGGCCTCCATGTTGCGATCCAGACCGAGCATCTCCTTGGGGTAACCGGTCCGCTTGGAGACAGCTGCCAGCAGATGATCCTGGAAGGTCTCCACGGAGTCATCGGTCGGCTGACTGGCGTCTGGGGCAGCCACATCATGGGGCGCCTTGGCGCGCCACTCTTCCCTTGGAGCCGCTTCCCTTGGTGGCGCTGCAGCAGGTGGACCTGCTTGCGGCTCTGCCTGAGGGCGCAGGCCCACAACCTGCGGAGCGGGGCTCACCTGTCCTGCAGCCGCCTTGCGCCGGGCCATCAATGCGGTGACATGGATGGGGGTGACTGCTGGAGCGGGGCGGGCCGCAGGCGCTGCAGCAGCCAGCGCTTCTGTGGCAGACAGCTCTTCTGCCGTCACAGCACCCCCCGAGGCGGCGCGCAACATCTCCAGCTGCAGATCCAAAAAACGCTCCAGCGTGCGTTGCTGGCCCCGTTGGAGCTCCAGCAATTGCCAGAGGTTGGACTGAACCAACTCCCACATACTGCCAGACTGTTCTTTTTTCGGTTCGGACATGGCCTTGACTCCTACTTGTTCTTGATGATGCGACCCAGGGGGCCGCATGACGGCAGCCCGCCCAGCATCTGCATCATGATGCTGCCCAGCAGCCGGCTGGGGAAGCGGTTTGGGCTGCGCAGGACTGACCGAGGCAGAGGCTCGCCCTCCTGCCGGGCCAGAAGCATCCTGCTCCAGGGGCTGCGAAGCGGTTGCCTCCGGCTCATCCAGGCGTCGCGCCCATCCCGGATTCAGTCGATAACACAAGGATGGATGCTGGGGTGGCAAAGCACCCTGGAGGGCCACAGGGAGGCTCACCTGTGGCACGCCCCGCTGTGCAAACCAGGCATCGAAATCCACCGCCACACCGTGGCGAGCATACAGATTGCAAAGCATCGTGCCCAGGGAAACCCAGGGAGACTCCCCCTGCCCTTCCAGGGAGAAAACGGCCGCCTGATCACCAAGATTGGCCCGCACCAGATTGCTCAGAGCCTGCCCCGGGCCCACCTCGATGAACACCTCGGCACCGTCGGCGGCCATCTGGCGAATCATCTGCCCAAAGCGCACCGGCTCGGCCACATGGCGCCGCAACAACTCCTTCATGCCCTCCACATCCCCTGGATACCGTCTGGCCGTGGTGTTGCTGTAAACCGGCAGGCGCATGCCATGACTGGTCATGCCCTGCATCGCTGTGACCAAAGCGGTGCCCACCTCGGCCATGACGGGTACATGGAACATACCATTGACCGGCAACAGCTTGCTGCGCAGACCATGCTCGGCGAAGAAGGCCGCTGCCTGTTGCAACAGGACGGTCTCGCCCCCCAGGACCACCTGTGCTGGACTGTTGATGTTGGCCACATGCAACTGGCCCCATAGAGCATCCTGGCTGGCCAGTAGGCCACGAACCTGATCTTCCGGGCCCAGGACAGCCAGCATACCCCCACCATGCCGGGCCACAAGCCTTGCCGACATCTCGGCGCGAACCATGGCCAGCTCAAACAGGGCACGCCTGGGAAAGGCGCCAGCAGCACAAAGCGCGCTCAACTCCCCGAAACTATGACCCGCCGCCATGGCGGGCACCACGCCGAATTGGGCCAGCAGGGCCGTGGCAGCCATAGTCACGGCAGCCAACGCGGGCTGTGCCACCTCGGTGCGATCCAAGGCGGCCTTCTGAGCGGCGCGCTCCTGGTCATCAAATGCTGCGATGGGATAAATGGCCCGGCCCAAACGTTGCCCCAGCCTGGTGCCGACGACCGCTTCGGCCTCTTCCACCACCTCGCGCATCACAGGGGATCCCAACAGCAAGTCGCGCAACATATGTGGTCGCTGGGCCCCTTGACCGGGATACAGGAAGGCCACCTTGGCCGCCATGGCGCACCCCAGCGCCATGGATGAGTCTGGCTGCTTGCCGCCATCCAGAACCGCAAGGGCCTGATCCAGACGATCCCGCAGCTGTGCTGGGGATGTGGCCATGAAGGCAAGGCGCCAGGTGCTTGCTTGCCCAGAGGCCCCATTAATCCCTTCTGCCCACAAAGCCTGGGCTAACGTCCCCAGCGCCACATCCTGTCTGTCGGCCAGCGCCTCACGGAAGGAGGTCAAGCTATGGCGTAGAGCCTGTTGGTCTATGGCAGCGAAGACAAAAGGCTCTCCATCAAAAGGAAACCAGTTGGTCATCATGCCGGAACGATACTCGCGGCGATATTCCTCGACGATGGTGTGAAAATTGGTGCCACCGAAACCAAAAGCACTCACCGCGGCACGGCGTGGCTCGCCATTCAGCGGTCGCAGCCATGGCCTGTGCTCAGCATTCACATAAAATGGACTGTGCCTGAAGTCCACGGAGGTGTTGGGCTTTTCCACATGCAGTGTGGCTGGCAATATTTTATGCTGCAAAGCCAGCAGGCATTTGATCAGCCCGGCAAGTCCCGCTGCCACCTTGGTGTGACCAATCATGGACTTGACCGAACCCAAGGCGCAGCCCTGCTGGGGGGGAGCGCAGCGCTCGAAAACGTTCTTCAGTGCAGTCACCTCGACCCGATCGCCCAGCTTGGTACCGGTGCCATGCGCTTCCAGGAGCTCGATGCCTGCAGGAGAAATACCGGCATCCTCATAGGCACGCTGCAAGACAACCTCCTGGCCCGAGAGCGCTGGAGCCGTCAGGCTGCGCTGGCGCCCGTCGCTGGAAGCAGCGATCCCCCGGATCACCCCATAGATGCGATCCCCATCCCGCTCGGCATCCTTGAGTCTCTTGAGGACCACAGCCGCTACGCCGTCACTGATGGCGATGCCATCGGCGCTGTCATCGAACGAGCGGCAACGACCTCGCACCGAGAGAGCATGAGTACGCCCAAAGGACACAAACCCCGTGGCGTTGCTGGTGCCATCCATGGCACCCACAAGCGCCGCATCGCATACCCCAAGCCGCAGCTGCTGGATGCCCATCAACAAGGCAGCCAATGAACTGCCGCAGGCGGCATCCACAGTGAAGTTGGTGCCGCCCAGGTCCAGCCTGTTGGCAATGCGCCCTGCCGCCACATTGCCCAGGATGCCCGGAAATGAGTCCTCCGTCCATACCGGCAGGCGAGCCAGCACGGCCTGCTGGATGCTCTGCCGCACCTCGTCGGATATATCGCTGACCTGTGCCAGATAATGGGCCAGGAGCGTCCGGAACACATAGTCCATGCCCAGATCATGCATCCCACCCAGACCGAAGATGGCGGCGGTGCGCTCCTTGGGAAAGGCGTAGGCTTGCCATCCGGCATCATCCAAAGCCAGGCGCGCCACCTCCAGGCCAATCAGGAAGGTAGGCTCGATGGAGGTGATCGAAGCGGGCGTCAGGCCATAGGCGGTGGGGTCGAAAACGATATCCTTGAGAAAACCACCCCACTTGGAATAGGTTTTATCGGGACTTTTGGGATCGGGATCATAAAACAGCTTGGGATCCCAGCGTGCCTGCGGGACCTCCGTGATGCAATCCCGGCGCTGTATGATGTTCTGCCAGAAGGCTCGCAGATTCTCGGCCTGCGGCAACATCCCGGCCATGCCCACCACCGCCACATCCTCATCCACATGATTGGCGCGTCGGGGAATCGTTTGGGTCGGCAGGGAAGTGAGCCGTACCGATCCTACCGAGACATCCTCATGCAGGGCCGCCATGCTGCTGACGCCATGGCGCAATATGGCCACATCACCGATCATGAACAGGCCACTGGCGAGACTCTCCTCCTGGGGAACGGCCACATAGGTGGGACTGCCATCGGGCAGGACAAGCCCGCGACGTATCCCCTTGGCAGCCAGGCGCAGCCGACCCACATTGAGTTCCTCAAGGGACAGCCGCACCTCCTCGGCGCTCTTGCCCTGCTTGAGCAGGGCATGCTTGGTGTCCAGGAACTCTGTGGCAAATGGCGTGGCCACAGCCCGGGTGGCATGACCCGGTCCGGATTCCAATAGAACCGTGTTCTCGCAGGACAGGGCCTGTTGCTGAAACAAGGGCGTGATGGCGCCACACGCGACAGCCTCCTCAGTAAAGAGATAGGCTGTCCCCATCAAGACACCCACATGCACGCCACGGGCCACAAGTGGCGCCACGATGGCCCCCGCCATGGCTGCCGACAGGGCATCATGGATGCCCCCTGCCAGCAACAGGTGCACGGCGCTGTAATCCTCGAGTGCTGCCTCCAGCAACACATCCACGGCACTCTGCCACAGTATGAAACTGCTGCGAGGCCCAACATGCCCACCACATTCACGGCCTTCCAGCACGAAGCGCCGTGCCCCCTGGCGGATAAATTGCGCCAGCAGACCTGGGGAAGGTGCGTGCAGATAGGTGGGAATGCCGTCTTGTTCCAGGGCAGCCGCCTGACTGGGACGACCCCCGGCTATCAAGGCCCAGGGCACACCGCAGGCTCGAATGGCTGCCAACTGTTCCTGGCGCAGGGCCGCAGGCACGAAACCCAGGATACCCACACCCCAGGGGCGCTCTCCCAGCAGCGCCTTGGTTTCTTCCAGCAGCCTGCTGACCTCGGCCTCCCGCAGCAGGGCCAGTGCCAGGAAAGGCAAGGCGCCATTGTCCGCCACTGCCTTGGCAAAGGCAGGGGTATCGCTGACACGCGTCATCGGGCCTTGAACGATGGGATAACGGGTCCCATGGCTGCGAGCCACACCCTCCCCTGGGCCAAAGGGGCTTTTGGTTCTGGCCAGGGCCGACGTCTTCAGGGCTGCAATGGCCGGGCCGATACGCCCGAAGCGCCGGCTGATTGCGCCACAACAGGCCACATCCTGCCCCAGGGGCAAGGGGCCATCATGTTCACGCAGGGCAGCGCGCAAAAACTGGCGCACATCATTGCCCTGGGATTCTCTCCAGGCGGCTTCTTCCAGCACACCATGAGCCATTCGGGCATCGAGGCGCATGCCGGTATCGCCATGGCCAAACCAGCGCGACTCGGAGCCATCGGCATGCAACCAGCGGTTCCGATCAGCCGACAACAATGGGGCTTCGGCCAACCCCCAGAGTATCTCGCCGGCCACCGCCCCAGAAGCTCCGCACCAGGCCAGGGCTTGCACGCTCCCCAGTCCCACACCCCCGTGCATGACAAAAGGAATGTGTAACGCTCCATGAGCCTGCTGGGCCAGCATGAAGGCCGTGGTCATCCCCGTTTCACCGGGCGCCTCACTGCCCTTGAGCACCACGCCATCAAAGCCACACGACTCGGCCTGCTGGGCGGCATGGAGACTCCAGCACTCCAGGTAGACCCGGGAAGCAAGGCGCCGGCAGGCAGGCAATGCCTGCTCCAGAAACCCGCGGTCATGCACATCCTGCACACCGCAAAGCAGCATGAAGGGCAATGGACCAGGCACCGTGTCAGCCACCGCTTCGAGATCTTCCCAGGCCATACGGATACCGTAGGAAGACCCATCGGCATGACCCGAAAGAACGGCGAGTGCTGCACAGCCTTCTTTCCAGGCACCATAATCCAGGTCGATCAATGGCACGCCGCCGGCACGCAGCGCGGCTATGGCCATGGTGGCCGCAGGATGCCGCGGCGGAGTCAGCGCAAAAATCAGAAAATCTTCGGGCTGCTTGCTGCTTGGAGCTGTGGCCGTCATGGCGACCTCATGGGCAGTAGTGAGAAAAACTGCAGATGACAAATCATTTCAATTAGTTAGCGACTGCAGCGCGCTGCGGTTTACCGTGCCGACCAATAAGGAAAGACAAAAGGATTAAATCGAATCGGGACATGCAGCCTCGTAGCTTACCATGATTCAAGCGCATCGGACAGCTGCTCCAAGAAGTCCTGCAGAATCTGCAACTTCTCCATGGCGCGCACCACGACCTGCTGTCTAGCGCCGTCCTGCCTGGAGGTGGTGTCAAGGCTCCTGTAATGGGCCTCCTGGGGCAGGTCCTTGAATCCGTCACCCGCAACCAGCCGTTCGCAATGTGCCAACAGTTTATCAAAATGCTCTTGGGCTTGATGCAGCAATTGCCTGTTCTCTTGCCCGCCCGCTGTGTCTCGGCCCAGCAGGCCGTGTATCTGTTTGGCGCTGGCAGCGCTGCTCATGGCCAGTCGCCTGATCTCAGCGGCCACCACCGCAAAACCGCGGCCCTGCTCCCCGGCCCGCGCCGCCTCCACGGCTGCATTCACAGCCAACAGGTTGGTGGCAAAAGCAAGGGAGTCGATGGATTCGACCGCCGCTGCGATCGCAGCCTGCTTGGCATGCAATTGGTCTGCATCCTGAATGGCCCGCTGCAACACAGCGCGACCCTGGGCGGCCTCCTGGCGCAGCATGACAGCTATCCCCTGGCCTGCAGGAGCCGGTTGTGATGTGGTCGTGGTTGCCACGGATCTGCGCCATGACTCGTGAAGCTCGCGCAGCTCATCCATGACCCCCTGCAGATCCGACCGGGCAGCAAGGCAGCGCGCCACCGTGTCCTTGATGCGGGTCCAAGCCTCCCTGCCACGCCGGGCCGCTGCCTCGGCTTCCCTGCAACGCAGCAAGACCGCAGGACCAAGCTGCTCAAACGCCTGGTGCAAGCCCATGGGTACCTCATGCCCACAAGCCAGCAGCGCACGGGCCTCCTCCACAAAGGCCGCCATTGCTTCTCCAGGAGCCCTGGCGCGTGCCATGGCCTGGACGGCCTGTGCCTCGATTCGCGCAAACCGCCCCTCCAGGCCATTCTCCCGGACGGCGGCTCCTGGAGTGCCCCCTTCCTTTCCAAAAGGACCTCTGTTGTCCTCAACCTGGCTCTGATCGAGGTGTGCCATACAACCTTCCAGCAGTTCCAGCTGTCGGCCCAGCCTGTCAAGATTCTGCTCCACTTCTTCCAGCAGCCCACCGGCATGGCGCAGCCCACCACCAATACCCAACCTGTGACCCTGTATCAGACCCGCTGTGGCAACAGCCAATTGTTGCAGGCGCTGCTCTGTGGCACAGAGCATACCCCGCAGGCGCTGCCACTCGGCTGCAAACAACCCGCCCTCATTTATGTGTGCGGTCCCACCCTGGCCCCATGTGAAGGCAGCGCACTGCTCCAAGGCTGCGCGTTCCAGGAAGAGGCAATGCCCGAGATGCCGCAGACCTTGCCGAGCATGCCCCAGGGCCGCTGGCAGCTGCGCGCCATCATCCCCATCCCGGCGTCCTTCCAGGCAGACCCCCATGGCGTGCGCCAGGAGGTCGTCCAGATGGCGAAGCTGCCCTTGCCACCACCTGGCCAACGCATGATTCAGCGCCAGGGCATCATCCAAATGGGGTGATTCCAGTCCTTTGGTCTCTATTTGCAATGGCTCGAGCCGCTGCGCAACAGTTGTGCAACAGCGCGCCATGCTGTCTTCGAAGGCATGCCAGCTGCTCATGTCCTGCAAGACCAACCAGCGTTCTCCTGGTCGCTCCCTTTCCTGTTGCGGAACAGGCGGCAACACACTGACCAAAAAGTGCGCCCTGCCTATGGTGACGGGCCAACCATGCTGTTTTGCAGAGCTGTTGACGGGAAGGTTGCGCAAGGTGGCCTCGAGCTCCCTGGATGCCCGCTGCGCTCTCTCATGTGCCCCCCCAGACTCCCCCTCCTGGGCCAATCTCTGTTGGATGAGCGCCTGGGCTGTGGCATTGAACATGATCTCCCCTGTATCCTGCAGGGCAGCCAGGGCCAGTGGCCCGGTCTGCCAACACCCCCAGATCTCGGCAAGCCCCTGCTGCCAGCTGGCCCCAAGCCGCCGCTCTGCTGTGCTGACCCCAGGGCCATCCAGCCCCTCATCAGGCGTCCACCAGAGGGCAACACCCACCACAACACCGACATCATCCCGCAAGGCACTGGCCGTCACTGTTCTGGCATGATCGGCAAGGGTCAACAGATCCTGTAGCCGATCGCTTTCCCCAGCAGCCACACGAGCCCGCAGCTGATCGGCTCGCTGATGCACCCTAACCAAGGGGATGCCCGCCAATCCTGGTGATGGCTTTGCCTGCTCATCCACAGCGCCTTGGACGGCCTGCCCACCCAGCAGCTGGGCTGCCTGTGGGCTCCCATCCAGAATGATGCCCTGGCAATCGGTCAGCAGGACCGCTTGGTGCCACTGCTGAGCCAGCAAAGACCACAACACCGTTCCCATGCCTGCGAACACGGGCATGTCGTCTCCACTTGGCAAGCCAGAACCCGCCTTTTGGCCTGATTGCTGCATCCATGCCAGAGGGTCGTGCTGCAATCGGGGGGTTTTTTTCTTGGACATGTTGTCACTCCTGAGATTTGTCACATGCCTTTGGGCAACGAATTGGCCGCAACCATGATGAGTCAGGCCAGATATTTCTGGTGGGCATTGCTGCTGTGTCTCCATGTTGCTGCGGGCGTGGCCCAGGATCAAAGCGGTGTCTCATGGCAATCCTGCCGTTCCATCACGGATGATATGCAGCGCCTGGCCTGTTATGATCGCTGGGCTGATCGCTCGGCTCAACAAGCCGAGGAAACAGTGGCGGACGAAAACCCTCGGCATACCGCCCAGTTTGGGCGCCCCGCACGCCACATACAGGAATCCCTCAGTGCCCACTTGAGCAAGGATCTTGTGGCACTCGATGGCCACACCCTGCTCCCGCTGGACAATGGCCAGGTCTGGCAGCAGATCGATGGGGCCAAAGTGGTCTTTCGCGCCCGCCACAGCGCGGTCATTATCCGCCGCGGCCTGTTCAATTCCTATCTGATGCATATCAAGGGGCTCAACCGAGCCATTCGGGTGCGTCGCGTCCAATAAGTCATG
>WOYI010653095.1_pt1 | contig 26371 bp, 24 predicted proteins | sample 6423411 | NCBI WGS metagenome assembly WOYI01 (sample SAMN13441803, study PRJNA592873) | oil field metagenome | biome: oil field; feature: oil-well bore; material: oil-contaminated soil; isolation source: oil-contaminated soil from oil-well borehole | place: Germany: Wietze | collected 2016-10-18 ... | reverse complement strand
ACCAGGGCGAGCGAAGCGACGGGGAATTCAACCAGGGCGAGCGAAGCGACGGGGAGATCATCCGATGGGTAGGGTGACAGCACGTCGCCGTGTGCATCACGTGACCGCCGAAGTCTCGGTCGCCCGGCCCGAGACACTCGTCGTCGAGGAACCGTTGGAGATCCGGGTCAACGGCACACCGCTGACCGTCACCATGCGCACACCCGGCTCGGATGTCGAACTGGCCCAGGGGTTTCTGCTCACCGAGGGCCTGGTCGCGCGGCGCGAGGACATCGCCGCCGTGCAGTACTGCAACGGCACACCTGTGCCGATCCCCCCGTCGCTGCGCTCCCGCCCGCCGGGTGAGGCCCTCAACACCTACAACGTGCTGGACGTGACACTGGCACAAGGAGTTCCGGCACCCGACGTCGACGTCACCCGGAACTTCTACGCGACATCCTCGTGCGGGGTGTGCGGGAAGGCATCGCTGGACGCGGTGCGCCTGAGCAGTAAGCACTCACCCGGAGACGATCCCGCGGTCGTCGACGCCGACATGCTGACTGCGCTGCCCGACAAACTGCGCGACCGGCAGAAGGTGTTCGCCGCCACCGGCGGACTGCACGGCGCCGCACTGTTCGACACCGACGGCACCGCGTTGGTGGTGCGCGAGGACATCGGCAGGCACAACGCTGTCGACAAGGTCGTCGGGTGGGCCTTGGAGTCCGGGCGGGTGCCGTTGACGGGCACCGTGCTACTGGTCAGCGGTCGGGCGTCCTTCGAGCTGACCCAGAAGGCGGTGATGGCCGGTATTCCGGTATTCGCCGCCGTATCGGCGCCGTCATCGCTGGCCGCCGACCTGGCCGCCCAGTCCGGCCTGACTCTCGTCGCGTTCCTGCGTGGCGATTCGATGAACGTCTACACCCGACCCGACCGCGTCCGGACCTGACGAGATACACGAAATGGCTGTTCTTCCAGGGGAAAAACAGCCATTTCGTGTATCTGAAGCGGAAAACCTAGGCGGTCTTGTCGCGACGCTCGCTGCGCGGTGGCTTGCGCGGAACGATCGTCGGGAGCATGTTGTCCTGCACAGTCTCCCGGGTCACGACGACCTTGGCGACGTCGTCGCGGCTGGGGATGTCGTACATCGTCGGCTGCAGGACTTCTTCCATGATCGCGCGCAGGCCACGGGCACCGGTACCGCGATGGATGGCCTGGTCGGCGATCGCGTCGAGGGCCTCGGGTGTCATCTCCAGCTCGACACCGTCCATCTCGAAGAGCCTGGTGTACTGCTTGACCAGTGCATTTTTCGGAGTGGACAGGATCTGAACCAGTGATTCCTTGTCCAGGTTGGTCACCGACGCGACCACAGGCAGACGGCCGATGAACTCGGGGATCAGACCGAACTTGATCAGGTCCTCGGGCATGACCTCGGCGAAGCGGTCCTGGGTGTCGATCTCAGCCTTCGACTTCACCTCGGCACCGAAGCCCAGTCCGCGCTTGCCGACGCGGTCGGAGACGATCCGCTCCAGCCCGGCGAACGCACCGGCCACGATGAACAGCACGTTGGTCGTGTCGATCTGAATGAACTCCTGGTGCGGGTGCTTGCGGCCGCCCTGCGGGGGCACCGAGGCCTGCGTGCCTTCCAGAATCTTCAGCAGCGCCTGCTGCACGCCCTCGCCGGAGACGTCGCGGGTGATCGACGGGTTCTCGCTCTTGCGGGCGATCTTGTCGACCTCGTCGATGTAGATGATGCCGGTCTCGGCGCGCTTGACGTCATAATCGGCGGCTTGGATCAGCTTGAGCAGGATGTTCTCGACATCCTCGCCGACATAGCCGGCCTCGGTGAGCGCGGTGGCATCGGCGATGGCGAACGGCACGTTGAGCATCTTGGCCAGCGTCTGCGCCAGGTAGGTCTTACCACAGCCCGTCGGGCCGAGCATCAGGATGTTGGACTTCGCCAACTCCACGGGCTCGGCGCGGGAATCGCGGCTCTTCTCCTGGGCCTGGATGCGCTTGTAGTGGTTGTAGACAGCGACCGCCAGCGTCTTCTTGGCGGTTTCCTGGCCGATCACATAACCCTCGAGGAAGTCCCGGATCTCAGCCGGCTTGGGCAACTCGTCAAGCTTGACGTCATCGGCGTCAGCGAGCTCCTCCTCGATGATCTCGTTGCACAGGTCGATGCACTCGTCGCAGATGTACACACCGGGCCCCGCGATGAGCTTCTTGACTTGCTTCTGGCTCTTCCCGCAGAACGAGCACTTTAGCAAGTCACCGCCGTCTCCAATGCGCGCCATTTGGGGGGGTTCCTACTTCCTGTTCGCTGTCACTCGCCTATGGGTTAGCCCGGGTGTAAACCCGACGCTACCCGTTCATTCCGTCACGGTGCGACCGAAGGGCCGAATCGCGTCGGTGGTATTTGTTCGCGTGCTGGAGAACATATCCTTCCGGGTGGCCAGCCACCCTGCGGCACGCGGACCGTGTCCCTGGCGTGTCGCCGCCGTGACGTGATTGCGGTCAAAACAACCTGGTCGAGCCGTGATGTTCACCGAATCCCACAGTACCGTGCGCCCCAGGTCGGCGTCGGCGGCGTTTCTGCGACGGACACGGAGGCAGACGCACTGAAATGTCCTTCCACCCTTGGTCATTCGCGGGCGGCGCCAAGAGTCCCACGCGGTTCTGCGTCGCGAAGCATTTTTGACGCGGGCGATAGTTGGTCCAAGTAGTCGGACGAGACCTGACACAACACCCGACCCCGGCTCGCGATGCGAACCGGGGTCGGGTGTACGTGCTGGTGACTATGCGTTCTGAGCCGAAAGCTTTCGATAGGCCAGGACGGTGTCGATGATCCCGTAGTCCTTGGCTTCCGCGGCGGTCAGGATCTTGTCGCGGTCGGTGTCCTTACGGATGACCGCCGGATCCTTACCGGTATGGCGGGCCAGGGTGGCATCCATCAGGCTGCGCATGCGCTCGATCTCGGCGGCCTGGATCTCCAGATCCGAGACCTGACCCTGAATCGCGCCACCGACGGCGGGCTGATGGATCAGCACACGTGCGTTCGGGAGTGCCAGGCGCTTGCCGGGGGTGCCGGCGGCCAGCAGCACCGCGGCGGCCGACGCGGCCTGCCCAAGGCAAACGGTCTGGATGTCGGCACGCACGTACTGCATGGTGTCGTAGATCGCCATCAGCGCGGTGAACGAACCGCCGGGCGAGTTGATGTACATGGTGATGTCGCGGTCGGGATCCAGCGACTCCAGGACCAGCAACTGGGCCATGATGTCGTTGGCCGAAGCGTCGTCGACCTGCACGCCGAGGAAGATGATGCGTTCCTCGAACAGCTTGTTGTACGGGTTGGACTCCTTGACACCGAAGCTGGAGTGCTCGATGAACGACGGCAGGATGTAGCGCGATTGCATCGGATTCACAGTTCCGCCGTGCGGTTGAAAGTCGCGGTTCATTTGATTCCTGCTCCTGGTCCTTCGCCATTGACGCTGACACTGGTGATGATGTGGTCGACGAAGCCGTACTCCAGCGCTGCCGGGGCGGTGAACCAGCGGTCACGGTCCGCGTCGGCCTCGACACGCTCCAGCGACTGACCGGTGAACTCGGCATTGAGCCGGTTCATCTCCTTCTTGGTTAGCGCGAACTGCTCGGCCTGGATGGCGATATCGGCGGCGCTACCACCGATGCCCGCCGAGGGTTGGTGCATCATGATCCGCGCGTGCGGTAGCGCGTACCGCTTGCCGCGGGTGCCGGCGGCCAGCAGGAACTGACCCATCGACGCGGCCAGACCCATGGCGTAGGTGGCCACATCGCAGGGCGCCAACACCATGGTGTCGTAGATGGCCATGCCTGCGGTCACCGATCCACCCGGCGAGTTGATGTACAGGTGGATGTCCTGGGTGGGATCCTCTGCGGCCAGCAGCAGAATCTGCGCGCACAACCGGTTGGCGATGTCGTCATCGACCTGGGTGCCCAGGAAGATGATGCGCTCGGCGAGCAAACGCTCATACACCGAGTCGATGAGGTTGAGCCCCGACGCGCCCGATCGCATCTCAGTCACGACTGAATACCTGCTTTCTCGTCTACGTACACACGAACACTAACCAACCGGCGTGACCGTGCACTCCCCGAAACGCGCGCTTTCGCTCACAGCGTCACGCGCGCGGCGTCTATTCGGCGCTGTCGGCTTCCTCGGCTTCGGCCTTCTTCTCGGCCTCGTCACCGGCTTCGATCTCGGCCGGAGCCTCAGCGGCTACTTCAGCCTCCGCGCCACCGGCCGGGCCGAAGAACTCGGCGGTGTCGATGACGTTGCCGTCGTTGTCGGTGACGGTCGCGCTGTGCACCACCGCGGCGATGGTCAGGCCACGGCGCACGTCGGCGAACATCGCGGGCAGCTGGTTGTTCTGCTGCAGCACCTGCAGCAGCTGCTGCGGCTCGATGCCGTACTGACGCGACATCAGCACCAGGCGCTCGGTCAGATCGCCCTGACCGACCTGGATGTCCAGCTTGTCGGCGACGGCATCCATCAGCAGCTGGGTCTTGACGGCCTTCTCGGCATTGCTGAGGTTGTCGGCGTCGAATTCTTCGCGGCTGCTGCCCAGCTCGGTCAGCGACTCGTTGAACTTGTCCTCGTCGTGGTCGAGACCGTGGATCGCGTTGTGCAGGGCGTCGTCGACCTGAGCCTTGACGATCGCATCGGGCAGCGGAACCTCGACGTCTTCGAGCAGAACCTCGAGCGCCTTGTCGCGGATCTGCTCGGCCTGCTGGACGCGCTTCACCCGGCTGACCTGCTCGACGAGGCTTTCTTTCAGCTCGCCGATGGTGTCGAATTCGCTTGCCAACTGCGCGAACTCATCGTCGGCCTCGGGCAGCTCGCGCTCCTTGACCGAGTTGACCTTGACGGTGACCTCGGCCTTCTGGCCGGCGTGCGGGCCGGCGGCCAGGGTGGTGGTGAAGACCTTGCTCTCATCGGCCTTCAGACCGACGATCGCCTCGTCGAGGCCCTCGATGAGCTGGCCGGAGCCGACCTCATGGGACAGGCCCTCGGTGGCGGCCTCCGGTACTTCCTCGCCGTCGACGGTGGCCGACAGGTCGATGGAGACGAAGTCGCCCTCGACGGCGGCGCGCTCGACACCGGTGAGGGTGCCGAAGCGGGCACGCAGGTTCTGCAGCTCGGTGTCGACCTCATCGTCGGCGACCTCGATCGGGTCGACGGAGATCTTCAGCGCGCTCAGGTCGGGCAGCTCGATCTCGGGACGGATGTCCACCTCGGCGGTGAACACCAGTTCCTCGTTGTCCTCGAGCTTGGTGACCTCGATCTCGGGCTGCCCGATCGGCTGCAGGGAGGCCGTGCTGACGGCCTCGCTGTAGCGGCTGGGCAGTGCGTCGTTGACGACCTGCTCCAAGACGGCGCCGCGACCGATGCGCGCTTCGAGCAGCTTGCGCGGGGCCTTGCCGGGGCGGAAACCGGGCAGCCGGATCTGGGTGGCCAGCTGCTTGAACGCGCGGTCGAAGTCGGGCTCCAACTCGGTGAAGGGCACCTCCACGTTGATCCGAACCCGAGTCGGGCTCAACTTCTCGACGGTGCTCTTCACTGCGTTACTCCTTGTATGTGTGGTCTAGATGATCGTGCCGTCGGGGTGACAGGATTTGAACCTGCGGCCTTCCGCTCCCAAAGCGGATGCGCTACCAAGCTGCGCTACACCCCGTGCCTTATCCGTGCCTGTCTGATCGACACGCATGCACGCCGACCACGCGAGATACTACGGGCACGTGTGGTGACTCAATCAATTGGATTGATTGTGCCTTCGCCGGTACAGTCTCCGATTGCACCGCATGCGGGCGTAGCTCAATGGTAGAGCCCTAGTCTTCCAAACTAGCTACGCGGGTTCGATTCCCGTCGCCCGCTCCACAAGGACCAGCGCCGATCCCGCCGAACAGCCGTTCGCCGGGTCGCGCGGTCCCGTATCGGTCCCGTATCGCGGAAAAGCCGACGCTCCGCATGCAAGCGAGGTTGCGTAGGGACCCGTTGCTCAAGATTGAGTCGCGTTGCGAGACATCCTTGACACGTCTCTCCTGGAGGGACAATCGCCGCGCAAGTTGGGCGACATCCCGCTATCCTCCCTCAGACTGATACTTTGGGGGAGAGGTCTGCGTTTATGATGCCGCCTGGTGGCAATGCCAATTGGAGTGAGACCCAGTCGCCGAAACCGACTAATGGATTTGCGATCACTGCGCTCGTCACAAGTCTGGTTCTCGCCCCGTTGGGCATCGTCTTCGGACACCTGGCGCTCAGGCAAATTGCTAGGACCGGAGAGAACGGTCGTGGACTTGCGATCGGTGGCTTAGTACTTGGGTACCTCTTCACCGCGATAGGTGCAGTGTGGCTCATCTATACGGTCGTGGCATTAAGTGCGTTTACTAGCGCCCTGTCTGCCGACACCGAATCCGATAGCCACTATCCGTCAACGACAACCTCACTGCGGCCTCCACCCCCAGGCGGAGTGCACATTTCAATGGTTCCGGCTGACGGTCCGGACCTGCGCAGTTTCGGCAGAGGCGATTGCCTTGAGGTTGCGGGGCCAACGGGCATCCAGGGATGGGACAGCTGCAAAATAAGTTATTCGGTTTACGGTGCCCCAGTCTACGAGATAACTAGCAAAACGACCGGTGATGGCGGATCGTGCCCGGATGACTACGTACGGACGGTCTACGACCTCTACTGTCTCCGGCCGTACACGCCGTAGTACACAGGCAGGACGCCTTTAACTATTTGTGCTTCCGCGCCCCAGCAGTTCGCCAGGTCGCGATTATCAGTCCCATCCGAAACAGTGACGCGCTGGTGTCTCTCCGCGCAGCAACCTGTGCGCGGCATCCATAAGGAACTTATCGCCCGCGATGGCCAAATCGTCGAAGAATCCGCCGGCGCGCACGACAACGCCGCGGTACCTCGGCATCTTCGGGGTGCCGTATTGGGTGACCGGCTTCGTCCACAGGAATTTGCTCACTCCCAACACCACCTCCCTGCCAAGTGCGCGAACCACTTCGCGGGAGTATGAGGAATCCTCGTTCATGAAGTAGATCGCCTGTCCGTCCACGCCGACGGCATGATGCGTACCGTGCCAGCTACAACTCTGCACTGGCCAACCTTCGAGGATTAGCGGCGTCCCCGACAGTCGGTCCCCTGGGCGTGGTCGTTGCGCATATGGACTGGTCTTGTCTGGATCAAGCGGCCAAATCAGGTACTCAGTAGTCGGCACACCACGACGGCCGATCGAGTCCGCGAAGTCTTTTAGCAGTTGGGTCGCTTTGCGATCCTTTTCGTCCGCCTTTTGCCGCCACGCGTTTAGGTGTGTCGCTTGCTGTCGCTGTTCAGCGGCCATGGCGTCATCGAAAGCGTTCACCAAGAAAACTCTAACAACTAAAGCTAGCCCCAGAGCGACACCACGTTCGCCCCGTACTTCGGCGCGGCCTCCAGGGCTGCCAGGGCGGTCATTGCGTCCGAATCGTCGTCCGCAAGTAAATGGGCGTAGACGCTCTCGGTGGTGCTCGGTTTCGAATGGCCCATGAACCGGGCGATCTCAAACATTGGTCGGCCCGCCGCGATCATCAGGCTCGCGTAGGTGTGCCGCAGACCGTGCCAACGAAAGGTCGGCGGTAGGACTGCGGCGGCGTCGCCGCTCGCCGTAGCGGCTCGAATAGCCCGCACTACCGCAGGCCGAAACACGGCCTTGTAGAACGTGGCGTGCCGGTACGGCTGCGACCAATCGAGCATGAGACGCTGTCCCGCCTCGGCGGTCGACAGATTGGCCAGGGCGGTCGCTTGGTTCGCCGCGGACGCTCCAGCAGGGTTCTTCACCCCGGTCGGCCGCTGCGCCTTCAAGGCGACCGATGGGAACAAAGGCGCGGTCGGGTCGTCCCGACGCGGGTGGGCTTTGAGGTAGTCCCGCAGGATCTGGACCGTGGTGGGCATGATCGGCACGTTGCGGCGGCTGCCTTTGGTCTTCGGGGCCATCGTGGCTGGCTTCCCGTCCACCCAGGCGAGCGTCCGTTGCACTCGCACCTCCCCCGGCTTCGCGGGCGCGTTCGGGTTCACGCTCGGCGCGGGCAGGACGAGATCACCGACCTGCAGACCGGCCAACTCCCCCGCCCGCAATCCCGACCACGCGGCGAGTCGCGTTAAAACGTTGTAGGGCCAAGGCGTCGCGTCTACGAGTGCTGCGACCTGGACCGCCGACAGGAACATCGCCGGGTCGTCGACAACCGCACCGGCACCCGTGTTGTGGTCGGTCGGCAGCCTCACGTAGTCGGCAGGGTTGGCGTCCAGTCGGCCATCCGCGACCGCCTGCGCGAGCACCTGCCGGACCAGGAAGTAGGCGTTGCGGATCGTGGAAGGCTTCTTGCCGGCCTTCACCATCGCAGCGACCCATTGAGAGATGTCATCACGGGTGATCGCGTTGATCGAGCAGTCGCCGAAAGTGTTATCAATACGCAGGTTCGCCAACTTCTTGTGCCGCTTCACGGTGTGCTCGCTCGTCGGGGCCAAGGCGTCTTTATAGGCCGCGCGGGTGGTGTCCTTGAGGTCGTGGCGGGAACCGAGCCATTTCGACGCGACCTCGCGGAAAATCACCTTGCCTGCGTGCGGGTCAACATTGATGCTGCGCCGACGCTTTGGCTCCACCTCAATCGCCGCCCAGTCCTCGGCAGCCTTCTTAGTGCGGAATCCGCCCTTTGTGCGCTCGGTGCCGTCTGGCGCGTACCAACGCACCACGTACGTTGTTGTCCCGCTTGCGCGTACGCGCTTCTGAACGGCAGCCATTTGAACGTCGCTCCTTGCTGAGTACTGATGGAAAATTCGTGCACGCTACGCGGGGAGGGCACCCGTCCCAGAAATGCCCCTACCCCTGTTTTCGGTCTGGGGTGCCTTCAGCGCCGAGCAGTTCGTCGGCGTAGTAGACCGCTGTGGCGCCGTCCGCGAACCGCACGCGGTGCTCCATGTCGCCCGCCACATTGCGCGTGCTCTCGACGCTGCCGCGCTCGCCGGTATACGGGTCGCCGGGCACCAGCACGACCACGCGGGTGCGAGGCGGGTAGTACGTTGCCTTCACGAGGCTGCCTTCAATTCGATTGTTGCCGTGGCACTCTGATAGATGCGGCGCACGGTCGACGCCTGCCACGTTGGACGGCCAGCGGGGCTGAGGATCGCCTCGGTCTCCAAGGCGCGGGCGATGCGGCCGAAGCTCAGGCCCGCGTTGCGGTCGAGCACGATGCGCCGCACGACACCGGGCGTCGCGAGCCGTGGCCGGCCAATGCGCTCACCGCGCGCCTTCTTGGCGGCAAGCCCTGCCTTGGTGCGTTCGCCGATGAGTTCGCGTTCGTACTGGGCGAACAGGATCAGCTGGCCAGCGATCATGCGCCCGGCTGCGGTGGTCAGGTCCAGGTCCATATCCAGGACGACCAGCGACCACCCTTGCCTGCGTGCGTTGTCAATTGTTGTAGCTGCGTTGATGATCGACCGTGAGAGCCGGTCGAGCTTGGCGACGACCAAGCCGTCCGCTTGCCCCGATGCCAGCAGCTGCAGGACCTCCACCAACTGCGGGCCCATGACCTTGCCGCTGACCCCCTCGTCGGCGTAGTGCTCCACGGTCCAGCCCCGCCGTGCGGCCTCGGCATCGAGAGCCGCCCGCTGCGCTTCCAAGCCGTTCCGACTATCGGCCTGCTCTTCGGTGCTGACGCGGCTGTAGGCGATCAGCAGCTTCGATTCCATGTCGTCTCCATTCGGGGTCGGGGCGTAACCGTTCGGTTCCGCCTTACGCCTCGATCCTACGCCAGCAGCAAACTCTCGATATGCCTCTGGCCTGGTCGTTCAGTGACTCTGGACAACTATCGGCGGGCGTTGCGCTGGCGGGCCGCACGCTCGGCGTCGGCGGCATCCTCCAAGGTCATCAGCCCGGTACCGATCGGCATATCGCGGTCGCCGTCGTCGTACCGTTCGGCGTCCCGCATATCGCCCTCGGGCGACTCAGCGGGGCGGGCGGGGCGGCTCCCGGGGACGGGGTCGACTACTTCGGCGTCGATCGCATCGGCCAGGGCGGGGGCGTCGATGAATGGCCGTCCGTGCTGTGCGCGGTGCTCAGCGCGAGATATGCTGGCGACACCGACGATGTCGTCCATGAGCTGCTCCCACGGCTTAACCTCCACCGACACTTCGGTTTTCGCACCAAGGCCCGCGCGGTCGAGTGCGTCGCGAATTGCGTTGAGCTTCACCGCTTCTGACTCAGCGCCAGTGGCCATGCCAAGCAATTCCTTCGCCATACGGTCGGCCGCAAGCTCCAAGCGCTCCTTGGCTTTTCGCCGCACCTGCGGGGCCGCGCCACCGTGTGTCCGGCAAACAGTCATGCCGCGGTTCGCTGGCTTGAGGCACCGATCCCCTGTTTTTCGTATTGCTACGCAACGGTTTTGATCGTTGCGATCGAGCCACCAGTCGTCCGAGTACACGTCTTCGCTGGGCATAGTTATCACTCCAAATACGTTGTTATGCATGGTTTTTCAGAGTCGTTGGCGGACAACGCTTCTGCTATTTCGATGGTTTTCGGGCGCTTCTGACCCATCTGTGGGTCAGAAGCGGCCCGGAAGTGCCGGTCGGTGGCCGCCAAGGTTGAGGAGTGCGAGGGCGATCAGGGCTTCGGCGGACTTGAATCCGAACGCGATGCGGGTGATGAGGCGGATCTTGGTGTTGGTTGATTCGATCAGTCCGTTGGATAGGTTGTGCTCGATCGCGGCGAGGATCCGGGTCCGGTGTTTGACGATGCTGCGCTGAAGTTTCACGAATGCCGGGATCCGGCAGCGGCGGGCCCAGCTGATCCACCGGTCCAAGGCGTCGACGGCGTCGGAGTGGGGCAGCTGGAAGACCACCCGCAGACCCTCCTTCAGCAGGTAGGCGCGATAGAGCTTCGGGTCGGTGGCGGCGATCCAGGCGAGCTTGACCTGCTGGTTCTCGGTGAGGTTCTCCGGGTTCTTCCATAACGAGTAGCGGGCACCCTTGAGCCCCTTCGCGTGCTCGTTTGCCGGCCGCGGTGGCGCGTCGGCTCGGGGACGCCCGCGGTCACGCTTGGGTTCGGTGCGGGCCAGCACGCGTGCGTCGTTCCATGCCCCGCGGCGGACCTCATCGAGGGCATCGGTGGCCCATTTGACGATGTGAAACGGATCCGCCACCCGGACCGCGCCCGGACACTTCTCGGCGACGATGGTGTCGATGAAGTCGGCTCCGTCGGCGCTGACGTGGGTGATCTGTAAGCAGCGCTCTGGGCCGAGCAGGTCGAAGAATTGCCTCACCGTGGCACTCGAGCGTCCCGGCGCCGCCCAGATGAGCCGACGGGAATCGTGGTCGACCACGACCACGAGGTACTTGTGCCCCTTCTTGTAGCTGATCTCGTCGATCCCAATCCGTCGCAGTCCGGCGAACCGATCGTGGGTGGCGTCGATGTCGGCCCAGACCCGGGCAACGATCGATCCCACTGTGCGCCAGGCGATCCGCATCAACGCCGTCACCGTGGACTTCGAGGCCTGGGTGGCCAGCCAGGCAACCTGATCATCGAAGGCGTAGGTGTGGCCCGCGTCGTGACGGGCCCAGGGCACCGACGCGACCACGACCCCATGAGTCCGGCACCTAACGCGGGGTGTATCGGCCTCGAGGTGTGCCCGGACCGTCCCCAGATCCATTGCCCGCCAGTGACGTCGGCCCGGCCCGGCGTCATAACCCGGGCTGCGACGACCACAGATCCCGCACCGGCCACGCTCGCGCTTCATCGGTCGGACGTGCAGGACCAGCAACTCCGAGTCCTCGTCGAACTCGACCCGCTCGATTACCGTCTTCTCGACACCCAACAGGCCCCGCCATAAGCTGACATCACGCACGCCGTTCTCCTGATCATCGGTTTCTTTGCCTTAGACAGCTCGAAACCTATGCAGGGGAACGGCGTGCGCCCTCACGACGCGCTCAAACCACCCACAGGTACGTCAGAAGAGCCGGTTTTAGGGTCGGCGGCGACGGCGGCGCGCCCGCTTCGGGGGGTACGGCGTACGGCTCTTGTGACGTTGTAGTGGGTTCGTTGACCTGGGAATTTGGGCGCAACGCCGTGTCCTGCTTACGTTTTGGACTGCTAAAGGTTCAATCCGTGAGAAGGGTGTACGGCGTTGCGCATGTCCAGGGTATTCGCGACCGGTCTGGGTGACCAGAACATGGTGATCGAGGACGTGATGATCGAGACCGAGACCACGGGCCGCAAGCAGCCGAAGACCACCGAAGTGCTGGTGTTGTCGGTGCGGCCCAAGGCGTCGCAGGCAGGCCGTTGCTCACGGTGTCGCAAGCGGTGCCCGGGCTATGACGCCGGCGGCCGGGACGGGGACGGGGTCAGGCGGTGGCGGACCCTGGACGTGGGAACCACGAAGGCGTATCTGCAGGCCGCGGCACCGCGGGTGGAATGCAGCGAGCATGGGGTGGTGGTGGCGCACGTGCCGTGGGCGCGCCCGGGCGCCAAACACACCTGGGCGTTCGAGGACACCTGCGCGTGGCTGGCCGCCCACACCGCATTGAGCGTGCTCACGGTGCTGCTGCGGATCGCCTGGCGCACCGTGGCGGCGATCGTGACCAGGGTGGTGGCCGATGGCCGCGACACCAACGATCTGCTCGCGGGACTGTCGCAGATCGGCATCGACGAGATCGCCTACCGCAAGGGGCACCGCTACTTGACGTGCGTGGTTGACCACACGACAGGCCGGCTGGTGTGGGCCGGCGAGGGCCGCAACCAGGACACGCTGGGCCGGTTCTTCGACGAGCTGGGCGCCGAGCGGGCCGCGCTGCTCACCCACGTCAGCTGCGACGGCGCGGAATGGATCCACGCCCTGGTGCGTGCACGCGCGCCGCAGGCACTGATCTGCCTGGACGCCTTCCATGTCGTGCCCTGGGCCATGAAGGCACTGGACAAGGTGCGGGTACGCACCATGACCCGCGCCGGGATCACCGATCGGCACGCGATGTGGGCGACCCGCAAGAACCCGGCCGGGTTGACCGGCGAGCAGCGCACCAGCCTGGCGCAGATCGCGGTCACCAACAAGACCCTCTACCGGGGGTATCTGCTCAAAGAGCAGCTACGCGAGGTCTTTCGGGTCAAAGGCACCCACGGGCGGCAGCTGCTGGCCGGGTGGCTGTCGTGGGCCTCGCACTCGCGCATCCCCGAATTCGTTGCGCTGGCCCGCAGCATCCGCCGCTACCGCGACCTGATCTGGAACACCCTCGATCACGGACTGTCCAACGCCCGCTCCGAGGCCACCAACACCCACCTGCGGGCATTGACCAAACGCGCCTACGGATTCCACAGCCCCGACGCCCTGATAGCCATGGCCATGCTCACCCGAGGCGGCCTCTGCCCAGCACTACCAGGACGGAAATGACCCACTACAACGTCAGTAGATCCCGGCGTACCCCTCGTACCCCCCGACCGCGGTCGGGTTCGCTCCTCATCGGCCCTCATTGAGATGGAGGCTTCGGGCGTCCTCGCGCTTTCCGGGAATCGGCCTCAGCTCAACGTCCCCCACCCCCACGAGCCGTTTGAGCGCATCATCGAAGTACAACTTGTCGCGGCCGAAGTCCCGCTTCATCGCCGCCTTCGGCTGGTCGTTGGCCGATCGCAACGCTTTCCGTATCCGACCGGCAACGCGCCCAATCGCGGCCTCTTCCGCCTCGGCCATCCCTTCAGCCTTGGCGACCTCGCGAACGGCGTCCTGACGGCCGCGTGACTTGGCAGCCTTGGTCGCGTTGCCGCTCAGCGCCGCCAACACCGATGCCCGCGTCTCGTTGGAGACCGCCATCACCGTGCCCGCCAGCGTCCAGTCCTCTTCAGAGACTTTGTCGGTGCGCCCGTTCATCCACATGAGTCCGACCGCGACCTTCAACCGAGCGAGCATTCCGTGTGAATCCAGGGCGGCGGTCTCAGCCACTTCACCGCGCCGCTTGGCGAGGTGTTCGGCGCGAATCGTGTCGACGACGCTCGGCGGCAATTCGAGCACATGGAACGCAGCACTTTCGGCGGGCTCGTCCAAACGGTAAGGGTCGTCAAGGTCGAACTTCAGGCGAAAGCCACCCTCGTCGCCCGGGGCAGGCTCAAGCGTCTCTGCTGGGTTTACTGACGTCGGCCAGGCAGACACATACAAGGGTTCGGGTTCCATCGGCGGATCGTCAGGCGCATCGGGATCGATGGTCCGCAACCACAGAAAGCGTTGCGGCGTACCCCCATCCGCATCGTCCAAGAGAACCGCGCCTCGGCCAGGCTGGACACCGACGATCATCGTCATCCGGTAGCGGTGGGCCATGATCGCCACTGCCTTCTCCGCGTCGGACCAACCGAACCCCAACCGCTCCCCCATCCACGCCTTCCGAAGCTCCGGCATGAGCGTCGACCCGCCCCGGCCAACCAACGCGGCAAAGGTGTCGACCTCCGGCACGGTGAAGATGGCCGCGTTACGTACGTTCACCTGCTCCGGTGGCTGCCCCCTCGTGGTACGCCTCTTGTAGGCGAACTGCTTCAGCAGACCTTCGCCGCTGCCAGGTGTCGTGACGAACGGGGCCACCTCCGTCACCAAGAAGTCCTCAGCGACCGCCTCCGACGCGCCCTTGCCGAAGCCAGACGGGGCCACCAAGACAACGAACAGATTCACGCTCGCGAACGACCCCACGATCGGCGGCAGAACAACATGCGGCGGAATCGTCGCAACCGCGCGCGCCAGAACAGCGCCAAGCGTCGACCACGGCCCAGACAGCCGCGCCCGCGCGAACTGTTGGAGCCGCGCGAGCTCAGGCCGCGTCAACCAGAACGCCTCCAACTCATCCTCGGTCAGCCCGTCGTCGTTGCGATGCGCCCGGCCGGTGTCAGCCTGTGCCGCGGCCCACTGCGCGAGTCGATAGAACTCGCCACCAGCTCCTGGTTTGACTTCCAGGAACGCACTTGCGAGGGTGCCGAAGGCTTCCCGCGCGGGATAGCAGCCGGCCATCGCCTCAGAAAACGCCCACGGCAATGCATCCCGCATTGCTTCGTGGCGCGAGCCGCCATCGGCTACCTGAGCGTTGAACCACGCAACTGGACCAGCGACGCCTTTCCGGCAACCTTTCCGCCCACAGCCTGCGCCAATATGCGTGTCGAGGAACAATTCAAATTGGTGATCTGTCAGCGGATCTGCGCTCTCGCCTGCCTCGGACAAGCAAGCTCGCAACACACCCGGCAACTGCGTTAGCGTGCCGACGCGTCGCCAGTTGTAGTGGCCGCTCTTTGTATCGGCGTCGGGGTGGACGCTCGGAGCCGCAACCACATAGCCGTTCCTCCCGCGCACCTGCCCGTATCGCGCAAACGCCCCCGCGCTGTTGCCGAGCATCTCCCCAGGACTCATCAAAAATAGATAGTGGCTCCGCTCACCCCCGCGCCGGGTGTTGTGGATCGCCCCGGCCGCGCGCAGCGCCGCAGCCATGTCAGACCTGCCGTCATTCTCGATGACGGTTAGGTCCTCTATGTCGGCGTCGAAGATGATCGCGCCGGATCGGCCCGCGTGAAGCGCGATGTTGTAGTCGGGGTGGGCCGTCCACCATCGGCGGATTTCGTCGGGGTTGCGCGTCGAGTTCTCGTCCCAATTGTCGATCGCCGGCACCTTGGAACCGGGCCTCACTGGGAACACAAACCACCCAGCCTCGGCGTAGGCCAAGGCGGCGTTGACCATCGACATGCACGCCGTGATCTCCGGTACCGAAAGACGTTGCACACCAGCACTATCCACACGAGGAGCGTCGAACTTGACGTAGTCGAACCAGTCGACTAAGACGCTCTTCTCGGGTAAGCTACCCACCTAGGACTCCCATCCTGTTGCCCCACGGCCCTCTCAATCCGTGGGGTGACTCTTATCTATTGGTTTGGGCGACAGGCTTTCCATCATTCATTCGCCAACCACCGCACGGGTCTCCGGTGCGCGGTAAACGCCAGATTGCTTGCGGGACTTGAGCCATTCCCAGCCGTCTTGCCTGCTGTAGAAGTTCCCGTTGCCGATACGCGTCGGCTTAATCTCACGGTCTTGCACCGCGTACTTGATCGCGCGCCGAGTTACTGGGATGCCCTCGTCGTAGTGAAGCCACTCCCAGAGCTCCTGCTCCGTCATGGTGGGCTTCTCGTTGTCGTCCATCTGCGCTCCTTCGGGGTCGTGCTCTCCGAAGAAACCAAAAGGTGCCCTCGGAGAAGCAAACTCGTTCTGCACGCATTTACGTACAGATTGGGTTTGTCTCTCCGAGGGCACCCTGCCGAAGCTTGCTGCGCTCCTCGCTTAAGATCAGGACCCCGGCTCTGATAAGGCCGATGCCGTCACAAAAGACATATTCAGTTATCTCCGACGGATCGCCGCCGGGTACGACGTAAACCTTACCCGATCTTCGCTCGGAGCGGGAGGGCTAAACCGTCTCGGATCGTCCACGCCCGCAACGGCTCTCGCCGCACCGCGTGCGCCATCTGGTGCATCGTCGTACTGCCCTCTCAGCGCCCCGCAGACGTACAAACATGCGTCCTGGTGTCAGGAGCCAGGCCAAAACACGGCGGATCGCGAATCCGCAGGTGGCGACGCATCGAGCCAGGTCGCAGACTTTCCGTCCGCGTAGACGCCCTGCCGCGCTCGTCGCATCCGATCCTCCGCCCGACGCACCGCATCGCGTCTCCGTCGAGATGACCCGTCCGGACGACGCCCCTCTACGGGATAGGCGGGACCGGCGAACCGGGATCTACCCGCGCACCGGGCGGCAGGTGGACCTGCGCGCCGAGGACGTTGGATCGGAACCGAACCTCAGCGGTCTCCCGAGCCCAGGCATCGCAAGCGCGACAGATGCTGAAGACCACGATGAACGGCACATGCTCATGCGGCAGGTACACCGCCTGGCCCTGGCAACCGTCAGGTGCAAGCTGTATGTCGCAGCCGCGCTGCCCGACAGCGTGAGGCAGAGGCACCCGACGAGTGATCATGTACGAGAAGCGCTCCATCGCATCGTTGTAGACGTAGAGGTCCGGGATGCACGGGTAGTACAGGAACGTGTCGCTGTCCGCCGCAGCAGCGACGCGGTCGCCGAACCGTTCCCTCATATCACGCATGGTCCGTTGGGCGAGCTGCCACATATGGGGGCTCCACGCCGGGTCGAAGAGGTAGGCCGTGTCGCCTGTCTCGCGCGTCACCAGCGCCCTGGTGCGCTCGACTACTTGAGTTGTACCGACGATCGGGTGGTCGGGCCGGGGCGGTAGGTCCATGCCGTACTTCGCCCGCAGTTCAAAATCGTTGTTGGTCATGCGGTTCTGCTCCCTTTCTGGTTGTTGTAGCGTTTCGCCCCGGCGGTGCGGGTTGGTCGGGTGACGATGAATCGCCATAGCTCGGCAGTCGAGTACATTCGCCGTCCCGCGACGATCCGGCACGACAGCTCTCGACGGTCGGTCACGGTCTTGATCCATCGCTCGGTTACGGGGACGCCGATGCTCCGGTACCACTCGACGGCGTCCGCCACCGTCTTGTCCGGTACCGGAGACACGGTGAGCGATTCCGGTGGTTCCGGCACTGGCACGGGTAGTTCCACTCTCGCCATCGGGATTTCGCCTCTCGTCGGTAGATCGAGTCTACCGCCCGACGCCGTACCTATTCCGACTTAAGCCGACCGCCTCCGGTACCAAAGCTAGTGCGCTGAAACGTTATTCGAGCGCGCTCCGCCGCGTCGGCGCTACCCTCGGCCGAACGGCTATCCGAAGAACGGAAAACGAAATGCGAAACACACAGGAATTGCTACACATTTGGGGTGGCAGCGGTCGCCGAGGCATCAGCGTCGCTGGCGATGTGCTCGTGAACGAAACCGCCGATGGCGTCAACCTCGACGACATTTGGAAAGAGATCGAGACGGCGCTCAATCTCTACAACGAGCATCGCTCAACGATCGTGCGGTTGCTTTCGTATCCGACGATCGCCGTCGCCGACGTCATCCCGCAGAGTGTCCAGGGCGAGAGCTTCGAGATCGCCACCGAGATGGGCATCCCGACCGCGCTGCGCGAGCCCGCCGACTACCTCCGCCTCGGCTACAACTTCCAGGACTACGACAAGAGACTGGGCGCAACCTGGAAGTGGCTACGGTCCGCCACAGCCGAGCAAGTCGAAGCGCAAGTGACTCGCATCTTCGAGGCCGACAACCGACTCGTCAGCGGCACGATCCTCCGTCGCCTGTTGAGCCCCGCGCAGCAGTTCAACGAGTGGCAGCACATCTGCTACGGACTCTGGAACGGCGATGGGATGGTGCCGCCGGAACATCTCGGCAAGACATTCGATGGCGCGCACACCCACTACCTGACCTCTGGCTCAACGCATCTCGACTCCGCCGACATCGAGGACTTGATACGGACCGTCACCGAGCACGGCTACGGCCGGTTCGGCAGCCAGGGCGGGCAGCTGGTGATCCTTGCGAACCCGAACCAGGTTGAAGACATGACGTTCTGGCGGGCGGGCGTCGAGTACGCCGCCGGCAAGGTGCCCAAGTACGACTTCGTGCCGTCTCAGGCCGCCCCGGCGTTCTTCACCACCGAACACCTCGTCGGCTCTGTCGCCCCGAGCGAGTTCAACGGGCTCCAGGTGCTCGGCAGCTACGGCGACGCCTGGTTGATCGAAAGCCACTACGTGCCCTCGGGTTACGTCATCGTCGCAGCGACCGGCGGGCTCGACTCGGACATGAACCCGGTCGGCTTCCGGGAGCACACCAACATCGCCTACCACGGTCTGCGGCACATTCCTGGTCGCGGTCCCTACCCGCTACAGGACAGCTTTTACGCACGCGGGTTCGGTGTCGGCGTTCGCCACCGTGGCGCAGCGGCCGTCATGCAGGTGACCACGAACGCCAGCTACACCCTGCCGACAATCAAGACGTAGACGATCGTGGATAGGTGCCGGAACTCGCGGGACCCCGAGAGGGACTACCGCGAAACTTCTGAGTTTGGCTTCGGGCCGGGGCCGGTCGCACCCGGCAAGGAGGATGCGCCGCCGAGTCGCGGCGGCGTGTACCGAGCGAAGTGCCCACCACTAGAGCTCATCCCCAGCGACGACCTCAGCGTGCGCGCACACGAAACCAGTTGGAGACAGGGCGACCCACCGCGCGGCCACCCCGGCGAGCGCACCGGCTGAGCGCACCCGAACGGCCCGGTCACGGGGCGAAGTTACTGCCTTTCGACGCCCCGTGACCGGCTGCCCTACGCCGCTTCGACGTTGGGCTCCTTCAGTGCCGCCAACGCCTCCTCAAGCATTCTCACCAGATCATCACGACGGGCAGGCTCAACCGCCTCGGCCACCAATCGATCAACTCGACTCTTCGCGCGCGCTGTCCACCCAGAATCGGCTTCCCACTGCGGACGTTTGACCAACTCCGCGCGGATGATTCGCCGCCACGAGCCGCCGTAAGTTGTGCACGCGTCCATAACTTCCTCACGGGTGTCGTAATGATCCGCCAGCTGCATTCGGCGCGTAATTTCAGAGGCCTCTAAATCGAATTCCGTGGTGATTCTGGCCCGCAACCCTTTGGGTAGTTGCTTGCCGCTGCGGAAATCGACCAAGGCGCGGCCGAACTCCCACCGCTCAACAATGCTCTCGGACTCGCTCTTGGCGATCTTGTCTTGGATCGGGGCGAGCTTCTCGATGTGAAACGCGTTGTCATCGTTCATTTTTCATTCTCCACGCCGGGCTGCTGCCGGGAGAAACAAAAGAAAATGCCTCCGCGGCAAGCAGCGTTGATTGCTACTTGGCGAAGACATCGTGACTAAGTGGTCTGGCTCGTTAGTTCGTCGGGGGTTATGCGGCTTGGGTGGCCCGTTCGTGCTGGTCAAGTCGTTCGAGGTGCCGGTTGAGATCGGCTGTGGTGTATTTCCATTTGAACGGAATGGCAGTCGCGTTGTACCGGTATTCGAAGGCAAGCAACCGTTGCTCCACTGCGGTGAGATCGGTGAAGTCGTTGGGCGAGAGCACTTTACGTTGGATGATCGAAAAGTAGATCTCGACCTGGTTGAGCCAGGAGGCGTGGACTGGGGTGTGGACCATGATCGCATTGGGGTACTGCGCGGCGAGCCGGTCGATCGCGGCCTGTCCGCGATGGGAGGACCCGTTGTCGACGATCCAGAAGACACGTTTGGCCGAGGCGTAGGGCTCTTGGCTCATCACTTGATCGACCAACGCGGTAAACGGTGCGATGCCGGTGGTGGTGTCACACCGTCCGAACACCCGACCGTGGCCGACGTCGTAGGCCGCCAGATATGCTAACGCCCCACCGCGTCGATAGTCATGGTTCACCCGCATCGCCTGGCCCTTGGCTGCCGGTGAGGTGACATGGCAGCGGTCCCGGGCCTGGATGGAGGGCTTCTCGTCGGCGGAGATCACGTACTCGTCGGCACCCAAGGCCGCGCCCAGATAGCTGCGGCCGTACAGATCGAGCACTACAGCGGCCTTGGCCGCGAACTGCGGGTCGCGCACGAAGATCCACGATCGGTACTGCCACGGCTTGAGCGCATCCTCGGCGAGCCAGCGCCGCACCGTGGCCACCGAGGCGCTGATCCCGTCGGCGAGCAGCTGGCGCGCCAGCTCGGGTGCGCTCCACCGCGACAGCGGCTGCCCGTGCTCGGCGGGAAGTTCACACGCCCAGGCCTTAACCCGGGCCACCTCGCCTGCCGAATACACCGGTGGCCGACCCGAACGCGGCGCATCAGCGAGCCCTTCAATGCCGTTGGCGCAGAACCGGGCCCGCCACTTGCGGGCGGTGTCAACGCAAACCCCGAGGTCCTCAGCGATAGTCGCGTTGGACGCACCGTCGGCAGCCATCAACACGATCAACGCGCGTAGCACCATCTTCTGCGGCGTGTTGCCGGCGCGCACCCGCGCCTGCAGCAGCGTGCGGTCAGCATCGCAGGGCCGGACCTGATACGGGCTCGTCATCACCACGGCAACCCACCGATCATCGTTTCACACTCATCACTCATGCCCCACACATCACACAGATCACGGTGTTCAGGCACTCCGACACGCCGATCACTGATCCGCGGCATCGTTCGGGCACGATCACACCCATGCCGACTCCACCCGAATCGACGAAAAGCTCCCTGCAGCTGCGGCTGATCACCCATGCTCGCGACCGCTGGCCGCAGATCGGCAAGGTCAGCACCCGGTTCCGCAGCAACTTCGCCTACATCGCCATCACCCTCGACGACAACACCGCGATGCCGCTCATGCGATTGCGCTACGGCGGATCGGCCAACCGGTGGGGCTTTGCGATCCACCTCGCCAGCACCGGCAAGTACGAAGACTCGATCCTGCCCAGCGGCGCATTCGCCGGAACCCCAGAAGAAGCTCTCGATTGCGCCTGCGGGCTCTACCTCGCCGACCCCACCGCCTGGCTACCACCCCCGACGAACTAACGAGCCAGACCACTAAGGCGTGCGTGCGTCTCCGAGATGTTACAAGGTCTACCCCGCCCCGGGATCGTCTCTACCGGGAGTTCGGCTGTCTCAGTTTCATGCGTATGGCGGGAGGTCTTGGAAGGTCGTCTCAGATTAGTTGCGTGCATCCCGGAGCCACCAGCATATCAAGGCGCGGCAGCGCGGCGGCGCTTTCAGCGGTCCGGTCGCGGGGCAGGTTGCCGATCCCTTCCGACGCTTCCATAGCCGGGCCGCCAAATCGACAAGACCAATCCGCTCCAGAGACACGCCAGCACCGAACGCTGCTTGCGCGTACTCGACTTTCCTTCATATACTGACGTCCTAAGTACACTAGGAGGTTAGGATGTCAGAACAGACTTCAAATCCTGCGCCACAGGCAAAGAAGCGCGGCGTGAGCTTTCCGCAGCTGTCTTTGGAGTCGGCGGTCGATGCCATCCTCGCGATGGGCCAGCATGGCGCGGACCACAGCCAGGATGCTGCTGCGGCTTATATGGGTCACTCCACCGCGAACAGCGGAGCGTTCCGCACTAAGTGCGCCGCACTACGTGACTTTGGATTGATCGTGAGGGGCGACAAAGACAGGGTGGTTTTGAGCGATCTGGCGAAGCAACTGGTGCTAGAAGCGCACGACCCCGAAAAGGTACGCCCACTTCTGCTGGGAGCCTTCCAATCTTGCCGCGTTTTCGAGCAGCTGTACCAGGACAGCGCCAAGAACATTCCGCAAGACCTGCAACGGTTCCGGACCGTAGTCGTCATGCGGCACGGGGTAGGCACCGACCAGGCCGACAAATTCATTGACTCCTTTGTAGACAGCGCGGGATACGCCGGGCTGGCGAAGGTCGAAGGAAACCAGGTCACCCTCTTTCCGCCCGACACCACTTTCTGGGACGAGGAGAGGCAGAAGGCCGACGAGTTGCTCGACAAATTCAAGCCCGCCCCGAAGGCACCCGTCCCTCCGCTGGAGCAGGTGCTGCGCGAAGCCGCCCAAGCGGAGGCTGCTGCGGCTGCTGCTGCTGCAGCTGCCGGCCCTACCATCCCGATAGCGCTGCGTCAGGCCTGGCCCATTGACGGCGGTGAGATCGAGTTCGTCATCAGGACTCCGAAGGCCTTGCCGCCCGACATCTACGCCGAGATGGCCGCGATGGCCAAGGTGGCGGCGAGGATGGAGGTTCTGCTGAAGCCGGCTGCTGCAGAGGTGCCTGTGACCGCGTCTGCGCCGAACACCAGCGTGGCTGTGCCCTCGCCGGTCGACGGCGACTGAGCCGGGACCAAGAGGCCGTGGAGGTCGCGATGTGGGTCTGGTTGGCAGCAGCGGCTTTGCCGGTGACTGCCGGGGTCTGCTTCCTCGCGTACCTCGTGTTCATGTCCTTCGTGGTGATCAAAACCGGCGGCACGGAGGGGTTGAAGGACGTGGCCACCGCGATGCGCGCCTACAGAGTGCCGCTACTCAGTCGCACCGGCAAGAAGCCGACGTCGTAGTGAGTGCCGCTCTCCACGGTCCCGTAACGGTCCCGTAGACGCAGCCGAACCGAGGCCGTACCGAGGCCGTACCGGCGGGGTCCGCGGGCCGTACCGAAGCGCCATCTAGCAGCCGAAACATTGTTCTTGATACCCCGCCGACCAGCCCATTTCCGAACAGCCGTTTGGACGCGTATAAATCTTCCAAACTAGCTACGCGGGTTCGATTCCCGTCGCCCGCTCCACCAGGACCGCCCTCGCCGGGAAGTTCTGCGTCACGCTATCGCGCCGAAACCGATCCGCCGCACCGACTGGAGTCGTTTCTCGGCTGACTCCCCCGCCGGAGCGGCGGTCGTCGATCTGGAGCACCGGATCGGCTGATATGTAGGTCAGTTTGTCAAGGGGGCAGGGTGAAGCGGCGGCCGCAACCGTCGTCGCGGCCGCCGCTTCGTTGACCGGATGAGGACCTCGGTGACGTCGAGCGTGTCGTGTCGACGCGTTGTCAGTCTGATATGCGCGGGTTGGTTACCGCAGGACGGGACTTCCGAGTCGGAGTGGACCGCTGGTCTAGAAATCGAGCGTCATCAGTTGAGTTGTGCTGCAACATGATTGCTCATAGCCGAAACGCGGGTCACTCCCAGACGCTTGCCACGCCATCGAGGTTGGTGTCATCCGGACGATTGTGAGGTGTCAGTCCTGCAGGACCGCCAACGACCAGCACCAGCCAGCCAGTTCACGGGCAATCCCGGCGTTGGCGACCACCGAGCGTTTCTTGCGTTCATCGAAACGCACCCACCGGTCGTGCAGACGCCGATTCGCGGCTTGGCCGCGCGCACGGGCCGCCGGCGAGGCGGCGTCCCAGCGTCGCCGCAGCTCGACCCCCGGCCGATAGGGCGCCCGATGATGCCACGCTGCCTCGACCAGAAGCCGGCGGGCGTGACCATTGCCGGTCTTGGTGACCCCACCCTGAGATCGGGTGCCGCCCGAGGAGTTCTCCGTGGGCACCAACCCGACATACGCGCCGATCGAGCGGCCGGTCAGCCGATCCCAGTCCCCGATCTCGACGGCCAACCCGAACGCCGTCAACGTGGCGATCCCGCGCAGGCAGCCCAGCCGGGTCACCACCGGGGTGAACACCGAATCGGCGGCCATCTCGGTGATTGCATCATCGAGACGGCTGCGGCGATCCACAGTGGCCAACATCGTGTCGAAGGCGCTGTCATAAGCCAGCTGCAGTCCGCGGGCCTGAAAGCGGTGAGTCCGCAACCACGCCTCGTGCCGCGTCGTCCACGCATTCCCGCCGTAATACACGATCCCCTGGCGTAGAAGCAGTTTCGACAACCGGTGCCGCGCCGCCATCAAATCCCCACGGCAGTCCTCCCGAGCCCGAACCAGATCCCGGGCCGCTTCCTGCTCCACCGAGGGAACCGTCACCGCAGTGACCTCGCCCAGGTGCAACAACCGGGCCAGATGCCGGGCATCACGGACATCGGTCTTGACCCGGTCCCCGGACGGGCGCTGCAGCTTCGACGGTGCGGCCACCACACAGTCGATCCCGGCGGCCTCCAATGCCCGGGCCAACCCGAACCCCGTCGGCCCGGCCTCATAGGTGACGATCACCGGGGCCGGCAACCCCACGATCCACTCCAGGATCTCTCGGTGATCCGGGATCAACCGCCGCTCGACCACTTCACCGGTCGAGCGGTCCAACCCACACGCAACCACTGAACGTGCGTGCACGTCCAACCCGATACTCGTACGATGACTTTCCACTGGGGCCTCCCACATCTGATATGTAGGTCAGTTTGTCAAGGGGGCAGGGTGAAGCGGCGGCCGCAACCGTCGTCGCGGCCGCCGCTTCGTTGACCGGATGAGGACCTCGGTGACGTCGAGCGTGTCGTGTCGACGCGTTGTCAGTCTGATATGCGCGGGTTGGTTACCGCAGGACGGGACTTCCGAGTCGGAGTGGACCGCTGGTCTAGAAATCGAGCGTCATCAGTTGAGTTGTGCTGCAACATGATTGCTCATAGCCGAAACGCGGGTCACTCCCAGACGCTTGCCACGCCATCGAGGTTGGTGTCATCCGGACGATTGTGAGGTGTCAGTCCTGCAGGACCGCCAACGACCAGCACCAGCCAGCCAGTTCACGGGCAATCCCGGCGTTGGCGACCACCGAGCGTTTCTTGCGTTCATCGAAACGCACCCACCGGTCGTGCAGACGCCGATTCGCGGCTTGGCCGCGCGCACGGGCCGCCGGCGAGGCGGCGTCCCAGCGTCGCCGCAGCTCGACCCCCGGCCGATAGGGCGCCCGATGATGCCACGCTGCCTCGACCAGAAGCCGGCGGGCGTGACCATTGCCGGTCTTGGTGACCCCACCCTGAGATCGGGTGCCGCCCGAGGAGTTCTCCGTGGGCACCAACCCGACATACGCGCCGATCGAGCGGCCGGTCAGCCGATCCCAGTCCCCGATCTCGACGGCCAACCCGAACGCCGTCAACGTGGCGATCCCGCGCAGGCAGCCCAGCCGGGTCACCACCGGGGTGAACACCGAATCGGCGGCCATCTCGGTGATTGCATCATCGAGACGGCTGCGGCGATCCACAGTGGCCAACATCGTGTCGAAGGCGCTGTCATAAGCCAGCTGCAGTCCGCGGGCCTGAAAGCGGTGAGTCCGCAACCACGCCTCGTGCCGCGTCGTCCACGCATTCCCGCCGTAATACACGATCCCCTGGCGTAGAAGCAGTTTCGACAACCGGTGCCGCGCCGCCATCAAATCCCCACGGCAGTCCTCCCGAGCCCGAACCAGATCCCGGGCCGCTTCCTGCTCCACCGAGGGAACCGTCACCGCAGTGACCTCGCCCAGGTGCAACAACCGGGCCAGATGCCGGGCATCACGGACATCGGTCTTGACCCGGTCCCCGGACGGGCGCTGCAGCTTCGACGGTGCGGCCACCACACAGTCGATCCCGGCGGCCTCCAATGCCCGGGCCAACCCGAACCCCGTCGGCCCGGCCTCATAGGTGACGATCACCGGGGCCGGCAACCCCACGATCCACTCCAGGATCTCTCGGTGATCCGGGATCAACCGCCGCTCGACCACTTCACCGGTCGAGCGGTCCAACCCACACGCAACCACTGAACGTGCGTGCACGTCCAACCCGATACTCGTACGATGACTTTCCACTGGGGCCTCCCACATCTGTGGCTCTACCGGCCAGGACCACCCTGTCGGCAACCCACGTTCACATGTGAGCGAGGCCCCAGCCCCTCATACCGTCTAGTCGTACCCGATGAGCTACTTCGACGCCACCAACCGCAACGCCACCCTTGCACGGTGGCCCTCTCCGATGAGGTGCATTCCGCTCTGGGCGTGAAAACCGGCTGATTCTCGGCCGGTTAGCCGTCATCCCTGT
>WOYI010832645.1_pt1 | contig 26372 bp, 27 predicted proteins | sample 6423411 | NCBI WGS metagenome assembly WOYI01 (sample SAMN13441803, study PRJNA592873) | oil field metagenome | biome: oil field; feature: oil-well bore; material: oil-contaminated soil; isolation source: oil-contaminated soil from oil-well borehole | place: Germany: Wietze | collected 2016-10-18 ... | reverse complement strand
TCCGCCACCGCTGCCCCTGCCGGCGGTGGCGGATCTGCCGGCTCCGCCGGCGGTGCTACGCGACCACTCACTTGCGATCGGCAGCCTGAAAGGAACCCCGCGATGAACAATCTGTATCGCGACCTCGCCCCAGTCACCGAGCTGGCCTGGGCCGAGATCGAGCAGGAGGCCACCCGGACCTTCAAGCGCCACATCGCCGGGCGGCGGGTGGTCGACGTCAGCGAGCCCGGTGGCCCGGTGACCGCGGCCGTGAGCACCGGGCACCTGCGCGATGTCGGTTCGCCCGGCGACGGTGTCATCGCGCACCTGCGTGAGTCCAAACCTCTGGTGCGGTTGCGGGTGCCGTTCACGGTGGGTCGCCGCGACGTCGACGATGTGGAACGCGGCTCACAGGATTCGGACTGGGATCCGGTCAAGGACGCCGCCAAGAAGTTGGCGTTCGCCGAGGATCGGGCCGTCTTCGAGGGCTACGAGGCCGCCGCGATCGAGGGCATCCGCAAGTCGAGTTCCTGCCCCAACCTCGCGCTGCCCGCCGACCCGCGGGCGATGCCCGACATCATCAGCCAGGCGCTCTCGGAGCTGCGGCTGGCCGGTGTCGACGGGCCCTACAGCGTGCTGCTGTCAGCCGATGCGTACACGCAGGTGAGCGAGACGACGGTCAACGGCTATCCGATCCGCGACCACCTCAACCGGCTGGTGGACGGCGAGATCATCTGGGCGCCTGCCATCGACGGCGCATTCGTGTTGTCCACCCGGGGAGGCGATTTCGATCTGCAATTGGGCACCGATGTGTCGATCGGCTACCTGTCGCACGACGCCGACATGGTGCAGTTGTACCTGCAGGAGACGTTCACGTTCCTGGCCTACACCGCCGAGGCATCGGTGGCGTTGACGCGCTAAGCCGCCAGCACCGCATCCAGCGCGGAGTAGAACAGCCCGAGCCCGTCATCGGACGGGCCGGTGAGCGGCTCGGTCGCGTGCTCGGGGTGTGGCATCAGCCCGACCACGCGGCCGTCGGCCGAGCTCACGCCGGCGATGCCGCGCATGGAGCCGTTCAGGTTCTCCCGGTAGCGGAACACCACCCGGCCCTCGCCCTCCAACTCGTCGAGCACCGATTCGGCGGCCACGTAGCGGCCCTCACCCGACTTCAGCGGCACCAGCAAGTCGGCTCCGGCTTCATAGCGCGTCGTCCAGGCCGTCGAATTCGAGGCGACCTCCAGCCAGACATCACGGCAGATGAAGTGCAGCCCGGCGTTGCGGGTCAGCGCCCCCGGCAGCAGACCGGCCTCGCAGAGCACCTGAAAACCGTTGCAGATCCCCAATACCGGCAGGCCGCGGCCCGCAGCTTCGACAACCGAGCCCATCACGGGAGCAAACCTGGCGATCGCGCCGCAGCGCAAATAGTCGCCGTAGGAGAATCCACCGGGCACCACCACCGCGTCGACACCCTTGAGGTCGGCGTCGCCATGCCACAGGCTGACCGCCTCACCACCGGCAAGCCGCACCGCCCGGGCGGCGTCGACATCGTCGAGCGTGCCGGGAAAGGTGATGACGCCTATTTTCCCCGTCACGAATCCTCCCGGCTCACCGAGAACTCCTCGATAACCGTATTGGCCAGTAGCGATTCGGCGATCTCGGCCAGCGCCGCATCGGACACCGAATCGTCGACCTCGAGTTCAAACCGCTTGCCCTGACGGACATCCGCGACACCACCATGGCCGAGCCGGCCCAGTGCACCGACGATCGCCTGCCCCTGCGGGTCGAGAATCTCAGCCTTGGGCATCACGTGCACTACGACGCGGGCCACGGGCACTCCTTCACGGGTAGGACCGGTCTTGATCGTTGCCAACTCTACCGGCGCACGCACGGGCCACAATGGAGCCATGCAACTCACGCATTTCGGCCACTCGTGTCTGTTGGCCAGCTTCCCCGGCAGCTCGGGTGCCCAGACCACGGTGTTGTTCGACCCGGGCACCTTCTCCCACGGGTTCGAGGGCATCACCGGCCTGGACGCGATCCTGATCACCCACCAGCATCCCGACCATGCCGACACCGCGCGGCTGCCGGCTCTGCTGGACGCCAATCCGCAGGCCAAGCTGTACGCCGACCCGCAGACCGCCGCCCAGTTGGGTGAGCCGTGGCAGGCCGTGCACGCCGGCGACGCGTTCACCATCGGGCACCTTTCGGTGCGTGGCGTCGGCGGCACCCACGCCGTGATCCACCCGGAGATCCCGGTGATCGACAACACGTCCTACCTGATCGGCGACGGCGACCACCCGGCCCGGCTGATGCACCCCGGGGACGCCCTGTTCGTGCCCGACGAGGCGATCGACGTGCTGGCCACCCCGGCGGCGGCACCCTGGATGAAGGTCTCCGAGGCCGTCGAATACCTGCGGGCGGTGGCGCCGGCCCGGGCCGTCCCGATCCACCAGGGCATCATCGAACCAGCGGCCCGCGGCATCTACTACGGCAGGCTCTCGGAAATGACCGACACCGATTTCCAGGTGCTCGACCCCGAAAGCGGGACAGCGTTCTGAGGTCGCGGCGGTCGTTCGACGACTGGGCGTTGCGGGTGATGCAGCGCGGGTTCGGTCCCGAATCTGACCGACAACATCGGTTCGGCGTTCTTCGCCTCCACCATGGTGTGCCTGGCGGTGCTGGCGGCGGGACCTCAGGCCGTCTCGCGGGCGGCGGCCCGGCCGGCCGCCCTGCCTGAGAACACGCAGCCGCCCAGGAACGTACCCTCCAACGACCGGTAGCCGTGGACGCCGCCGCCACCGAATCCGGCGGCCTCACCGGCGGCGTACAGCCCGTCGAACACGGTCCCGTCGGCCTTGCGCACCCGCGAATCCAGATCGGTTTCCAGACCGCCCAATGACTTTCGGGTCAGGATGTGCAGCTTGACGGCGATCAGCGGTCCGGCCTTCGGATCGGTCAGTCGGTGCGGCGCGACGACGCGCGCGATGCGATCCGGCAGGTACTCACGGGCCGCCCGGATGGCGGTGATCTGGCTGTCCTTGGTGAACTTGTTCACCACCTCCCGGTCCCGTGCGGTCACCTCGGCCTCGACGGTCGCGTAGTCCAGCGGTTCCACATCGGGTAGCGCGTTCATCGCGGTCACCAACTCGCGCAGCGAATTCGCGGAGACGAAGTCCGAGCCGCGGTCGACGAAGGCCCGCACCGGCGCGGGTCCGCCGTCGCGGCCGCGGGCCAGCACTGCGCGCACGCTGCGCCCGGTCAGGTCGGGATTCTGTTCCTGACCTGAGAGCCCGAACTCCTTGGCGATGATCCGGGCGTTGAGGACGAACCAGGTGTAGTCGTGGCCGCTGGCCGCGATGTGTTCCAGCGTGCCCAGGGTGTCGAAGCCGGGGTAGAGTGGCACCGGCAGCCGCTTGCCGGTCGCGTCCAGCCACAACGAGGACGGCCCGGGCAGGATACGGATGCCGTGGTTGGGCCACACCGGGTCGTAGTTGGTGATGCCTTCGGTGTAGTGCCACATCCGGTCGCTGTTGATGAGGTGTGCGCCCGCGGTCTCGCTGATGCCCAGCATCCGGCCGTCCACGTGTTCGGGCACCCCGGACAGCAGCTGCTGCGGCACCCGTCCCATCCGGGCGGGCCAGTTCTTGCGGACCAGATCGTGGTTCCCGCCGATGCCACCACTGGCGACGATGACCGCCGGGGCCCGGAACTCGAACTCCCCCAAAGCCTTCCGTGACGACGCCACACCACGTGCGGTTTCGCTGGGCTCCAGGATCGTGCCGCGGATGCCGGTCACCGCGCCACCTTCGACGATGAGTTCGTCGACGCGATGCCGATGGACGAACTTCACTCTCGGCTGACCCAGCAGCCGGCGGGCGAACAGGTCGACCAGCGCCGGCCCGGTCCCCCAGGTGATGTGGAAGCGGGGCACCGAGTTGCCGTGCCCGAGTGCGCCATAGCCACCGCGTTCGGCCCAGCCGACCATGGCGAAGGTCTGCAGGCCACGCTCGCGCAGCCAGCTGCGTTTCTCACCGGCGGCGAAATCCACGTAGGCGTGTGCCCACTGCCGCGGCCAGTGGTCCTCCTCCCGGTCGAAACCGGCGCTGCCCAGCCAGTCCTGCAGTGCCAGCTCGTGGCTGTCCTTGATGCCCAGCCGGCGCTGCTCGGGACTGTCCACCAGGAACAGCCCCCCGAACGACCAGTACGCCTGGCCACCCAGGTTGGCGGCGTTCTCCTGATCGACGATCAGGACCCGGCGGCCCCGCTCGGTCAGTTCCGCCGCGGCGACCAGTCCGGCCAGCCCTGCCCCCACCACGATGACGTCGGCATCTGCCATGCCGCCAACTTAGCCTCAGGCAGCATCGGTGAGGGCGGGATCCGCCTCCCAGCGGTAGGTCTCGGGGGTGCAGCCGTGCATCAGTGCCAGGTCGATGGCGTCGTAGACGGCTTGGCGCGGCCCGGTATGGCGCAGCTGACGCGCCGAGACGGCCAGCCGGACCGTCCCACCGCGGCGCGCGGTGCGCTCGGCGGACAGCACCAGGGTTCGGCACCACCAGTTCTCGGTCAGGAATCCCGCACCGATGCCCAGTACCCGCCCCGGGGTGGCGGTGTTGCGCACCAGATCGGTGATGCCGAACAGGCCGGCGAGCACCCGGAAACCATTGCGCGACAGGGCCGTCACGGTGCCCTCGGACACCGTCCAGCCGGGAGCGGCGAACAACCGGGTGCGCAGGCCCAGATGCTCCATCACCCGGTCGGCGCTCATCAGCCGCAGGTTCGCCTCGTGCGTGGGCAGCGAGGCGAACTCGCTGCGGCGCTTCTTGGTGGCGGCCTCGTCATACCCGTGCAGCACCACCGCATCGCCGCCGGCGCGGCGCTCGCCCAGCCAGAACGCGGTGGCGGCGTCGCGCTCCAGCCGGTAGTCGCCCTTCAGCCGCGGCGCCACCAGCAATGACACCGGCACCCCGCGCGCGTCCAGTTCGTCGCAGAAGGCATCGACGTCGGACAGCGTGCGGTCCCGGATCCCGGAGATCGAGACGATCAGCTCTGCGGTCACGCCCTTCAGTGTCGCAACGTCAGATGTCACGACGGTTGCGAACACCCGGACGCGAGTTGGCTATTTGGAGATGACGGCCTCGATGGCGGTGATCACCTCGGGTGCATCCGGCGCGGTGCGCGGACGGTGGAGGAGCAGAAGGCCAGCCGTCGCGATCGGATCAGCAGCGGTGTCATAGCCGCAATCTTGACATCGACTAGATAACCACGGTGTCAGGTGCGCGGACCGCCGAACAGGTTGTGCACCTGACCCTCGCCGTGGTTCTCGGGGTCGGCGATGGCCAGCAGCCACGCGAACTGGAACGCGGTCTCCTTCCACCGCTCGTAGCGCCCGCTGACACCTCCGTGGCCGGCCGCCATCTCGGTCTTCAGCAGCACCTTGGCGGCATCCGCTGCGGGATCGAGCTGCGCATACCGAAGAGCCGCAACCCATTTCGCGGGCTCCACGTAGCACACCCTGGTGTCGTTGAGCGATGTCATCGCCAGTACCGCCGGATAGTCCTGGGTCGTGACGTTCTCATAAGGCGAGTACGACTTCATGTAGTCGTACACATCCTTGTCCTCCAAGGGGTTTCCCCACTCGTCCCATTCGGTGACCGTCAGTGGCAGCGACGGATCCAGGATCGTGGTCAGCGGATCGACGAACGGCACCTGGGCCAGTACCCCGGCGAACAGGTGCGGAGCCAGATTGAGCACCGCGCCGACCAACAGCCCACCGGCACTGCCCCCGAGCGCGACCAGGTTCTTCGGACGGGTCAGGTCGGTGACCACCAGATGCTCTGCCACCGCAACGAAATCGGTGAAGGTATTGCGCTTGTGCAGCAGCTTGCCGTCCTCATACCACGGGCGGCCCAGCTCGCCACCGCCGCGCACATGGGCCACCGCGAACGCCATACCGCGGTCGAGCAGCGACAAGCGCGCGATGGAGAACCGTGGGTCCTCACACGACTCGTAGGCCCCGTAGCCGTACAGCAGCGTCGGGGCGGGGAACGCGAGTCCCGCCCGGTGCACGATCGAGATGGGCACCCTGGCACCGCCGGAGGCGACCGCCCAGTCCCTGCGCTCGACATATTCCTCGGGCCGGTAGCCACCGAGCACCGGCTGCTCACGCAACAGCGTGCGGTCGCCCGTCACCAGATCGAAGTCATAGATCCGCACCGGGATCACCCACGACACCGCACTCACCCGCAGCTTCGGCGAGGACCAGTTCGGGTTACCGCTCAAACCCGCCGACATCAACTCGGATTCGAAGGCGATCTCCTGCGCCTGCCCGTAGGAGCCGTCGGACCCGATGGGCCACAGCTGAATTCGGGGCAGCGCCTCGCGCCGGTAGCTCACCACCAGGTGTTCCTCGAACGCATCGACGCCGTCGAGGCGGACATCGTCGCGGTGTTCGATCAGCGTCCGAAATGCACTCGGGTCGCTGACCGGCGCCTCGACCAGGGTGAAGTTCACCGCGCCGTCGTTGTGCAGGATGAGGAAGCGGTCCTCGCCGCCCACCACGGCATGCTCGACGGAGTACTCGACCTGGTCACGGCGCGGCAGCACCACGGTGAATTCGGCATCGGGGTCCGCGGCATCGGCGTAGCGCACCTCGGAAGTGACCGCACTGCCCGCGGCGATGATCACGTACTTGTCACTGCGGGTGCGTCCGACGCCGAGCCAATACCGTTCGTCGGCTTCGTGATACACCTTCTGCGCGGGCAGACCCGAACCGAGCCGGTGCCGCCACACGGTGTCGGGCCGCCATGCCTCGTCGACGGTGACGTAGTACACCGAGTGATTGTCGGTACCCCAGGTCGCCCCGGCGCCGATCCCGGCGATGGTGTCCTCGTAGAGCTTGCCGGTCCGAAGATCCTTGAACCGCAACGTGTACCGCTCATCACCCTTGACATCCACCGAGAACGCCAGGATGTTGCCGTCCACGCTGATGCTCACCGCACCGAGGGAGAAGAACTCGTGACCCTGCGCCTCGACGTTTTCGTCGAGCAGGATCTGCTCGCCCGGGATCGAGGTTTTCTCGTCGAGTTCGGGCGGCGTCCAGTCGTCGGGATCGCTGATCGGGCAACGGCAATGCACTCCGTACTGCTTGCCCTCGAAGCTGCGGCCGTAGTACCACCACGGGCCGCGACGGGTCGGGACCGACAGGTCGGTCTCCTTGGTTCGCGCCTTGATCTCGTCGAAGATCTTCTGCCGCAACGGCGCCAGCTGCGCGGTGGCAGCCTCGGCATGCACGTTCTCGGCTTCCAGGTGGGCGATCACCTCGGGGCTGGACTTGTCGCGCAGCCATTCGTAGTGATCGACGAAAACGTCGCCGTGGTGCTCGCGGCGATGCTCGACCCGTTTGGCGACGGGCGGCTGCACCGAGGTCATGATCCGATCCAATCGGAGAAGCTCAAGCCGGAAATCCTCTCGTAGGCCTCGATATAACGCGCGCGGGTGGCCGCGGCGATCTCGGCGGGCAACGGTGGCGGTGGGGTGTCCCCGTGGCGGTCCCAGCCCGAATCGGGTCCGGTCAGCCAGTTGCGCACGAACTGCTTGTCATAACTGGGCTGCACCTCGCCGGGCTGGTAGCTGTCGGCCGGCCAGTAGCGCGACGAATCGGGGGTGAGCACCTCGTCGGCCAGCACCAGGCCACCGGTATCGTCGCCCCCGACGGCGATCCCGAACTCGAATTTGGTGTCGGCGACGATGATGCCCTTGCTCAGCGCGTGCTCGGCGGCCTTGAGATAGATCTGCAGGGTCGCCTCGCGCAGCTCGGCTGCCCGCTGCGCACCCACCAGCTCGACCACCGCGTCGAAGGACACGTTCTCGTCGTGCGCACCGAGTTCGGCCTTGGTCGCCGGGGTGAACAGCGGCTCATCGAACTTGCTGGCCTCGCCGAGCCCGGCCGGCAGCTCGATCCCGCAGACCGACCCCGACTGCTGATAGTCGATCAGCCCGGAACCGGTCAGATATCCGCGCGCCACGCACTCGACGGGCAACATCTCCAGGGCGCGGACGACCAGGGCGCGGCCCAGTACCTCCCCGGGGATCCGCTCATCGTCGGGCGGTCCCGCGAGGTGATTGGCCACCCCGAGATGGTCGAAGAAGAACACGCTCATCGCGGTCAGGATGCGGCCCTTGTCCGGGATGTCGGTATCCAGGATGTGGTCGAACGCGGAGATGCGGTCGGTGGCCACGAACAGCAGATGTCCGTCATCGATGCGGTAGAGCTCACGAACCTTGCCGCTGGCCAGATGCCGGTAGTCGGTCAGAGCGGGACGCATTGACCCACCCTATGTGCTGGGATCGACGACATGAGAATGCGGTACCTGCCCTACGCCAGCCGGCCCGGCCGTCTGCTGGCCCAACTCGTCAGCGACGTCACCGTCATCATCTGGACGGTGATGTGGGTGCTGGTGGGCAGCGCGGTGTACACGGCGGTGGCGACCATCGCCGAGGTGGGCCGACAGGTTCAGGACGGCGCCGACGGGGTGTCGGGCAGCCTGAACTCCGCCGGTGACAGCGCGGATGACATCCCGCTGATCGGCGACGCCCTCGCCGGACCGCTGCGCGCCGCCAGCGACGCCGCCGGTGAGATCGCCGGCGCAGGTCAGAGCCTGGACAGCACCGCGACGTGGCTGGCCTGGGTGCTGGCGCTGGCCGTCGCGGCCACCCCGATCCTGGCCGTCGCCATGCCGTGGCTGTTCCTGCGGCTGCGGTTCTTCCGGCGCAAGCTGACGGTACTGTCCCTGGCCTCCACCCACGCCGGGCAGGAACTGCTGGCCATGCGGGCGCTGGCGAACCGGCCGCTGGGCAAGCTCACCGCCATCGATCCGGATCCCATCGGGGCCTGGCGCCGCGACGACCGGCCGGCCATCCGTGGCCTGGCTCTGCTCGAACTGCACGCCGCCGGGGTGAGGCTGTAAAGGGGCGGCGTTGGAGACCCGCAGATTGTCGTCGTGGCCTGAGTCCATGCCTCCGCGGCTAGCGACCGGTGGATCACCAACCGCGGCAAGGGTTCTACAGGATGGCGCCGGAAGTGTACTTGGCAGCGTCGGGGTATCGGCCGATCAGGTCCTCCACCGCCGAGACGACGCTGTCGACCTGGGCGCCCGCCGCACCGGTGAACGCCTCCTTGTCCGCCAGCGCGGCCTCCAGCGCCACCTTGTCCAGCGGCAACCGGGGGTCGGCGGCCAACCGGTGCAGCAGGTCGGGCTCCTTTCCCTGCTCCCGCATGACCAGTGCCACCGCGACGGCGTGTTCCTTGATGATCTGGTGCGCGGCTTCGCGTCCGACACCGGCGCGCACCGCAGCGATGAGGATGCGCGTGGTCGCCAGGAACGGCAGGTAGCGATCCAGCTCGCGCTGGATCACCGCAGGGTAGGCGCCGAACTCGTCGAGCACCGTCAGGAAGGTCTCGATCTGTCCGTCGATGGCGAAGAACGCGTCGGGCAACGCGACCCGGCGCACGACCGAGCAGAACACGTCCCCCTCGTTCCATTGGGCACCGGCGAGTTCGGCCGCCATCGACGCATAACCGCGCAGCACCACCTGCAGTCCGTTGACCCGTTCACAGGACCGGGTGTTCATCTTGTGCGGCATCGCCGAGGACCCCACCTGGCCCGGTGCGAACCCCTCGGTGACCAGTTCGTGCCCGGCCATCAGCCGGATGGTGTGCGCGAACGACGACGGACCCGCACCCAACTGCACCAGTGCGGACACCACATCGTGATCCAGCGAACGCGGGTAGACCTGTCCGACACTGGTGAAAACGTCTGTGAATCCCAGGAATTGCGCGACGCGCCGCTCCAGTTCGGCGAGCCGGTCGGTATCGCCGTCGAACAGATCCAGCATGTCCTGGGCGGTGCCCATCGGGCCCTTGATCCCGCGCAGCGGGTAACGGTCGATCAGCTCACGCAGCCGGGTCAGTGCCAGCAGCGTCTCCTCCGCGGCCGAGGCGAACCGCTTGCCCAGCGTGGTGGCCTGCGCGGCGACGTTGTGACTGCGTCCGGCCATCACCACGTCGCGGTACACGAGCGAACGTTCGGCCAGCCGCGCCACCACCGCCACGCCGTGGGCGAAGACGAGTTCCAGCGACCGGCGGATCTGCAACTGCTCGACGTTCTCGGTGAGGTCACGACTGGTCATGCCCTTGTGCACGTGCTCATGGCCGGCCAGCGCGTTGAACTCCTCGATGCGCGCCTTCACGTCGTGACGGGTGACCCGCTCGCGCGCGGCGATCGAACCGAGGTCGACGTTTCCCAGCACACGCTCGTAGTCGTCGACCACGCCGTCGGGCACCGGGACACCCAGTTCGGTCTGCCCGCGCAGCACCGCCAGCCACAGTCGTCGTTCGGCGATGATCTTCGCCTCGGGCGACCAGATGGCGGCCATCTCATCGCTGGCGTAGCGGTTGGCCAGCACATTCGGGATCGTCACGAACACACAGCTTACGGGCGTCGCCGAAGCGCCGATCTAGGGTGCGTCGCCCAGGTGGGTCGGATCGCTGATCTCGATGATGGTGAGGACGACATTGAACTTGACGCTCTCACCGACGCCGTGGAAGTTCACCAGAGCAAGCATCAGCATGAACAGCAGCGCGATGACGATGACACCCGTCGTGCCCCAGGAATCCTGCAGACCGAAGCCCTTGAGGAAGTTCGACCCCGAACACCTGCGATGCGGTGGACGCCGAAGTGACGCCCGAGGACATCACCACGAAAGCGACCAGGAACGTCACGAAGTGAATCCCGAATGCCTTGTGCGCGTATAGAGCTGCGCCGGCGGCATTCGGGTACTTGGTCACCAGTTCCAGGTAGCTGAACGCGGTGACGGTGGCGATCAGGAACGCCACCAGGAACGGAAGCCAAGCCGCGCCACCGACTTCCGCGGCGACGTCGCCCGTCAGCGCGTATACCCCCGTACCGAATACGTCGCCCACCACGAACAGCAGTGGCAGGCCGGGTCCCAACACCCGCCGCAGTTGTGGCTCCTCTGTGGCTACCGCATGCGTCATGCCGCCCCTTTGTTCGGTCAGACGTGGTTCGGTCAGACGTGCATGCCCCGCTCGTCGACGGGCGCGAGCACATCGATCACATCGATCAGCGTCGCGCGGGCGGTAGCTCTGGGGCCGTCGCCCTCGTCCACCAACGAGGCAACCACAGCTCCATCCACCGCGCATACCAGAGCGGTGAGCAGTTCCGATCGCACCGAGCGGCCGGACCGCTCCATCACCTCGACGACGGCGTCGGCTCTTTGGCGCAGGATCCGCCGCTGGATGTCGCGCAGTTCGGGTTGGCGGGCACAGGCGATGTAGCGCTCGTAGCGCGAGATCAACTGCTCGGACACCCGCACCCCCGCGTTGTCGCCGACAAGCAGATCCACCAGCAGGTCGGCGGTTGACTCGGCACCGCGCCGTCGCCGCGACAGGCGCGCGACCTGCAACTGCAGTTCCGCCGCCTCGCGCTCACCGATGTGTTCGACCGCCTTGGCGATGAGATCGTCCAGTGAGGAGAAGTAGTACGTGGTGGACGCCAGCGGCAATCCGGCACGCCGCGCCACCGCGCGATGACGGACCGCGTCGATCCCGCCCTCGCACAGCAGATCGGCGGCGGCACTCACCAGAGCGCCCCGCCGACGTTCGCCCTTGGGAGTCACCGCCGCTGTCACGATTTGCATGCTGCCAGCAAAATCCCAGTTGTATGGCGGTTTTCGGCAATCACGACAAGTTGACAGGAAGCGCCACGGCGGCGACTGGCAAGATGGCGCCAATGTCAGCCCCGAACCGCCGGACCGTCCTGCGCATGGGCCTCGGCGCGGCCGTCGGCGCGATCGCAGTCGGAGCTACTGCCCTGCCGAAGGCGGTAGGGCAACCCGCACCCACCTATCGATCGGGGTCGTTCGTCTCCGCGGCACGCGGTGGGGTGAGCACCAACTGGGCCATCGCCCAACCGCCGGGGCAGACCGCGCCGCTGCGCCCGGTGATCGCACTGCACGGCAAGGGCAGCGATGCCGCGACGGTGATGGCGGGCGGTGTCGAACAGGGGCTGGCAGAAGCCGTCGCGGCGGGCCTCCCGCCGTTTGCTGTGGTGGCCGTGGACGGCGGCGGGGGCTACTGGCACGACCGCGATTCCGGGGACGATGCCGGCGAAATGGTACTGGATGAGCTGATTCCGATGCTGGCCGGCCAGAGATTGGACACCTCCCGGGTGGGCTTCATCGGCTGGTCGATGGGCGGCTATGGCGCTTTGCTGCTGGGCGCCAGACTGGGTCCGGCGCGCACCGCCGGGATCTGCGCGGTCAGCCCCGCGCTGTGGACGTCGGCCGGTGCCGCGGCACCCGGTGCGTTCGACGGGGAGCAGGACTATGCGGCCAACAGTGTCTGGGGCCTGGCTGCGCTGGGCGCCGTCCCGATCCGTATCGACTGCGGTAACGGCGACCCGTTCGCCGCCGCGACCAGGCAGTTCATCGCCCAGTTGCCGAACCCGCCGGCCGGCGGGTTCTCCCCCGGCGGACACAATGATGCGTTCTGGAGCTCGCAGCTTCCCGCCGAAATCTCCTGGCTGGCACCACTACTCGTTGCCTGACGAATCAGAGTCGTGGCCTGACAAGTCAGAGCGAGATGCGCCCCTCGGCGGCCGCCAAGCCGATGTCGGTCCGGAAGTGGCTGCCGGGCAGGCGAATTGATTTCAGCAGCTGATAGGCCGCTGCACGGGCCCCGTCCAGGTCGGCGCCGGTGCCCACGACCGAGAGTACTCGCCCGCCCGCGGATACGACCGCGCCGTCCTCGCGCCGGGTGGTGCCCGCGTGCAGGACGCCCTCGGCCTCGGAACCGGAGATGACGTCTCCGACCCGCGGCCGGCCCGGGTAGTTCTCGGCGGCCACCACCACGGTGACCGCGGCGCCGTCCCGCCACTGCAGATCCCCGAACGTCGCAAGCGAGCCGGTGGCAGCCGCGTTCAGCAGCTGCCCCAGCGGGGACTCCAGCAGCGCCAGCACCGCCTGGGTCTCCGGGTCGCCGAACCGGCAGTTGAACTCCACCACCGAGGGACCCGCGGAGGTGATCGCCAGTCCGGCGTAGAGCAGGCCGGAGAATGAGCTGCCGCGGGAAACCATCTCGGCTGCAACGGGTTTGACGATCTCTTCGACGATCTGGGTGACCACCTGCGCGGGCAGCCACGGCAGCGGGGTGTAGGCGCCCATGCCGCCGGTGTTGGGGCCGGCGTCGTTGTCACCGACCCGCTTGAAGTCCTGTGCGGGCAGCAGCGGCACCACGGTCTCGCCGTCGACGAGGCAGAACAGCGAGACCTCCGGGCCGTCCAGGAACGACTCCAGCAGCACCGGGTGCCCTGAGTCCAGCAGCGACGCGGCGTGCGCACGGGCGGCGTCACGGTCGGCGGTGACCACGACGCCCTTGCCCGCGGCGAGGCCGTCGTCCTTGACCACCCAGGCGGCCTGGCCGGCCGGCGGGCCGAAGCGGTCCAGCGCCGCGTCGAGGTGCGCGGGGGTGTCGACGATCTCGCTGGCCGCGGTCGGAACACCGGCGGCGGCCATCACGTCCTTGGCGAAGGCCTTGGACCCCTCGATACGGGCGGCGTCCTTGGACGGCCCGAAGCAGGCGATGCCGGCAGCGCGGACTGCGTCGGCCACACCGAGCACCAGTGGCACCTCGGGCCCCACCACCACGAGGTCGGCCTCGATGCGCTGCGCGAGCGCGATGACAGCCGGCGCCGAACTGATGTCGACGTCCCACTGGGCGGCGATGGCGGCGGTACCGGCATTGCCGGGCGCCACCGCGACCTGTTCGACCTGCGGATCACGCCGAAGGGCGAGCAGCAGGGCGTGTTCACGGGCTCCGGATCCGATGACGAGGACGCGCACGGTTGACAACCCTATCTGGCCCGGCGCTCGCGCCGCACCAAGTCGGCGGCCACACACTTCTCAATGAGGTGTGCGGTCGGTGCAGCGAGTGCGGTATGCCACACCTCGAAGAGCGTGACCCTCGAAGAGCGTGACGATGTCGACGCCGACGACACCGAGCTCGACCGGTGGCGGCGGACGCGGACCCGGGTGACTAGCGGGAGTGCCAGCAGATCTGTTCGGCCTCAAGCGGAATCGACGCGTCCGGGTGATAGGGCACGATGCGGGGGGTGTAGACCTCGGGTCGTCGCGGCCCATCGACGTGGGCGTGGTAGCTGAACGTCCCGCGGATAACTTCGTCACCGCGTTCCATCGGTATCCGCTCCGTGACGCCGCCTTCGGAGGCGGCGGCGGCGTATAACTGCACGCGCACTGCGTCGCTTTCGATCGTGCCGAGTGAGACGAGGACCCGGAAGTCGTGCCCGGTCGCGGCCGGCTCGACGTGCAAGGCGCCGAACGACACCTCGCTCCAGTGGTTGGCGATCATTTCCCGCCAGGCTTGCACGTCGCTGCCGACCCGGCAGTGGTCGATGATGCGCGCGCGGTAGGCGGCAGCCGCGGGGGCGTAGAACTCCTCGACGTATTGGCGAACCATCCGTTCCGAGGAGAATTGGGGTGTCAACGTCGCCATGCTCGCACGCACGCGCGCCATCCAGCCCTCCGGGACCCCGTCATGGTCGCGGGTGTAAAACATTGGGACGATTTCGTTCTCCAGCAGCGTGTAGAGGCCGTTTGCCTCCTGGGCGTCCCACTGCCGGTCGCTGCCGTGTTCCTGACCGTCGCCGATCGCCCAACCCACCGCGGGGTTGTAGGCCTCGGCCCACCAGCCGTCGAGTTCCGACAGGTTCAGGCCGCCGTTGACGAGTACTTTCATCCCGCTGGTCCCGCTGGCTTCCCAGGGCCGCAGTGGTGTGTTGATCCAGACGTCGACGCCGCCGACGAGCTGTTCGGCGAGCAGCAGGTCGTAGTCGGCGATGAGCGCGACGTGTGATCGAACATCCTCGCGTTGGGAGAACTCATACCAGCGCTGAATCATCGCCTTGCCGAAGGTGTCGGCCGGATGGGCCTTGCCGGCAACGGCAATCTGTACGGGCCGTTCAGGATTGGTGAGAATGCGGGCCAGGCGATCGGGATCGTGCAGCAGCAGCCCGGTGCGTTTGTACTCGGTGAAGCGCCGGGCGAAACCGAGTGTCAGGGCTTTGGGATCGAAGATGCGTTGCGCTTCGTCGATGCGGTCCGCGCCGGCGCCGGCGATCGTCAGCTGGCGTGCCAGCCGTTGGCGTGCCCAGCCCACGAAGCGCTCGCGGTTGCGGTTGCGCATCGCCCACAATTCGGTCGTTGGACGCTTGTCCATCCGCTCGACGATCGGTGTCGGAACACCCCGCCACTGCTCGCGCAGTTCGGCGTCCGTCCACAGTTCGTCGGCGGCTGGTGAGTCCCACGAGGGAACGTGGACGCCGTTGGTGACGTGCCCGACCGGAACCTCCTCGAGCGGGCAGCGCGGAAACAGGCCGGCGAACAGTTCGCGGCTCACCTCACCGTGCAGTCGGCTGACGCCGTTGACGCGCGACGCGCCGCGAATGGCGAGGTATGTCATGTTGAATGGTTCGGAATCGTCGTGCGGGTGCATGCGGCCGAGGCCGAGGATTGTGCCGATGCTCACCTGCATCTCGGCGGCGAACGGCGTGAGGTACTCGACGACGTAGCTGGGATCGAAGCGGTCGAAGGCGGCGGCAACGGGCGTGTGGGTGGTGAACACGGTGCCCGTGCGCGCGACGGTCAGCGCGACGTCGAACGGTACGGCGTGTTCCAGCGCGATCCAGCGGGCCCGCTCCAACACGGCGAACGCCGCGTGCCCTTCGTTGAGGTGACAGACGTAGGGATCGAGCCCCAGCTCGCGCAGCAACCGCCACCCCCCGAACCCCAGCACCATCTCCTGCTCCCACCGAACTTCGGGATCGGCGTCGTAGAGTTGCGCCGTGATGCCGCGGTCGGAGGGGTCGTTGGCCGGATCGTTGCTGTCGAGCAGATACAACCACAGCCGTCCGACGTTGACGGCCCAGGCGCGCAAATACAGGGTCCGGCCCGGAAATTCGAGCGGAATACGAATCCAGGCACCATCGGGGCCGCGCAACCGCTGCACCGGAATCTCACTGGGATCGCTGAACGGGTAGAGCTCGCGCTGATTACCTTGCGAGTCCAGGACCTGACGAAAGTACCCCTGCTGATACAGCAGGCCGATCCCGACCACCGGCACACCGAGATCGGTCGCGGCCTTCATGTGATCGCCGGCCAGCACACCGAGCCCACCCGCGTAGATCGGCAACGCCTCAGACAGGCCGAACTCCATGCTGAAGTACGCGGTCAGATTCAGATCCTTCGCCGCCGGCGATTGGGGAAACCAGAACGGGTCACTGTTGCGCTTTCGGCGATCTTCGATCAGTGCCTGCACCTGGGCACTGAACGCCGGGTCATCGCCGAGCGCCTCGAGCTCGGGCTGGCCGATCGACTTGAGCACCGCCCAGGGATTGCGCGAGGCAGCCCACAGCTCCGGATCGACTCGGTGCCATACCCGGTCGGCACGGTGCGACGAGATGAGCCGCATATCGAGGGCGAGGTCGTCCAAACCACGCAGCGAGTCCGGGAGATTGATGTCCGTGCCATGATCCGCCATGAGATCGCCTGCCTCGTAGTTCAGAAAGTCCGTGCTGGCGAAACCTAACTCGGAAGTCTTAACAGAAGGCAAAGCCTTCGTGTCTTTACGGCTTCACGATTGCCCGGTACCCCAAACGCCGATGAGCGGCGCGGCCTGGTCGCCGGGCAGTTGATCCAGCTCAGCTGGCCCGCAGGTCGCGCTTGGCCGCCTCACGGGCCAGCATGCGGTCACGCTGCTCCTCGAATCGGCCCACATTCACGGCCAGGCTCTCCAGGAAGGCGGCCAGCCGGTCGCGGCGGGCCTCCCCCTTGGCACTGAAGTCCGTGCGTTCGAAGATTCGCCACTTACGCAGCACCGGCATCACGACCTCGTCCATGTGCTGGCGCAGATCGTAGATACCGTGCTTGGCCATCAGCACACCGTTGCGCCGGAAGTCGGGCATGCCCTGCCCGGGCATCCGGAAGTTCTCGACGACGGCCGCCAGCGCCTCCAGCGTCTGGTCGGGCGAAAGGTCAAGGGCCGCGCTGCAGATATTCCGGTAGAAGATCATGTGCAGGTTCTCGTCTGCTGCGATCCGGCCCAGCAACCGATCGGCGATCGGGTCATCGCAGACCTTGCCGGTGTTGCGGTGACTTACCCGGGTGGCCAGCTCCTGGAATGTCACATAGGAGACCGACATCAGGAAAATCGAATCGTGCATGGCCAGTTCCGCTGCGGTCGCCCCGAATCCGTTGGTGACATGCTCCATCCGGGCCCGCTCCAGCGCCATCAGATCGACCGCACGGGTAACCACCAGATAGTCGCGAATGGCGATGCCGTGCCGATTCTCCTCCGCGGTCCAGCGGTTCACCCACGCACCCCACGGACCGTCCTGGGAAAAGCTGCCCGCGGCCTCGCGGTGATAGGACGGCAGGTTGTCCTCGGTCAGCAGATTGGTGATCATCGCCGCGCGGGCGACCTCGCCCAGCGACGACTGCCCGGGTTCCCAGTCCGTACCGCCGGTGGCCGCGAAATTGCGGCCCTCCTGCCACGGCACATAGTCGTGCGGATACCAGTCTTTCGTGTTGGCCAGGTGTCGGTTGACGTTGTCTTCGGCGATCGACTCAAGCTCGTGCAAGAGCACAGCATCCGTCATCGGCTTCTGCATAAAACCAAACATCCCGTCGGTCTCGTCCTAGTTGCCGCTGGAGGGCAACGGATCACCGAGTTGTGGCTCCGACTCGTCGGTTTCTGCGGAGTGCGCCTGGGCGGCGGTCAAGTTCAGCATAAATGGCGCACCTGCGAAAACGGTAACCGACCCGCCTATGCTCGACGGCATGGCGACCCTATTCACCATGATCATCAACGGCGATATCCCTGGTCGATTCGTCTACGAGGACGACGAGATCGTGGCATTCCTCACCATCGAGCCGATGACACAGGGCCACACGCTGGTCGTACCGCGCGCAGAGGTGGACAACTGGCAGGACCTCGACCCCGCCCTGTTCGGCCGGGTGATGGCCGTCTCTCAACGAATCGGGAAAGCAGTGTGCGCGGCGTTCGACGCCGAACGTGCCGGTGTCATCATCGCCGGCCTTGAGGTGCCGCACCTGCACGTACACGTCTTTCCGGCCCGAAACCTCAGCGATTTCGGTTTCGCCTCCGTGGATCGCAACCCGTCGCCGGAATCCCTCGACGAGGCGCAGACGAAGATCAAAGCGGCGCTGGCTCAGCTGCACTGAGCGGCGACGTCGACGATCCTGGGCAGGCTGACCCGGAACCGGCAGCCGTGCCCCGGTGCGGTGTCCACGGACACCGTGCCGCCATGCGCATCGACCAGCGCGTCGACGATCGACAGCCCCAGACCGGACCCACCACTGGCGCGGGTCCGTGACGAGTCCGCCCGGTAGAACCGCTCGAAAACCCGCTGTGCGTCTTCGGCATTCATCCCGGGCCCCTCATCGCAGACCTCGAGCACGGCATTGGCGGCATCGGTGCCCACCCGCACCGTGATGCGGGCCGACGACGGGGTGTGCTGCACCGCGTTGGACATCAGGTTGCTGAACACCTGCCGTAGCCGCGCCTCGTCTCCCAGCACTTCGGGTGTGCCCGGTCCGTCGAACACCTCCATCCGGATCCGCCGCCCCTGCGCGACCGTCTGCGCGTCATGCACGGCATCACTGGCCAGCGCGAGCAGATCCACCCGGCGCTGGTCCAACGGTCGTTGTTCGTCGAGGCGGGCGAGCAACAGCAGGTCCTCGACGAGCAGGCCCATCCGTCCGGCCTCACTTTCGATGCGGCCCATCAGCATGCCGGTATCGCGGGCCGCGCCCTGGCGGTACAGCTCGGCATAGCCGCGGATGGTGGTCAGCGGGGTACGCAGATCGTGGCTGGCGTCGCCGATGAAGCGGCGCATGCGTTCCTCGGACTCGCGAGCCAACTCCGCCGATTGCTCCGAGCAGGCCATCGCGCGCTGGATCTGGGCCAGCATTCCGTTCAGCGCCAACGAAAGACGTCCCACCTCGGTGCGCGGATCACGTTGTGGGACACGGCGTTCCAGCTCGCCAGCAGCGATCGCGGCCGCCGTCTGCTCCACCTCGGCCAGCGGCCGCAGGCTGCGGTGCACCACCGCGTATCCGACCACGCCGAGCACCAACAGCACCGCCGAACCGATGGCGGCCTGCGACCAGATCAGGGCGCGCATGGTGGATTCGACCTCGGTCAGATCGATCGCGACAGTGGTTAGCTCGCCGTTGGGCCCCCGGACGGTGACCGCCCGCCACTGCATGTCGGAGGAATCGTCAGAGCCGACGGTCACCGGATCCGGCCCGACGTCGTTGTTCGCCGGCAGCACCGGATCGGCAGAACCGTTCTTGACGGCCAACCGGACGCTGCCATCCGAATCGGTGCCGCGCACATAGAAATTCGACGGCGGATACGCCGGGCTGGGGTCGGACACCGGAGTCGAGATCATCATCGGAGCCCGCGCCCAGCCGCCGGATGCCTCCAGCAGTGTCTGGTCGATCCGCTGAATCTCGGTGTGCCGCATCAGCGAGGTGACCGCCACCCCGGACGCGAGCAGGCCGAGCCCCACCAGAACCAGAGTGGCCGCCACCAAACCGACCCGTAGCGGGACCCCGCGCCCGAACACGCCCCCGTCGCTTCGTTCGTCCAGGCGTCGCGTGCCCATACCCTGCGGCGCGCCTAGCGCGGTTCGCGCAGGACGTAGCCCACGCCTCGCAGCGTGTGGAGCAACCGTCTCTCGCCGGTGTCGATCTTGCGGCGCAGATAGGAGACATAGGACTCGACGACGTTGACGTCACCGCCGAAGTCGTAGCGCCACACGTGGTCGAGGATCTTCGGCTTGCTCAGCACGGTGCCGGCGTTGATGACGAAGTAGCGCAGCAGGGTGAACTCGGTGGGCGACAGCGATACCGGTTCGCCGGCCTTCCACACCTCGTGGGTTTCCTCGTCAAGTTCGATATCGGCGAAGGTCAGCCGCGCATTGCGGGGCTCCTCGACGCCGCGGCCGACGCGACGCAGGATGACGCGCAGCCGCGCCACCACCTCTTCCAGGCTGAACGGCTTGGTGACGTAGTCGTCGCCGCCGAGGGTCAGCCCGGTGATCTTGTCCTGCAGGTTGTCGCGGGCGGTGAGGAACAGGGCGGGCGCATCGATACCGTCGGCGCGCATCCGGCGCAGCACGCCGAAGCCGTCCATACCGGGCATCATCACGTCCAGGATCACCGCGTCGGGCCGGATCTCACGGGCCTTGTCCAGCGCATCGGCGCCGCTGGAGGCGGTGTGCACCTCGAAACCCTGGAACTTGAGGCTGACCGACAGCAACTCGACGATATTGGTCTCATCGTCGACGACGAGCACCCGCGCCTCCGGGATGCTGTCCACTGATTCCGATATTGCCGACAGTGCCATGCCCCTACGGTCCTCTCTGTGGATGAAGTGAGGCTGCGTACCCGTTGTGAACTTGCTGAGAATGCGTTTCAGGCCGTTCTAGACTGGGCTGATGAACCTGGCCAATAGCGTCGCGCAGTTAGCGACCGCCCCAGTGAGGGTGGGGCTGGCCGTCGCCGACCTCGGCCTCACCATCGCAGGTGGCACGCTCAAGATGGTGCAGCGATCGCTCAACAACGCGAGCCCGTCCGGCGGCACCACCGGCTTTGCGGCCATGCTCGGTATCGATGAGGCCGTCGACCGGGCCAACCGGCTGGCCCGGGTCATGGACGATGACGCCCCGCTGGGACGTGCGCTGGCCCCGGAAGGCCCGCTCAACCAGCTGCTCCGTCCGGGCGGCCTCGTCGATCAGCTGACCGCTCCCGGCGGATTGCTGGATCGGCTCAATGCCCAGAGCGGACCGGTCGCGCGGGTCCTCGCCCCCGACGGCCTGATCGACCAGGTCACCGCCGAGGGCGGGCTGGTGGATCGGCTGACCGTCGAAGGGGGGGTCGTCTCGCGGGTGATCGCGCCCGGCGGACTGGCCGATCGGTTGTTGGCCGAAGAGGGCCTGGTGGAACGAGCGCTGCGCGAGGACGGTGTCGCCGAACAACTCCTCTCCGAGAACGGTCCGGTGGGTCGCGCCCTTTCCAAGGGCGGCCTCGTCGACCAGATCACCGCCGAGGGCGGCCTGATCGACCGGCTCACCACCGACAGCGGCGCCTTGTCCCGGGTGATCGCCCCAGGCGGGCTGGCCGACCAACTGCTTGCTGACGACGGGCTGATCGAGCGGATCCTGCGCGAGGGCGGGGTGGCCGACACCCTGCTGTCCGAGGGCGGCCTGCTGGACAGCCTGACCGACCCGAACGGGCCGCTGAACAAGCTCGCCGATGTGGCCGACACCCTGAATCGATTGGCGCCCGGACTGGAGGCTCTGGCCCCGACGATCGACGCCCTGCACGAGGCCGTCATCACGCTCAGCCAGATGGTCAACCCGCTCAGCAATATCGCCGGGCGCATCCCGCTACCGCGCCAGCGCAGCCGGCGCAGCAGCGGTGGCCCCCGCGCGGTGGTCTCCGAACGGATCATCGACGAGGACCGCTAGGCTGTCCGGCGTACCAAACGCCTCCGTAGCTCAGTGGTAGAGCACTCGCCTTGTAAGCGAAAGGTCGTCAGTTCAATCCTGACCGGGGGCTCACACCCTAGCGGTCCTCCATGGTGATGGTGAACGTGCCGTAGCGGCTGTCGCCCAGCCTGTTCGACATCTCGATGAGCGGTCACTGCCTCTTGGAGCGTGTCGCCCGGGTCACTGCATAGACTTCAACCTGTGCGCGAGGTTCTCGACGACCTGATGGCCACCTGGCGGTCCGGCGGCACCGCCGGCCTGGCCACCGTCGTGCGCACCATCAGATCCGCGCCGCGACCGGCCGGCGCCGCGCTGGTGGTCGCACCCGATGGCAGCGTGGCGGGCTCGGTCTCCGGCGGCTGCGTGGAAGGCGCGGTGTACGAACTCGCCACCGAAGTGGTGAATTCCGGCACGCCGGCGCTGCAGCGCTACGGCATCGGCGATGATGACGCCTTCGCCGTCGGGCTGACCTGTGGCGGCATCCTGGACGTGTTCGTGGAGCCCGTGTCGCAGAAGACCTTTCCCCAGCTCGCCGACATCGCAGAGGCCATCGCCACCCACCATCCGATCGCGGTGGCCACCGTGATCACTCATCCCGACCCGTCCTGGCCCGGCCGCCGGCTGCTCGTCGACCTGGAGAGGTCCGCCGGCAGCCTCGGATCCGAACGCGCCGACGCCGCGGTCGCCGACGATGCCCGCGGTCTGCTGCTGGCCGGACGCACCGCGGTGCTCTCCTACGGTCCCGACGGAGAGCGAGTGGACGACAGCGACGACCGGGCAATGGAGGTGTTCGTCGCGAGCTACGCCCCGCCGCCGCGGATGGTGATCATCGGCGCCATCGACTTCGCGGCGGCACTGGCCCGGCAGGCGACGTTCCTCGGCTATCACGTGACGGTGTGCGATGCGCGACCGGTGTTCGCCACGACCGCCCGCTTCCCCGCGGCCGACGAGGTGGTGATCGACTGGCCCGACCGGTACCTGCGGGCTCAACGGGATCTCGGCGCAATCGACGACCGCACCGCGATCTGCGTACTCACCCACGATCCCAAGTTCGACGTGCCCGCCCTCGAGGTGGCGCTGCGGCTGCCGCGGGTGGGCTATATCGGCGCGATGGGATCGCGTCGGACCCACCTGGATCGGCTGGCCCGGTTGCGCGAGTCCGGGGTCACCGAGTCAGACCTCGACGGGCTGTCCAGCCCGATCGGACTGGACCTCGGCGCGCGGACACCCGAAGAGACGGCGGTGTCGATCGTCGCCGAGATCATCGCCCGTCGCTGGGGCGGCGGCGGCCGTCCGCTGACCTCAGTCGACGGCCGAATCCATCACGAACTGGCCGGCCACATTTACCCGGGCGCCGACCGCTCCCGTCGGTACTGCGATTAGAATTGCCAGATGCCCGCCAAAACAGATAGCGCCGAAATCGGCGAGGTCGAGCCCGTGGCCGACGACACGGCCAGCCAGGCTCGCCGCGTCGTAGCCGCTTACGCTACCGACGCCGACGAATGTCGGACCTTCCTGGCCATGCTCGGTATCGGACCGGCAAAGCTCGAGGCCTAGATGGCCGACGGAGGCGGCGCCTCGACCGACTCCACCACACAGCACGGGAACGCAGACTTCGTCGTCGTCGCCAATCGGCTACCGATCGACCAGGTTGTGCTGCCCGACGGTTCCGCCACATGGAAGCGCAGCCCCGGCGGCCTGGTGACCGCTATGGAACCCCTCCTGCGTAAACGGCGCGGAGCCTGGATCGGCTGGCCCGGCGTGGCCGACGGTGACGAGGAACCGATCGTCCACGACGATCTGCACCTGTTCCCGGTGCGGTTGTCCGCCGACGACGTCGCCCAGTACTACGAGGGTTTTTCCAACGCCACCCTGTGGCCGCTCTACCACGACGTCATCGTCAAGCCGCTCTACCACCGCCAGTGGTGGGAACGCTACGTCGATGTGAACCGGCGGTTCGCCGAGGCTACCTCGCGGGCCGCGGCGCCCGGCGCGACCATCTGGATCCAGGACTATCAGCTTCAGCTGGTGCCGAAGATGCTGCGCATCCTTCGCCCCGATCTGACCATCGGCTTCTTCCTGCACATCCCGTTCCCGCCGGTCGAGCTTTTCATGCAGATGCCGTGGCGTACCGAGATCATCGAGGGCCTGCTCGGCGCGGACCTGGTCGGTTTCCAGCTGGCCGGCGGTGCCCAGAATTTCCTGATCCTGGCCCGACGGCTGATCGGCGCCAACACCTCGCGCGCCTCCATCGGTGTACGGGCCCGCTTCGGTGAGGTTCAGTTCGCGTCTCGCACCGTCAAGGTCGGTGCGTTCCCCATCTCAATCGACTCCGCCGAGCTGGACCGCAGGGCCCGCCACAAGGACATCCGGCAGCGGGCCCGTCAGATCCGCGCCGAGCTGGGCAACCCCCGCAAAATCCTGCTCGGCGTCGACCGCCTGGACTACACCAAGGGCATCGACGTCCGGCTGCGCGCCTTTTCCGAACTGCTGGAGCAGCGCCGCGCCGACCGCAGCGACACCGTGCTGGTGCAACTCGCGACCCCCAGCCGGGAACGGGTCGAGAGCTATATCGAGATGCGCGAGGACATCGAGCGTCAGGTCGGCCACATCAACGGCGAATACGGCGAGGTCGGCCATCCGGTCGTGCACTACCTGCACCGGCCGATCCCGCGCGACGAGCTGATCGCGTTCTTCGTGGCAGCCGACGTGATGCTGGTGACCCCACTGCGCGACGGGATGAACCTGGTCGCCAAGGAGTACGTGGCCTGCCGCAGCGATCTTGGCGGAGCGTTGGTGCTCTCGGAGTTCACCGGTGCCGCAGCCGAACTGCGCCAGGCCTACCTGTGCAACCCGCACCACACCGACGGTGTCCGCGATGCGATCGAGCAGGCGCTTAATCAGACCGTCGAGGACGGTAGGCGCAGGATGCGCGCGTTGCGCCGCCAGGTGCTCGCCCACGACGTGGACCGCTGGGCGCGGGCGTTCCTGGACGCGCTGGCCACCGCCAAATCGGAGTTGAAGCCGGGCCCGTCACCGACGGAATGACGGCCCAGCACCGGGCCGAGCGCCTCACCCCACCAAGTCTTCTGCGAAATCCGCTCGTCGACGCTTCGGCCGGAGGATGCTGATCTTGGTCGGGGTACGCCCGCTCGAGCGCACCCGGCAGCACCGGCAAGAAGTGTCTATACCAGCGCGGCGAGATCCTTGATCTGCTCGGATGAGCGCGCACCGACGACCATCATCGTGACCCCTGCCGCCTCCCATGCCTTGATCTGTTCCTTGACGTAATCGAGGTTGCCCACGATCGCCGAGTCGTCGACGAGCTCGTCGGGGATGACCTTGGCGGCCTCGTCCTTGCGGTCGTTACGGAACAGTTTGGTGACGTCGTCGACCACCTCGGCGTAGCCCATCCGGCGATACACATCGGCGTGGAAATTGGTGTCCTCGGCACCCATACCGCCCATGACCACTTAGGGCTTGTGATAAATTAATCTTGTGATAAATTAATTTAGTTCGGTTCGGTTCGGCGTGTCGTGGTTGCGGGTGGAGGGTGTAGTTCCATTCGCCGTGGAAGTCATGTCGGGTCAGGATCTGTTTGGTTTCAAGGTCTTTCATGTGTTGGTCGGGGATCTTGACGTCGGTGGGATAGGTCGCGCGGTCAAGTTCGGCGTGGACGGTCAGTCCAGTGCTCGTGGTGGTCGCGGCGATGGTTTCGACGATGACTTCGTGACTGGTCAACGGTCTGCCGCGCCAGTTCATCGAGATGTGGCAGAACAAGCGATGTTCGATCTTGTTCCACTTGCTGGTGCCCGGCGGCAGGTGGCAGACGGTGATCGTCAGCCCGGTATCGGCGGCCAGTGTGGCGAGTTCGGTTTTCCACTGCCGGGTGCGATAGCCGTTGGAGCCGCCGCCATCAGCACTGATCAACAGTCGGGAAGCGTGGGGGTGCAGGCTCTTCCCGGCGTTCTGCCACCATGCTCGGATGGTGTTGACCGCGAAGGCTGCGGTGTCGTGGTCGGTACCCACCGACACCCACCCGGTATTGGCGCCCACGTCGTACACCCCGTAGGGGTTGGCCTTGCCCAGCTCCCGGTCGATGAAGTCATGGACCGTGACCTGCTCGGGATGCCCCGCGGGCTGCCACTCCCGGCCACCATTCTTGTAGGCCCCGACCAGCTCCTTCTTCTTGGTGTCCACACTGATCACCAGATCCCCCGACGCCAAATGGGCGGTGGCCTGATCGTTGAGGTACGCGAACTGGGCATCGAGGTCGGCATGCTGGCCACCCTCGGCGGTCTTGGCGTTGGCCCGCAGACTGTAGCCCCGCTCGCGCAGCAACCGGCGCACCACCATATCGCTGACCGGGTGCCCACCCTCGCGCAACGCCGCAGTCAAAGCGCGGATCGATTTCGAGGTCCACCGCAACGGCGACATCGGATCGCCCCTGGTCACCGGATCGATCAGCGACTCGAACGCCGCCACCAACTCCCCGTCATGGGATTCGGCCCGCTTGCGACCACCACCAGGCCGCCGCGACCGGCCGGTGCCAGGGACGATCCCCCCGTCAGCCTCCTTGCGGCCCCGGCGCACTGTATCGGCAGCAATGCCGGTCGCCTGCGCTACCACCGCCACACCACCGGGCCCCAACTCGGCAGCCTCCGCACCTAGATGATTGATTCCCGGTGGTGTGACTGGTGTGTCATGTGGGGCTGGTGAGGT
>WOYI010741144.1_pt2 | contig 26439 bp, 29 predicted proteins | sample 6423411 | NCBI WGS metagenome assembly WOYI01 (sample SAMN13441803, study PRJNA592873) | oil field metagenome | biome: oil field; feature: oil-well bore; material: oil-contaminated soil; isolation source: oil-contaminated soil from oil-well borehole | place: Germany: Wietze | collected 2016-10-18 ... | reverse complement strand
CCATCAATGCCGCCACGACCGGCTGGAGGCGGAGGATCTTCCAAGGGGCTCCAATACCGACCTGAAGCTCGGCGACTTTTCTGAATGGTGCCATGGGATCGACCACCAGCCAGTTTCTTCGCCCAAGTTCGTCGAGGATCGTCTTGTTCTCCAGTCCGTACCCCTTGAACGCATCAGGCCACTTCAGACACAGGATTCCTTCCGAATCGACATGAGTGAGCTTGCTGCCGTCTCTGCGGCCGTGCTCGATATCCTCCACCAGCGCTTTAAGCGCTTCGCCAACCGGACCATCCAGTTGATCAGGCGGTTGATCAGGCGGTTGATCAGCGGGCGGTGCAGCCGGTGTGGCCGAAGTGACGACGGCGGCTGGAACCACTTCGACGGTCGGCTCCGCGGGTTTTGTCGGCGCGACAACCGATGCGTTGCTCAACGACTTGGTGGGCGGATCGTCGTTACCAACCAGCCTTCCAGCTACCGATGCAGGCAGTGAATCCAACAGTGCGCCCGGGTTGTTGAGGCGTATCGCCTTCAGTTGTATGTTGGGAATTTTTTCCGCAAGGATGGCCGGCGCGATCAACCAGTAGCGGTTGCCATCGAGCTGCCCGACTTTGAATTCAGCCAATTTGCGCTCGACCAGCATGTCGAGAATGCTGTTCGGTGTCCTCGGCAGTCCGGGCATTTTTTCCTGGTTGATGATCGCAGCGATCTCCTCGCCCCCTGCTGGCCAGACCAGGTAGAGATGTCCGTCCATGTGCCATAGCCTCGATCCCGGTTCGTTGACAATCCAGACCCCGTCCCGAACCAGTCGACGCATGATATCGAGAAGAATCCGCTCAACGGGGATTCCTATTTCGTAGCCAGCAAAGTTGGCGCCCATGCTCTCGATGTCACGCGTCACGCTGACCTGATCAGATCGTACGATCAGGTTGTGGATCATGTTTTCCTGACTGGGATGGCCACTGATCGCTTCCATCATCCAGGTCACCAGATTGGGATCGCCCTGCGATATCCAGCCCAATCCGGTTCTACCGACGATGCGTTCAACCAGCAGCAGCGAGACCGAGGTGTGGGATGTTCCGCGGTTCTTGCGCCAGCGCAGGAAATAGCGGTCTACCTGATTGCGGATCGCCCAAGCGTAAAGATCTTCGCAAAATGGATCCCATATTTTCCCTCCATCCTGGTTGGTCACCATCAGATCGGTGATGGGCTTACCCAGGTCATGACACAGTGCCGCGAGAAAAACCGCCGAATGCCAACGCGGTTCGAGTTCCCGCCGCCGTCGCGGAGTTTGATCGCCCGGCAGAAGTACCCTATCCCCGGACTGTAATGACCACAAGGCAACCTCGATGGCATGCCGGAACAAGCCCCCGGCGCCACGATGATGGTGAGTCTCGCTGGCGGGCAGCAAATGGGCGTAGGAGGCAAAGCGGCGCAAGGGCCCCAGATAAAATTCCTCATAGACATCTTTCGACGCCAACCCGGACTCTCGAATCTGCCCAATCAGTTCTTGCTGGGTTTCGATCAGCCGATCGGGATGGGATGCCGGCAACCCTTTGACAAAGGGCGGGTAACGCGGGATTTCATCGTCAGGCAAGGATTTGGCGATGGGCGGTATCTCGATTACTTGCTGCGGCAAAGAAATCTCTCCCTTGCCCATCACTTTCTTCAGCAAGTGCAACATGCGAATTTCCTTGCGGAGACGTTGACGGCACACCCGCAAAATTCGAGCGGCATCTTTAATCCGCTCATATCAGCCGAAACGCACGGCCGATAACTTGATCGCGTTTTACCCATCCCGTCAGTTGGTAGCGGGAATCGAGACTGTCGGGGTGCCCGCCCGCGACGTAATAGCTACCTTCCGGAATCACCCCCACGGGTCCTGGAATCAGCGGTTCGCCAGTTCTTGCCCGTTCCTTGGCTTGCCCCACCGCCCGGCCATCCACGTAGAAATCCCGTCCTTGCGTCGTCACACGCGATCCAGGCAGGCCAACCAGGCGCTTAACGAAGATGCTTCCTTTCGGATACGGCCAGTTTCGCTCCCACCGAAAAGCCACGAACTCACCACTATCGGGGAAGGTGTCCTTGCAGATGACAAATACCGTTCCCGGCAGGCTTTCCGTCAGGTTGAAAGCGAGCATGTAGCTTCCGCTCACCGCCAAGTAGGCGGCCATCAGCCAGAGGATGAGCGGAAATCGGATTTCTTGCCATGTCGAGTATCGGAATCGCATGGCCTGACTCTATGGGATAGCCAGCGGTGCCGGTTTTTGAAATGCGCACTTCCTGGCCGCATTTCACCCACGCAAGCAAGAAGAGCCGTCTCAGGATCGGCCTTGACGACTGACTTTGCCCGTTGCAGTTTCGGGCGACTGTGAGAAGCTGAAACGAAATACAGCCTTTGGAGACTTTTCATGAGCCTGGCCGCAGCAACCCAGACGAGCAGTTTTTTCGGGTGGATGCCCATCGTAGCGTGCGTCCTTGCAGGACTCACGCTGTACCGCTGGAACCGGCGGAACAAAACAGTCGCTCATCGTCAGATGGATCGAATGCTTTCGGATCTGGAGGCGATCAAACACCAGGTTCTGCTGATCTCGACCGACCTGCCACCATCAAGGGCGGCGATCCGGACGATCGGCTACCTGGAGTCGGTATCCGCAGTCGAGGCCGCGTCGGATGCTGATTACCAACTCGCCGAATGCGATGCCCTTCTGACTCTGGCCCGAAACGCCTTGGCAAAGGGAGCGAACGCCATCGTCGGCCTGAGGAAAACCCATGCCCATTACGACCAACCAGGATCGCAATGGCGGGTTTCCCGAGTGATCTATTCCGGTACCGCCGTCGTGGTGACGTAAAACGCAACGCTCAAGAGTCGATTTCCCTTGACCGGAAGGCTGTGGCATACTTGCATGAAACGTCAGTGAGGTTTTTGAAACATGCTACACCGAAAAAACACTGTGAATGCCGCACTCGACCGGCGATGGAAGCAACTGGCCGGCAAGGTTTTTCGACGTAAAGACCTGGCCGATGAATTGCCCAGCGTTGATCGGGAGCTCGGTCTGGCAGTGAAGGCCGGAACCGTGCGAAAGGCTGCTCAGGGGCTTTATTACGTCCCCCGAAGAACGCCGTTTGGCGATGTACCGCCAAGCGAGGAAGCGCTCGTCGAAAAGTTTCTCGATGATCATCATTTCTTGATGTTCAACCCGAGCTGCTACAACGCATTGGGCCTGGGTACCACGCAGCTTTACGACAAGACCGTCGTCTACAACCACAAACGCCACGGCAAGTTCGCCCTGGCCGGGTTTGAATTCGACTTTCGAGACAAGCCGCGTTTCCCTTCGCGCAAGCAGGTCAATCGCGAATATCTGCTGGTCGATATGCTGAACAACCTGACCGACCTGGCAGAAGATCCGGAAACCGTGTTGTCCAATGTGCGCCGCAAGCTCGACACCTTTGACGAGGGCCGTCTCGAGAAGATGCTGGCCGATTTCGGATCGGCCAGGACGCGCCGCGTTTTTCGGCAAATGAAGTCGGCTGTCCATGCCTAAAGCCGCGACCCTTCTGCACGACCATCCCAACTTCACGGATCTGATCCGCCAGGTTGCCCAGGCTCAACACGTTGCCTCCTATCTGGTTGAGAAGGACTATTGGCTGATGCAAAGCCTGTGGGGATTGCAGCAGCAGGGTTGGACGTTTCAGCTCAAAGGCGGAACATCCCTCTCGAAAGGGCATCAGATTATCCAGCGCTTCTCCGAAGACATCGATCTTCGCATCGAGCCGCCGGCGGATCGCGATGTCAAAACAGGTAAGAACCAGGACAAACCCGCCCACGTCGAGACACGACGGCTGTATTTCGACTGGCTGGCCGAGGAGATCGCCAAAAAGGGGATCGCGGGTTTCGAGGCTGTCGAACGGGATACCGAATACGACGATGCTAAGTACCGCAGCGCCGGCATCCGGTTACGCTACCCGGTGCAAACCGAATTCCTCCCGGGAATCAAGGAAGGCATCCTGCTGGAAGTCGGTTTTGACGATACCGCACCCAACACGCCCTGTACCATCACCTCGTGGGCACTGGATGCGGCGCTCAAAAGCACGGTGAAGGTAATCGACAATCGTGCCCTCGCGGTACCTTGCTACAGCCCGGCCTACACCTTCGTGGAAAAGCTGCAAACGGTGTCGACCAAGTTTCGGCAGCAACAGGATGCCGAGGTTTTCCCGAAGAACTTCCTGCGCCATTACTACGATCTGTACTGCCTTCTGGACAATCCGGAGGTGCAGGCATTCCTTGGCACGACGGCCTACCATGCCCGCAAGAAAGAACGCTTTCGGGCCGGCGATAACCTGCACATCGCCAGCAACGAAGCCTTCTTGCTGACAGATTCCTCAGTTCGCGCGCTCTACGACAGCAAGTACCGTGAAACCGCCTCGCTTTACTACGCCGGACAAGTGCCGTTTCAGAGCATTCTTGAACGTCTAGCGCAGTACCTGGACCGGATGTGATCATTTCTTTCCGGCAAGCGTGTCGGTCAAATATTTGCCCGGATTGTCTCCGGTAAGACCGTCTGCAATCCGGCCCGCCGCTTCTCCGACCTGTTCGACCGTTTCAGCCGTCTTGCCTGCCACCGAGGTCGGCTTGAGCTTCCGGAACGTCGAAGGTGTCGCGTTTTCCTGATGGGTTTGCCCCGCCCCAGCCTGCCGGTCACGAACCTCGAAGCTGTTTCGGGAGAACTCCTGCATCGCCGTATGCATGGCCTGATCCGTCGGAGTAGCCTGAGGAGACACGCCAGAGCGTCTGGCGGCACCCTTCACCTGTCCCAGATAACCCGCGCCTGCTGCCTCGACCGTCTGTCCGTCCGGCACTCCCGCGCGATTCGCCTCATGGCGCGCCCGCACTGCCTCGGCGCCAGATACTTGCCCCGCCATTTCTCCCAGCATCCGGTCGTAGTTCTGGGTGGTGTATTCCTCGATGTAGGGTCGCAGGCGATGCGGATCGCCCATGACGCCCTGGAACTTCTCGTAGTTGTATTCAAGCTTCGGCAGCAGGAAGTCCTTGATGAAGTGATCCTGAAGCTGGAGGTTGGAGCCAAGCTGCCCGGAATGGGACAGCTCCCACATCTGGCGATGCCCCTCGGTTTCCTGAAACGAGGAACTGAGCGCATCACGGGACTGCCGTGCCCGATCAAGAGACGCTCGCTGTCCTTCCGATCCCGACGTCTTTCCTTCGTCGGAAGTTCGATAGTTTCGCTCCCAGCCATTGTCGATGACGGTGCCGACTTTCTTGCCAAAGCTCGACTCACGGGCAAACTGAGCCATTTCCTCCAGGGAGCGCATCGAGTCGGCCGAGTTTCGCATTTTGGCTGACATTTCCACACCACCACGCAGGCCGGTAATTTCGAGCAGCTTCGGCGTACTCATGCCCATCGAAGCCCCAACCATGAGTTCCATGGCCACCTTTTCGCTGACGCCGAGTTTTCGGGCCCATTGATCGACCTGCCGCAGGGTGTCATTTGCTTCCTGATTCCGGCTCGACCCCATGCCGTGCCGGTAGCCTGTAGTGTCACTGGCGCCCTTCGCATGTGATCTTTCGAATCCGGCTTCCTGCTTGATCGCCGCCAGAGCACTTTCAGCGTACTCCGAGGATCGTTGCTGCGACGCCTGCTGCGAGCGCTCATAGTTCTCCTTGGCCGCAGCGCCGAGCGAATCGTTGAGTGCCATGTCGGCGCGCACATCGCTCTTGGCCTGTTTCACCACAAAGCCACCGCCGGAAAAGTGGCTGTAGTCGAAGCCGCCCCGCGCCTGATACTGGGTTGCCCCTTGGCGCAGGCTCGGGTTCATATCGACGGCCAGACCCTTCATGGTGTCGTGGCTGGCGTTGTTGAGCGAGGCATTACCCATCTGCATGTTGCCCATAGCCAGGCTGCTGGCGATCTTCTCGGGGTCGCGGGGTGGCGCAACCAGACCTGCCACGGCCTGCATGCCGACCTCACCGCCCTTCACGACAGCGGCGGCAATGGCGGGAATGGAGATGACCAGCATGCCGGCAATGGCCTGGTCGCTGACAATCGCGGTGTTCAAGAAGCTCATCTGTTCGATCGACAGGCCGCTCGATGCGCTGCCGCTGATGTACTGGCTTCTCGAATACATGGTGATGATGAAGTTCATCACGGCGTACAGCGGCGCCCAAAGCTGTATCCAGAAGAGACTCGCCGCATAGGACTTGATGACCCCGGTCGCCTGGTGACCGCTCAACACCACGAAAAGGAGGAACACCGGAAAGATCGCGTATTGCACCATCTCGATGGCGTTCCTCACCTTCGGCATGGTCGACTCGGCGACCCGCGCCATCAGTTTGTAGGAATCACTGGTCGAGCGCAGCGATTGCGCCATCGCCAGATTGGTCTGGGCGCTGGCCGCATCGCCCAGTTGCGCCGGCAACATGTACTGGGCATCGATCATGAAATTGGCGACGATGGCCTGCTTCACCGTGTCCTGTGCCGACGACGAAATCCCGAGAAGATAGTTGGTCGAGGTCGCCAGCGATCCGGCAATGGCGAGGCCGGCATCAGCTGTCGTCATGCGGGGATAGAGCCTGGAACCAAGCAATGTCACTTGCCGGCTCGTCTCGGCGGTGATCTGGGTTGTCAGCGTCTGATAGCCCGCGTCACATCCCACAGTGCTCATCAGCGTCGGATCGGCGAGATCGCGGATCGTCACCAACCTCGATGGATTGGTTTTGCCGTTCAGGCTGTCCCAGATGTTATTGACCTGGAGAATGTCTTCCTTCATGCGGATATAGCCGGTCGCAATGTCGGGCGCAACACACTCCCGGTAGAACTCCAGCAGATTACTGGTCAATACCGGATTCCCGCTCTTGATCGCCTGCCGTTCCGAAAGGACGCGATGCCCGAAGAGCGTCCCGTTCCTGCGGAACTTCACATCGTCAGGCAGCGAAAAAACCGTCTCGAAAGAACCGGTGAGCCAATCCCCTACCTTGCTCATCGTGTGCGCGAATGCCCCGAGACCAATCGGCACATTGGCCACGGCCCGCGGTGGCTCGTTGCCCGTGCGATCAATGATCATGACCGTCACTTTGGGAATAAGCAGCATCGACTGGAAAATGGCGAGGAAGAAAAGCCACTTCCACATGCCGTCAAGCCGCTCCCTCCCGGTCAAAGTGGCGATGACGACGACGATCATGCCGACGATGGCGATGGTTTGAAGCAGGCCACGGTAATCGCCACTGCCCATGAGCGAGGCAACCGCATTGAACATCGCCTCCAGCTCGACGACATTCCAGTAGGCATAGACCTCGTACATGGCTTACCGGTTGAAGACAGCCATCGACTGGAAGATGTTGGTCGGCATCCCGGAATTGAGACTCTGGTGCATCAATTGCAGCGAACGGCTGAGTTCGGCGACCTGCATCCCTTTCTGATATTCGGCACGAAGCATGTCACGCGCTTCCTGCTCGACCTCGGTCAGCCGAACAAGGATTTTTTCTGCAGCCATCACGGCATCCGGTCCGCTTTTTCCGGCATCGTTCTGCAAGGCATTGCGCAGAGTCTTTGAAAGGTTCGTGAAGTACGCGTAGGCGACATCCACGGCGATCAGTTGGGCGTAATCCTCGGTGATGCGGTCACCGCCAGGGATACTGCTGGATACCGCGAGCATCTTCCAGACAGGCAACGAGGAACTACCAATCAGAGCCGCATCCATGGAGGACTGTCCACCCGTGTCACGATTGACGATCTTGTCGCGCATGGTGGCAATCCGGGTACGGACCTGGCGGGAAAACGGCGCAACCGTGAATGCCGTCTCCGAAAAACTCGGCGTCATACATTCAGCCAGATCCGTTCCACATTTGAGGCCTGGGAGATTGACGGTGGCCGACGCGCCGTCACCAACAAACTGGCGAAACGTCAGCTTGCCCCCGGGCAGGTAGGTCCATCTGGCTTTTTCATCGGCGTTTTCACCAGGTGGCGTGACGATGATGGTGCCGGTCAGACTCATCAACAATTCTCGTGTTTCGTCGGTGATGCCGGAAATGCGGTTGAGTGAGCGCCAGACCACGTTGCCGGGATCGAAGATTTCCCGCGCGCCCTGCGAGGTGGCTTTTGCGGCATTGCGAATGTTCTTCGCCGTGGTGCGACTCTTCTTCCATTCATCCCAGGACTCAAAGACGTCACCGAACATGTTGAGACTGGCCCCGGCCGTCTTGCCTTCCTTTTCCTGGACGCGATCCGTGACCATGCTGCCCACCGCGCTGACTATGCCCTCTGCCGCCTGGCAGGAGTTGATGTTCAGGTTGTTCATCTTGGTGGCCTGGTCCTGCAGGTACTTCAGCAGATCGCAAAGGTCGGGCGACATCGAGCACAGGGCCATGTTGAAGGCGGCGCCAATGGCGTTATTGCCGATGTTCCGCAGCAGCGAGACAAACTGTTCCTTGTTGATGAAGGAAAACGACCCAGCGAAGAGATCAATGCCGCCGCATCCGGCGCTGAAGGACGGCGGCGAGATGCTGGCCAGTTGATAGTTTCGGACAGGCGTTCGCATGTACAGGCTGCCGCCGGTGTACATGTTCATGGTCTGACCGCGGTAGGCATTGGGGCCGGTGACGTTGCCGTAGGCGCCGATCTCGTTGAACCAGTCCTGCATCGACTGGTTGACGGTGGCGTGCGCAGGAACGCAGGTCAGCGCAAGCACGAAGGATGCAAGTTGCGCACAGCGCCGTGATGAAAGTGCCATGCCGATCTCCATCAGTAAAGTTCGCCTGGTTTGGTCTGGGTCAGGATGTAGATGCGCTCGACGATTTCCTGCGCCGAGAGGACGCCGGAGCCAATGGGCAGCAGACGCCGATCCTTGACATTGCCGAGCACGACCAGCGGCACAACCGATACACCCAGCGCACCGGCCATCCCGTTATCTTTGGCCGGTCTTGGATAGTCGGGAAGACCGCCGCCATCGAGCGAAACGGGAAACACGGTGATGCCGTATTGCTCGGACAGCAGCTTGAGCGTGGGCGCCAGGCGATGGCAGTAAGGGCAATCCGAGCGGAAGATGAAGAACAGGCCCCATTCCTTCGCCAGCGCCGCCAGCGTGTCTGTCTCGCGCCGGTTGCGCTGACTGTCGCGCACCTGGATGGCCGCGTTGTTCGACGGATTACGCAGCTGATAGTTGATTTCGGGATTGGCCCAGACCACTCGCCGCCATACATCCGAAAACAACGATGCCCGGTCCATCAGGGCTTCCTGAGCAACGATGTAGGTCTTCAGGTTTTCCGAAGTCGGCTTGAGGATGGCGATCGCCCGTTTCTGCTCGACCTCCTCGCGCAGCTTCTTGAGCGCATCAACGGCTCGTTCGCCTTCGCTCTCTGCGCGGTCTGGAGTCTTCTTTGGACTGGCTGCGGCGGCTTCCTCTTCCGCCAGATCGCAATACCAGTGAAACCTGGCTTCATCGCACTGCCAGGAGGACGGATAGTCCAACGCCTCACGCGCCTGGGCGCTTGAACAAAGCAGGACGGCAAGTAGCGCCAACAAGCGTCTCATCGGCATGGATCACTTGGTCGTCGACGCCGGCAGGACAAGACCGGTCGCCTGCGCAACCTGCTCGGTCAGGTCTGGAATTCGCGAATCGGAGGTCTTGAGCAGTGCCGCCGTATTTACCAAAGCACAGGCACATCCCCGGCTGACCTGTTCGAGGGCAGCATCGAGCCTGGCGCCGAAGGCCTTGGCCTCCTCGAAGAGTTTTGCTTGCTCCTGGGCGTCCAGTCCCGGCTTGATCCGTTGCACCATGGATTGCTGCTGATGGGCGACCAAGCGGGCGATATCGACCCGCCCAAAACGGGGAATCTCCGGCGGATGGCGGTACATCCAGACGACCAGAAGCATGGCCCCCGCCAGCAAGGTGGCGATGCTGGTCAGGACGTAGGGCTTGATCGATGGCACGGCACGACTCTCAGGATCAGGTTGCACGTTGGGTTACCAGTTGTTCGATGGCATCCGCCACCGACAATCCTTGATCGCGCAGACGTTTGATCGCCTCGTAATCTTCGGCGCGCGTCGAATAAACCAACATGGAGAAGGGATCGAGCAGGAGGCGTCCCAGGCCCGACCCCATGGGCGAGTGAATATAGATTTCGGAGAAATTTCCATGCTCGGTACTGACGGAGCCAAGCTGGCGCTTCAGCCACTCGTCGAGGGAGAGTTTCCCTTCCTTGCCCAGGCGCTCGATGTTCTCCGCTTTCTGGCGCAGCAGGAACAGCCAGTCGGCGTTGTTGATGGCCGCCTTGGTCGCTTCGTTCTTGTAGTAGTCGTCGACCGACTGGGTGATCGTGCCGAAAGCCCCGCCATACTTGCGGGCGCGCCGATAGCCAGCCTCGATGAAGCTGCCGCTTGACCCCGAACCCATCAAATCCCAGCTTTCGTCGATGATGACCAGCTTGCGCCGGGAACGGTCGCGGTACATCTCCTGAGTGATGCGGTACATGATCAGTTGCATCACTACCGATTGCAGGTCTTTCTTGGATTTCAGTTCTTCCAGCTCGAGCACAACGAAGTCCTTGTCGAACTGGATGTTGGCATCGCCCTCGAAGTAACTCGCATACACGCCGTGGCGGGTATAGGGTTCCAGCGCCGTCGCCAGGCGACTCAGATCCCGCTCGTATTCACCTTCGCTGGATAGACGACCAGTCTGGAGCAACTCGTAGATATCGGTGATCGTGGCCGAGCGTCCCTTGGCGTCCCAGACACGCTTGATGGCGGACCCCAACGCCGTGTAGCTGTAGTTGTCGAGCGGTTCACGCGGGCTGGCCATCTGGGCCAGCAGCGGCAGGACCATCTCCATGTCGGCGTTGATATCGATGATCATGGAGAACGGGTTGAGGCAGATCGTGTTCTGACGCTCGTCGGAAAACTCGATGAACTCGCCGTCCAGCAATTCGCACAGGTTCTTGTAGGAACGACCGACGTCAATGATCCAAACCTTTGCGCCGGCGCCGAGGTAGCGATAAGTCATTTCATTGACGAACACCGACTTGCCGGAACCAGAAAGCGCCGCGACGGCAAAGTTGAAATTTCCGCCCGTGTTGTCGAACAGGTCGAAGCCGATGATCTGCCCGCGTCGCCCGAACAGCGTCATCACCGGCGTCTGCGTACCCTTCCACTCGGCGATCAGCGGTGATGTCATCACCGCGTTGTCGGCGGTCTTGGTATTGATCCGGCCGAACTGACGCAGGTCGTTTTGCAGGGCCGGGGTCAGTGTCATCGGCATGGTTGCGGTCAGCGCCTGATGCTGAAGGTAGAAATCCTTGGTCAGATCGAAGCCGCGGGCACGCCAGACGGCGCGTACGGAATGCTCGCAGCGCGAAGCCTCCCCCACCCGCGAAACCAGGCATACCTGGTGATACATCCCGACCACGGTGCGTCCGCTGTCGAATGCCTTCAGCACCATGTCCCAGTCGCGTTTGCGTTCTTGCAGATCGGGCTGAAAATGGGCGAGATAGGAACCGGCACTCTGGGTCGCCCGTGCGGCCTTCATCTGGGCCCGGGTACGCGCCGACTCGTAGTCAAGTGCCACCGCCCCCATGGTGATGATGAAAGGACAGGGCATCGCGAGGGCCAACTGATAGGGATCGCCGATCAGGTAGTTCATGCCGGACAGCCGGAAATATCTCGGATACTGACGCACCGAAAACAGCTGCAGGACGGACTCATCCCCGCCAGCCTTGCGAAAGCGGATGTCGCCATCACCCACTCGCGAAGCGATTTCCAGGTTGGAAATCTGCTTGCGCAGCGGCTGATCGGCATTCCAGTCGATCGGCGCCACTGCTCCCCCGGAAAACAACCGTGAGTGGTCGAAGAAATCTCCGACAAAGTTGAGCAGTTCATCCGGCCCCCAGTCATGGCCAGGCAAATGGGCGGACTTCAGGGTGGCATGAATGCTTTCCCGGATGCGCAAGGCTTCATCCACATCGGCCGGCAGTTCGGGATCGAGCGGCAATGTGACCGAGATGACCGAACGAAAATCTCGCAGCAGGTAGGTCTGGTGACCAAAGATCGATTCGCCGGTGCCTTTCAGGTAGTGATCGATCCGGCGGCGCGCCAGCAGGCGGAAGATGTTGCCGTGCCGACGCTGAATACCTTCGTCATCGGAATCAATCGCAGAAGCTGGCAGCAAGTTGGCCTGTTTTTTCAGCGTGGGCAGGATGTGCGGGCTGCCGTACAGCGAGACTTGAATACCAGTACCCGGTGGACAGGACACGAACAGACTGGCCAGGACCTTTTCCATTTCGTCGTTGGCACCGGTCTGCGGCAGCGTCTCGATACAAAAGCCGATGGCGTGTTCCTCGCGCTCCCCAAAGCCTCCTTGATCCAGTGCGAAGAGACGTGTGTCCTCCTGCCAGGCAAGATAGGGAAGAATTCCGCTCAGGCGAGGCATCCGTGAAATTTCCTGCAGCAGATGCCTGGGCAAACGATCGGCTTCCGCATTCCGTTCGGGCAAGAATGCCTCTCTCAAGATTTCAGCGAATCCCATCACTCCCCCTCGCCAGACACGGACGGCACCGAGCGCGCAGACGATCCGGGCGGTAGGGTCGGCAACATCGCGCCACTCGGTGGCGATGCACGCTCCATTTGCAGGGACTGTCCACCCGTTGGCGGCGATTGCGGCACGAACGTCTTCGGCGGCACGACCGGGCGGTAGCCTTCCGTCGCCTTGCGCCGAGAGTGCTCGATTTGCCAGCGGCCGGAGTCGACAACCATGTAGAAATAGGACTGATCGTGCAGCACCTCGTCGTCATCTTCCCAAGGGGCCAGCCACACGCGACGCACCTTCTGAGCACTTCTCAAGGGATCACCGGAGCGCGGGGCCAACGCATCGATCCTGGCCTGAGCATTCAAGGCATTGCCCGGTTTGACCGCAGGACGTTGCCCAGGCAGATTATTCTGCACCGCATTGGCATAGACGCCAGACAGCGAAGCGCAGGAAATCCCGTCCGGCGCCTTGCAGGAAAAGCCCCCCTGTCCATCCAGGCCGGTCATGCCGGCACAGCCAGCCAGCCCGAGCATGAGCGGGACGAGCAGCGTCTGGCCGATGCTCATCGCCCAGACTCCAGCAGCCACTGCTCGATGCGTTCCTTTGGTGCCGCGCCAGGCAGGATGCGGCCATCGGCAGACAGCAAGGTCGGCGTCCCCTGAATGCCCAGACGCTGGCCAAGCTGAATGTTCCGTTCGATTGGATGATCACACTTGCGGCTGGCCGGCGCCTTACCCGATTTCATCAACTCCGCCCACGCCTGCGCGCGATTCGCCGCGCACCAGACGGCGATCGACTTGTCCCTGGCCTCGGGGTGCAAACCTTCGAGCGGATAGGGGAAGGTATAGAGCGTGACGTTGTCGAGCTTGTCGAGTTCCGATTCCAGGCGTCGGCAATACGGGCAATCCGGATCGGAAAACACCGCCAGCACCCGCTCGCCCTTGCCACGCACGATTTTGATGGCATCCGCCAGCGGCAAGTCACCGAAGGCAACCCGTGCCGCCTTCTCCACCCGCTCGGCGGTCAGATCGCGCTGTTCCTTCATGTCGAACAGGTGCCCGAAAACGAAATAGCGGCCGGTTGCGTCGGTGTATGCCGCGTTCTTACCCATCACGACTTCAAACAACGACGGAATTTCAGAGCGCTGCACCCGCTCGATCTTGGTGGCCGGATACATCTCCTTGAGACGGACCGACAATGCCTCGGCAGACTCATCGGCCGCCACGGTGGTCGAGTTGGCGACGGCAAGAATGAGGCCGAGCACGGCCATGGGTAATTTGATGCTCATGTTGTCGTACTCCTGTTCGAGGTCAATTGGCTTGGTAGGGCTCAAGCGGCTTTTTCTGGATTTCCCTGCCGCGCCGCCAGATATCGGTGTAGGTATCGGGATCTCCGCCTGCCGCTTCGGTTTCAAGCGCGAATCCCTTGGTGAACACCACATCCACGGTGCGCCCGGCATCGACTTCGATGATTGGGAACATCTTTTCGGCCAACGTGATGTAGTACTGGGACAGGCGGTCCAAGGCCTTACCGACTCCGGTACCGATACCGGCCTGGAACTGCTTGCCCGGATCGATGGTGCCGACGGAACCCAGCGGATTGGTCGAGATCGTGGTTGCGCTTTGCTGAAAGGCTTGTCCGATGCCAGCGCCGATACCGGCAACCAGCGCGTTGGCTAGCACCTGTCCTTGTTTGCTCACCAGACGGCCGCGCATCCCGGCTTTGCCATCCTCGCCGACGACATAGCCCTTTACGGGCACATCGATGGCCTTGCCGTCATGGCGAACGCAGGAAAGTGATTCGAGCCGGATATAGGCACGCTCCGAGCTGATGTCGCCATGGCTTGCACCCAATGCCAAGCATTCCTTGATCTTGAAGCGGTAGCGATTGGGCAGGAATGCGTTGTCCTGAACCCGCATCAGAATCGGATGAGGATTGCTCTGCGCCTGCCCGCCGGTCGGCGCATCCAGTCCGCCGAGCAGTGCCGCCCGAAAGAATGATCCCGAAGGGACATAACTGCGGGCGTCGCGTTTGGCCTCCGCCTTGCCTGCTGTTTCCGGAGGCACCACGCGTGCATCGCTTACCTCAAAGGAGGCAATGCCTGGGGGCCGTGGCGGCGGTGGCGGTTCCGTGGTGCGGTCCTCCTTCGCGCCACTGAGTGAAGTCGGCATGGGCGGTGGCGGCAGCGGCGACATGGGTGTCTGCGCCGGCATCGGGGCTGGCGGAGGCGGCAACGTCAGTGCCAGCGGCGCAACGGTCGTGGGTTTCTTGTCGAGCGTATCGACCTGCTGGCGCAAGCCCTGGATCATGTCCTCCATTTGCCGCATCTGTTCCGCGCTCTTGCTCATCCAGATATCACGGGGATCGGCCTGAGCACCAGGAGTGGCAATCGGCATCGGTTGCGGTCGCGACTGGTTGTTTCCCTGAGGTAGCTGCACCGGTTTGTCCCAGATGGCCACGCCGCCAAATACCAACAACAGGAAAGCGCCGATTCCCAACCCGAGGATCAGGTATTGCCGATGCTTCGGCGACAGGCGTGAAATGGCCCCGGCGAACTTGGACGGCGGCGGATTAGCCATCGCGCCCCTCCAGCACCACCATGATCTGGGTCGATTCGCCAGGCTCCAGCTCCAGCGTCTCGACCATCACCGCGAGTACGCCACGGCGATAGAGTTCGCGCTCGTCGATCACCATCCGTTGCTTGGAAACATTGGTCAGCTGGTACTTCTCGCCGACGAGCGCGCCTTCCAGCGTGCGCACCAAGACAAAGCGGGCTTCGTTCCAGAGCGGAACGATGTCCAGGACATCCTTGGCGATCATGTCCTCCGGCTCTGCATCGCGCGCCAAGGCCAACATGACGCGACGGATGGCGGCATTGCGCGATTCGTCGGCGACAAACGCTTTGGGCTCCTGACGCAGCCGGCTGCGATCACGTATCACGATCGTCTCGGCTGGAACATCGGCCACTTTGATATTCAGCTTCCAGTGCCGTCCGGCATCGTCGGCGACAAACAGTGTCAGAAAGGACTTGTCCGCAGCAGGCTTCACGTAGGCCACTCCGCTGTCCTTGTCCGGCGTCACCTGGAATTCGCCCTCGACGCCCTGGATGCGTCGAATCTTCCGCCCCTCGATCCGGATCAGGTTGGGTTCGCTGCGCGACATCGTGGCGATGAGCCCATCGTCGGGGCTGCCGTCCAGGGTTTGACCCGCGAACGCCGCCAAGCTGGCGCTAGCGAGGCACAGTGCCAGTAGTAGCGGCTTGAGCATTGGTAACAGCGCCGGCGATCCCGAAGGGATCCTGGTCGCTGGTTTCCTTGAACTCGGATACATGGAGTCTCCCGTTGAGATAACGAAAGCCGACGACATAGGTCGTCTGCTTCTCGGCGGCTTTCTTGTCGCTAACCCAGGTTTGCAGCACGCCAGAGAGCGCCACCTTCATGGCCGACTCGTCGACCGTCATGGCCTGCGTAGAGAACTGGGTCGAGGTGTTGTTCTTGCGGATGAAGTCCACCCGTGCGCCAAACTCGGCCTGTAGCCTGCCGTAGTCGCTGGGCGCGGTGTATTTGAGGAACTGGTCCTTTTGGTACTCGGCGACATGGGGCGTGATATTCAGCGCGAGCCCGGCATACCAGTACGCCATTTCCTTCAGGTACTCCACGGAAACCTTCTGCCCGCTCACCCAGAAGGATTGGTGGATTTCAGGGGGGACGAGAATCGTCCGTTCCGAACCGGCCACGGTGAGCGAAGCCCCCGCGTTCGCCAGCAGCGCCAGAACCAGGCCGGCGAGCGCGATTCTCATGAACAATATTTCGTTGCGCTGGTTGTCCCGCTCGGCGGTGAATTTGCTGAACTTCATGGGTCAGCCCAGAAAGAACCGATAGTGCGAAGGCGGTGTCGCTCGAGCACGGATCACGATCCAGCTGGGCAGCCACCAATACAGGGCATGCAGCGCGAACTTCGGATGCTTGCCTGTCTTGATGCGCCCGTATTGCCAGGCGACCACGCCACCGAAGAGCATCCCGGCCACCATCGCCCCGGAAACGACGCCCATGCCCATAACCAGCAGGAACAGGATCGCCTGGTCGAAATCCCACCACAGGAAGCGCTCCTGCGCTTCCAGGGACTTTGGGATATAGCCGATCTCGTCCATGCCTGGGCCAGCCTCAGATCGTCGCGGTCAGGATGCCCGAGGCGATCGTCGGGGCGTATTGGAGGAATACCGCGAAACCGATGCCCGACAGGATGGCTATCGGATTCAGCCGCGCCAGAGAAAACAACGCGCCCAGGCCAATTGCGGCGACGGCGGCGGCCTTGCCAAAGTAGCCTTGGACGAGGCCGGTGAGCCAGGTATAGAGACTCTGGAATTCCGTACCGGTAGTGCCTGCTATGGCGCCTGTCGCGGCGACCAGCAACATGAGCGCGAGCGCGCCCTTCAACGCATTACGACTGCTTTGCATGACTTCCCCCTTGAAGATCGATAAAACACTTGATGAGCCAGCCCAGTCCCAGGCCAACCGAAATTCCACCCAGATGGGCTTCAAAACCGCTTTCGATGGGCGAGCCCGGGGCGAGGATGCCGATGGCGATGAATCCGCCGGCGATAGCGATGTCGCGGATGAATCCGCGGTTATGAGGTAACTTCACTTAATTGCACTCCCTTGCTGTTGCTGACCACACCCCGCTTTGCAACGAGATGCACCAAACGAATTTCCACGCGCCGGTTCTGGCGGCGAGCGACTTCGGTACGAGAACCGTCCACGTAACAACACATGCCCTCCGCATCCACCTTGATCGATGCCAAAACCCCCTGACGGACAAGCCAATCCCTGACGGTGTCGGCACGCTGCCTCGCCAGCCGATCATTGAAAGCCCTGGTACCGATGTCATCGGTTCGACCGATCACCTCGATGCGGATCGATTTCTTGGCTTCAGGCAGAAGTGCCTTCATCTTTCTTTCCCCGATCTCGGTCAGATGGCTTTTTCCGAAATCGAAATGAATGACATGCTCATTGATCTGCTCACTTGTCAGAGGCGACGAAGGTGCCGGATCAATTGGTGGCTGCGGCGCGACAGTGATCGCACTTCTGGATCGCTCGATGACGGCCAGGGTCTTTTGCGTAGTGCGAGGACAGTTCGCTTCCGCGCACGTCGAGAATTGACGATCTATCCAGCCGATGCCGTGGCGGATATGGTCCGATACCGGAAGCTCAGGTGCTGTGCTACAGCCCATCAGAGCGAATGCCGATCCGAGGCTCAGCATGCGCATCAGGATCGCCATGACTTGAGTCGGGCAGCTACGCGGTGGGCATAGGCATTCCGCTTGGCCGGTGAGCGTGCGTTATAGGCACCTACCGCCTCCCAGCCGTATCCATGCTGGCGAACGTTCTGCGCAAGTATCCAGGCGCCGACATGCGTGTTGAGACAGGGATCAAGCAGCTTCTGTCGATCAATTCCGTAGCTGGCAAGAATCCCCAGCCAACGACTGTTGATTTGCATGTGGCCAAGATCTTCGCTGCCATCCCGGTTCAAATTCCGCGCTTGCGGATTTCCTCCGGACTCGACGGTCGAGATGGCTTCCAGCAACACTGGAGCGATGCCATAGCGTGCCCCAGCCTGTTCAAAACAATGGGCGTGGCTCGAAAGCGAAAACAGCAGAAAGTGGGCTGCGACCAGAATGCGATTCATGGCCCGCATGGTAGGGAGCGAGCAGCTGCCTGCGCAGCCGAAATGTGACCTTTATGGACGCATTTCGAGAATCAACGAGAGTTGAATTGGTCGTAGTGCAGCGCAATGACATTGGATATGATGACGGGCGTACCGATCCAACACTGCCAACGGAATCGCCAATGATCATCAAGCACGCTGACGACAAATCGACGGACATCGACACCCTTCAATCGCTGCTGGCCCATCCATCAGCAACTCCCGAGGTCCGCAAGCGGATCGAGCAGGAGGTTCGCAATATCAAGGCAGGAGTTCGTGGCGAAAGCGAGGCAACGCAGGAAATGAAGGTCCGTTACGGAGAATCCCGTAACTGGGCGATCATCCATGATCTACGCGTCGAGTTCGGTGATCTGGTTGCTCAGATTGATCATCTGGTCATCAATCGTTGGCTGGACATCTGGGTGTGCGAGAGCAAGCATTTTTCCGAAGGAGTCGCGATCAATAACCATGGCGAATTCACTGCCTTCTTCAACCACAAGCCCTATGGTGTTCCGTCCCCGATTGAGCAAAACGAACGGCACATCCTGATTCTGAAGCGCATCCTTGATGCCGGAATGGTTGAACTTCCGAAGCGTTTGGGCTTCACCATCAAGCCTGACCTGAAAAGTCTCGTGCTGGTATCCAAGGGTGCCAGAATTAGCCGGCCTGAGGTCAAGATCGACGGCATTGAGTGCGTCATCAAGAACGATCAGTTTTTCAAGCACGTCGACAAGGCCGTCGACGAGAACGGCATTCTCGCGACAGCCAAAATCATCGGCAGTGACACATTGGAAAACGTGGCAACACAGATCGCCCGACTTCACAAACCGTTTCGGTTCGATTGGCTGGCAAAGTTTGGATTAAACAAATTGCCGCACCGACCCATCCCTACACCGGCAATCCCAGCCGAGTCACCGGTGACGACGGCCCCGAAAGTATCTGAACCAAAAGCACCAGTAGCCTTACCCACCCATATACCGGCGCCGACCACGCCGCAACCGATCGCGCTGACCAACGCAACCCCGGTCTGCCGCGCATGCGGAAGTGCGAAGATTTCCGCGCAATATGGAAAATTCGGCTATTACTTCAAGTGCGCCGATTGCGATGGAAACACGCCGATCAAGATTGGCTGTGGTGTCGCGGGACACAAGGAACGTATCCGCAAGGACAGCCTAAAGTTCTACCGTGAGTGCGCTGACTGCAAGAGCAGTTCGCTGTTTTTTGAAAATAGTCAGTAAACCGTCCGGATCTCCTATTCCGCTTATAGCCGCTTCTGAAGATTGCTGACCCAGAGCCATAGTGAATACGACAGAGACACCGTCAGCGCCGGGGCAATCAGGGCGGGGAGCGGAACCGGAATCAACAACCAACAGGAGAGCCCCACCAGCACCACCCACATGACACGAATCCCCAACTTGTGGCGGATTGGGCTTTGGGCAACAAAGGAGAACTTGCGTATCTCCCGAATGTAATGTCCATCCAGATAGGCAACGATGGCAAGTGGAATACCGGGAACAAGCCATCCGATCAACACATGCAGCCGGTACACCAATAGACCTACCCATAGCCAGGTCGCCTCGATACGCGAGCGCATCCATTGACTGAGGCTCGCGTTCCCCAAAGGTCCTTGCCCGATGGATTCCGCTTCGGTCAGAAAGCCCTGGAAGTCCTTCGACATCGAATCCTTAAGGCCACGGACAGCCTGACCATAGACCACGTGCTCACCTTCACCTGCAAGGGCATAGACCTCGCCACGCTCAGTCATCCAGGCTGATCGAATCACGGCGGGTGGTATGAAAACCCACGTCGCCACGACGGCAATGAAAACGCCAATAGCCAGTACCGTAGCAACCCCGGAGTCATTTCTCTGAGCCATTACCGCTCCGTAACCAGAATCGGGATACGCCCTTTCAAGGTTCGACCACCCGACAATCGAGCAATGAAATGCAAGGGCGGCAACTCCCCCAGCATGGCCGCGGGAAACAAGTCGGCCTCCTCTTCGAGAATCTGCTCCTGATACGACGCGCTGTATTCGTCGTGAATATGCGTGTCCACATTGTGACCGTAGCGTAGCGCCATCGACCGCACCTTGGTCTGTGGCATGCCTTCGGCGATGTACTTTTGTGTCTCTGAATCGAGTACCCGCAAGGCGATCTTGTTGTTGGTGTTGGCCAATACCTGGCGAGCCTTGTTCTCATCGCCGAGGCGGCTGGCAAAGTCGGCAAAGGTCTGCGTCGCTATCGTTACTCGGAAATCTGCGCCTCCGCCCTTGTTCATGAGCTGGATCGCCGGCTGATTGAGAACCTCGGCCGCCTCGTCGATGAAGAGATTCACCGGCGTCAGGGTATCAATCCCGTAGTTGTAGCGATCCCCCGCCACAGCGGCAAGATCAGCCAGCATGATGGAACCGATGGCGCTACCAACCGTCGAGTCCGCCAGAGAGTCGAGACCGATATAGACCACCTTGTTGCCGCGAATTATCTTGGACATGTCGGTCACAAGGCGTTCATGACCAGGCTCGAAGTCCGGCGACAGCAGCTCCTGCAGCGGATCACTGGTAAGCATTGAGAGAATCGGAATCAAGGATGCCACCATCTTTTGAAAGTGATCCCGATTGTGCTCGTAGGTCGAGATCAGGCCGTCCAGGTCAACCGACTGGGCTTCGTGGATGGCAACCTCTTGGTAGAAGGCCACATAAGCCTGGAGCAAGCGGTCCTTGTTCTTCCGAATGTAGGACGAGGCACGTGTCTCCCAGTCGCGAACATGCGCGACAAAGTGGACTTTCAGCGCTCGTTGCAGAAGACTTTCCGGTCCACCTTCCACGTAGCGCCGAAGCTGGACCAGATTGGGACGATGACCAGTGGCAATCATGCCATTGGTGATGTCGTTCAACACCTTCCAGCCAAATGCAGTGAAGGGATCGGCGCCGGTTTCGGAAGGAATCAGTGCGGCGACGCGGCTGGCCAGCTCAGTCTTGCGGTTCCAGTTGCGCAGCGGGTCAATGCACGCCGATCGGTCCGGGTGTGCCGGATGGAAATAGACGAAGCGATCACCCTCCCCGCTGGCATCACAGGCAGCACGTGCATTCTGGGCGAGACCATGATCCCCTTTGGGATCGATGATGATCACGGTTTCACCGCGAAAGATTGCCTGGGCGATCAAAATGTCGAACAGGCGAGTCTTGCCGACCCGAGTGCTACCAACGATCAGGCTATGGCCCACCAGGTTTGCCAACTCGGAATAAATATCCTTTTCGGGGGCAAGACCATGAACCCAGTAGGAACCTTCTGCGTGCTGAGCAGCCGTTCCAAGGGTGCGAACCACACCCATCGACATCAAGGTGTGCAGTTTGGTCGCTTCGATATCGGTCCAGGGAAAACCACGCCCCAACCAATACGACTTCGATGCGATGGCCTGCCGAGATTTGCACCGCAAGGCTTCCAGATCGATAAATTCCTTACCGAAGAATTTGAGACGTCGATCTTCGACATTCCGGCGATAGGCCTGAAAACTGCGCACCGCTGCACCGGCTACACAGCCGATTCCAAGCACGACACCAAAACCCCGGAAGATCGGCGCCACAGTGGTCAGGAGAAAAATCGAAACTGCGCCAACAGTCCAGACTACCGCCATGCGCGCTTCGAAGTTCGGACGCCATGGGACTTCAAACTGGTAGGGTGAGGATGCATTGGCCATTATTTTTGACCATTCCCGTTCAGCGCCATGCTCCCGCGCCGTCTTGGGACGCTTGGGAAAGTAGGTGCATGACCGCAATTCCCGACCAAATTGCTACCGGCCATTCTGCCGCCGGCATCCAGGTCGACAGGATCAATCCCATCTGGACCATGATCGAAAGGAGACCCAGTGCGAACGCCAAACGCCGGTTGATTGTGCCGGCTTGCCGCGACGACCAAAGGAGAATCACAAGCCAGGAAACGGTAACAACGACAGCGGTCAAGAGCTCATGTCCGCGCGCAAACTGCTCTGCCATCCCGCCAAGGAATACCAGGATCAACACAATGCCGAGAAAACTCCTGGAATCTGGCATCGACTTCCAGTCGCCGCGCAGTCGCAGAAGATTCCACCCATGCCAACACAGTGTTGCCATCAACCCCGGTTTCGTCAGACTCATCATGATCCCCTTGCTTAGAATTCGTTAAGCCCCGTATCGTGGGGCAAGCGATGCGATCAGACCCGATGGAGGCACCGTATAGCGTGCGGTCAAGTCCTCGCATTGCCGGTGTTGATTGCGAGGCACCGCCGGCCGACCTCGGGCGGATATCCCCGATGTCTGTCGAGGTGGAAACCTACCGCCTGAAATTCATCTTACGGATTTCCAAAAATATGCAACATCCGAAATCGATCCAAATCGGTCACATTTCGAATACCAGTTATCCACAGGTCGCCTGCCGATGGAGAAGTTATCCACGTGAAATCTGTCTCACCGCAGAATTCAGCTGGATCGTCGACAGACTGGGGGATCTCCGGCGCCACGAAATTTTGCCCACGTGACATCTGTCCCGCGACCATGTGACATCTGTCCCCGGATTACGTGACAACTGTCCCGGCCATCGGCGGGGATCCCTTATGGGACAAGGCATACAGCCTGCCTCAAGTAGTTGCTTGTAGGTTTACAAGTAGATTGCAAGTAGAGCCCCCCTTTTTCTGTGGAAAAATCATCAAAGACCGACACGGGGAAAAGGCCAACCGATCTCTCAGCAGGACTACACCGAAAACCCGTCGTCAGAGTCTGGATAGTTTGGCGGAACCGGTATGCCGGGTATGCAATCGGCTTGCACCCACAAACAGGCCAGCGTCCTGCGGCGTGGCATTGGCTTCTGGATAGAACAACTGAGCTTCTTTCAAGCGAAGAAGAAACCGCTTCTTGAAATCGATCAGGCCTCGTGGACTATCGCCGTAGTCGGCACCGAATTGAAGCTTCAAGGCTGCCCAAGGAATCATCACGCCAGGTCGGTTTTTCACCCGCAACAGAAATATTCGATAGACCAGCCAGGAATAGATATCCATTGCCAACGGTGATTTCGACAGCGCACGCAACACGCGCATGTCGATCGGTACGGGAGAGTCGGTAATGTTCTTGAAGAAGGTATTGGAAAGTCTGAGGCTGCTTTCCCAGAGCATCCGATCATCCGGCCGGTGAGGATCCCACAGCACAAAGGCCTCATCGGCAATAGGCATGTTCTTGAGCCCGTACCGTCCTTCGATTTGGTACGTGATGGACAGCATCGACGAAAACAGTTTCAGCGATTGTGTCCGCAGGCGCAGACAGTCCCTGCCGTCCGTGCGCATTCCGAGTTTTCTGAGGAATTCGTTCTGACTCCGGCCAAGCCCCAGTGTGGGCGACTTGGTACGTACTGCTTCGGTACATATCCATGCAAGCAATAGCCGCGGAACCGTGCCGAAAGGCAATCCGAATTTCGGATTGGCGATGATCGAGAGCGACACGGCCCCGCTGGAGCGTTCGAAGTACGGAACGCCAGGATCGCTATGCGGCAAGGTTGTCTGCACCAACGCCTGCCCCAGGAATCCGATGGACTCGGCATCGTTCTCGCCGGCGGCAATATCGGATGCAAGTCCGATCAATTTATGGACTCGTTCCGAGCCTGTCATGGCAAAGCTACGGCTCGCAACGGTTGGCGAATCCTCATGCAGCAGAAATCGAAAACGGCCGTGGGAAGAATTGCATCGAAAATCATTCCCACGCTTTTAGCAGGACGAAAAACTCACCGGCGGCCGAAATGCGCCCTTCCTGGCCGCAATTTGAAATAGGGTTGGAATCCGGTCAGCACCGGAGTCCAAGGAAATCTCAATCGACTATTTCCACCTGAACCCACTTCATGACGTCCCCCTGTGCTGTCGGTACTTGATTTGCTACCAGCAGGATTGGTCCGTTGGGTACCAACGCGGTGGCGAGCGGATGCTTGAGACCATCTGCCCAGCCGCCATGAAGGCCCATGCGTTGTTCCTGTTCCGCTCTCTCGATCAGATCGCAAACATCGCTCAGCGACAGCTCTTTCAGCGTGATGCCAACAGTCAACGATGCCAGCATGCGCAAGTCGAACGTGTCGGTCACGAGATACCGCGGCGGCATGTTCATGCTGCGTCCTCCTCTGGCAGCGACTCTCCGGCACAGTCGGCCAAATAGCGCTCCATTCGCCCAAGGATCACCAGCATCGAAGAACAGTAATGAGCCTGACGGCGGAAGGATGCAGCCTCGGTCTCGGCCTCCACAACCCGCTCACGGCTCCACTCAGGCGCGAACTTGAACAAGTCGCCCATGTCATAGCTATATACGAGATCGGTGCCGCGCTTGTTCTTGTTGCGCTTACGAATGTAATGATGCTCTGTGGTCCGATTGCCCTTGGCGTCGCGCTTCCATACCCGTTGATACCATTCCAGCATGAGCGTATTCTTCTCATGCCGAACGCGATATTTCAGGGTATTTTGGTCGTCCCAGCCCTTACGGAGGGAATTCCCCTCGACAGTAAAGAGCTCAAATCTGACCGCCGTGTTGGAGGCCTGATCGAACAGATCACCAATGTAGTTTTTGAGTATCGTTCGAACCTGCCCGAGTCGTTCATCCATACCATCTCTCCAAGCTTTAAGCTCCGGTTGCATCCCCCGCACAATCCACAGCGGGGCTTTCGACCTATTTCTCGGCCGCGCCGAGAATTGGATCGCCCGTTGAATCCCTCTGGAAGTACGCCCGACCCGGCATTCGGGGCAATCTGACGTTCGATTGCACCCGTCGTACCAGTGAAACCACAGCAAGCCCAGGCATGACGCTGGAACCCCTGTTGTTCCGGATTCAACGGACGCCATCGTAGAAAGCATCCGTGTCTCTGCGCGCTCGAAATGTGACCTTTTTGGGCGCATTTCAAAATCCACAGCCACAGGGCGCGCCATAGGATCAGGTGCTCTGGCGGTGCACTCGCGATATGCACTCGCGCAATCCCAGGCATTACGTCCTGTCTCGGGGTGCCCTGCAGTGCTACTGCCAGGTCTCATGACCCAATGTCGGGCATGACAGCCACTGAAGTGCTACGGGAGAGAACCTGAAATGAATGTGCTCGGAATCGATATTGGCTATTCCAATCTCAAGCTGGCGTTTGGCAAGGCGGGCCACAATCCACAAGTTCTGTTGCGCCCTGCCGGTGCGGCACCAGCAGACCGGTTGGGCGAGAAAGTTTCCGGCAAGGCAGAAGATGACTTTCTGCGCGTGATGGTCAACGGCAACCCGTTCGTTGCAGGACTATCGCCGGACCGTGCCGAATTGTGGAGTCGCGAACTCCATGAGGACTATCCATCGACAGAGTCGTATCGCGCACTCTTCCATGCCGGATTGCTGCTTTCGGAACTCGATCAGGTAGACGTGCTCGTCACTGGCCTGCCCGTCAATCAGTACTTGAGCCCGGACCTCCGCGAACGGCTTCAATCGCAGATGCAGGGAGAACACCAGGTCACCCCACGCCGACGGATCACTGTCCAACAAGTCAAAGTAGTGCCGCAGCCGGTCGGAGGATTTGTCGATCATGTCTGGAACTTGACTGACGCCTCCGAGTTTGAAGAGTCGCGAGTCCTGGTGGTCGATCCAGGTTTCTTCTCAGTTGACTGGGTGCTGATCAGCCATGGAGAGCTGCGTCGCCAATCCTGCGGCACCAGTCTCGAAGCATCTTCCGTCATCCTGGATGAAGCAGCGAAGCTGGTCGCCAATGACTTCGGGGGAAACATCGGACGCGAGCGGCTTGAAAACGCCATCAGGCAGAATCAGACTGAGGTTCGATTGTTTGGAGAGCGAATCGATTTCGCCTCCTACCTCAAAAAAGCTGCCGAAAAAGTGGGGCCGATTGTGGCCACACGGCTAAGAGAATCTCTGCGCAAAGAAAACGCCGGTGCCGACATCGTACTGTTGGTTGGAGGTGGCGCAGGATTCTTTGAGCCATCGGTGAAAGAAGCATTTCCGAACCTCAAGGTCTCAACATCCGATCTGCCAGTCTTTGCCAATGCTCGCGGTTTCTGGCGGATAGGAGCTTGAGATGTCCTCGATCAGGGTCGTCGTCAAAATCCCGATCAGCATTTACCCGGAACTCGTTGCGGATCTGTCAAAAGTTCAACTCCGAGACCGGGCCGAGCGACTTCGGATACTGGCTTTGCTTGGTCTCAGAGATGTACAAAGACTGCCGCCAC
>WOYI010729580.1_pt1 | contig 26461 bp, 24 predicted proteins | sample 6423411 | NCBI WGS metagenome assembly WOYI01 (sample SAMN13441803, study PRJNA592873) | oil field metagenome | biome: oil field; feature: oil-well bore; material: oil-contaminated soil; isolation source: oil-contaminated soil from oil-well borehole | place: Germany: Wietze | collected 2016-10-18 ... | reverse complement strand
GGCGAGCGAAGCGACGGGAAACCGGCAACAGGCGAGCGACGACGAGATCGGCGAACTGGTCTATCAGGGGCCCAATGTGATGATGGGTTACGCGCGCCATCCCGCCGATCTCGCGGCGGCCCAGGGCACCGATGAATTGCGTACCGGCGATCTGGCCCGCCGCGGCGCCGACGGGCTCTTCGAGGTGGTGGGTCGCGCCAACAGATTCGCCAAGCTGTTCGGGTTGCGCATCGATCTGCAGCGGGTCGAAACCGCGTTGCTCGAGCGCGGTATCTCCGCGCTGTGTACCACCGACGACGAGACACTGGTCATCGCCGCGACCCAGGACGTACCGACGGTGCGCGGCGCCATCGCCGACATCACCGGACTGCCTGCCGGTTCGGTGCGGGCGGTCACCGTCGGTGAACTGCCTATGCTGCCGTCGGGCAAGCCCGACTATCCCGCGGTGCGTGCGCTGCGGCCCGAGCCCGTCGCCGCGACCCCGTTGCGCGGGGTGTTCGCCGATGTGCTGCATCTGAATCCCGAGGACATCGATCCGGGCGCCAGCTTCATCGATCTCGGCGGCAATTCGCTGAGCTACGTGACCATGTCGGTGCGCATCGAACGGGCGTTGCACGAGCTTCCGTCCAATTGGCATCGGATTCCACTGCGCGATCTCGAGCAGCTCAGCACCCGCAAGCGGCGGTGGACCGCCACGCTGGAGACCAGCGTCGCACTGCGGGCCGCCGCGATCATGCTGATCGTCGGATCGCATGCCGAACTGTTCGAGATGTGGGGCGGCGCGCACATCCTGCTCGGCGTCGCCGGCTACAACTTCGGTCGGTTCTGCCTGGCCACCGCGCCCCGGTGGGACCGGATCCGGCACCTGCGCAACACGATCGCCTGGATCGCCGTACCGGCGGTGGCGTGGGTGGCGATCACCATGACCTTCAGCGATGACTATCAGTGGTCAAATCTGTTGCTGGCCAACAAGATTTTCGGCCCGTTCGACAGCATGACGGCGGGAAGGCTGTGGTTCATCGAGGTGCTGGTCTGGATTCTGGTGCTGCTGACCATCCTGCTTGCGGTGCCCGCCGTGGACCGGGTGGAGCGGCGTCGGCCGTTCGCGTTCGCGGTGGTGTTCCTGGCCGCCGGTGTGGCCCTGCGTTATGACGCCCTGGGCCCCGACGCCGGCGAGGACGCCTGGTTCAGCATGCTGGCGTTCTGGTTCTTCGCCGTCGGCTGGACGGTGTCGAAAGCAACGACGGCGTGGCAACGGGTTGCCATCACCGCGCTGCTGGCCATCGGCCTGCACGGGTACTTCGGTGAGCCGGTCCGGGAAGCGCTGGTCTTCACCGGGATTGCGCTGATGATCTGGCTGCCCTCGATCCGCTGCCCGGTGCTGCTGACCGGTGTCGTCGCCGCGCTCGCCGATGCATCGCTGTACATCTATCTGACCCATTTCCAGGTCTATCCGCTGTTCGGGGAGCACCGATTGCTCGGTGTGCTTGCCGCCCTGCTGGCCGGTGTGCTGCTGGCCCAGACCATGACCCGGCTGCGCGAATGGATCCATCAGCGGTCGGCGACCATGCCCTCCTGGACCAGGGTGGCGGCGATGACACCGTCGGCGCGCAGCAGTGAAGCCGTCATGACACCACGCCCGCGCGCGGCGGCCGGGGACCGCGATTCCAGCAGATTCCACTGATCGGCCCGCACCGGCTGGTGCAGCCAGATCGACGAGTCGGTGGTCCCGCCGCGATGTGTGCGGCCGGCCATCGAGTGCCCGTGCACCTGAAGAATCGGGTCGACGCCGTAGAGGTCGGTGATGTAGACGGCGACCAGGGTGTGGATCAGCGGGTCATCCGGCAGGTCGACGGTCGCTCGCCACCACAGGCGACGCACGAACTCGCCGTCGGCGTGCCCGTCGGCGACGCGGATATCGAGTTCGTCCAACGGCAAAGACGGTGCCGGGCCCGGCGGTCCGGTGTGGTCCAGGGTGTCCGGATGCGGCGGCATCGTCTGCCGGTTCCCGTGTTCGGGGCCGGCCAGCGGCGACGAGAACGACACCGTGGCGATGTTGAGCAGGCGGTCGTGCTGGTGGGTCTGAACCCGGCGGGCCGCCGCGGTGCGTCCGTCGTAGACACGTTCGACCTGATAGTCGGAGCTGTCGCCGGCCTCGCCGCCGCGCAGGAATTGCACGTGCAGATTGGTCGGCCGCTTGTCAGGGTCCACCGTCGCGCACGCCGCGGCCAGACTCTGCGCGGCGAACAGCCCACCGAAAGACCGCTTGCCCGCCGGCCCGGCCCCGGGGCCCAGCCAGCGGTCCTCGCCATCGGAGTCCAGCGTGAGGAGGTGGAGCAGAACGCTCACGCGACAGTGCCTGCGCCGGTGAGCTTCTCGATCTCCTCGGCGCTGAGGCCCAGCCGCCCGAGCACCTGGGATGTGTGATCGCCGAGCGCCGGTGACGGTGTGGCGGGCGGATAGCTGCCGTCGATCGAGATCGGCAGGCCCGGCGCCAGGTACTCCCCGATCCGGGGCTGGTCCAGGACGGTGAACAGCGGGTTGGCGGTCACCCGTTCGTCGGCGGCGACCTCGGCGAAGCTGCGGTATCGATCCCACAGCACCGAGGTCTGTGACAGCGCGGAGGTGACGTCCTCGGCGCTGCGTTCGGCGAACCACAGAGTGAACAGGCCGGTGAGCGCATCGCGGTGCCGGTAGCGTTCCCCCTCGTCGGTGAAGTCCGCCCCGAGCGCCTCCCCCAGTGCGGCAACGGCTTTGGTGGTACCGGTCAGTTCGGTCAGATCGCGGAAATGCCTGCCGGTCAGTGCGACCAACATGAACACCACCCCGTCGGCACTGGTGAAGTCCTGTCCGTACTGGCCGTAGATCGAGTTGCCGATGCGTTGACGCTGGGTTCCGCCGATCATCACCTCGGTCAGGAAGCTCAGGTTGCCCGCGGTGGCGAGCGCGACGTTCTCCAACGGGATGGCGATCTGCTGTCCGGCGCCGGTGACCTCGCGGTTGCGCAACGCCGTGACCACCGCCAGCGCCGCGTACAACCCGCAGGCCACGTCCCAGGCCGGCAGCACGTGGTTGACGGGGGTGGCCAGATTGGCCGGCCCGGTCACCAGCGGGAAGCCGACCGCGGCGTTCACGGTGTAGTCCACTCCGGTGGAGCCGTCGGCGCGGCCGGAGATCTCGACATGGATCAGATCCGATCGCAGTGCGACGAGTTCGTCGAAGGAATGCCAACGGCGGCCGGCCGCATTGGTGATCAGCACGCCGGCGTCGGCGATGAGCCTGCGGATCAGATCCTGACCCTCGGGTGCGCGCATATCCACGGCGACCGATTGCTTGCCCTTGTTGAGCCCGGCCCAGTAGATGCTGTCCCCGTCGTCGGTGACCGGCCAGCGCTTGTAGTCGGCGGCCCCGCCGACCGGGTCGATGCGGATCACCTCCGCACCCAGCTGCGCCAGGGTCATGCCGGCCAGCGGCACCGCCACGAAGCTGGAGATCTCAATGATCCGTACGCCCGCCAAGGGCCCCTGCGCCACACCAGTCACCTGGTCAAGCTATCAACCCCGGATCGGCTGGGCGCCGTCCCGGTTCGCGGTGACCGGCGCGGATACCTCGAACACGGTGTCGCTCCCGTCGAAAATCTCGTTCTTGACCTCCTCGGCCAGCACCGAGCGCCGCTTCGGCCGGTTAGATTTGTCTCTATGCCGACCATCGAGCTTGACACCCCCGCCGGTCCCATCGATGCGCTGGTCGACGTACCCGAGGGCCGGGGCCCGTGGCCGGGCGTGGTGGTGGTGCACGACGCGATCGGCTATCAGCCCGACAACGAGGCGGTGTCGGCGCGCATCGCCGCAGCCGGATATCTGACCATCACACCCAACCTGTACGCCCGCGGCGGCCGTGCCCGCTGCATCACCAAGGTGATGCGGGCCGCGCTGACCAAACAGGGCCCCGCGATCGAGGACCTCCTGGCCGCCCGCGACTACCTGCAGGGCAGGCCGGACTGCACCGGCACGGTGGGTATCGCCGGTTTCTGCATGGGCGGACAGTTCGCACTCATCATGTCCCCCAAGGGTTTCGGAGCGTCCGCCCCGTTCTACGGCACGCCGCTACCGAAGAACCTGGAAGACACGCTCAGTGGCGCGTGCCCGATCGTGGCGAGCTTCGGGGCACGCGATCCGGTCGGCCGGGGCGCGCCGGCGAAGCTGAACAAGGCCGTGGCGGCCCACGGTATCGCCGCGGATGTGAAGGTGTACCCGAACGCCGGGCACAGCTTCGCCAACCAGCTACCCGCGCAGACCCTGCTGCGGGTTACCGGGTTCGGCTACAACGAGGCCGTCGCCGAGGACGCCTGGACGCGGGTGTTCGCGTTCTTCGACACCCATCTGCGAGGCGGCTAGTCCGGCAGGCGTAGTTCGGGCTTCTCGACCTCTTCGATGTTGACGTCCTTGAAGGTGATCACCCGAACCTGCTTGACGAAGCGGGCCGGACGGTACATGTCCCACACCCAGGCATCGGCGAGGCGCAGCTCGAAGTAGACCTCGCCGTCGGCGTTGCGCGGCACCATCTCCACGCTGTTGGCCAGATAGAACCGGCGTTCGGTCTCCACGACGTAGCTGAACTGTCCGACGATGTCCTTGTACTCGCGGTACAGCGAGAGCTCCATCTCGGTTTCGTACTTCTCGAGATCCTCGGCACTCATCTGTTCTGCTGTCCTTCGTCTAGGTTGGCGTCCATCATTCCCCACACCGTGCTGCCGCGTCGCACCGATCCCGCAACCCGCGCCACGTTGGCGAACGAGTACCGGTGCTCGGCACACGGTCCGTGCTCCTCCAGCGCGGCCATGTGTGCGGCCGTGCTGTAGCCCTTGTGCTCGGCGAAGCCGTACCCAGGGTGATCCTTCTCCATTGCGACCAGCAACCGGTCCCTGCTCACCTTGGCCAGCACACTGGCCGCGGCGATACAGGCTGCCGCCGCGTCACCACCGATCACCGGCAGCGACGGCATCGGCAGGCCCGGCACCCAGAAACCGTCGGAGAGCACGTAGCCCGGGCGCAACGGCAGTCCTGCCACCGCGCGCCGCATGCCCTCGATATTGGCGATGTGCACCCCGCGGCGGTCCACCTCGACCGACGGGATGAACACCACGTGATAGGCCAGTGCGTAGCGCCGTATCAGCGGGAACAACCGCTCGCGCTCGACCTCGGTGAGCTTCTTCGAATCGTCCAGTGCGGCAAGGCTGGTCAACCGATTCGGCCCCAGCACGCAAGCGGCCACCACCAGTGGCCCCGCACAGGCACCGCGACCGACCTCATCGACACCGGCCACCGGCCCCAGACCGCTGCGGTACAGCGCAGACTCCAGGGTGCGCAGGCCGGACCTGCGGATCACTGTTCTGGGGGGCCAACTCGCCGGCAATGCCGGAACTCCTATTCGGCCGACGTGGTCTGCGGGTTCACACTGCTCACGCCACCCCACCGCGACGGCGGCCAGGCGATGAAGCGGGCCTTGCCGATCACGTTGTCGACGGGCACGGTGCCTGCGATCGGGTCACCGGTGCACAGCAGTCCGCGCTGGGTGTCGCCGGGCAGATTGGTGCAGCGCGACCGGGAGTCGGCCGAGTGGGTGCGGTTGTCACCCATCACCCAGAGCCGGCCCTGCGGCACCGTCACCGGGCCGAACTCATTGCCCAGGCAGGGATAGACCTCGGTGTCGGCATTCATGGTGACCGCGTCCAGATAGGGCTCGTTCAGCTTCTTGCCGTCGACGGTCAGCCCGGTGGCCGCCCGGCACTGCACGGTCTGCCCACCCACGGCGACGACGCGCTTGACGAGGTCGTTCTCATCGGGCGGCACGAAGCCGACGAAGGACAGGGCGTTCTGCGCCGTGCGGATCACCGGATTGTCGGAGCGGATCGACTTGTAGCCGATGTTCCACGCCGGCGGTCCCTTGAACACGATGACGTCGCCAGGTTCGGGTTCGGTGAACCGGTAGGTGAGCTTGTCGACCATGATCCGGTCGCCGACGCAGCCCGAGCAGCCGTGCAGCGTGGGTTCCATCGACTCCGAAGGAATGAGATACGGACGCGCCACGAAGGTGAGCATCACGTAGTAGAGAACCAGCGCGATGGTGACCAGAATGGCGCCTTCGCGCAGCGCGCCGCGCTTCTTCTTCGGCTCCTGCTCCGCTTCCGTGTCCGATCCGGTGGTGGATTCGGCGGGAGCGGAATCCTCGGCTTCGTCGGTCACGGCATCAGGGTAGCCAGCGAGGCTGGGTACCAGCCTGGCAGTCTGAGCGAGCGTGTCGTGGTGCAGGCACCTGACACAACCGGCGTCAGCGCTTCTCCTTGATCTTCGCCTTCTTGCCGCGCAGCTCGCGCAGGTAGTACAGCTTGGCGCGACGCACGTCACCGCGGGTCACGACATCGATGTGGTCGATGTTGGGCGAATGCACCGGGAAGGTCCGCTCGACGCCGACGCCGTAGCTCTCCTTGCGAACGGTGAAGGTCTCGCTGACCCCACCGTTCTGGCGGCGCAGCACGACGCCCTTGAAGACCTGGACGCGCTCCTTAGAGCCCTCGATGACCTTGACGTGCACGTTGACGGTGTCGCCGGGGCCGAATGCCGGGATGTCGTCGCGCAGCGACGGCTTGTCGACGAAGTCAAGCGTGTTCATCGGTGACTCTTCCTTGCTGTTGGCGGCTCTTCGTGGGCGGCGCCGTGTTCGCGCAGCCGAGCCGACATGTTGGGGTGGATCTGACTGTGTTCGTCAGGCAGCAGGGGTGAACCTGCGCAGACAACTGCTCAATTGTGCCAGACGCAGCGCATCAGGCGAAATCGCCGCCTTGGGCACCGTGCCGGCCACTCCTGCCGGACCCCCACCTTGGTGAAACGCCGCAGCGTCCTGGGCACGCACCCACCGTCGCTCTTGGTTACGCTACTGCCATCCGGGGTAGATGTTCCGACACCGTGGCCGGGACCCCCGTCCCCATCACCGCTTGGAGGAACGCATGCCGCGGCCGTCGAAGTTTCTGGCGGTGGCAGTGGCAGCTGTCTGTACGGCTGCCACGATCTCCGGGTGCGAAGCGAAGGTGTACGGCAGCCCGCCGCCGTCGCCCGCTGCGCCCCGACTCACCGTCGTCGCGCCGCTGGGCACGTCCGCTCCCCTGCCCGAAGCGCCCCCCGAGAGGCCCACCGGGACGTTCGAGGGGCTGAAGGGCCGCGAGGTCCAGGCCACCGCCGACGCCGCCGACGCCGGGGCCGACATCACGGTTGCGGTCCTGGATCGCCAGACCGGCCAGCTCGTCACCAACGGTGTGAACCGCACCATCGCGATCGCCTCGGTGGTCAAACTCTTCATCGCCGACGACCTCCTGCTGCAGGAGGCCAACGGACAGACCACGCTCAGCCCCGAGGATCGCGCGATGCTCGATGTGATGCTGCGCTCCTCCGATGACAGTGCCGCCGAGGTCTTCTGGAACCGCAGCGGCGGCAGCGCGATCATCAACCGGGTCGTCAAACGCTACGGACTGGGCTCGACGACCGCGCCGGGCAACGGCCGCTGGTACAACACCATCAGCACGGTGACCGACCTGGTGCGCTATTACGACATGCTGCTGGCAGGGACCGGCGGGCTGCCCTCCGAGCGCGCCAGCATCATCGTGTCCAACCTGGCGCAGTCCACCCCCACCGCTCCCGACGGCATGGTGCCCGGCGGTGTCTACCCGCAACGATTCGGCATCCCCGAGGGCCTCTACGGCGAACCCGTTGCGGTCAAACAGGGTTGGATGTGCTGCATCGGCTCGGACTGGATGCATCTGTCCACCGGGGTGGTCGGCCCGGAGCGGCGCTACGTGATGGCGATCAGTTCTATGCAGCCGGCAGATGCCGACTCCGCGCGTGAGACCATCACCTCGGCCGTGAAGACGATCTTCCCCGGCGGGAGCATCTGAGCGGGGTTCTAGCCCAGTAGGTCGGGTCTGCGATCGCGGGTCCGTTGCAGCGACTGGTCGCGGCGCCACGCGTCAATCTTCGCGTGATCACCCGACAGCAGCACCGGCGGAACCTCGAGATCGCGCCAGACCGGCGGCCGGGTGTAACTCGGCCCCTCCAGCAGACCACCGACCTGCTCGGAATGCGAATCCTCTTGGTGTGACGCGGGATTGCCGAGCACTTCGGGTAGCAGCCGCACCACGGCCTCGACCATCACCAGCACCGCCGACTCACCTCCGGCCAGCACGTAGTCACCGATGGAGACCTCTTCGACCCGCATCCGCCGCGAGGCGTCGTCGGCGACCCGCTGATCGATGCCCTCATAGCGCCCGCAGGCGAACACCAGATGCGATTCGGCGCTCCAGCGCTGCGCGGTCACCTGGGTGAACGGCCTGCCCGCCGGCGTCGGCACCACCAGAAGCGTTTCCGGCGTGCAGATCTCGTCCAGCGCGGCACCCCAGACCGGTGCCTTCATGACCATGCCGGGACCACCCCCATAGGGCGAGTCGTCCACGGACCGGTGCACATCGTGAGTCCACTCGCGCAGATCGTGCACGCCGAGGTCCACGATGCCCGTCTGGATCGCCTTGCCCGGCAACGCTTGTCGCAGTGCGTCGAGATAGGCGGGGAAGATGGTGACCACGTCGATGCGCACGTCGGCCCTACAGATCTTCGATGTCCAGCAGACCATCGGGGGGATCGATGTCCACGGTGCCCTCTGCCAGCGACACTGCGGTCACGATGGCGCTGACGAACGGCACCAGCAGCTCGGCGCTGTCGGGCCTCGTGATCGACAGCAACTCCCCGGCCGCGGTGTGCAGCACCTCGGTCACCGTGCCGACCGCCGTACCGTCGAGCGTGCGCACGGCGAGACCTTCGAGCTGATGATCGTAGAACTCGTCGGGGTCTTCGATGGGTGGCAGATCGCCGGATTCGACCAGGAACAGCGTCCCGCGCAACTCGTCGGCGGCATTGCGGTCGCCGACGCCGGTCAGCCGCAGCAGCAGCCGGCCGGCATGCTCACGCACCGTTTCGATGACGAAGCTGCGCTCCGGTCCGCCGCGCGGTTTGCGCCCGCGCAGCATGGCACCCGGGGTGAACCGGGCAGCCGGATCATCGGTGCGGACGTCCACGACAACCTCGCCAGTGACACCGTGTGCCTTGGCGATCCGCCCGATGACCAGCTCCATCCGTACTCCCCGGTCGCTTCGCTCCTGCCCGCCGTACTACTGGTCGGTGTCCACCACGTCGACGCGGATTCCACGGCCACCGATACCGGCGACCAGCGTGCGCAGTGCGGTGGCAGTACGCCCGCCGCGACCGATGACCTTGCCCAGGTCATCGGGATGTACGTGCACCTCGACGGTGCGTCCGCGCCGGTTGGTCACCAGGTCGACCCGAACGTCGTCCGGGTTGTCGACGATCCCGCGCACCAGGTGGTCGACGGCGTCGACGACGACGGTGCTCATTCTGCGGCGGGAGCTTCGGCGGCGGCTTCGGCGGCCTCAGCCTCGGCGGGGGCCTCAGCCGCTGCGGGGGCCTCGTCGGCCGTCTTGGCCGGGGCCTTCTTCTTCTTGAGCTGGGTGGCCTCACCGGTGGGCGCGTTGTCGGCGGCAGCCAGCGCGGCGTTGAACAGATCCAGCTTGGACGGCTTGGGCTCCTTGACCTTCAGCGTGCCCTCGGCGCCCGGCAGGCCCTTGAACTTCTGCCAGTCACCGGTGATCTTCAGCAGTGCCAGGACGGGCTCGGTGGGCTGCGCGCCGACGCTCAGCCAGTACTGCGCGCGCTCCGAGTCGATCTCGATCAGGCTCGGCTCTTCCTTCGGCTGGTACTTGCCGATGACCTCGATGGCCCGTCCGTCGCGACGATTACGCGCATCGGCGACCGAGATGCGGTACTGGGGGTTGCGGATCTTGCCGAAGCGGGCGAGCTTGATCTTGACAGCCATGGTGAAACGTCTCTCCTGTGATTGCCACGCTGGCAATTCAGCAACTCGGGCGGATTGCCCGGTCCGGTTTTGCCTTTGCGTGTGTGACCTGCGCGCGGCGCATTTAACGTGTCGCGCGCGGACAGCCGCCCATTGTGCCAGAGCAGGCGTTACCGCCCCAAATCTGCGGCGGGTCAGGCCTGCGGACCTTCGGCGGGCGGCCAGTGCTCGCCCGACCACTCCCCTGGCTCCGTGTGATCGCCACGCGAGAGCGGAACCCACTGCTCGGTCGGTGCGGGCTGCTTCGATGACGGGAAGTCGCGCAGTTTGCCCGACGGCTTGGCATCCCATTTGGCGAACGTGAGTGGTGTCTGCAACCAGGCGAACAGCAGGTTGTAGACGCCCTCCAGCGAGTCGATATGGGTGCGTTCCCAGCCGTGGCTGCCATCCAGCCCGAAGCCCACGAGCGCGGCCCGGGTGTTGGCGCCCGCCTCGATGGCCGCCGCCGCGTCCGAGCGGTAGAAGCGGAAGATGTCGCGCGCGTGGGGAATTCGATGTTCATCGGCCAGCCGGCACAACTTGCGGGTGAGGTGATAGTCGAACGGCCCGTGCAGATCGGCCATCGGGATGGTCACACCATCCTCGATCGAGTGCTGCCCGGGTGCACACACCGCGTTGTCCACCGACACCAACTCGGCGACGTCGGGGTCCAGGCCGTGGCTGGCACCGTGGCCGACCTCCTCGGTGATGGTCACCATGATCGTCGTCGTGTGCGGCAGCATGATCTTTTCCTCGGCGACGGTCTTCGCCAGCGCCAGGGCGACGGCCACTCCCGCCTTGCCGTCCAGGTGCCTGGACACGATGTACCCGTCGGCGGTCAGCTCCGGTGCGGCGATCAGTGCGACGAAGTCGCCGACGTGAAAGCCCAACCGTTCCAGGTCGGCCCGGCTGGTGACCTTCCTGTCGATGCGCACCTCGACATTCGGCCAATCCATGGGCTGGGTGTCGACCTCGTCGCCGAATGCGTGCCCGGACGCCATCAGCGGCATCACGGTTCCGGTGAAGAACTCATCGGCATCGTCGGTGAAGATGCGCACCCGCGCGCCGGTCGCGAAGCGCGCCGAGAACGTCCCCACCGGAATCAGCTCGAGCCGGCCGTTGTCCTTCAGATCCCGGACCATGCAGCCGATGGTGTCGGCGTGCACCACGACCGCACGGTCGGTGGTCTTGGATTCGCCGAGCAGCACCGCCGTCAGCGCGCCGCGGCGGGTCAGGGTGAACGGCACCCTGAGCTCGTCGAGGGTGTCGCCGATCAGTTGCATCACCGCATCGGTGCGACCCGACGGGCTGGGTGTCTGCAACAGGCCGAGCAGCGTGTCGATCATCCATGCCCGGGTCTCTTCGGGCATCACCGCACGTTCGGACACCATGCCTCCTTCTCAAGCATCGCCACACATATGAAGTCGGGCCCGCGGTTGGGCGGCCCGTATACCTCTAACCCTGGTCGACGGGGTCCGGCTGCCAGGCCCACGGCGTGGCAGCGGTACGGGGAAACAGTAGATCCACGAAGGCCTGCGCCGTGGGGCGCGGCTCGTGGTTCGCGAGGCCGGGACGCTCATTGGCCTCGATGAACACGTATTCCTGCCCGTCCACGGACGGCACCATCAGGTCGATACCGGTGACCGGGATCCCGATGGCGTCCGCGGCGTCCACCGCCACCTTCGCCAGCGTCCGGTTCAGATCATCGGTCACGTCGACGATGGTGCCGCCGGTGTGCAGATTGGCGGTGTGCCGCACCACCAGGCTTTCGTTGGCGGGCAGCACATCGTCCATGTTCCATCCGGCCTCACGCACGGTGTCCTCGGTCACCGAATCGAGCGGGATCTGCGATTCACCGTGGGTGGCCGCAGACCGGCGCCGGCTCTGGGCTTCGATGAGTTCGCGGATGGTGTGTTTACCGCTGCCGATGATCTCGGGCGGGCGGCGCACTGCAGCCGCGATCACCTTGCCGTTGATGACGACGATCCGCAGATCCTCACCGAAGCAACGCTCCTCGATGAGTACGTCGGGGCAGTTCTTGCTGGCCAGTTGCAGCGCCCGGTCCAGTTCGTCGTGGCGGGTCACGCCGACCGTGATACCGGCGCCCTGCTCGCCGCGGGCGGGCTTGACGACCACCGAGCCGACCTTGGCCAGGAACCGGTGGTCCTCCTCGCCGAACGTCGCGTTGACACCTTGGGGCACAACGATTCCCGATTCGCTGACCACCTTGCGCGCAATGCGCTTGTCATCGCAGCGGCTCATGGCGACCGCGTTGGTCAGCTCGGACAGTGACTCGCGGGTGGTCACCGTGGTGCCGCCGTGAGTGAGTTGCAGATAGCCGCCCTGCGCATCGAGCACCTGCACCGCGATGCCGCGCAGTATTGCCTCGTCGGCGATGATCCTGGCGTACGGATTCAGCTGGGCCAGCTCTTCCTCGGGCTGCGTGGGGGCGAACAGCTTCTCGTTGATCGCGTTCTTGCGCTTGACGCCGAGTTCGGGGACACGCTCGAATCCCATCCGTTCATACAGCGCGATGGCCGCCGAATTGTCGTGCAGCACCGACAGATCCATCTGGGCTCGCCCGCGGCCGATGAATTCCTCGACAAGCGAGCGCGCCAGCAGACCACCGGCCCCGGGCCGGCACAGGGTCGGGCTGACCGCCAGGCACCACAGCGACGAGCCGTTCTCGGGATCGCCGAACAACTGGCTGTGATCGATCCCCGTCACGGTGCCCACCACGGCACCCGTCGCGTCGTCGACGGCAACCAGGTAGATCATGTGCTGCTCGGACTGACTGTTGTGCCACATCAGGTCGACGTCGGCAGGCACCATCCGGCACTGCAGGTAGATCTCGTTGATCGCGGTGCAGTCCGCTACCGACTCGACCCGCCGCACGGTGACGCCGGCGAGTTCGGACGGAAGGTAGGCAAGCGGCTCGGTGAGGTCCAGGCGGTAGGTGAAGCTGGGGTCGATGAAGAATTCCTGCGGGTTGAGCGCCACGAAAACGTGCGGTGCCTCCAGATACATCCCGATATCGCGGCGGCCACTGGCTTCGGCACGCAGTGCGGTGCCCAGCTGACCGGGATCATCGAAGGTCTGCCCAAACACCAGCCGACCCCATCCGAGGTCCTGGACGACCTCCTTGGAGTCGGCGCCTTCCTCCAGCGTCATCTCGTACTTACCCCATCCACGTGATGCGCGAGCCACAGTTCCAGCAGACCGAGCTGCCACAGTGGGTTACCCCGAAGTGGCGTCAGATAACCGTTGGGTTCTGCGAGCAAGCGATCGGTCTCGGACGGGTTGAACAGGCCGCGCGAGCGGGCACCCTCGCTGTGCAGCGCATCGCGCACCAAGTCCAGGTACGGCCCCGACAGATGTTTGAGGGCAGGCACCGGGAAGTAGCCCTTGGGCCGGTCGATCACCTCATGCGGAATGACCCGGCGGGCAGCCTCTTTCAGCACTCCTTTGCCGTCGTAGGCAGTCTTCAGCATAGGAGGGCAGGTGGCCGCGAGTTCGACGAGCTCGTGGTCCAGAAACGGCACCCGGCCCTCCAGACCCCAGGCCATGGTCATGTTGTCGACCCGTTTGACCGGATCGTCGACGAGCATCACGGTGGTGTCCAGACGCAGGGCCCGGTCCGTGGCGGTGGCCGCGCCGGGGTGCGCGAAGTGATCGAGCACGTAGTCGCCCGCGATATCGGCATCGAGACGCCACGAGGGCTGTACCAGCGTGTTCAGCGACGTGTGGTCGCGGTCGAAGAACGCCTGCCGATAGCTGGCCAGCGCGGCCTGCGGGTCGCCGTCCAGCGCATGGGCCATCGGTGGATACCAGTGATAGCCGGCAAAGATCTCGTCGGCGCCCTGCCCGGACTGCACCACCTTGACGTGCTTGCTGACCTCCTGGGACAGCAGGTAGAACGCCACGCAGTCGTGGCTGACCATCGGCTCGCTCATCGCGCCGATCGCCCCGGACAGCGCGGGCAGCATGCGCGCGGTGTCGATCCGGATCTGGTGATGATCGGTGCCGTAGTGGCCGGCGATGATGTCGGAGTATGTGAACTCGTCGCCCTCTTCGCCGCCTGCGGCCTCGAAGCCGATGGAGAACGTCGCCAGCCCGTGCTGGCCGGCCTCGGCGAGCAGACCGACGATCAGACTGGAGTCCAACCCACCCGAGAGCAGGCATCCGACGGGGACATCGGCCACCAGGCGCCGTTGCACCGCGGTGCGCAGTGCGGCGAGGATGGCCTCTTCCCACTCATCTTCGGACCAGTCCGCGCGCTCGGCGGAGCGCTCGAAAACCGGTTCCCAGTAAGTATGTTCGGTGCGGGTGCCATCAGGCTCGATGCGCATGATACTGCCCGGAGGCAGTTTGCGGACACCGCTCAGAATGGTCAGCGGGGGCGGCACCACCGAGTGGAAACTCAGGTAGTGGTGCAGGGCCTCCGGATCGATATCGGTGTCCACCCCACCCGCGGCGACGAGCGCCGGTAGCGAGGAGGCGAACCGGAATGCGTCCGAAACCTCGGCCCAGTACAGCGGTTTGATGCCGAGCCGGTCCCGGGCCAGCAGCACCCGGCCTGAGTCCACCTCGGTGATCGCGAACGCGAACATGCCGAACAGGTGATCGACCACCCGTTCGCCCCACTCGCGGTAGCCCTTCAGCACCACTTCGGTATCGCTGTGCGAGAAGAACCGGTAGCCCTTGCCGATCAGCTCCTGACGCAGCTGCGGATAGTTGTAGATGCAGCCGTTGAACGCAACGGTGAGCCCGAGTTCGGGATCGTGCATGGGCTGCTGCCCGTGACTGGACAGGTCGATGATCGCCAACCGGCGATGCCCGAAGGCGATTCCGCCCTGGGACCAGCAGCCCCCGCTGTCGGGGCCTCGCGGCACCATTGTGTCAGCCATCTTGGCAATGGCTCCAAGATCGGCTGACCGTCCGCGAGCGACCTCGCCGGCGATGCCGCACATTGTTTTCGTCCCCCTTGATGGTGGGTTCGGCCGCGCCGGTTCGCGCCCGCCTTACGTTACCGGTGGGGGCTCCCCAAACCTATGGCGCGGAAAGGTCGTTAGGCTCACACACCATGCGAAGGCTTCTTGCCGGTCTGATTTCGGCGCTCTTTCTCTGCACCGTCGGGGTCGGCGCGGCCGGTGCGGTCCCGGGTGTCGACCAGCCGCTCGGATCGGTGCCGATACCGGATGGACCTGCACAAGCCTGGGTGATCGCGGATATGGACAGCGGAGCGGTGCTGGCCTCTCGCGACGGTTACGGACGGTATGCGCCGGCCAGCACCATCAAGGTGCTGCTGGCCATGGTGGTGCTCGACGAACTACCCCTGGACGCGACGGTCGTCGCCAGCGAAGCCGATACCCGGGTGGAGTGCAGTTGCGCCGGGGTGGCCCCCGGGCAGAGCTATTCGGTGCGCCAGCTACTGGAGGGTCTGCTGCTGGTGTCGGGCAATGACGCGGCAAACACGTTGGCCACCATGCTGGGCGGTCAGCAGGCGGCAGTGGCGAAGATGAACGCGAAGGCCGCAGTGCTCGGTGCGGATGCCACCGTCGCCGGTAGCCCGTCGGGTATCGACGGCCCCGGAATCGAGATGTGGTCCTCGCCGCATGACCTGGCGGTGCTCTTCCGGGCCGCGATGGCCAATCCGGTCTTCGCCCAGATCACCTCGCAGCCGACGGCGGTGTTCCCGGGCAAGACAGGTGACCGGGTTCTGGTCAACCAGGACGAGTTGTTGGCGCGCTACCCCGGCATGCTGGGCGGCAAGACCGGGTTCACCGATCTGGCCCGTAAGACGTTCGTCGGGGCGGCGCAGCGCGACGGCCGGCGGCTGGTGGTCGCGTTGATGTTCGGCTTGGTCCGCGAGGGTGGCCCGACGTACTGGGATCAGGCGTCGACGTTGCTGGACTGGGGATTCGCCCAGGACCGTGCGGCGAGTATCGCCGCGCTCTAGTCGCCCGGCTTTCACTTTCGCCACTCCGGCACCGCCGCAGAACCAACAACACCCCACGAAACGTAGTACCACCGGCGGTACTACGTAAAACGTAGTACCGCCGGTAGTACTACATTCCAGATCGTCACACCGCTCCGCAAACCGTGACTGATGTGGCTGCTGGCGCTAACCCCAGACCCGGCCGCGCAGGATGACCAGGTCGGGGTCACCCACGCCGGCCACCCGGGGATCCTCGGCGAAGCACAGCAGGTCCGCCGAGGCGCCGTGTTCCAGCGCCGGGCGGCCCAGCCAGGCCCGGGCGTCCCAGCACGCCGCGCCCAATGCGCCGGTGGGGCTCATCCCGACGCCGTGCAAAGCCGCGATCTCGTCGCCGATGCGGCCGTGCCGGATCATCCCGCCGGCATCGGTGCCCGCGTAGATCAGCACACCGGCGTCATGGGCGGCGCCGACCCGTTGCCGGCAGGAGGCGTACAGATCGCGCATGTGCTTGGCGTAGGTCGGGTACTTGCCCGCCGCATCGGCGATGCCCGGGAAGTTGTCGATGTTGATCAGCGTGGGCACCAGCGCCGTGCCGTGCTCCAGCATCAGCTCGATGGTGTCCTCGGTGATGCCGGTGCCGTGCTCGATGCAGTCGATGCCCGCCTTGATCAGACCGGGCAGCGCGTCCTCACCGAACACGTGCGCGGTGACGCGGGCCCCGTTGGCATGCGCGGCCGCGATCGCCTCGACCAGCACGTCATCGGACCATAGTGGCGCCAGGTCGCCGATCCCCCGGTCGATCCAGTCGCCGACCAGCTTCACCCAGCCGTCGCCCCAGCGCGCCTGCTCGGCGACGTAGGCCGGCAGCTGCGTCTCGTCCTCGACGTCGATCGGCAGCCCGGGCATATAGCGCTTGGGCCGGGCCAGGTGACGGCCGGCGCGGATGATGCGCGGCAGATCGTCACGGTCATCGAGGCTGCGGGTGTCCACCGGCGATCCGGCGTCACGTAACAACAGCGCCCCGACGTCCCGCTCGGTCTCGGCCTGGGTGATCGCCTCATCGAACGTGGTCGCCCCGCCGGGCCCCAGGCCCACATGGCAGTGCGCGTCGACCAGCCCGGGGATGATCCAGCCGCCCTCGAAGACGGTGTCGGCGCCCGCAACCGGTTCTGCCGACAGAGCTCCGTCAACCACCCACCACTGCACCTGTTCGCCGTCGGGGAGCCCCCGGCCGCGGAGATGCAGCACCCGCATGGCTAGTTCTGGCCCGGGAACTTCAGTTTGGACAGGTCGATGTTGGCCAGGCCGGGCGGCAGCTCGTCCAGCCCCTTGGGCATGCCGCTCAGGTCCGGGAAACCGGCGGGGAGACCGCCTGCGCCCAGCGGGTTCTTCGGCGGTGTCGGGCCCTTGCCCGGTTTACGGCCCTTCTTACCGGCCTGCTTGTTCTTGCCCTTGACGGCCTTACGCTGGGTATTCTTGCGCCCGAACGGCATTCCCATCTGGCCGGCCATCTGCGACATCATCTTGCGGGCCTCGAAGAACCGGTCGACGAGCTGATTGACCTCCGATACCGATACCCCGGAGCCGTTGGCGATCCGGAGCCGGCGCGAGGCGTTGATGATCTTCGGGTCGCTGCGTTCGGCGGGCGTCATACCCCGGATGATGGCCTGCACCCGGTCGAGCTGGCTGTCGTCCACGGCGGCCAGCGCATCCTTCATCTGCCCGGCGCCCGGCAGCATGCCGAGCAGGTTGCCGATCGGGCCCATCTTGCGGATCGCGAGCATCTGCTCGAGGAAGTCCTCCAGGGTCAGCTCGCCGGAGCCGATCTTGGCGGCGGTGGCCTCGGCCTGCTCGGCGTCGAAGTGCTGCTCGGCGGCCTCGATGAGAGAGAGTAGGTCGCCCATGCCGAGGATCCGGCTGGCCATCCGGTCGGGGTGGAAGACGTCGAAGTCCTCCAGCTTCTCGCCGGTAGAGGCGAAAAGGATGGGGACACCGGTCACCTCGCGCACCGACAAGGCCGCGCCACCACGGGCATCACCGTCGAGCTTGGTCAGCACCACACCGGTGAAGCCGACACCGGATCCGAAGGCCTCGGCGGTGGTGACGGCGTCCTGACCGATCATGGCGTCCAGCACGAACAGCGTCTCGTCGGGCTGTACGGCGTCGCGGATGGCCGCGGCCTGGCTCATCAGTTCCTCGTCGATACCCAATCGGCCTGCGGTGTCGACGATGACGACGTCGTAGTGCTTGGCCCTGGCTTCGGCCAGGCCCGCGGCGGCCACCGAGACCGGGTCGCCGGTGGTCATCTGATCGATGGTCACACCGGAGGGTGACACCCCCGGATGCGGTGCGAACACCGCGACTCCGGCGCGCTCGCCGACGATCTGCAGCTGGTGCACCGCGCCGGGGCGCTGCAGGTCACACGCCACCAACAGCGGCGTGTTCCCCTGAGCCTTGAGCCATTTGGCGAGCTTGCCGGCCAGCGTCGTCTTACCGGAACCTTGCAGACCGGCGAGCATGATGACCGTCGGCGGGGTCTTGGCGAACGCCAGCTGGCGGGTCTCGCCGCCCAGGATGCCGACGAGCTCCTCGTTGACGATCTTGACGACCTGCTGGGCGGGGTTGAGTGCCCCGGAGACTTCGGCGCCCTTGGAGCGTTCCTTGATGCGGTTGACGAATGCGCGCACCACGGGCAGCGCGACGTCGGCTTCGAGCAGGGCGAGCCGGATCTCGCGCGCGGTGGCATCGATATCGGCGTCGGTGAGCCGACCCCGGGCGCGCAGGCCCTGTAGCGCACCAGTCAACCGGTCAGAGAGCGATTCAAACACCTGGTAAGCCTAACGGTCGGCTGTCACCGGCAAGAACCTCAAGCCCGTCTGGCTCCAGATCTGTGCAGGAAGCCTCACCGACGCTAATCTGTCAACGCACGATGGCAGATTAGCGGAGGCACTCATGACAGCGATCCACGTCCCGCTGCCCGAGGTACCCAGCGCAACCGGCGACCCGGTGAACACCGAGCCGATGAGTACCACCCACATCAGCCAGTGCACGCTGTGTGAGGCGCACTGCGGCATCCATGTCACCGTCACCGATGACCAGGTCAGCCGCATCGAGGGCAATCCCGACGACGTGCTGTCCAAGGGCTACATCTGCCCCAAGGCCACCGCGATGGGCGGCCTGCATCGCGACCCGGACCGACTGCGGACCCCGATGCGCCGGGTCGGCAATTCCTTCGAGCCGGTCAGCTGGGCCGAGGCGTTCACCGAGATCGGCACCCGGCTGCGCCGGGTCCGCCGCAAGCACGGCTTCCGCGCGCTGGGAATGTACGTCGGCAACCCTGCCGCGCACAGTTCGGGCGCCATGTACGGCCTGGCGCTGCGCATCGCGCTGCTCACCCCGAACTTCTTCTCGGCATCGTCCATCGATCAGATGCCGCACGAGTTCGCCGCGTGGCGGGTGTTCGGGTCCAACGCACTGATGCCGATCACCGATATCGACCGCACCCACCGGCTGGTGATCGTCGGCGCGAACCCGGCGGTGTCCAACGGCTCGCTGTCGATCATGCCCGGCGCCAGGCGACGCATCAAAGCAGTGCGCGATCGCGGCGGCGCCGTCGTGGTGATCGATCCCCGCCGCACCGAGACCGCCAGGCTGGCCGACCAGCATGTCGCGGTGCGCCCCGGTGGTGACCTCTATCTGCTGCTGGGCATGCTGCACGTTCTCATCAACGAAAACCTCTGCGACACCACGGTGATGAGCACGATGACGTCGGGATGGCACGAGCTTGCCGACCTGGTCGAGCACGCCACCCCCGAGGCCATGGCGCAGCGAGCCGGTGTCGACGCCGAGGAGATACGGACACTGGCCCGCGATCACGCCGCAGCCGAGTCTGCGGCCATCTACGCACGCATCGGCATCTGCCAGCAGGAGACCGGCACGTTGGTGAGCTGGCTGGTCATGGTGATCAACACGGTCACAGGCAATCTGGATCGTCCAGGCGGGACGATGTTCTCCACGCCGATCGTCGATGTGCCCCGGCTGGCCAAATACATTCCCGTCGGGCACGGTCTGTGGACCGATCGCTCCGGCAGGTACAAGTCGTTCCGAGCTGAACTGCCCGCGGTCGCCATGGCCGACGAGATCCTCGACGAGGGCCCCGGACAGATCCGGGCGATGATCACCTACGCCGGGAACCCGGTGTCCTCGATCCCGCAAAAGGGCCGCCTCGACGTGGCGATGTCGCAGCTGGATCTGTATGTCGCAGTGGACATGTACATCACCGAGACCACCCGGCACGCGGACTTCATCCTGCCGCCGGTGTCACCGCTGGAACGCGAGGATGTCGGCCTGCTGACCACGGTCTTCAGTGTCCGCAACACCATTCGCTATCAGCACCGCACCTTCGAGCCCGCGGTCGGCGCCCTGGAGGACTGGGAAATCCTGAGCAGGTTGACCTTCGAGTTGCTGCCCACCCCGTTGCGTCAGCTCGCCGCACCGCTGCGCGACCGGTTCATCGCGTTCACCGATCCGCTGCGGGTGACCGCCGCCGCCCTGGCCACCGGCCCATACGGGCGGCTGCGACGCGGCCGCAAGGGCATCACCATGCGCGCGCTACGCGACAGCGCGGGCGGTATCGATCTCGGCCCCCTGCAGCCGCGGCTGGACAAGGTGCTGGCCACCTCGGATCGCCGGGTGCACCTGGCTCCCGAGGAATTCATCGCCGATGCGGCAGCCAGGCTGACGACAACCGCCGAGGACCCCGGCGAGGGCCGCCTGCAGCTGATCGGCCGGCGCCACTTGCGCAGCAACAACTCCTGGCTGCACAACGTGCCCACGATGACCGGGGGCAACAACAAGTGCACGGTGCTCATGCATCCCGACGATGCCGGTGCCCGCGGGTTGACCCAGGGTGACACCGTGCGCGTCGCCTCTGCGGTGGGACATATCGACATCCCGCTCGATATCAGCGATGAGATGCGGGCAGGCACGGTTGCGGTGCCGCATGGCTGGGGCCACCGCAACACCGGCTGGCGGCACGCGGACACGCTGGCGGGTGCCAACGTCAACGATCTGCACGACCCCGACCAGGTGGACACCTTCACCGGGACGGCGGCGGTGAACAACACGTGGGTGACGGTCAGCGCGCTGTGATCTAACTGGCCGCCGACACCCGCGGTGGTGGAGCGGGCAACACAGCGTACAGATCGCGCTCCAGATCCGCACGGGCCTCGGCGATCTTCGTGGCGTCCGCGTCTATCCCGGCGGCCAGGGCCGGCACCGCGATGCTGAAGACGTCGATCGCCACCGATCCCAAGGTGGTGACCTTGGCCCAGTTGATGTCGAAACCGTCGCGCTCGATGACCGCGGTGAGCCGGGCCAGCAGACCGGGCCGGTCAGACGCCCGGATCTGGACGATGAACTCGCCGGGTCCGCTGCCGCCGGTCCACAGCACACGTGGCGGAGCGATGGTGGGGTTGACCGGCACCGAGGCCGGGGGCTCGCCGGCACGGTTCGGCCCGGCCGCGGCTGCCTCCAGGTCCCGGCGTTCCAGCGTCTCGATGACATCGAGCTGACCGTCCAGCGCCAGGATGAACTGCTGGCGCAGCAGTTCGGCGGCTGGCGGCGTCCCGAAATGTGGTGACACCGCAAAGGTGTCGATGGCCACCCCATCGCGGCTGTTGACCGACGCCGAGTGCACGCGCAGCGCATTGAGCGCCAGCACACCCGCGGCCTTGGACAACAGACCGCGGCGATCCGGCGCGATCATCGTGACGTTGTGGATGTGCGGACCGCCACCGGCCACCATCTCGACGTGCACGGCCCCGTCGGCGGCCAACTCAAGGTAGCGGGGTTCGACGGGATCCGGGGTGGGCAACGGCTCACCGGCCATCACCAACCGGCACCGCCGCACCAGATCGCCGATGAGCGAGGCTTTCCAGTCCCCCCACACGCCTGGCCCGGTGGCCAGGGAGTCCGCCTCGGCCAGCGCATGCAGCAAATCCAGCAGCTGGTAGTCCCCGCCCAGTGCGTCGACGACGGTGGCAATGGTCTTGGGGTCCTGCAGGTCCCGGCGGGTGGCCGTGTCGGGCAGCAGCAGGTGGTAGCGCACGATCTTGGAAAGCACCTCGACGTCGGAGGGCCACAGTCCCAGCCTGGTGCCGATCTGGGTGGCCAGTTCGGCGCCGATGACGCTGTGATCGCCACCGCGCCCCTTGCCGATATCGTGCACCAGCGCGCCAAGCACCAGGAGGTCCGGGCGTGACACACGGGTGGTGAATGCGCTTGCGCGGGATACGGTTTCCACGAGATGCCGGTCGACGGTCCAGATGTGCACGACATCGCGCGGCGGCAGATCCCGCACCGCACCCCATTCCGGGAACAGCCTGCCCCACAGACCGGTGCGGTCCAGCGCCTCGACGGTGGCCACCGCGGCCGGTCCGGCCGACAGCAGCACCAGCAGATCCTTCAGCGCCTCGGTCGGCCAGGGGGTGCGCAGCTCGGGTGCGGCACCGGCCAACCGGCTCAGGGTGGACGCAGCGATGGGCAGCGCGGTAGTGGCCGAGGCCGCAGCCACCCGCAGGATCAAGCCGGGATCGCGTTCGGGTTTGGCATCGCGGGCCAGGATCACCTCGCCGGCGAACTCGATGACGCCCTCGTCGAGCGGGCGACGTGCCGGGCGGCGCAATGCGGCGAACCCGCGGCGCGGCAGCGCATTTCCCGCGGTGCGGATGCCGGCGTCGACGTAGTAGCTGATGGTGCGGGCGGCATCGGAGATGGCGCGGGCCAGGTCGAACCGGTCCCCGATGCGCAGCGCGGCGCCGATCTCGTCGGCGTACTGGGCGAGCACCTGGTCGCGGCCGCGGCCCGATACCCGATGCAACTCCGTGCGGACGTTGAGCAGCGACAGGTGCGCTGCGCCCAGGGTTCCGGTGGGAGAGGCCAGCAGTCGGCTCGGATACACGTCGGCTAGCTGGGCGATGGCCAACCCGTTGAGCAGCTGGACATCGCGCAGCCCGCCGCGGCCGTTCTTCAGGTCGGGTTCGGCGCGGTGGGCGATCTCTCCGCTACGTTCCCAGCGGGCGCGGGTGTGTTCGACGAGTTCTTCGTAGCGGGACGCGATTCCGATGCGCCACTGGCGACGCGCGCCGCCGATCAGCAGGGCGGACAGTTCGGCATCGCCGGCGATGTGGCGGGCGTCGAGCATAGCCATGCCCGCCGAGATGTCCTCACCGGCGACCTTGAGGGCCTCCGGGACGGTGCGCACGCTGTGGTCGATACGAATGTTGGCGTCCCACAGCGGGTACCAGAGTAGTTCGGCGACCTCGCTGACGATCTCGATGGGCAGGTTGTCGTGCAGCAGCATCAGATCGAGGTCGGAGTAGGGCAGCAGTTCGCCGCGGCCCAGTCCGCCGGTGGCCACGATGGCGAAGCCGCTGGTGGGGGTGATCCCGATCTCGGTGGCCTTGGTGGACAGCCAGAACTCGTTGAGATCGAGGATGGCGTCCCGCAGTGCTGCCGAATCCAGTTGCTTGCCGCCGGTATTGAGCAGTTGCGCGGACGCCTTGGCCAGATCGGTGGCCGGACGCAGCGATCCCGCTGCCGGGGCTCGGGAAGCTCCAGCAGCGGGATCTGGTGTCTGATCAGTCATTTCTGTCCTTCCCCGGCCCTACATTGAAACGGTCACATATGGCCGGGAAACGACCTCAGCTCACTGGGTGATCAGAGGGCGTCGACACCCCGCTCACCGGTGCGCACACGCACAATGGTGTCCACGGGGCTGACCCATACCTTGCCGTCACCGATCTTTCCGGTGCGTGCCGCCTGCACGATGATGTCCACCACCTTATCGACGGCGGAGTCGTCGACGACGACCTCAACTCGCACCTTCGGCACGAAATCCACCGAATACTCGGCACCACGGTAAACCTCAGTGTGGCCCTTCTGGCGTCCGTACCCCTGCACCTCGCTGACGGTCATACCAAGGATGCCCGTCTGCTCAAGGCCCGTCTTGACGTCTTCGAGCGTGAACGGCTTGACGATCGCGGTGATCAGTTTCATTTAGTCGATTCCTTCCAGGACTCAGTCAATTGTTCCCGATCATGCGAGTTCATAAGCGGTTTCTGCGTGCTCGGTCTTATCGATACCGGTTTCTTCGTCTTCCTTGGCGACTCGCCAGCCTAGTGGCTTGACCACGAAGGCGATGATCACCGTGAGGACCGCGGTGAACATTAGTGCGACACCGGCGATCACGATCTGCACCACCAGCTGCTTGTAATCGCCGCCGACGAACAGGCCGGCGTCGGTGGCCAAGAAGCCCAGCGAGATGGTGCCCCACAGGCCGGAGACCAGGTGGACGCCGACGACATCGAGCGAATCGTCGTAGCCGAACTTGTACTTCAGGCCGATTGCCAGGGCCGACAACGCACCCGCGACGGCACCGACGACCAGCGACCAGACCGGGGTCAGGTTGCCGCACGCCGGGGTGATGGCGACCAGGCCGGCGACCACACCCGAGGCTGCACCCACGCTGGTGGCGTGGCCGTCACGCAGGCGCTCCACGACCAACCAGGCCAGCATGGCGGCCGCGGTGGCGGCGGTGGTGTTGACCCATACCAGACCGGCGAGCATGTCGGCGCCGCCCTCGGAACCGACGTTGAAGCCGAACCAGCCGAACCATAGGATGGCGGCACCGAGCATCACGAACGGGATGTTGTGCGGACGGAACGCGGTCGTGTCGAAGCCGCTGCGCTTGCCGAGCAGGATCGCGAGAATCAGGGCGGCCATACCGGCGTTGATGTGAACGACGGTGCCACCGGCGAAGTCGATGGGTGCGACGTTGGCCCCGCCCTCCTCGTCGACGCCGAAGAACTTGGCCGCCAGGCCCTGCTCGTTGGCCGACAGCAGGCCGCCCCCCCAGACCATGTGCGACAGTGGGAAGTAGACGAAGGTGACCCAGAGTCCGCCGAAGGCCAGCCAGGTGCCGAACTTCATGCGCTCGGCGACCGCGCCGCTGATGAGTGCGACGGTGATGACGGCGAAGGTCAGCTGGAACGCGACCCACACAATGGCAGGCACGGTGCCGAAGCCGCCGGAGACGTAGCTCTCCACCCCGCCGATCTCACGAACCTCGGCGAGCTGATTGACCCCGAAGAGTGCGAATGGGCTGTCGAAGAAGAGGCCAGGGTCTTCGCCGGTTTGTCCTGCGGAGAAGGACATCGAGTAGCCCCACAGCACGTAGATGACGCTGACCAGGCCCAGCGAGCCGAAGGACATCATCATCATGTTCAGGACGGACTTCTGCCGGGAGAGACCACCGTAGAAGAACGCGAGCCCGGGCGTCATGAACAACACCAAGGCTGCCGAGATGAGGACCCAGGCTGTATTGCCGGTGTCCAATCCATCCGGGCCGAACGGCAGGAAACTGTCGTCCGGCAAAGCCGTGACGACATCATTTAAGGCAAAGACCACTTTGTGTGAACCTCCTCGGGATTTCGCCGACGAATCGGCCTCCCGAAGAGACTCTTTCGCCCTCGTTTCATCCGTGGTTCACAGATGTTGCGCTCGCGTGAACGGATCGGCCTTCTCGGTTACACATGCGTTTGCGTCCGGCGAAACAGCTATCCGAGCAGCGCATCGACGAACGCGGCGGGCTCGAACGGCGCCAGATCGTCGGGGCCTTCGCCGAGGCCGACCAGTTTGACCGGCACGCCCAGCTCCTGTTGAACGCGGAAGACGATACCGCCCTTGGCGGTGCCGTCGAGCTTGGTCAGCACCACGCCGGTGATGGCGACGACCTCCGCGAAAACCTTCGCCTGGGGCAGGCTGTTCTGGCCGATGGTGGCGTCCAGCACGAGCAGCACCTCGTCGACCTTGGCGCGCTTCTCCACCACGCGCTTGATCTTGCCAAGCTCGTCCATCAGACCGGTCTTGGTGTGCAGGCGTCCGGCGGTATCGACCACCACGACGTCCGCGCCCGTCGCGATGCCCTTGTCGACGGCGTCGAAGGCGACCGAGGCCGGATCGGCGCCCTCGGGGCCGCGGACCACGTCGGCACCGACACGGGCTCCCCAGCTCTGCAACTGATCGGCAGCGGCCGCGCGGAAGGTATCCGCGGCGCCCAGCACCACGCGGCGCCCGTCGGCGACGAGCACCCGGGCCAACTTGCCGACGGTGGTGGTCTTACCGGTGCCGTTGACGCCGACCACTAGCAGTACCGACGGCTTGTCGGCATGCGGGAGCGCACGGATCGAGCGGTCCAGCTCCGGGCGCAGCTCGGAGACGAGGACGTCCTTGAGGACCGCGCGGGCGTCGGCCTCGGTGCGCACCGAGGCGCTGGCCATCTTGGTGCGCAGCGCGGCGATGACGGCCTGGGTGACGACGGGGCCGAGATCGGCGATCAGCAGGGTGTCCTCGATCTCCTCCCAGGAGTCCTCGTCGAGGTCGCCGCCGCCGAGCAGCCCGAGCATGCCGCGACCCAGGGTGCTCTGCGACTTGGCGAGACGTCCGCGCAGCCGTTCCAGTCGGCCTTCTGCCGGGGCGATCTCCTCGACGGCCAGCGCGGGTGCCGGC
>WOYI010726015.1_pt1 | contig 26466 bp, 26 predicted proteins | sample 6423411 | NCBI WGS metagenome assembly WOYI01 (sample SAMN13441803, study PRJNA592873) | oil field metagenome | biome: oil field; feature: oil-well bore; material: oil-contaminated soil; isolation source: oil-contaminated soil from oil-well borehole | place: Germany: Wietze | collected 2016-10-18 ... | reverse complement strand
AATGCCTTATTGGCCATGTTTTAATCAAAAAGGAGCTGCCTTTTTAGACAGCCCCCGAATCAAACACACTTTTTTCGCAAAGCAGTATTGTTCTTAATAATTATTGCCACAGGCGTCATGTTGCAAATACTCGACAATCCACTTGATGATAATTTTTTATTGTTTAACCCCAGGGAGTTTTGAACCAGTAAGCCTGGAATTCCCACCAATAATTCAATATTATCTCGATGTATCAATATTCTAATCGAATTCTAAATATATGGCAAGTTCTTTTTATAGTTCTTTTTATATCAATTTAATTAATTTCCTGTTTCATCTCTGATTCTATTCTTATTCAAGCGGCTAGCGCAAACTAGCCCCATATATTTCCGCCCAATTCCCGGAATCTGCCCTCCATTTACGCTTGCTGAGTCTTGGGGGGCATGGTATAATCCTTCTTCGCGTCTGGGAAGACGTGGTATTTATCATTGGAAATAAAGGATCGTAAGATGAATCATGCGGAACTCTTAAAATCAGTTGAAGCGCCTGTCAACGAGAATATTCCTGAATTGTTCCCTGGCGATGCCGTCGCCGTCCACCTGCTGATCAAAGAAGGTGATCGGGAACGCGTTCAGGTTTTCAAAGGCACCGTTTTGTTCGTGCGCGGCAGCAAAAACGACGCATCCTTCACCGTGCGGCGGATCGCCAGCAACGGTATCGGCGTTGAGCGGACTTTCATGATCCGTTCCCCCCGCATCCAAAAAGTGGTTGTCGAGCGGCACACCAAGGTGCGGCGCGCTCGCTTATACTTCCTGCGCGAACGCACCGGCAAGAGCGCCCGGCTCAAACAACGTTTTTAGAATAAACTCATCAGGATGTCACGCTGGGAAGTTTCCCAGCCCAACACCTCATCAGGGCTTAAGTCAACTATCTTTTGATCGTTGTTGATTCCTGATGAGGTCTTTTCATTGCAGGAGAGACCATGTCGGAAACACCCCAAGCCATCATCGGGATCACAGGCGGGAACGCGAAATCCCAAACCGGCGCAGATGTATTCCAGCTGGGGAGGGCCTATGTTGAAGCCATTCTTTTGGCCGGCGGGGTCCCCCTCCTGATCCCCACCGGGCTGGACAAACCCGGCCTCAACGCGCTCATTCACCACCTGGATGGCATCCTCTTCACGGGCGGCGGCGATATCCAAACCGCCCGCTTCAATGGCAGCCCTCATCCCAAAATCTACGGCGTGGACCCTGAAAGGGATAACCTTGAATTCGATCTGCTCGAACTGGCCCTGGGCCGTCACCTGCCCTTCCTGGCGATCTGCCGCGGCGCGCAGGTTCTGAATGTCGCTTTTGGCGGCGGCCTCCACACCCATCTCGCAGACCAGCTGCCCAACGCCCTCAAGCACGACTGGTTCCCCGCTTACCCGCGCGACAAGTACGCCCACACCGTCAGCCTGACCCGCGGCAGCCTGCTGCACGAGATCTTCCAGGCCGATGAAGTCCCGGTGAACAGCCTGCATCATCAGGGCATCTCCCGGGTTGGCGAGGGGCTCGAGGCGGTGGCCTTCGCGCCGGATGGGTTGGTGGAAGGTCTCGTCGTGCGGGGAGAACCCTTTGCGCTCGGCGTCCAGTGGCATCCCGAATGCCTGCCGGAGGATGCCGGTATGCGGGCGCTCTTCAAAACCTTTATCGCCGCCTGCCAAGCCCAGCCCTGATATCGTTGGCCCCTTTCCCGCCATCAATGTTAGAATGGAGAAATCAAAAAACAAGCCCAAGGAGTGTGCACGATGAAGGTACTCATCACCGGCGGCGCCGGATATATCGGCAGCACGATCTGTTCCGCCCTCAAAGACCACGGCCATACCCCCATCATCCTCGATTCGCTGGTCACCGGCCGTGAGGAATTCACCAAAGGTCACATTTTTTACCAGGCGGATATCGCCGACCAGGACGCCGTCCGGCAGGTCTTCGCGGACCATCCCGATATTGCTGCCACGATCCACTGCGCTGCGCTGATAGTTGTCCCCGAATCGGTCTCCCGGCCCTATGATTATTATCGGGAGAACGTCGTCAAATCCATGACTTTCTTCCATCAACTTGCCGAACTCGGCTACCCCCGGGTGGTTTTCAGCTCCTCAGCCGCGATTTATGACGTCGTCCCCGACTTCATGGTGACGGAAGAATCCCCTCTCAAACCCAACAGCCCTTATTCCCGCACCAAGGTCATGATGGAGATGATCCTGGAGGATTTCGCCAGCGCTTATGGGCTGAAGGGCATCGCGTTGCGCTATTTCAACCCAATTGGGGCTGACCCGCAGATGCGCTCCGGGATGCACATCAAAGCGCCCAGCCACATCCTCGGCAAGCTGGTTGCCGTGGCATTAGGCGAAGAGCCGGTCTTCAACATCACCGGCGTTGATTGGCCCACTCGGGATGGCACGGGCATCCGGGACTATGTCCACGTCTGGGACCTGGCCCTGGCCCATGTGAAAGCCGTCGAGAAGTTCGACCAGGTCATTGATGCCGCGGCCGAACCAGGCACGCCCTATGTGGTCATCAACCTTGGCACAGGCCAGGGCGTCACCGTGCGTGAAATGGTGACCGCTTTCGAGAAGGTCTACGGCCAGGTGATCCATAAGGCCGAGCAGCCACCCCGCCCGGGCGACGTTGCCGGCGCCTACGCCAACGCGGATAAGGCCAAAAAGCTTTTGGATTGGGAAGCCGAATTATCCATCGAACAAGGCATTGCGGATGCGCTCCAATGGAGTGAGATCCGGGAACAGATCCTGGATTTTAGCGATTAATGTCCACAACACTATAACAAAAACAGGCGGTGAGTTTCACCGCCTCTTCATTATATAAATCTATTTCAAGGGTTCCAGCGGTTCGGGCGCGGGCCCAAATTTCGCGGTGGGCTGCTTGCGATCCGCCGCCTTGACTGGACAAGGTAAACCCGTCAAATCAGAGCGCCAGCGCTAATTATTTTTCCGAATACCCGGCAGTCGCATAAGCAACAGCACGACCAACACACCGCCCAGGACCAGCGGGAAAGTGTAATTTCCCTGAAGGGTCAGCAGGTTCCCTTTGACCGCCAGGAGGAAATGGGCAATGACCAGGATCGCCGCCAGGTAGGTCAACCTGTGCAGCTGGACCCACTTCTTGCCCATTTTCCGTTGGACGGAGCGGAAGGAGGTGGCCGCCAGGACCGCCAGGATCAGCAGGGCAAGCGCCCCGATAATGATGAAGGGCTTGGCCACAATTTCCGCCCAGATCAGGCCGAAATCAAGGCCATAATCCCACCAGGCAAAGGTCAAAAAGTGAAGCGCTGCGTAAAAGGCGGCATATAAGCCCAGCGGCTTACGCAGGTAACGCAGCAGCGGCAGTTTTAACAGCTTGCGCAAGGGTGTGATCGCGAGCGACAAGACCAGGAACACGGCGGCAATCTGCCCCGTCTTTTGAAGCGCCGCTTCCACCGGGTTGAAGCCCAACTCGTCGCGCACATAAGAACCGATCAGCAGGACCAATGGCAAAAGCCCGCCAAAGTGCACCAGCACTCTCATCTGAAAGCGTTGGGATTCCTGTTTTCGATCCTCAATCTGTTGATTCATGCCGCTCTGTCCGTAAAGTTATTCGGGGCCTAGTAGTAAACCGCGAGGTCCATCCCCTCGTAAAGGTACTCCACTTCATCGGCGTAGCCGTTCATATATAAGGTGTCCCGCCGCTGGTTCTCACCAATCCGGATCTCCGTCCCCTGTGACCAGCGCGGATGGTCCACGTCCGGGTTCACATTGGCATAAAAGCCATATTCCTGCGGCGCGATCGTGTTCCACATCGTATAAGGCTGGTCCGTCACGAGCGAGATCTTAACGATCGACTTGATGCTCTTGAACCCATATTTCCAGGGAACCACCAGCCGGATCGGGGCGCCATTTTGGGGCGGCAGGGATTCATGATAAAGCCCAGTTGCCAGCAGACTGAGGTCATTCAGCGCCTCATCCAGGCGCAAGCCTTCCAGATAGGGGAAGGGGAACATCATCGAGTTCACGCCATTCATCACATCGGGCAGCATGGCCGTCTGGAAAGCCACATATTTGGCCTCCGAGGTCGGCTCCACCTCTTCCAGCAGCTGCCGCAGGGGGAAGCCCAGCCAGGGGATAACCATCGACCAGCCTTCCACACAGCGCATCCGGTAGATGCGCTCCTGTTGGTCAAAGGTCTCCAGGATCTCACTCATGGTGAAAGTGCGGGGATTATTGACCAGCCCGCCCACCTCGACCGACCAGGGTTCGGGAACGAAATCCTCGGCCTGTTCATCCACTTTTTCCTTGTTGGTGGTGAATTCATAAAAGTTACAATAACCCGTCACCGCGTTGTAATCCGTCAACGGATTGCCCAGCTCATCCGTCAGACCCGTGAGGGTGGCAAGGCCGCCGGTGGGTTCAGCCGGGGGCGCGCTGGTGGCAGCCGGCGCGGGCGCACAGCTCGCCAACACCGCGCCCATGCCAAGAAAGCCCATTTGCTTGAGAAATTTCCGCCGCGAATCATAAAGGGGTTTCGGCGTGATCTCATCTTTCTTTAGTGGAACAGAGCCATGCTTTCTTTTAGCCATTCTGACACCTCACAGTGTTTCAATCCTTATTCGGTTTAATTATTGATGATCCACAGGAATAAATCTACGGCCTTTGATTAATTATACCTATTTTATCTTAATTCACTAAAAAAAATCCCGAGTGCGCTCGTAATGCCTCAAAAAAACCTTATTTTAGTGGCGCGTTTTCCTCACCCTTTTCGCATGTTATAATCAACACGATTTGACTCTCCTACCTAAAGGGCCATTATCCCGCATGCTATTCAACTTGGAACCCCCAATCATCATCTCAAGAATCATCACCTTAATGATTGCCTTCACCATCCATGAATTTTCTCATGCCGCGGTAGCCACCCTGCTGGGAGATTCCACCCCCAAGTCCTATGGACGGCTGACGCTCAACCCCCTGGCGCATCTGGACATCATGGGGTCTATCCTGCTGCTGGTGGCCGGCTTTGGCTGGGCCAAACCCGTCCCGATCAACCCCTATGCCCTCCGGCAAAGAAGCAAAGCGGGCGAGATGCTGGTCTCGCTGGCTGGTCCGGCTTCCAACCTGCTGATGGGCGCGCTGGCGGCGGTCCCGCTCCGTTTTGGCTGGGTGCCGCTGGTCAGCGGCACAAGCCCGATCCTGCCCTCCTGGGGCGATTTTCTGCTGGAATTCCTTTTCATCAACCTGTCCTTATTCTTCTTCAACCTCCTCCCCCTGGCGCCGCTGGATGGCGAGAAGGTGATCGCCTTTTTCCTGCCCGAACATTGGGTAGAGGGACTGGAGCGCATCCGCCCTTACAGCCCCTTCATCCTGCTGGCAATCGTCTTCATCCTGCCCATGATCGGAATTGATTTGATTGACCTGATCATCCGCAAGCCCTTGATCTCCTTAGCCCTGTTTCTGATCGGCAGGTAAAAGGCATGGCCTACTACTGCTACATCGTCCGCTGCGCAGATGACTCCTTCTACACCGGCTGGACTACGGACCCCAAACGCCGGGTGAAAGAGCACAACGCCGGGCGCGGCGCCCGCTATACCCGGATGAACGGTCCGGTCAAATTGGTCTATGTGGAAGAAGTTGAAGACCACAGCGCCGCCCTCAAGCGCGAAGCCCAGATCAAACGCTACAGCCATGAGCGGAAAGCGACCCTGGCGCAATCCATTGACCTGCCGCCTGTTTTTTCGAGTGAGGAAAGTTGAAATGTCATCATCCGAAAACAAATCCGCTTCCCAAACCATCCTCTCCCCCGGCCGGGTCAACCTATTGGGCGAGCATGTTGACTACAACGACGGCCCCGTCCTGCCCGTGGCGATTGACCTGACCCTGACGCTGGAATTTTCCCCTTTAGAGCAAAATCTGATCACCCTGCACGCCCTCGACCTGGGTCAGTCCACTATTTTTTCTCTCGATAACCTGGAAAACAAAACCGACCTGGAAGGCAAACCCCTGCCCCATTTCGCCCGCTATCCGGCGGGGGTGGCCTGGGCCTGCCAAAAGGCCGGCCTTCCGGTGAGGGGCCTGGAAGCCTCCTACACCTCCAACATCCCGATCGGCTCCGGGTTAAGTTCCTCTGCGGCGGTGGAAGTGGCCTTTGCCCAGGCGTTCAAAGCCCTCGGCGGCTGGGAGGTGGACCGGATGACCCTGGTGAAACTGACCAAAAAGGCCGAAAACGAATACGTCGGCGTGAATTCCGGCATCATGGATCAGTTTGCCGTGATGTTCGGCCAAAAGGACCACGCCCTTTATCTCGATACGGCCACGCTGGACTGGGAAGCCGTGCCCCTTTCTGAAGATGTGGCCATCATCGTCGCCGATTCGCGAGAGCCGCGGGAACTGGCCGGCTCGGCCTACAACGACCGGCGGGCCGCCTGCGAAGCCGCTGTGGAACACCTGCGGCAATACCTGCCGGGGATCACCTCCCTGCGCGATGTCTTCCCCGCCCCATATGAGAAATATTCCGGCAATCTCCCTGAACGGATCAGAATGCGGGGCCAGCATATCGTGGATGAGATCGCCCGGGTGGAGGAATCCGTCAAACTGCTGAAAGTCGGGGACATCGCCGGCTTCGGCAAACTGATGATCCAGGGACACGAGAGCCTGCGCGACCTCTATGAAGTCAGCACGCCGGAGCTGAATGCGCTGGTCGAGATCGCCCTGCAGCAGCCCGGCTGTTACGGCGCCCGGCTGACCGGCGCCGGCTTCGGCGGGTGCACGGTCAACCTCGTCCGCAACGAGGAAGCGGGAGCTTTCCTGCGCCATGTCAAAGCCCAATATCACCAGCGCACAGGCAAAAGCGCGAGCCTCTACCACTGTCACGCCACCGATGGCGCTCACCTGATCTAAGAACAAGGTCCCCAGAAACCAAAAACCGCCCTGAGGCGGTTTTTTTATCTTCAAAGGCAAGGTTCATCGCAAGCGGTATGAGGTATAGAGCAGCAGACCGATCCCAGAGAGGCTCACAGCCACCAACCCGATCCCGACCCAGAGCGTATCCCCGCTGAAAATGTTGGTCAGGAAATTGCTGCGGGGTTCCGGCGTGGGCGTTGGGGTGGGCGCAGGCTGGGTTGCCGTTGGCCGCATCGTTGCCAGGGGAGTAAGGGTTGCTTCCTCCGTGAGGATCTCGGTGGGGGTCGGCGTAGCGGTCACACCTGTGCCCTGGACGATCAGCAGCTCTTCATCCGGGTAGATGGCGGAATCCTCGGTCAGGTTATTCAGAGCCAGCAGGTCCGCCAGGGGAATGCCATAGGCTTCAGCAATGGTCCAAAGCGTCTGGCCGTACTGCACGATATGGATCACGGTGCCATCCGGCCCAGGGGTTGCCTTGATCAAGGGTTGAATCAACGGCGCGGTGGTCGCGGTCGGCCCGCTGGGGGTCACCTGGGAGGTATCAGCCGGCTGCGATCCATCCGTGTCAAAGTTGCTGAAATCCACCACGTAGATAGTCACCCCGGAACTATTCACCGCCACACCGGCCCCAAATTCCTTGCGGTTCGGGTCCAGCATGTTATCGGTGTGGGCTGCGTCGCTCCATTTAGTATAAATGCAGGCTGAGACGGTTAGGCCAACTCCTTCTGCCCAATTCTCAGTGACGTAACTCACATCATAACCTACAGCGCGAGCCCGGTCAGTGGCAGTGCCGCCGCCTTCGCCGGTGTGGCCGCCGAGGCCCGTCTCTGCGATCCAATCAGCATGGCCCTGCGCGGCGAGGTTGAGATAGATATTTTCTTCAATCGGCGCCAGGCCATTGGCCGCGCGGTAGGCATTGATCTCCGCCAGCATTTCCCAGGCCGTCCCCGCTGCCTGAGCCTGCACGGGTTGGGGCGCGGCAAACCAGGCCACCAGAAGGCTCAGGATGGATAAAATTGCCGGAATTGGGGATTTCTTTTCAGGTTTCATAAAGTTCTCTGGAGCGTCACAAGGATGGTCTTCAAAAAAAACTCGGTATCCAGGCAGACTCCTCTAAGCGGCTGAATTCTACTCAAGAATCCTAAATTTATCAAACTTACGGATTAATAAGGCTACGCGAAGGGATCAGGCCGCGACCGTGATCCGGTCGCCTTCCACAGCCGCGCCGATCTCCCAGGCGGGCTGGCCCATTTCTTCAGCCCTGGCCATGAAGGCGGCAATTTTCTCCTCAGGCACGCCGATCAACAGCCCGCCGCTCGTCTGCGGGTCAAAAAGCAGCATCAGGGATTCCTCAGGGATCGCCTCATCAAATTGAACATGCCCGCCAAAATAGAGCCGGTTATCCGATGCGCCACCAGGGAACCGCCCTTCCTGAGCGTGCTTCCCGGCGCAGGAGATGAAGGGCAGCCGGTTGAATTCGATTCGCAGGCCCAAACCAGCTCCCTCCGCCATCTCCCAGGAATGCCCCAAAAGGCCGAAACCGGTGACATCGGTGGCGGCCCGCAGCTCAAATTCCAGAGCCAATTTAGCGGGATCGCGGTTGAGGCGCTTCATCCAACCCACCACTTCTTCCACATCTCCGGGGGTGGCGGCCTGCTGTTTGAGCGCGGTGGTGGTCACGCCAAAGCCCAGCGGCTTGGTAAGCACCAGCCTGTCACCCACCCGCAAGCCGTCTTTCCGCAGCAGGGATTTCTCCTCGCCAAACCCCAGCGCGACCAGACCGATCTTCGGCTCCTTATCCTGAATGGTGTGGCCGCCAACGATCACTGTGCCGGATTCGGCCGTCTTCTCCGCCAGGCCGTGAATGATCTCGCGGGAGATCGCCATCGGCAGGTCAGGCGGCAGAGCAGCCACCGTGAGCGCCGCGAAGGGCACAGCACCCATTGCGTAAACATCGGAGAGGCTGTTGGCCGCGGCGATCGCGCCGTAATCATAGGCGTCATCCACAACCGGCGTGAAGAAGTCCGTGGTGACGACCAGCACCCGGCCATTTTCCAACTGCCAAACAGCCGCGTCGTCCGGATTGTCCAGACCGATCAACAGACCGGGGACGGATTGACCCTGATAAACTTCCAGAATTGGCTGCAGAACCTGCGCCAGCGCTTCCGCGCTCAGTTTGGACGCTCAGCCAGCACAGCTGGAGAGCGTTGTCAGGCGAATTTCACGCCCTGAAGTGCTCTGATCGGACATCGTTGTGACACTCTTTTCTGGTGATAACAGGACCTACTCCGTCGGAGGGGTGAGCGTGCTTGTACCCGTTTCCGGCAAGGGGAAGATAAAGGGGCTGTCATAAGGCAGGAACATTACTTCAACATTGGGCGAGAGCTTGGTGATGTAGACATAGGTCAGCAAGTCCGGATATTGCGCCAGGACTTCCGCCTGCACCTGCAAAGCTTCGGCTTCCGCTTCGGCCTCCAAAATTCGAGCCTGGGCCTGGCCTTCCGCGGCGATCACAGCCGCATCCGACTTGCCCTGCGCTTCCTGGCGGGCCTGCTCGGCTTCCTGCTTCTTCTTTTCAACCAGCAGCTGGGCTTCCTGCGCCTGCTGCTCGGCAATCTGCTTCTGTTCAACCGCAGCCGCATATTCCGGCGAGAAGGTGATGTTCCGCAAAACGAAGTCCACCATCAGCAGCCCATTTTCGTCCAGGACCTTGGCCATTTGGGCATTAATCTGATCGATCAATGTGAACCGCTCTGTGCTGACGACTTCATTGACAGTGAACTGGGAAACGACATCCCGGATGATGCTGCGGGCCTGGGCGCGGACCAGCTCTTCTTCGTAGCGGTCCTGCCAGAGGATGTGGACGCGCAAGGCCTGCTCGGGGTCCACGGCAAAGATTACCGAGGCATCCACCAGGATCTCCTGGCCGTCCGCCGTCCGGGCGGCAATCGAGTCGTCTCCGGCGATCTGGCCCTCCTCGGTGGCAATGGACATGGTATAGGTTTGATAGGAGATCGGGTAGACCTGCACTGTTTCAAAGAACGGAGTAACCCAGGATAAGCCGGGCTGCAGCGTTTCCTGCCGGTAGCCTTCGGGCGCGAGGGCAGAGATCACCACTCCGCGCTCCTGTGGCTGGATGAAAACCAGGCCGCTGTTGAACACGGTCAGGATGATGGCCGCCAGGCCCAGTGCGATCGCAACCGGTACGGTGGGTTTCAGGGGGTTCTTACGGTAGGACCGCAAAGCGGCATACCCCACCCAACCCACCAAAGCAATCCAGAGTAGCGCGACGATCCAGGATAGAACGATCGTGACATTCATCAAAAACTCCTTTTATATTTCTTATTGAACACTCAGATTAATTATACTCAACCTCGTTCAGCCTACCTCAGATTCTCTTATGTTTCAAACGGAACCGCGCCAGCCCATTAAAAATATCGGTGGGTCAGCGTTTAAAAAAACTGACCCACCCCTGCAGCTCAAAAGTTAATGGGGCTAGGGCTGGTAGAGAACAAAATTATCAAATTCAAAGGTGGACGAGGGGATATCAAAAGTCCCACCGACCAGGCCCACATCACCGCTCGCCAAGGAAGAATCCGTCGCCACGGCAACCATCTGACCATTCCCATACAAGGTAAGTGTGCTGCCAATGCAATCCGCCCGGAGGTGGTTGGTGGCATAGCTCGGGATGATGACACCCGTCGGCTGCATCTGCTCGCTGTAGAGATAGGTCGAGCCGCTCTGATCTTTCCTCCCAATCACGGCGTAACCATCGCTGCTGATATAAAAGAAGGAGTAATGTGGTGCAAATGGTTCTCCCGAATAGCGGCAAAGGATCCCAAAGTCATCATCCAGGTCGCCGTCCACCTTGGTGGCATCCACCTACCGCCCCCTTGGCCGCTTCACGTTGCCAGGATATGCGTTGCCACGGTGGCGGCCATGCCGCCCACGCTCTGGATCATGCCGACCCGCGCGCCCTCGACCTGGTTGGCGCCAGCCGCGCCCCGCAGCTGCAAAACCGCCTCCACCGCCTGATAGACGCCCGTTGCGCCCAGCGGGTGACCGCGGGCCTTGAGGCCGCCGAAAGTCGCCACCGGAATTTGCCCGGCCAGGCCGATCACCTCCGGCTGGGCTAGCATCCAGCCCTGTCCCTGGGAGGCAAAGCCCGCCGCCTCCAGCGAAAGCGCGGCGTGCAGCGAGGTTGCATCATGATATTCAAAGAAATCCAGGTCCTTGGGCAGGATCCCCGCGCTGCGGCAGGCCCGCTCGACGGACAAGCGCGCGGCATCCCAGGCCAGCGGGGCGTGCCTGTCATGGATCGAAAGCGTATCGGTCACCAGGCTGGACCCCACGATCCGCACCAGCGGCTGATCCCAGCCCTTGGGCAGGGCGGATTGGCGCGCCAAAACAAGCGCCGCCGCCCCATCGGCATAGGGCGCAACATCAAACAGATTCAGCACTTCAGCGGCTACCGCCGCCCGCAGGTAAGCGCCCTCGCCCATGGCCTTCTGGAACATCGCATTGGGGTTGGTCGCACCGTTGGCATGAGCGACCTCCGGGAAACCGGCGAAGGCCTTCCGGTCCGCGCCATATTCCTGCAGATAGCGGTGGAAAAGCAGCCCGGCCAGGCTGAGCGGCGTCAACCCCTGGGCCGCCTCGAAATCGGCATCCAGCATCTGGGAAAGGTAGGTCTCGGATTCGGGGCCAATCACGTCCGTCCACTTCTCCACGCCGACCACCAGGGCCACATCCACCGCGCCGGAGAGCACCGCCAGATAGCCGCTGCGCAAGGCCGCCCCGCCCGAGGCATCCGCCGCCTCAACCGTGAGGCCCTCCACCCCCGTCAGTCCGACAACTTCCGTGAGCAGCGCACCCAGATTGGCCTGTCGGGAGGCCGTTGGCGCCAGCATGTTACCGATATACATCACCTGAGGCCGCAGCCCCTTGACATCCGCCAACGCGGCAAGGATCGCCCCGGCCGCCATCTGCCGGATGGACGCATTCCAGTGTTCGCCCACCGGAATCTGTCCGATTCCTGCAATGACCACATCCGCCTGCTTTGAATCCATAACCCGCCTCACTTCATTGCGATCTTGCCGCGGAAGCGGGCATAGGTGGCGTAGTCGATCTCGGTCCGCCGGGCGATGTAGTCCTGCGTGCTTAACGCCGCGCCGCGCCGCTCGGGCAGCGCTTCCTGGGCCGTGATCACAAAGGCATCCGACCCGGCTCCCGAGCCGTAGGAGGTGATCAGGATCTTATCGCCGGGTTCGGCGATATCCAGCACAGCCGTCAGCCCCACGAGGGAGGCGCCGGCGTAGGTGTTGCCGATCACCGGGGAGAGCAGGCCGTCAGTGATCTGTTCAGGCTTGAATCCCAGCTGCTTGGCGACCCGCTGGGGGAATTTTTTGTTCGGCTGGTGAAAGACGGCGTATTTGAAATCTTCGGGTTTCATCCCCAGGCTGTCCATCAGGCTGCCCGCGGCCGAAGCCACATGCTCGAAATAAGCCGGTTCACCGGTAAAGCGCTGCCCGTGTTCGGGGTAGATCTGATGCGCCCGCCGCCAGAAGTCCGGCGTATCGGTCACAAAGGAATACTGCGCCTCGATCACCGCCAGGGACTGCTCCGCGGGGCCGATGATGAAAGCCGCCCCACCGGAGGCTGCCGTGTATTCCAGGTCATCGCCAGGTTTGCCCTGGGCGGTGTCCATCCCAATCGCCAGGGCGTAGTCGCCCATCTGGGAGCCAACCAGGCCCATTGCCGCAACCAGGGCTTCCGTCCCGGCTTTGCAGGCAAATTCCCAGTCGCCCGCCTGGATATGGACGGGGGCGCCGATCGCCTCGGCCACGATGGTCCCGCTGGGTTTGACGGCATAGGGGTGCGATTCGGACCCCACCCAGACGGCCCGCAGCTGCAAGGCGTCAATCCCGGAGCGGGCCAGGGCATTGCGCGCGGCCTCAATGGACATGGTGATCACATCTTCATCCAGCCCAGCCACAGCCTTCTCAATCACCGGGCCGGGGGATTCCTCGCCCTTCCAGATCCGGGAGATCTCGGTGTTGGGCAGCCGGTAGCGGGGGATATACGCCCCGTAGCCCACAATGCCCACCGGGCGCGCCGGTCGGTTAACGATGCCTTCGAAATGGTCATGTTCGGTCATAGGTTCTTCAACTCCATTCTGCCATGATCTCCCGAGCGCGGTCGACCCGGACAGTCTTTTCTGCTGCCAATATTTCAGCCAGTTTCTCCACCTGGTCGCCCACAGCGCCAGCGGCAATCGCAACCTGCCGGGCATGGAGCGCCATGTGGCCGCGCTGGATGCCCTCGGTCGCCAGGGCGCGCAAAGCCGCGAGGTTCTGCGCCAGGCCAACCGAGACGATCACCTGGGCCAGTTCCGCCGAGGTGGTCACGCCCATCAGCTTAAGCGCCGCCTGCGCGCCGGGGTGCACCCGGGTGGCGCCGCCCACGATCCCGACCGCGAGGGGCATCTCCAGTTCGCCTTCCAGGTTGCCGTCCGCGTCCTCGCGCCAGGTCGAGAGGCTGGTATAGCGCCCAGCCCGGGCCGCATAAGCATGTGCGCCCGCTTCGATCGCCCGCCAGTCATTGCCAGTCGCCAGGACAACGGCATCCACGCCGTTCATGATGCCCTTATTATGCGTAGCTGCGCGGTAGGGGTCCACCGCGGCGAAAGCCCAGGCCTGAATGATGCCATCCCGGACGGTCTCGCCGGTGAAATCATCAAAGGCCAGGTCCGTCGTGCGGACGGTCACTTTGGCGCGGGCCAGGCGACGGTCCGCCAGGTTGGAGAGAATCCGCAGCAGCACCCGTCCGCCGGTGATCGCTTCGATCCGAGGCGCCAGGCGCTCCACGGCGGTGTTGATCGCGTTGGCGCCCATCGCATCCCGGACGTCATAGATCAGGTGCGCCACGAGGAAAGGCCCAATCGGCGAAGCCTCCATCACGCGGAATTCCAAATCGCGCGGTCCGCCGCCCAACTTCTTGAGCACCGGGTCCACCTCGGCGGCCTGAGCCAGCAGGGCATCCTTCTCAGCCAGCAGTTTCTCGCGGGCCTCATGCGGGTCTGCCAGGTCGAGAATCTGGATCTGGCCGATCATCTCCGGCGCGGTTGTGGTGGCCGTGAAACCGCCGGTGGGCTGAGCCAGCTTCGCCATAAAGGAAGCCCCGGCCACGATGGAGGGTTCCTCCACCACCATCGGGACCGAAACCGGACGCCCGTTGATGATAAAATGGCGGACGATCCCCACCGGCAGGCTGTAGGTGCCCACCACATTCTCGATCATGTGCTCCGCCTGGTCCGCGGTCAGGCCCGGTTCACCGCTGAGCGCGGCGAGGTCTTCTTCGGTCAGCCCGGCTTCGGACCGCAACAACGCCAGGCGTTGCTGGCGGGAGAGGTTGTAGAATTTTATTTTATTCGGCGCGCGGGAGTTCATTGTTGAGGATCTCCTTTTTAATTTTTAATTATTTCTATCACAATTCAGCCTGGTCTCGCAAGCTGGTCAGGGTGAACAGCCATTTTGTCCATTCACAGGGTATCAATATACCGGAAGGAGTCTCCCAAAACCTATCAGAAATAACAAATTTGGCGGATTGGCAAGCCCCCGCCCCACAACTTACGCTTGCAGGGTCGCCCCCTGCGAGAAAACATAGACAAGCCTGGTGAGGCAGAGGCTGAGCCTGCGTGACATAAGACCCTCCATTCACTGTTCACCACCAACTCCAAAGCAGGGTAAAATTAGCCCGCAATGAACAGTAAACCCGCCTTATCCGCCGAACAACTCGAGGAGCGCCTGGCAGCCCTCCACCAAGCCAGCCTGGAGTTGGTTCAGGATATCTCCCTTGTTTCCCTCCTGCAGCGGATCGCGCGAATCGCTTGCGACCAGGCCGGCGCGGCCTACGCCGCGATCGGCGTGCGGGATAAGGACGGCGGGCTCGCGGACTTCATCACCGTGGGCATCTCCGCAGAAGAAACAGCCCGGATGCCGCACCCCCCTGTGGGCAAAGGCCTGATCGGCGTGATCGCCGACGCGGAAGGCCCCATCCGGGTAGATGACATGGCCAAGGACCCCCGCAGCGCCGGCTTTCCCGAAGGCCACCCCAAGATGACCTCGCTGCTGGGCGTGCCGATTCGGCTGGGCAGCCAAAGGCTGGGCCAGATCTACCTGACCGACAAGCTCGATGGCGGCGTCTTCACCCAAGACGATGAACGGGTGATCGAAACCCTGGCCGCTTATGCCGCGGTGGCGATCTCCAACGCCCGCTCCTACTCCGAGCTTCACGAACGGGACCGCACGCTCACCCGTCGCAACCAGGACCTGGCCCTGCTCAACAACCTGGCTTCGGCGCTGGCTTCGATCACTGAACTGGACGAACTGCTCGAGACGGCCCTGGACCGGGTGATGAATTATTTCAAGGTCGAGGTGGGCGAGATCTACCTGACCGATGAGAATATGAACGCCCTCTACAAAGTGCTCCACCAGGGTGGCGCCATCCCCGCACTCTGGGAAAAAGACCGCTTCAAGCTAAATGAAGGCCTGGTGGGGAAAACCGCCTGGGATGGGCAAGCCGCTTTGGTGAGCCTGCCTTACACCGCTGACCCCTTCCTGCTGAGCGACGAGGCCTATGCCGCCGGCATCCGCCAGATCGCCTGTTACCCGCTCACCAGCCGCAGCGAGGTTCTGGGCGTGCTCTGCATCGCCTCCAACCAGAATGAACTGCTGGATAGTATGGATCAGCAGCTGCTCTCCTCGATTGCCTCCTGGGTAGGCACTACCTTTGAGAACGTCCGGCTCAACATCCAGGGCCGCCGCCTGGCTGTTCTGGAAGAGCGCGAACGGATCGGCATGGACCTCCATGACGGTATCATCCAATCCATTTACGCCGTTGGGCTGACGCTCGAACATGCCCTTTTGCTGCTGGGCGAGGAGCCTGAACAAACCCGCATACGGGTCAAGCAATCCATTGAAGACCTGAACAGCACCATTCGGGACCTGCGGGCCTTCATCATGGATATGCGCCCCCGCCAGCTTTATGAAGAAGACCTGATGGACGGCCTCCAGCGCCTGTTGAACGAATTTCGGGCCAACTCTCTGGTGGAAGCCAAACTCTCCGGCCCCTCAGAGGGACTGGAAGACCTGCCCGATGCCTACGCCATCGCCCTGTTCCATATCTGTCAGGAGGCTCTGGCCAATATCGCCAAACACGCCCAGGCCAAGAAAGTGGAAGTGCTGGTCTGGACCACGACTGACCGGGTCCTGATGGAAATTCACGATGACGGCAAGGGCTTCGACACCCAAAAGGTCCGGCTCACCCTGGGCCATGGCGTCTCCAACATGCAGACCCGCGCCCGCAATGTGGGCGGCGATCTCGAACTCACCAGCGAACCCGGTGAGGGCACGACCATCCTGGTCTGGATGCCCCATATCCGGGAACATCAGTCCCAGGAAGAGAAATGATCATGCCCGAGCCGCGCAATCTGGATAAGGCCGCTCTGCGGGGCGAACCTTCGTATGTCTGGCGGGATGGCCAGCGCCGCCGCCTGCAGATGGTGCTGGATGCCGCCGGCGAGCGGATCGGCGGCCAGCTGCTGGTGGATGGCTGCGGGGTCGGCATGTACCTGCACCACCTCAGCCCGGATTTCTCCCCGGCTGTGGGGCTGGATATCGAATTTGAACGCCTGCAGGAAGCGCAGACCCTCGAGCCGAACGTGGTCAATGGCGTGGGCGAACATCTGCCCTTTCCCAGCGGAACCTTTGACCTGATCCTCAGCCATGAAGTCCTGGAACACGTCCAGGACGATCAGGCCGCAATCAATGAAGCCGTGCGGGTGCTCAAACCCGGCGGGCGGCTGGTGCTCTTCTGCCCGAACCGCGGCTACCCTTTTGAGACGCATGGCATCTATTGGCGGGGAAAATACCACTTTGGCAACAAGTTCCTGGTCAATTACCTGCCGCGCCGCTGGCGTAACAAACTCGCCCCGCATGTGGAGATCTACACCCGGCGAGACCTGGCCCGGCTCTTCGACGGGTTGCCCGTCAAGTTCATCACCCGCAGGACGGTCTTTGGCGCCTACGACAACATCATCGCCCGCCGTCCCAAACTGGGCAACGCCCTGCGAAGATTCCTGCAAGGGCTGGAAAAGACCTTTTTCCAGCGCCTGGGGCTTTCCCACTTTTGGGTGATCGAAAAAATCTAATCCCTTTTTTTATATTTCGCTAACATTTCTTTGACGTTCTTTAAATACAGCCTGCCTATCCTTTAAAGTGTAATCAACCAAATTCACTATTCATGGAGGAATAAGATGGCAAACTTAATTCGACGTGATCCTGTTAGTGAAATGCTTTCCTGGAACCGGGCAATGGAGCGCATGCTCGACCAGTTTTATGGGGATAACGAGCTGGGCTTCAGCGACCAAATCAATTTGCGCGTGCCGCTGGACGTGATCGAAAACGATGACGAATACCTCATCAAAGCGGATGTCGCCGGGTTGGACCCGGAAAAAGTTGAAATCACCTATACCAACAATACCCTGACGATCAAGGGCGAAGTGAGTGATGAGCGCGAAGAGGTGGAAGAAAAAGGGCACTATCACCTGCGCGAGCGCCGCTATGGCAGCTTCACACGATCCATCACCATGCCCGGCTCGGTGGACACAGAACACATTGAGGCTGAGACCAAAAACGGCGTGCTGGAACTGCGCCTGCCCAAGAAGGAAGAGGTCAAGCCGAAGCGCATTGAAGTCAAGGTCAAATCCGGTGGCAAGGTCATTGAAGGAAAGTCAAAATAAGGACCGGAAGTCAAAACAGAACAGGGTTGGCAAACTTGCCAGCCCTGTTTTGGTTTCTACCCGTCATCCGGCGTTTCACGCCACCTTCCTTCACTGGGGGGAAAGGCTTAACCTCTTAATCATCCCCAACGGGCGCCAGGCGGATCTCATAGAGCCGGGGCCAGAGCTTGCCGGTCACAAAGAGCCGGTTATCCTGCGAGTCAAAGGCGATCCCGTTCAAAACATTGGTCTCCGGGCTGCGCTCTTCTTCCGGCAGCAGACCGGTCAGATCGATCCAGCCCAACACTTCGCCCGTCTCGGGGTCGATCCGGACGATGTCATCCGTCTGCCAGATATTCGCGAAAACCTCTCCCCGAATCCACTCCAATTCATTGAGGTTCACGATCTCCCTGCCCTGGTCGGTGACGGTCACCCGATCCAGCACCTCGAAGGTTTCAGGGTCCAGGAAATAGAGCGTGGACGTGCCATCGCTCATGATCAGGCGCTCGCCATCCTGGGTGAGGCCCCAGCCTTCCGTGGCATATTCAAAGACTCCGACCTGCGAGAAACTGTTCTTGTCATAGACAAAGCCGCGGTGCTCCTGCCAGGTGAGCTGGATCAATTGGTCGCCCCAAGCGGTCAGGCCTTCGGCAAAATAGACCGCCGGTAAATCCACCTGCTGCAAAACTTCCCCGGTTGCCAGATCAACCTTCCGGAGCGAGGACTGCCCATAGAGGCCCGCGCTTTCATAGAAGATGTCATCCTCGAAGATCAGCCCCTGGGTGAAGGTCTGGGGATCATGGGGATAAACCTGGACCACCTCATAAGTCATCCGCCCGGTCATCTCCCGGGGAAGGGAAGCCTCCTCGTCCGCAGGCCGGACCCAGCCAAAATGATAAATGCCGACCACAGCCACGGCAATAATGACAAGCGTGACTGCCAGCCAGGCGTATTTTTGAAAAAAGGGTTTAGGTGCAGTTGGCTCTGGCAAGGGAAATTCCTCCGGCGCTAGAATTCGCAGATATCACATTGCAGATAGTCGTGGATGAAATCCAGGATCAAGGCCAGCGGATTGGGGTCCTGCTCGGGGTTGATCAGCCGCAGACCGTGCAGGCTGCCACCGTATTCCACCGCGCGGAAGAGCAGGCCTGTGGTCGCCTGGCAGGCCGCGGCCGATTCGCTGTCGCCAGCGGCATAGAGGCACCAGGCGGGCCGCCCGATCAGCTCCGCTTCAAGGCTGGCGACCTCCTGGGCGTAGGGGATATCCAGATAGCCGCCCGGTGAAAGCGAAAAAGCGCCCTGGCAGCCGCCCAACTCCGTGTTGTAATAGTGGCAGCCATACGCCGCGCCATCCGCCCCAATGCTGGCGCCGATTGTCAGCACCCCCGAGCGGTCAATCTTGTCCATCCGGATCACCTGGTTCAGGGCCGCTTCCACATCCAAGCGCCAGCCTTCCCGGTCAAAGGCAGCGCAGCCGCCCTCGCAACCGCGGAAAGTGAAAGTGAACACGTTGAAGGAATATTCCGCGGCGAATTCCGGGAACCAGCTGGAGTCCAGCCAGGGCTCGTCCACACCACCCGGTGCCACCTGCAAACCGCGGTTCTGCAGCCAGGCCGCCACAGCCCGCCAGTCGCCCTGGTCGCCTGGCGCCCAATGCATCAGGACAATCACCGGGGCGTTGACTTCCGCGGCCGGGTAGAGCATGCCTTGCAGCTCAACCCCATCCCGAGCAGTAAAGGTCATCAGCACCGGGTCCGCGGGCAGCGGTTCTTCCGCCGCAGCGGTCGGCGCGGGGCCGCTCATTGCCTGGTCGTCCGCGGGCAAAGCTTCCGTCACCGCCTCAGTCTCAGGCATGGGTGGCGCGGCAGAAGTCGGCGCCGCCGGTTGGCAGGCAGCCAAAAGAAGACTGAACGACCATAAAACGGCCAGCACTGACAGGGGTTTAAAACGATAAAGTGGTGCCATTGACGCCCTCCATCTTCAACAAGTAAACTCATCACCCCCGCTAGACATTATACGCCAACCGCGATTCGAATTAAAGTTGGGGCGGGCTAAATCCCGGCGACCAGATCCTCCAACAGCAAATCCAGCCGGTGCCCCAAATCGGCCTCGCGCCGCAGCAGGAAGTCATCGGCCGGCTGTCCGAGCAGGTGATGCAGCAAGCGTTCCTTCTGGGTGTGCACATAGGCCGGAAGGACATCATCTTCCAGCACCGGCAGCAGATACGCCCCAGGCCGGTAATGGACCAGCTCGGCGCCCCGTCCCAACACCCGGTCGATCAAAGCCTGGTCGGGTGAAACGGGCGTCTTGCCGAACTCCCCCCGCAGCAGCATCTTGAACTCATTGGAGACAAAGCTGTATGGCTCACCCGTGATCACATTATAGGTCGCCTGGGAGGCGATGATCTGGCTGGTGGGCGTGACCAGGGGTGGGTAGCCCGCGGCGGCCCGCACGGCCGGCACCTCAGCCAAAACCGCATCCATGATCTCTTCCCGTCCCAGTTCCTTCAACTGGTGCTGTAAATTGGTGACCATCCCGCCCGGGACCTGCGATTCAAAGATCCGCTCATCATGCGGCGGATAAGCGTTCTGCGCCAGGAGGGCGCGGGTGAGCCGCAGCCCTTCCTGCAGCGAGTCGCGGGTGCCCTTTTGGGCTGCTTTTAATATGGCTTCCACGGTCCGGGGATCAAAATCACCGTAGTCCACCGGATGATAGTATTGACCAAAATAGGGGCTGACATCCTTTAATTCTGCAGCAATCGTGAAAAGCTGCTGCTGGGCTTGGAGGACCCGGCCCTTATCCAGACCATGATCCAGGCCCAGCATCTCCGCCACAACGATCAGCAGCTCCACCGGGGGGTGGGAAGGCCCGGAAGCGAAAGGCGTGAGGCAGGTGTCAAGCACTTCCACGCCCTCCAGCATGGCCAGGATCGCGTTGAACCTGCCGACTCCGGCGGTATCGTGGCTGTGCAGGGAGAGGGGAAGCGAGACATTGGCCTTCAATTCGCGGATCAATGTCTGGGCATCCCAGGGATGCAGGATCCCCGCCATGTCCTTGATCGCGATCCGGTCCGCCCCTTCATCTTCCAGCCTGCGGGCAAATTGCACCATGCTTTCAACCGTGTGAACCGGGCTGACGGTGTAGGCCAGGGCGGCTTCCACCTGAGCGCCGCTGGCTTTGGCCGCCAGGAGAGGGATCTGCAAATTACGCCAATCATTCAACGCGTCAAAAATCCGCATCACCCGCACGCCGGATTGGACGGCTTGTTTGACTAACGCAATCACCAGGTCGTCCGGGTAGGGCTGGTAGCCAAACAAATTCTGTCCCCGCAGCAGCGCCTGAAGCTGCGCAGGCGAACCGTCCAGGACTCTGTGGAAAGCCTCCAGGCGGTCAAAGGGATCCTCGTCCAGGAAGCGGACCGCGCTGTCCAGGGTCGCTCCGCCCCAGGCTTCAATAAATGGATAGCCCGCATCAGCAATGGTGCGGATCACACTGAGCGCCTGGGCGGTCGTCATCCGGGTTGCCGCCAGGCTTTGCTGGCCATCCCGCAGGGTCAGATCCCGAAATTGAATTTGCTGGGTCATAAGCTTCACACTTTTCCGCGCTTGAAATTTTGGAACAAATTGGTGACATTATACCCCCATCTCAGGCCCATACCCTGCGAGAATCTAGGGTTGCATCGGAATTTGACCGGGTGAACGTGCTAAAATAAGTAAGATAAGAAAGGCATTAATGGTGAAAAATAAAATATTAATACTTTATCATTCCCAGCAATATGGGCACCTGCACACAATGGCTGAAGCCGTGGCAGAAGGCATTCAGAAAGCGGGCGCTGAAGCGACTCTTTTCAACACCAACCACAGTCGTTTCAACATTGAAGCGTACCGTCACTATGACGCCGTCGCCGTCGGCTCGCCGGATTATTTCAGCTACATCGCCGGCACCCTGAAGACCTTCCTGGATGATTGGTTCCTGGCGAAATCCCGGGAACCCGAAGGCCTCGTGAACAAGCCGGTTGCGCTCTTCCTGAGCTATGACCGCGGCGGGCGGGCCAGGCAATCCCTGGAGATGCTCTTTTCCCGGCTTGGTAAGCAGGTCGGCAGCATCGTTGAATGCGATGGAGAGCCGGACAGCGCGGTCAGAGCCGCCTGCGAGGACCTGGGAGCCAAACTCGTCCAAGCCATTCCCTGAACCAAGCCGCCTTAAAAGGCCTATAATTGAATATCAGCCACCAAACACAATCACCCCTGTGAGGATTTCATGCACCCTGTTGTTAACCGCTTCATTCGTTACGTCAAAATGGATACCCAGTCCGCCCGCAAATCGGACAGCTTCCCCAGCACCTCAAAACAACTCCTGCTCGCCAAACGCCTGGTTCAGGAACTCAAGGATCTCGGCTTGGCGGATGCGGCAATGGACAAATTCGGCTATGTGACCGCCACCCTGCCCGCCAACATCGAGCGGGATGTCCCGGTGGTGGGCTTCTTGGCCCACATGGACACCAGCCCAGACCTCTCCGGCGAGAATGTCAACCCGCAATTTCTGGAGAATTACGCGGGCGGCGTGGTCACGCTCAACGCCGAGAAGCAGATCCTGATGGACCCGGAAGAATTCCCGGACCTCAAGAAATATGTGGGCAAGACACTGATCACCACCGACGGCACCACCCTGCTCGGCGCGGATGACAAAGCCGGCGTGGCCGAGATCATGACCGCGGTCGAGACCCTGGTCCGCCACCCGGAGATCAAACACGGCACGCTCAAGATCGGCTTCACCCCGGATGAGGAGGTCGGCACGGGCGTGGACCATTTCGATGTGGAAAAGTTTGGCGCGGATTTTGCCTACACCGTGGACGGCGGCGAGATTGGCGAAGTGCAATACGAAAATTTCAACGCCGCCGGCGTTGAGGTCCGCATTCACGGCCGCAACGTGCACCCCGGAAATGCCAAACTCAAAATGCGAAATGCCCTGCTGATCGGAATGGAATTCAATGCGCTGCTGCCCGTCTTCGAGCGGCCGGAGTTCACGGATATCTATGAAGGCTTCTTCCATCTTTATGAGTTTAACGGCACGGTGGAAGAGGCGACCATGGCCTATATCATCCGGGACCATGACCGGGAGAAGTTTGAAACGAAAAAACGCCTGATCCAGGCCGCCGCCGATTACATCAACCTCCAATACGGCGAGCCGGTGATCGAGCTGACCCTCGAGGACCAGTACTACAACATGAAGGAAATGATCGAGCCGCACCCCGAGATCATGGGAATCGCGCTCCAGGCGGTCAAAGCCATCGGCGTTGAGCCGAAGGTGGAGCCGGTGCGCGGCGGGACGGATGGCAGCCGGCTTTCCTATATGGGCCTGCCAACCCCCAACCTGTTCACCGGCGGGCATTATTTTCATGGCAAATATGAGTTCATTCCCACTTTCGCGATGGAAAAAGCGGTGGAGGCCCTGGTCGCGATCGCCAAATTGGTGGCGGAGAAATAACAGGCTTGCAATAGGATTCCGTTGAAAATCCGGCTCAATTATGTCTATAATAAAGGTGATGACCAAAAAAGAAGTGATCCTGGCCCTGGTGGCTGCTCTCCTGTTCGCAGGCCTGATCACGGGATGCAGTCCCCAGGCTGTGCCCACCAGCGATACAACGGCAGACGCTATTCCTGCCATTGAAAAAGCTTCCGCGACCACGCCCGCTGAAATGACCCCTGCACCGGCTGGAGAATCAGCCACGGAATGCCCGGGGCAGGAGATCAACCCCCTCGGGGAATCTATCGCCGCGGACTATGATTTCACCACCTATGACCAGGTGATGACTTGGTTCTGCGAAGGAGCGGCGTTTGAGGATATCCTGGCCGCCCTGGAGACCCAGGCGGTCACCGATGAACCCGCCGGCGAGATGCTGCAAATGCTTGCCGACGGATGGACCTGGGAGGATATCTGGCTGCTCATTGGCTTAGAAAACTGAAATTGGAAAGGAGCACAAATGAAAAAGATTCTCATTTCCCTCTTGATCGTCCTGATGCTGGCGCTGCCGGCTGTTGGGACCGTCTCCGCCCAGAACGATATACGGAACGTCAAAGGCGAAGTCCTCTCACTGGAGGGCGGCGTCCTGACGGTTGCATCCAACAAAGGTGAGACGATTGAGATCGCTATCCCCGCCGATTTTGACCTTCCCGACCTCGAAGCGGGCGATTCCGTGCTGATCAAAGCCGTCGCTGGTGAGGAAGGCGGATGGATCGCCAGCGCTGTGAAAGTGCTTGGCCAGGGCAATGCTGCCAGGGACGAGATGGGCGGCTTCGAAATCAACAGCGCCTACTGCGCTGAGGACAAGAAAGACACCCCGCACCCGCTGGCGGTCAAGATCGCGGAACGCTACGGCGTCTCCGAAGAGCTGGTGATGACCTCCTACTGCCAGGGCTACAGCATCGGCCAGATCATGTTGGCGATCAAGACCAGTCAGATGGATGGCGTGGATGCCAGCCCGGAAGAGATCCTGGGCAGTCTGGAATCCGGGGTCGCCTGGGGCCAGATCTGGAAGGATATGGGCCTGATCGGCTGGGAAAAGAACGGCAACAGCCCTCCCGGCCAGCTCAAAAAGCCTGATAAAGTTGGCACCGATGGTGACGACTGAACCCTGAAGTGGTCATAACTATCCCGCATCCGATCAGATGCGGGATTTTTATTTCCTCCGCCCCTGGATAGAGACTTCGGCCCTTATTCGCTATAATAAAGCCATCCCCAAGAATCAGGAAAGGTCCGCCATGAACGCCAGAGAACGCATCCAGACCGCCCTCGCCCACCAGGAACCCGACCGTGTCCCCCTGGACCTGGGCTCCAGCCCCACCACCGGCATGCATGTGTCCTCGGTCTACAAGCTCCGCCAGGCGCTGCAACTGGACCCACCCGGCACGCCCGTCAGGGTGACGGAACCCTATCAGATGCTGGGCGAGGTGAAGCCGGACCTGCTGGACGCGCTGGGCGTGGATGTGATCGGGCTGAGCAACCCCAACAGCATGTTCGGCTACCCCCTCGCAGGGTGGAAGCCCTGGACTTTCTTCGATGGCACACCGGTGCTGGTGCCGGGGGATTTCAACACCCAGCCGGAACCCAATGGCGACATCCTGATGTATCCCGAAGGGGACCGCTCCGCCCAACCCAGCGGCCGGATGCCCGCCGGGGGATTTTACTTTGACGCCATTGTTCGGCAACCCCCGTTCGATGAGGATCACCTCGACCCAGCAGACAACTGGGAAGAGTTCCAGCCGGTCTCAGAAGCGGACCTGGACTTCTATGAAAAGGAAGCTGACCGCCTCTTCACCGAGACCGACCGGGCCATCCTGGCCAACTTTGGCGGGACGGGCTTCGGCGATATCGCCCTCGTCCCCGCGGTGCAGCTCAGGGATCCGAAAGGCATCCGGGATATGGAAGAATGGTATATGTCCACTGTCATGAGGCGGGATTACATCTGGGCGGTGTTTGAAAAACAGTGCGAGATCGGCCTGGAAAACCTCCGGCGGATTCACGAGCGGGTGGGCGATAAGGTCTCTGTGGTCTACATCTCCGGTGCAGATTTCGGCGCCCAGAACGGACCTCTCATCTCACCCAAAGCCTACCGCGATCTTTATAAGCCCTTCCACAAGATCATCAACACCTGGGTGCATGAGAACACCGGCTGGAAGACCTTCATCCACTCCTGCGGTTCGATCTTCAAATTGATCCCGGATATCATTGACGCCGGGTTTGATGTCCTCAACCCGGTGCAGACCTCGGCGGCCGAGATGGATGCGGGGATGCTGGCGGAACGTTTTGGCGACCGGGTGACCTTCTGGGGCGGCGGCATAGATACCCAACAGGAACTGCCCTTTGGCACGCCGGAGGAGATCAGGGCGCAAGTCCGGGAGCGGATGCGGATTTTCGGCCGCGGCGGTGGTTTCGTGTTCAACCCAATCCACAACGTGCAGGCGGGCGTACCGGTGGAAAACCTGCTGGCGCTGTATGAGGCCGTGGCGGCATATCGGGACTATCCGCTCGAATGAGATTATTCGAATCAATCAAAAACAAGAGCCATCACAATGGCTTTTGTTTCTTAATTTTCTTTGATTCTGACCCTTTATTTCCCTTACCTATCACTTGTACATTAATTTGTTGCGCCAGGTAATGTGTTCAAGAGATTATTGAACTATCGTGGTAAAAAACATTAAAGATTTGTGTATTCGTTCTATTTTCGATAAAACAGAACAAATTAAACCAACAGTGGTTCGAGTGTAATTTGACAATGCCAGGAGAAAAAATGAGTAACAACAATAAAGCATTAACCAAAAAAGGAATCACAAATAATGTGTGGAAATTTTATTTATCCGCATTTTTTGGAAGTTGGTCATTTGCCACGGGAATTCTAATTTTTCATTATCGCGAATTGGGTTTTTCTTTTGCTCAAATCTTGAGCATAGCAGTTGTGTACGAAGTATTAAATTTTATTTTAGAAATTCCTACAGGGGTTTTAGCTGACCTTTGGAGTTGTAAAAAAACAATTATGATTGGTTATTTTATTTCTGGAATTAGTTTTTTTATTGTCTTGATTGATCCTAATACATATATTATCTACTTAATTTGGTCAGTTCTTTCTGCGGTATGTACAACTCTTAATTCTGGATCAGTTTCAGCTTTTACGTATGACACGATGCAGGAAATCAATCCAGAAAAATACCCTAGAGTGTTAAGCAGAATTTCAGCCATATCATTAACGACCCAAGCCATAACAATAATTATTGGGGGAATATTA
>WOYI010146508.1_pt1 | contig 26482 bp, 34 predicted proteins | sample 6423411 | NCBI WGS metagenome assembly WOYI01 (sample SAMN13441803, study PRJNA592873) | oil field metagenome | biome: oil field; feature: oil-well bore; material: oil-contaminated soil; isolation source: oil-contaminated soil from oil-well borehole | place: Germany: Wietze | collected 2016-10-18 ... | reverse complement strand
AGTTCGCACCTGCCCCGCAAGCGGCACCCGTTCAGCAGTTCGCACCTGCCCCGCAGGCTCCCCAGGCTGCGCCAGCCCCCGCCGCGTGGGGACAGCAAGCAGCTCCTGCTCAGCAGTTCGCACCGCAGGCTGTGCAGCAGTACGCGCCACTTCCGCAGGCGGCACCGCCTGCCCCCGTGGCTCCTCCGCTGACGCCGCCCATCTCGGCACCGGACCCCGGAACCTCGGGAACCGCCGCTTTCGGAAGTTCCCGCGCATCGTCGGGCGAGAAGCACTACATCAAGGACTACATGGGGCAGCCGTTGCTGCTCCGCATCCATGAGGTGTTCAGCTACACCGACAAGAAGAACCCCCAGCGGGGAACGTCGGAGGTCGCTCGCGTGGATTGGGTTGTTCTGGACCCCGCCGCGCCGTCCGTCGTCAGCGATGCGTGGGTGTTCAACTCGCTCATCGTGCGTGACCTCAAGGAGACCCTGGAGAAGGGGTTGAAGTACCACACCGGGCGCGTCAAGGAGGTTCCGACCACCTTCGGCAGCCTGGCTCCCGCGCTGGACGCGCTGACCGAGCAGGAGAACGAGTTCGCCCGTCAAGCGGGCGCGGCTCTCGGCTGGTGGACGCTGGCGTAAGCAGCCCTACGAAGCAGGAAAACCCCCCACCTTTCGGTGGGGGGTTTTCTGTTGCTACAGGCACCACCCTGTGCACACGCAGTCCAAAACGAACCGCACACGCGGTACTCAGGAGACCAATCGAAAGTACCGTAGCCAATGCTACCACCATAGGTACGGTATTTCGCAACATATGCTTTCGCTACTAGGTGCGCGCACTACATGTGGTGTGACAGCAGCGCGACCTGTAGACGTGACGTTAGCCTTGAGCTGGGCAAACCCTCACGCGGGACAACACAGGCTTCGGGGACGTACTTCGACGCGGTGCGCAACAACATGGTCGGCGTGTCGCGGGCGACACGGCGCAGGGCTCAAATGGCGAAGATGTTGATACCATGAAAACATGACCGACAAAAATATCACCATCGTGCGGTGGACCACCGAACTCGGCGGCTACCACGAGGTAACCGAGTTCGATCCCAAAACGAAGCAGCAGGAATTCGCCAAGTCCTTGCTCGATTTCTTCCGTGGGCGTGCTCCCATTTCCCCGACCACACGCATGGCAGGTGCCCGCGTGCAGGACTCGGCGGACCCGAAGGTGGGCACTGCCATCGCTGCGTCAGTGGCGACGTACTTCATCGACATCAACGCCGAAGACCTTCAACGGACATGCGACTCGTACAAGAACGAGACGTTCCCGCTGACCACGTGGGAGGTGTGGACACCTGAAGCGCAGGCGAGGCGCGAAGCAGAAACCGCTGAGCGCAAGCGGGTGTCCGAGGGACGTGTCGCTGACATTCTGTCCACGCACGCCGCAAAGCGTAAGACGGTGTCCTCGGTGGTGCCATCCACCGACCCCAGCTCTTTCGACGCGGGCGATGAGGACGCCAACGACCTGTTCTGACCCCCCCCCCGTTATCACAGAGTCGGTAACCTGAATCCCGTCGCGCATTTCGCGCGGCGGGATTCAGACGTTTCTTGGGCAATTGCAGAATTGACGTGGGCAAGTGCGAGTGATAACGTGTAATTAACACCACAGAGGAGACCTCATGTCCACCATTTTCTACACCGGCGACCTGCACCTCGGACATCAGTTGGTCGCGGACGAGCGTGCCGACCGCGCGGGTTTGGTGCTGCCCGCCGTGTACCGCACCCCCGAGGAGACAGCGGAAATCGTCGTCAAGTGGCATGACCATACCCTGGCTAAGAACTGGGACAAAGTGGTGTCCCATGATGACACGGTTATCGTCGTCGGTGACATTTCCGCAGGTGGAGGCGGGGTGTGCCGTAACGCCTTGGCATGGCTGAAGGATCGTCCTGGACGTAAGCGGCTGATCGCAGGTAACCACGACCCCGTTCACGGTATGCACCGTGACGCCTTCAAGCACTACGCGCGATTCGCCGAGGTATTCGAGTCTGTCGAAACTTTCGCGCGTATCCGCGTCGAGGGTGTCGCCGTGATGGTGAGCCACTTCCCGTACGACGGGGACCACTCCGAGGTGGATCGTCACACGCAGTACCGTTTACGTGACGAAGGGCTGCCCGTCATTCACGGGCACACCCACTCCACCGAGAAGTTCTCCGAGTCGCAGCGGGGCTCACGACAGGTGCATGTCGGTGTGGACGCTTGGGGTATGGCTCCCGTGCGGTTAGCGGATGCGGCGGCGCTGGCGGTCGGATAATGAGTGCCACGGCGACAGTGAGCGGTCTCAAAGTCGCGCAGCGTGTGATAACCGCGCTGGACGACGAACGTCGGAGTTTGGAACAGGCGCAAGAGGTGTACGCGGGACGCTCCGACATCCCGTCCGACGTTCGCGCGCAGCTTCCGGGGTGGGCGTCATCACGGTTCGTTCTGAACCAGTGGAGCGCGCGAGGTAGACAGGCGCTTCTCATTCACCACGGTCTGGTGACTGAGATTCGCCTGTCTACCTCGTCCAAGATTGTTCCAGAAGTGTTTCGTACCGTTCCGTACCTGGACCCTCTCGTCGTGTTCCCCGACCCTCCCGAACTCCGACCGCATACCGCAGGGGACACGCTTCGTGTGCTGGGTTTCTTTTGCCACTCGCGCCTTGCTGACGGTAAGGCGTCCAGCACGCACGATCCTGACGCGGTGACGTTCTGCGCGTACGCTCTTGTAGAGGTGACCACCCCTACGGGGGAAGTGTTCGCCGAGTGCGACAACATCTCGTTTCCCATGGACGGGGAGCCGTTCACTTTGGGCGAAGCAGTAGATCGTCTGGTGGGCACTTTTACTTGGGCGAACAGCTCTGAGCTGGATGATGTTCAGGCGCGGCGGTTCATGCGCGACCTGTCCCGCATTGTCATCGGCTCCGTCATGTACCTGGCGTCCACCACGTTGGAAGCAGAGAAGGTGCCCCGCACAGCGGTGCTCAAAGCGTTACATTCGGGATCGCGTGCGCCCATAAGCGCTTACCGCGTGGGTTGGACTATCGGCGCGGCGTTGAGTGCTTCACGCAAAGTAGTGGGGAGGGACACCCCTACGAATCAGGTGGAAGGGCGTGAGCAGGAACCCCAGCACCGCCGCGCGCACTTCAAGACCGTCTGGACAGGGGAAGGCTCACTGGTGCCCAAGACGGTATTCATCTCACCGTATTGGACGCATTTGGAGAAGCTCGGTACGCAAGGGGTCAACACCGCACGACCCGTCAAGTTCTGAGCAGATAGATGCTACAGTTGCTCACGTGTCCGTCACTGTGAAGTATCTTGAAGTCACTCCCGAAGATAGGGAGTGCACGGGGTGGTCGTCGCGCGTCATCGCGTTCGTAGAGGATGCGCTTCGGGCGGGACACACGGTCACGGTGTCGTCCAACGAGGAAGAACTGACACCTGTGCGCATGGCAGATGAAGTCGGCATCTCCCGTGCGGGAATTCAACGCCGAATCGCCGCTGGAGAAATCTCTTACCGAAAGGTGGGGAACCGCTACCGCATAGCGCGTTCCGAAGTGGAGCGGTTCCGCGCGGCGTACATCGAGGATATGGCAGAGATGCTCATGGACGATTTCTGACCGTCCACCAAACCCCGTCACTTCCTCCCCTTCCTTCAGGGAGGGGAGGCAGTCACTCACAACTAACCGCACCGAACCGAAAGACCTATACCCATGCTGAGCATGATCACCAAACCGCTACATCTCATCCTTTCGCTAGCGCTCGTCGCTGCCCTCATCTGGGTTGCTGCCAAGGTGGGCGTTCCGGTGTACAACCAGTATCGAGAAACAGGGAAGGTGAGCGTCCCGTCCATCAGCGACTTGAAGCTTGATGAGCTGAAGGACCGTGCCCGCGAGTACATTCCTGAGCTGGACAAGCTGCCCAGCGTCGGCGGGGACACCAATGGGCAGTTACCCACTGTGGGGTCAGGAGGCGGGGCGGAGGCACTCGCGGCGCTGAACACGTTGCCCGTCAAAGGTAAAGCCCCGAAGACGGGGTACTCCCGTGAGCAGTTCGGCAGCGCCTGGACGGACGGAGCTACAGGAGTCCTGTACGCGGGGAACGGATGCGACACCCGTAACGACATCCTCGCGCGTGATCTGGTGAACATCGTCAAAGACGGTAAGTGCATGGTGATGTCGGGGACGCTTCAGAAAGATCCGTACATCGGGGAGACCATCAACTGGAAGCGCGGACCTGAATCGGCACGCATTCAGATAGATCACATCGTCGCTCTCGGAAACGCGTGGGTGACAGGGGCGCAGCAGCTCACTCTCGCGCAGCGGACGGCGCTTGCCAACGATCCCAAGAACTTAGCGGCGGCTGACGGAATATCGAACCAATCCAAGAGTGACAGGGACGCCTCAGGGTGGCTTCCCAAGTACAAACCGTCACGTTGCCCGTACGTCGCGGCGCAGGTGAACGTGAAGAAGATTTATCACCTGTGGGTGACTGCTGCGGAGAAGGAAGCCATGACCAACATCCTGCGGAACTGCGGGTGAGACTGCGCGACATGGTGTCCCGTTGGGGAGCCCACACTGATGCGGTAGATACTGCGCCGCGTGACGCCACAGTGTTGCTCAACGACGATCTGGACTGGACGCGAGGAAAGCGCGCGGCGCACGCAGTCCATGCTTCCCTGGCGTTGCACGGGATCAAGTATCTTCACGCGGTACGGGTGCTCAACGCCAAGCCGCGCGACATCACAGGTGCGCACGTCTACCTTCGCGAGGACGGTGCACCGTTGGCGTGTGCGGAAAGGACACCTGACGCACTGGTTCTTCACGTGGTCGTGCGAGGGTCGGATACCCGCGACGACACCGCCCGTATCGCGGCGGAATGCGCGCTGCGGTTTTACAGCATCGAGGGACGTGTCACAGTGCTCGGAGCTACGCAGGACGAGGTGAGGTCACTGGGCACGGTCATTCATGACGCGGGGCGCACAGAACTCAAGCCTGGAACTTTGACGGCAGGTGCGGACTGGACGTACCGCTGCGTTTGAGGTGTTAGACAGTCGTTACGTATGGTAATGTCTTATATATCAATAACCATTTCCTATAGAGTAGGCACCATGCACACGTACCCGAACACCTCCATCGCCAACCCGTCCAACGGAACTCCCGTAACCCGCGAAGAGCGCCGCGAAGAAGTTGATGCCTTTCGCGTCTGTGACTTCAAAAACGAACAGCTCCTCATGCGCCCTATCACAGCTACGGTCATGCATACCAAGGTGGGCGACCACCCCGCTGTGTTTGTGGACGCTCTGGTTCTCACCGGACCCCGCAAAGGACACGTGTTCCACAACGCTCCCGTGTTCTTCACTTCCGTCGTGGAAATCCTGACCGCCGTTCTGGACAGCCCGTTCGTGCAAGTGGTAGCAGGAAAAGTCGCCAGCCACCCTGTCGGTTTTCGCGGATCTACCAGCGTCGTCACACTGGTCGAGCTAACCTCCGACAAAGACATCGAACACGCAGTGGCGCAGGCGGAGGCGTTGAGGTGGAACACCACTACACCTGCCACCGAGAAGGTACTCCTCGGGCGGAACGTGGCACAGGCACGCAAAGACGCCAATCTTTCGCAGTCCGACGCAGCGCAGATGATGGGGTGGGCGCAACCCACACTCAGCGCGGTGGAATCAGGGTCACGCGCAGTGTCTGCGCTGGAGCTACGCGACTTCGCACGTCTGTACCGCACCACGATGGCGCAGTTGTTGCCTTGACGCGGTACCGAACAGGTGCTACTATGGGAGTAACACCACCACAGGAGACCTCATGACCGCCACACTCGAACGCCGCTGCACGTGCCATTCGATTCGAGAAAACTCGGCTGGACAGTCCTACAGCTATCACATGCTCGGCGTGCTGTGCCCGTCCTGCGAATCCGCCATTGCCGAAGAACAGTTCCAGGCGGAATGGGATGCTCTGGAGCCCGCAGAACAGGTGCGTCGCGAAATCGCTTCGCGATGGGACGCCGCGTGCTCTCGTGTGCGCAACATGTATCACGGTTCAATGGAACCTCCGTTCTGAATCTTCTCAGCTAGTCGAGACACTGTGTTACGTCCCGTTGCGGGAAAGATGCGAAGTCTTCAGCTTCGCGTATGAAAGCAACGGCGGTTGATGGGAACCCTGGTTTCTGACGTACTCCAGAATCGCGGCTTCCGAGACCGCGCTCCTAGCAGTACCTTCTGTTCCTCTGAGGAAGATCCGAAATGTCCCCGACTCCCCTTCGTGTGGTCACCCATCGCAACTGGCTCGCCGCGCAGTTCGCTCCCTACGGCGGTGTCCAGGACTTCGGTATGGACATCGACCCTGAGTCTGCCCTGGACACCGTGTGGTGGGCTCCGGGGGAGTGGGTGGCTCGCGCGGCGGCTACGGGTGTCGCGCTTGCGTTGACGAGCTGTGGCGCGGATTGGGTATCGCGCATGGGCATCCCAGAGTCATGGGTTCAACGCAGAGTTATTACTGTTCCCGCAGGTAGCGCGTTGGAGGATGCGAATGGACTAGAAGGGGACACCATTTTCGTCAAGCTCCCTGAGGCGAAGACCGATGTGTTCCCCGCACGGCTCGTGTTCCGTCAGCATCTCGTGCAGGCACTGGCGTCACCGCTACTGAGCGAAGACACCATCGTCCAGTTGAGCGAGGAAATCCAGTTCTCCTGCGAGGCACGGTTCTTCGTCGCTCACCACCGTGTGGTCGCCGCGTCGTGGTATCAGCACGAGGGGCTGTGGTGGATGGAAGAGGGGTTCTCAGGAGGCACCGCCCGTGAGATGGCAGTGCTCACCGAGCTGGCGCATGAGGTGGCAGCGCTACCGGAATCTCCGCGCGGGTACACCGTGGACATCGGACTGGTGCGCGGTAAACCACCCACACCTGCCATTGTGGAGTTCAACGCGGCGTGGTCCTCCAACCCCTACGACGCGGACATGCGCGGCGTGGTCGAGTCGGTACGTGCGTCCAACACCCACACGCTCAGCGGTCGCGACTGGAAGTTCGATGTGGCGAACGTTCCCGGTGTTCACCGCCCATTGGCTACGCGTAGGGCATGACCAATCATCGCTGTACAGGGTTCCTGTACAAGACACCATCACGACTGGGCACCAGCGTTCCGTACACCCAGTAGCAACTCCAAACCGCGCGTACAGGTTACCTATCAGCAGGTTTAACGCTAATGTGGGGGCAACAACTGTGCTCGCCGCAGAGCGCGCTGAACTGAGGAGCCGCAGACGTGTCCGACCCCTACCTCGCCATGGAATCCGAAGAGCCTGCCGAGTACACCGCGTGGACGGAGAAGGATCGCTTCGCCATTGAGCTAACCCCTGACGTGTATCTCCGCAAACTGGACACCTTCGGGAGTCGTGTTCCAGACGGTAAAGCCATCTGGGAAGCAGACAGTCGCGTTGACCGATCTCTTCCCGAATACCTGGAAGCTCTGAGTGCGTACAGCCTCGAACTCCGTCGCGAAGTGAAGCACGTGTGGGAGAGCGATCCCCACGTCACGCATTCGTTCCTGAACTACCTGGCGCGGTACGCTGAAGCGGTTTCCCTGCTCGGGGCGTTGGACCGTGTAGCGGCGTTATGGCGCAAGGACGAAAACACACGAGACGACCTCCCCGCCTTCGCGCGGCGTATTCAGGCTGCCAAACTCAAAGTCCCCGAAGTGGAGGCGATGGTTTCCGAGTGGGAGTCCTCAGGGAGACGCACCACCCTCATTGAATTCGCCAAGCAGCGGCGCTCCAGCACGGGACTGGGACACTGGTTCTAATCGCTAGTGTCACGTCCCCTGTTATGCTAGGTTCAACACACACGAGAGTTGAGCCCGCACCTATGACGCAACCGCTTCCCCTCGCCACTGTCACCGCTTCCGCACCATTCCTCCGCACGGCGGACGCGAGTGCTGTCGAGCGCGCCAACGCCGAGCTGGGTGCATACCTGGACGCGGCGTCACTGGACCTGCCCACCCTGTCCGCCATCATCGTCGCGGGGACGCGGGCGATGTCACGCTCCGACGCCGATGCCACCGTGCTGGCGCTCAAAGACACCCGCGACATGATGGCGTCGGAACGGGAAGCCCTCCGTGTGGAGCTGTCCTCGGCGAAGTCCGTCATGCTTGACGAGGTTCGCGCCCACATCACTTCCGTCGAAGCACAGACTCGTCAGCTCATGGGTGCGATGAACGAAGAGGTCAGCAGGGCTACAGCGGCACTCCCCGACAGCACACGGGAGTCCGTGCAGGGGATGCTCACCACGCTGCTCGGTCAGTTCGGCAGCGCCATGGTCTCCAATGCCGCCGCCGCGTTCGACCCCTACACGGAGAACTCGCCTTTCCATCGCGTGGTGTCCTCCATCAATGCGTCAGTGGCACAGCACACCCGCACCGTGGACACCCGCATCGGTGAACTGGAAACCCGTCTGGCGGTAGCGGACGCTCGCAGTGAGGAGCGCGAGCATTCCTCGCTGAAAGGGTCGGACTTCGAGACGGTTCTCGAAGAACTCATCGGGGACTACGCGGTGGGGGCGGGATTACGTGCGGTGTCCACAGGTACTTCGACAGGAAAACTTCGCGGGGTGAAGAAAGGCGACTTCGTGGTGTCCGAGGATGACGGCACTCCGCTCGTGGTCGTGGAAGCCAAGAACAACAACGACGGCAACACCGTCCCCGCCATCCATGCGTACCTGGATATAGCTGAGCCCAATCGCGGCGTCGGCACGTCGGTGTGGGTGGTCAAGGGACGTGCGCAGCACAAAGGAGTGCCGCTGGCGATGCTCACCCCCTCACGGTGGGTCGTCGCGCTTGAAGACGAGACCCCTGGACTCCTCAACGCGGTACTCGCGGTAGCCGTCGCCACCGCACGCAGGGCGCGGGTGTCCAGCGATGACAGCTCCCAGGATGTGTCCGCCGCGCAGGCGTACATCACCGAGGCGCTGGAAGCGGTGGAGGACATCGCGGACATCGAGAAAAGCGTAGCGAGCGTGGTGTCCGCCACCACGGCGATCACCAAGAAGTCGAACGTGCTTCGCGCCAAGCTCACCAAGTCTCTCAACGCGGCGGCAGAAGCCCTGGGCAGCACGGCGCGTACACCCTCCCTGTATGCCGCCTCGGACGTAGACTGACAGCATGAGTCCTGACACATCTCTTCATCCCGAAGAGAACACCGAGCTGCATGCGTGGGTGATCAAAGGTGTGTCCGAGTTGAGTGCTGACATTGCAGTCTCAGGTGTGGTGGAAAACCGCGTCACCGTCAACACAGGACGTTACTTCCACGACGGTGAACCGCTGCGGGTGTCTCTGTGGGTGGCGAAGAACCCTTACAAGCTGTCCATCACCGTGTCTGACAACGGGACCACGTTCGCCCGTGTTGGGTCGTCCAACGCACCGGACTACGCGCTGAGTGTCCGCAACGAAATCATCAAGGAACTCCCAGTCCAATCCGTCGCGGGACAGGTCGTGCTCTACACCCCTCCCGAACGCATCGGTGAGGGACTCAACATGCTGGCAGACGCGTGCCTCGTACTGGACGCCGCCACCATCGTCGCGCGACACATGCGCCCCAGACGCTGACCACTCCCCCCACGCCTGCCCGCCACATGTGGCGGGCATTTTCATGCCGCACCGTTGGTGCGATGAGCGGTACGTTGGCAGCATCTAGCAAATTATTCAAAAAATTATGACCTGCGCATAATTATTTTAGAGCGAATTAATAGTGACGCTTCCCTGTGCGGGAATTTACGGTGCCCACGGAACGCCGCGCAAAAAGCAGGGTCGAGTGATTACCTGCGGATGCGGGCTGCCCAAACCTGCTTCAAGCCCCGCAGACCTGTGTGCCCACAGGACCGCACCGCCATCGTGAGGTCTCTCCCCAACGGCGGCGGCGGCGGTTCCCCTGGTCATGGGCACGCCGCTTGAAGGAACGCGTAGAGCGGCTCCCCACCCCGCGCCTGCGCCGTGATGTGCGGTTATCCCCGCCACGGTACCGTCGCACCCAGCCCCGCTGCTCTCCAAATGCCCCAGGTGCGCCCCAGGAAGACCGCACACGTTCAAGCAGGGGAAAACCCCTCAGAGCCGCGAAAACGCGGCGTAGAAGCCCGCTGAGCGCCTGCAGGCGCTGTTTAGGGGAAAGTATGTGCGCGGTACCACGAATGACGGCACAGCGCCGCTCAGACGCGGTGACGGTTCAGCAGGAGCGGGAACCGTCCAAGTGATTCAAGTACCCCGTACCCACAACGCGGCTCACCCTGATGCGCGCAGCGCCAGGATAATTCGCTATTTTCTGGAACACGTTCCAAAATGCCCGTGTGACAGTGTGACATTTTGTCACACGGGAGACTCGGCAGATCACGCCGCTCGGTTTCCCTGCGTTATGAAAACGATGGGACGTGACACTTATTATTTATATACACTGAGCTGCGCAAATAGAATATATTGACGGTAGTGTCAGATAGGTGACTTTCGTGTGATTCCGCCGTGTGACAGTTTGTCACATCACGTTACGAAGAAAAACGCTTCTACCTGCATAAACTTCGCCACAGCAAACAAACAGTGTGACATTGCACATTTTGCGCGAAAGTTTCCCCAGGTAGCGGATCTAGAGTGTGACAAAAAAGTGTCACACTTTCGGGCAAAGTGTCACACCATTCAGTCTATCTAACTAGTTTGCTGCACATCCTGTCCCTAGAGGTATGTGGTGTACATACGGGAAACCCAGCCCGCCACGCCGCGTGGAGCACCCTCACGCGGCGGTACGTAACGAGTGGTACGGTACTTCAACACGCACACCAGCGCGCTGACCGCAGGAGACCTTTAGCTCGTGAGTACCGACTCCACTCCCCCTGATGTTCCATGGGAATTTGTGTCCACAGCCTGGGCTGTCGCGGTGTATCACGTGCGCCGCGCCACGGTGTTCGCAGCCATTCATCGCGGTGCACTACCCGCCATCCCCATCTACGGACATGACGGGACGGTCACCACGTACGCCCTGCGTCCCGCAGACCTGCACGCCCTGTGGGGTAAGCGCCTGGACTCCCGAGCGGGAGGAGATGATGCCTGACACCGCCGCCATTAGCACTCCGTTCGGTGAGCCGATGGACCGCCAAGGCATCTATGCCATCGAGCGCGGCACCGATTTCTGGAACCACAACCCTCAGCTTCAGACCATCTATCACGCGGCTATGGACGAGCGAATTTCCCCGTGGGGTCTGCTCGCCGCGTGCATGACCCACCGTCTGAGCCACGTGCCTCCCAACGTGGTGCTGGTGAAAGCCAACGGTAAGGAGGGACCGACCCTGGCGACAGGAACCTCCCTCAACTCTTTCGTGGGACTGGTGGGTAAGAGCGGCGGCGGAAAGTCCATCACCTTCCGACTCGCCAGTGAGCTGATTCCTCCGAAAGACATCCCCTTGGCGGACGGAACCGGACAGGGCATCGTGAAGGCGTTCGCCGAACGCAAGAAAGTCACCAAGGATGATGAGGGTAAGCCGCTGGACACCCCCTACATGGTGACGAAGTTCCACCGTCACTCTCTGACGCTGCACGCTCCTGAGGTCGCCACGCTCAACGCGGAGTTCGCGCGGGAGGGGTCCAAGACAGGTGGGATGATGCGCTCACTGTGGGTCGGGGAAACGGTCGGTATGACCAACGCCGACAGTGAACGCAACGCCGTGCTTCCCTCCAACATGGCAAGGCTGTGCGGGATCTGGGGTGTGCAGCCGCACAACGCCACTGCGATCATGGGTCAGGCTGACGACGGGACTCCGCAGCGCTTCCTCTGGGTGCCTGTACGCGACCGCCGCCGCAACCACCCCGAGCTATTGACAACTGTCGCCGTGCCACCGCCGTTGAACACGCTGCAGTCCCCGTTTCCGTTCCCTGTGTTTGGCGCTAACCCTCCCGCCATCGCCATAGGCACCTCGCTGCCTTCGGAACTCCGTGACGACGACCCACTGCCCGCGCCTGTGTGGGTGCATTGGTCCCCCGACATGGCTGCCACGGTCGCGGACCACGCGAACGCCTACGACGAGCTGATGGATGGCTACGAGGACTACGACGATCTTCCCCCCGAGGTGGAGGACGCGGAACGCCGTCTCACCATGGCAGCGCACATCCTTCTCATGCGCATCAAGCTGGCGGCGCAGCTAGGGTTCCTGTGGGGTCACCATGAGCCTGACAACACGGATTGGTATCTGTCAGGTGCTCTTCTGGAGATGTCGATGGGCGAAGCGGCGGGTGTGTGGAAGACCTGCGAAAAGAACCGCCTCAAGGAGGCGGCTGACCGTGGAAACACGCGGGGCATCGAACAGGACGCCGCTGACGTAGCGCGCAACCTACAGCGGGATTCGCGTATCGAAGCAGTCGCCGCGTCGGTGTACACCGTGCTCGCTCGTGAGAGCGGGTGCACCGAGAGCGGGATGAAGAGGCACATTGCCCCCACCAAGCGCCCGTTCATCCGTGACGCACTGCGCCATTTGGAGGACCGTGGGCGCGCAAAGTACGACGGATCGTTGTGGCGGGCGGTGTACAACGGCAACGCTGTGTAGCCCTCACAACGCTCTCTGGGACAACCACTTAAACGTCACGTCCCCGCGTGTTGTTGCGGTGTTGTGTTAATGTCACGCATACTGTAGGCATGACACGCACACGGACCCTGTACGCCGCAGCCTTCGCCGCTGTGGCGACATTCACGATGGTCGCGTGCGGAACCCCTTCCGCCGCGAACGAGACAGTGACCCTGACCCCCGCCGCGTCGGAATCCAACGGGTCCAGCCTGGACTCCGTGCTGGAGGAGACCGCCGCTGCGGGCAGCGGTACTACAGATGACGCGTTTCCCCCCAAGGACGCCGCGCCCGGTCTGCGCGACGGTGCCCTGGACGACGCCACCTGGGTGTCCAACGGTGACGGGAGCCGCATCGACAAGCTCATGTCCGTCGCCGCGCTTGATGTGAACGCGTTCCTCAAGGACCGTGGTCTGGAACTGAACGGGCTACGCCTGGAGTCGTGGAGCGGCGAAGGTATCCATGACGGTTCTTGCCGTATGGGTGCCGTGGGTATTGTCGATGGGTGCCTTAAGTCGGTCGTCTTGGTGTGGAACCGCGCCAAGACCCAGGAGGTCGTGGACACCTACGGCGACCTCGCCGCGCCTTTCATAGCGGCGCAGGTGATGGGTTCGATGGTGAACAACAACGCGGGCGATCCTCATGCAATCGTCAACTCAGCTTGTGTTGTCGGTGCGTACGGAGCGTATGTCGCCGCCAGTGAGTCCTACCGTTTCGCCTCGGATGCGGAGTCTGCCACTCAGGCGCTGCGCGGTGTCCTCGAATCGGCGAACCCTCCTGACCGTAATGGTTTCATCGACCTCGCCGTCTCAGCGCTCAACAGGTACCTGAAGGGCACCCCTTCTTCGTGCGCGGTTATCTGAACCAGCTTCAGCACCGAACCCCTTCAAGGAAGCCTCGTCCCTCAGGGAGGGCGCGCTTTCAACGCACGTACCCTGTGGTGTAAATGAGCAGGAGGGCGCTCACCATGCGACGGGCAGTTTCCATGGGGATGCCACTTGCACTGATGAGTTCCATCTGGCGGTAAGCGTTGATGCCGTTGGAGGTGTTCGCGCGGAACTTCTCTGCGTACGCTTTCGCGTACACCTGCAAATTGGGCTCGTTGGTGGACATCCATGCCTGAAAGGCGATGTCCCTATCCGTGATTGAGGTGCTCATTTCAGTTCTCCCTACGTGGTGTTGTTTCAACGTACCACTTTCACCCGCACGAGGCAAGACGAAGTGATAACATGGTGTCAACACACCAGAGGAGACGCCATGACCACCTTCCCCACGTCCGCCGTCACAGGGTCACTGCTCAGCGCCACGCTGGACATGCACGCCCCCAACAACCCTGGTTCGCAGTTTCCCATCTGCCGTTGCGGGCACAGCTCCATGGACGTGTACCGCCCGCGACACCTCCGCGATGTGGTGCGGCGTACCACGGGAACGCTTCTGGTGCCCACACCTCTGCTCGGGGAGCCTTCTGAGTATGCGGTGGCACTACTCACCGCTGCGTTTCTCTCCATCAACGCCGAACAGTACGCGGCGCTGATGCCGTTGGTGGTCTCTTCACGTGCGTTGGTGTGCGCGTACTCCCCCACATCTGACATCCCACTGTTGGAGCCCGACACCTTGGTCACCACGTTGGACGAAACGCTGCACACCCACGGGGTCGCGGACATCACGGTGTCGGAGAAAGGGGACATCGCGCTGCGCTGCCATTGCGGACTGGAGGTTGATGAAGACCTGTTCGAGGCGCATCGCGCCGCTGAAACCGCCAAGGCGGGGTGCGTGTACGGAACGCGGTCGGAAATGCATGCCACGTATCGCTCTCTGTTGATTATCGCGGAGAACATCCCACCGCAGGTCGTGCGCGAACTCCCGCGTGAATCGTCGGGAATGTTCTCCGGGCTTGATCGGCTTCGCCGTCATCTCAGCGCCGCTGTGATCTGATGCGCGGTACTGTGGGCACATGCGTTCTCTGTTGAACTACCGCGAAGCTGAAGACTTCGCATCTTTCCCGCAACGGGACGTAATTCTCGCCGTCGCCATCGTGCCCGCGTGCTCGGTGGGGGTCACCTTTCCCCACACCATTCGCCAGTGACCGCGAAGTGGGGCGATATGCCCTGGCGGGGATGCTCCTGGAGCAGGAGGCGTCCCGAGGACTACAGCCCGTTGGCGCGGAATGTGATCGCGGTGTTCATCCAGGCGGAGGGAAAGTGGCGCTGTGTGCGGTGACCCTTGACGGGGACGTGATGACGTACGGCGTTGCACTCACCAGCGACATTCAGTTGGTGTCACTCCCGCGTTGAGGATGTCAACGGCGGTGCTGGTTCGCAATCTCCCAGAAGTCGTCCACTCCGACAATGATGGGGTGTCCTGAGGTCATCGGACCGATGACGCGGGACGCGATGGAGTCCACATCGAAGGTCTCTGTGACGGGGGCGCTCAAATCCTCACCGCTGCTCAGCAGGGTGATGACGTGCCGCTTGGCGGCGGTGAAGCTGTTGAAGGTCTTGGTGGGGGCGGACATGTTGTCTCTCCATCGGTATAGGAAGCGGCACCGCCCGTGTGGACGGTGCCGCATGTGGATGTTTCGATGACATTAGCACGTCACGTACGCGCCGCGCAATCCACCACTGATGTGACGGCGTACATCCCGTCCGTGAAGTTCTTGACCCGCGACAGCGACCACTCGTCGGTGGTCCCGTCCGACGCGGTGGCGCTGCGTCCTTCGGTGAACAGCTCATCGACAATTTCGTCCAGATCGCCGAAGTCCATGAGCGCCCCGTTCTTCACCGACACCAGCGCCCGTGACATCACACCTACCGCGCACGCAGTGGCAGCGCTCGTGGACGCGCGACCGCCCTCGGTGAGGTAGGGCTGCACCAGCGCTGCCAGGAGAGGTCCGATCTTGTGCCCAGGACCGTGGGGGATCACTTCCTGCACGGGTCTGTCCCACGGCGCATCAGGCACCGCAGCGAACGCCTCGAAATCGGCGGACACCTCGCCGCGTGACGCGCACCACGACGCGAGGTAAGGCTCTTTGGCGGGTTCAGGGCACGGAGCGGAGGACAATTTCGGGTACGTTCCCGTCACCTCACCCACTGCGTGGCGGATGTCGCGAACATCCTCTGAGGTGATCGGCTGGTACCGCTTCCGCGCGGTGGATGTCCCCTTCAATGGGATGTCGTAGCGGTTGGACTGCACCGCCTGTGCGTCTATCTGCGCGCACACGTCAGGTCCGTTGGTGTATCCGCGCAGCAGCGCGTTGATGCGCTCCACGCCGATACCGTGACCGAGGTTCGGGGCTCTGTCGCGGAAGGTCAATACGGCGTACGCCGCGTCGCCTATGGCGGCGGGGTCTGCGTCGAACCTCCGCGATTTACCGCTGGCGACGTACGCCAGCCATGATCCTGAGTAGCAGTCGGCTTTCTGCTCGTTGACCAGTGTGCGCAGCGGATTACGCAGCTTCGGAGCGTCTTTGTCCCGTACCTGGAAGTCCACCAGGTGACCTGTTTCGTGCGCGAGCACCACGCCGATACTGAACGCATTACCCGCTTGAGTGAGGGAAGGGAGGAGTTTCCCACGGTCCCATTCGAGGCTTGTTCTTCCATCGAGCTTCTGGCACGCCGCCGCGTTCACCGCCATGGTGTCCAAGCACACCGTTTCCCCTTCCCCAGTGAGCACGTTGTAGCTTGCGACGACGTGCGGAGGGAGAAAGAACCCTTTACCTTGCGGCATCGGGGTTACGTCCCAGAAATCGAGAATGTCCGAGAGAAATTGCCCCGCAAGGGTGTCCATCGCTCCACCGTCACTGCCACTGATGCGCATGCGAATTGCGGGATGGTTCTCCTTCAGGCGTGAGGTGATGCCAGGAACCTCCACACCCGCGACGAGAGGTGCGGGCTCAGCGACGGCTTTCGGAGTGATGTGTGTGGCGGTGTACCCGTACACGCCGCCTCCCACCAGTGCGGCGCACACGAGCGCGACTGATGCGAAGGCAGTGGTGCGATGTGGAGCCATTGCGGTCCTTAAGGTCTCGTGCATGTTCATGTACAGGTGTTGTTCCAGCGTATCGCATGCGCGAGCGCGAGGAAAGCGGGGGAAAACATCGAGTCCTGTAAAGCCGTACAGGGCACGTTTACGGGGACGTGACATCGAAACGGTTCCCGAGCACATACAAAGAAAACACCTAGCGGAGACACCGTGCGCATGTAGCCGCCGAACTCGGTGTCCTGGAGAACCACGCGGGACACGCCAACCGCCGTCTGCTGCATCCGCATCTGGCGCGGGTACTTGTTCATCGCTGTCACCTCCTCAAGGTCTGGGTATAAACGCTACCTTTGGCAAGGTAGGGCAACGTGCACAACTGTTATCTTCTCGTTACCCAACACGCCGTGACACCTACTTACACCCGTGTTATTCGCGGTTAGCATTGGCTCCATGTTCACACAACGACGCACCATCACCATCGCCCGCGCTGTCGCCATCCTGAGCGCCAGCGCCACCTACGCGCTGTCCGCGCTGTTCTTCAATATGCTCATCGTCACCGGGTCCGCGCCGTGGCTGTGCGCGGTACTCGCCGCGTCAGCGGTGGTGTGGCTGGGAGACACCTACCAGCGCGCTGTGCCCGCTGACTACATCGTTCGCATGTCCGTGCTGGGCGCTGCGTACGGTATTGGAGCAGCGGGAATTTGGGCGTTGGTGGGGTGAGGGATTGAGTTCAGGATTCGCGCAGTATTGCCGCCGCCGCGCGGGCGGCAAATTCCAGAGGAAGGGATACCCTCTCTGGCTGTACTTCTCCCCGCGACACCGCTGACACCAGACATCCCTCACCGCTCCACACGCGCCGCGCTTTGGACACATCAAAAGGAACTGTGACCACTTTATGCGTCCAGGTGTCTCCGGTGATACTGGCGACATCATCTGATGACACCTTGAGGAACGTCAGCGACGAGAACTCTGGTTTACCACCATGCTCCACCCATCTACCCATTCCAGCAAGAACCGACGACGCAACGTCGTCTTCGCGCAGTCCGCATTCTTCGTGCAGTTCTCGCACAGCGCCTATAACGAACGCCGAAAGGTCTTCTGTCACGTCCCCTATGTCCAGCGACCCTGAACCACTGGGGGCATACAGCCCCGGTGAACTCACGGTATTACCGTGGAGAGTGAGTACCATATGCTCATCCTCGGTTACTGCCAGGGTCGATGTCCCTACAAGGTTGGCTAGAACACTCTGTGAAAGTGGTACAAGCGCGCCGTCTTCGCTCATAAGCAGTCCCGTGAAGCGGTCATAGCGGCTCACCTCATTAGCGCACAACCCATCGAAGTAGTGCGCCCTCTGAAGAACGACAGCCTCGCCAGCGTCCATGTCAGAGCACATACGCACGCATTCCCCGTTGAACAGGTTGGGGTCTCTCTCCCGCGCGCGTGCCACCACGTGCGACAGTAGCCCGCTCAACTCGTCGGGAACGGTGTAGGGTTCCGTTAGGAGCCGAACCTCTTCCACCATGCCCCCGATACTGCGATTGAGTTCGGTGCTCGTTACCAGAGTTCCGTTAAACACCTCGATCACAGTGTTGGTCATTGTTGCTCCAGCGTCGCGTACAGCACGGTCATGTCATCTATGTCCTTAAGTCTTGGGTACGCGTCCCACGCAGGGTCGCTATTCGTCAGTTCTAGCAGGGACGCCGCCAGTTCATCAGCCTTACCTTCGCTAACTACCGCCACGAGTTCATCAACGGAAACCAACCCGTATTCCACACAATCCCAGAACCCGTCTGTCATGACCAGGAAGTCTTTCACGCGGTGACAAGTGCTGCCGAAGTAGCACCCCGTGCGGGTCCACCTGTCGTCAGCGAGGTCCAGGGCGCTGTACCCGTTCTTGCGGTTTCTCAGAGTGCGATTGAACCGCAGCATGTCCGTGACATGCTGCCGCGCGTCCCTGACAGAGATGCCCTTAGAGGTGGCTATTTCAACCATGGCGGTGACCACTTTGGAATCCAGTACAGGAACAGAGGTGTCCCGTGAAACCTCAACCGAATCGTCCACGTAACGCACGACAACAACACAGTCCCCGACCGTGCTGAACATCAAATCGTCGTCACGCACATACGCGCACGCAAATGCTCCTAGTGGTCCTGTCAGTGGGTTTCCGCCAAGAGATTCCCACCGAGCGCGAAGTTCTGCAATGACATCCTTGAACACCGTGACGGAATCATAGGGGTCACTCGCCAGCCGCCGCGCCGTCCGTATGGAGAACTCCGTAGCCAGCCACGCGGGGGCAGGGACACCATCAACGCGTATTGATTCGTCCAAAGCGGTGGCTCCGTCGACTACTACGGCAGTCGTGTTGGTGTAGCTGTAGCTGTCGTCAGTGATTCCACTCGATGGGGAGCTGAACACAGACGTGTTCAGGGTCCAAGGCATACCTGACAATAACATGGTGTTCGGAGCGGTAGACGTTACTGTGGGTACACAACACTAGGTGTCATGACTTTGTGATATACCAACTTAACCGCTGCGACCATGATTGGCGCGCACGCTCTATCTGTTGTTCCCCTGATACGGGGATGAATATCATTTCAGAGAGCCACCATCGCACGTCACGTCCCCTCACCGTGCGCGACACCAGCCCTATGCACCCACCTCCACCGACCCTGCTAAGCTGGACGAACACCTTCACACGCAACGTACCGAGACCTACGAGGACCCATGACCAGAACACGCACCAAAGCCATTGTCGCCGTGTCGATGGTCGCCGCCGTGACGGTGGCGTCCGGTCTCATCTACGACGGCACGCACGTCACCCCGCACGCCGTTGCCGCCCCTGCGCCTGTTATCGCTGGGGTAGCCGTTCCCGGAATCACCACCGCGCTGGTGCCCGACCACCCCGCGCTGCGCATGCGCGTAGCGGGCACCGATGACAGCCCGGTGGACACTCTGGCAGGACAGTTCCTCTCCGACATCCTCGACTTCTGGGACACCACCGAAATGCCCCAAGGAAAAGGGTTCTTCGCACCGCCCCACGTAGCCGCGAGCTTCGATTCGCGCACAGGTAAAGGGGCTTCGGTGAGCACCGCCATCTCGTACGTCGTTCCCCCAACGAACCCTTCGTCAACCCACACAAGCCCGTTGTTCTGGTACCAGGAATGTGCAACCACGCGGCTATGCGCGACGAAGAACCGCGCTTCGCAGGAGAACTGAATCTCCTCGCTTAGCTGGACCACCGTGTTCTCACTGATGAGCGGCGACGCCAGGAGGGAGCCGAGGTGGTTCTTGAATACCAGCGCGGCGGGGAACGCGTCGGTCTTGGCTTCGGGAAGCTTGACGAAAATGGTGTCCCCTGCGAGATTACCAGCGACAGAAACCGCGTCACCTGCGGCAACCGTGACGATTTCTCGCTTCAACCAGTAGTCTGGGATACCCATACGAGGCACCCACTCCGTCCCGCAACTCACCAGCTCCAGCGGTATGTTCGTGGACGCAGCGCGTGCCACCCATTCTCCCGGTGCCCACCACACCGTACCCAATGCGGTGGCGGGGGAGATGTCGAAGCCGAAATCCTGCACTCCACCAAACGGCGCAAACTGCTTCGCCAACCAGTTGCGGTGTGTGACTACGCGCAGCGGCGCGTTTACCATCAGTGCTCTCCGTTGATGATTCCGAAAGCCACGGCATCCGCCCTGACATCGCGCCAGCGCCGCGCACCTTTCCTGCTCTCCGCGCAGCTCCGCATACTCGCTGCGTCCCACACGAATCCGCCGCGCAGGATCGCCAGAGGAGCAGGTATCAACGCGGCGCGTACGAGCTGATGCACTCGTTGGCGGCTGATCCCGAGAATGGCACCCACTTCCGACACCCCGACAAGCTCGGGCAGCGAATGCTCCTCAGCGTTTCTCGTGTACAGCATCTCCGTTCGGGACTCCGCACCGATGACGGGTAATCGCGGGCGAACTCCCGACTTCTGTAGAAGCTCCTCCGCAAGCCGCAGCGCATGAAGGTGGTCGCGGGCATCCTCGAACCACACGGTGACGTACACCTGTCCCGAACTCTGCGCTAGGGACGCTTCGTCGCTCAGACCGTACAGCGCCGCCGCCCACGCGTCGAACTCCTCTTCGCCAAGGGAACCCCTCATCGTGAGCGTGGTGACCCATACTTCGCGTTCCGGCACGGGTGTCCTCTCGGTGCAAGTATTGACGATTGACAACCTTATCGCTGACCTGCGCGGGTGTCCAACTCAGCGGCGATTCGGCGCAGCAAGTCCGCCAGTTCGCCGTCCGACAGCTCACGCAACGGAGCCTCTGTCGAGGGAACCACCGCAGCGGGGTTCTGACCCGTGTCAGCAGGTCCGTACTGCGTGCCGATCCCGTTACCCTCCGCAAGCGCCAGGGTTCCACAGCGGCGCGGCTTGGCATCGGTTCCCTGGTACAGGCAGGTAGCGGCATCGCCCGCAGCTCCTGGCATGGGCTCCAAGGTGCCCGACCCAACAACGCGATACAGGGTGTTCTGGTCGTTACCGATGGTGGCGACCCACCGCTGCGCATCCAGTGGTGCAATCTCCTGAACATGCAGGGTCTGCCAGTTGGGGATGTCCTGGTAGTCCGCCTTGATGCGCGAGGTGATGGCGTCCACCGACACCCACGGCGCGGGGAAGGTGTAGACCACGTACGGTGTCAGCTCACCGTTGACAGACCGATGAGCGTCCACGGTGGACACCGCAGCAATTCCGGTGGAGTTGCCTTGGTTGGACAGCAACGTGGTGTAGGCAGTGCTGTCCTCGTCGTTGCCGAGAACGTACTCGGAACCATTGCTCGCGTTGGCGTCCCCTTCGGCGGTCTTCCACCCGATGAGGTTGCGCCACCACTGCATCCACGTTCCCTGCGCGGTTCCCGATTCCCGCTGCTTCTCCGCCAACGACATCGGGTAGGTGACACCGTTGACCCATTCCGGGGCATCGTCGTGGACTTCGAGCGAACCGGTGCTTCCGTTGTAGAGCGCGACACCTGCGGGGCGCTCGGTGACAACCGCCCATCCGACCTGCTTCTTGAGAGGAACGACCACCCATGGGGTGCCTTCCTTGTCACAGATTCCGTAGGCGTCATCGACCGACCAGTTCACGCCGCGACGCTCGGAGTTGATGGCACGCCCGAGGTTGTGGTGCAGCCACCCCGACAACGAGCGGTTGGCGTCCTCGGAGAACGTGCATTGTGACCCGGATTACCGCCGCTGAGCGCGACGATGAAGTCCCGTACACGCCCAAGTGACTCAGTGGCGACGGCGAGTTCTTCCTCCACAGAAGATACTTCGGAAGATTTGCCCGCCAACTCCTCACGTAGAGGTGCCACTTGCTCGTTCAGGGTGTCCAGGAATTTGGTCAGTTCTTCGATTTGTGCGGTCACGCGGATGCGTGACGCGTCCGACTCCGCGATGCGCGACGTTACGGACTCCACATGGGACACGAGGTTGTTGCGTGCGCTCTCCAGAGTGGACACTTCAGCGGTGAGCTTGGCGAACGCCGACGCGGGGGATTCCGTAGCCGCGATACCACGAAGGTACGCCACGCGATCCTTCGGTTCCTCGGTGGCAGCGGTGTCCTCAACGGGCTTCTTTCGAGGGCGTCCGGGACGCCGCTTCGGCTTGGAGTCCTCTACGGCGGGTTCCGTGGCGGGGACAGGCTTGGGTTCGTCCACTGGCAGCGCGCTGACCTCCTCGGAAACATCTGTAATGGGCGCGCCACCACACGCGGGCTCGATGAGCGGAGGCGGTGGCACGGGTCTCCTCACAGGATGTGTTGACGCCACGTTATCACTGTGCTCTACCTCGTGCAACCGTTCCAAGGTATACCCTTGAGTTGCATAGGTTCATGGATGGTGTTAACGTCACGATAACACCACATCAGGCACCGAGGAGTCCCATGTCCATCGAGCAGCGCACCATCACGGCGTACAACAACCAACTCAAGTTCCTGTACGTCGAATCCACTCGCATCGCCAACATTCTCATGCAGATGTCGGGAGCCGTTCCCGTGCGCATTGACGAGGATGTGATGTTCTGGACGTTCGCCAACACCGGAGAGCACGCCGCCATCTCCGACGCGATTCGCCGTGTCGGTGCCCACCCCGCCGTGCGAAAGTTGGTGGACGCATACACCGACATCTCCCGACAGATGACCAACGTGGAGCGCCGCATCGCGGCGGTCAGCTCGTCCTCGAACTCCTGAGCAGTTCCGATACCGTAAGGCTTGTCCACGCACCACCTAGATGTTACGCTCACATAACACCAGGAGGTACTGAATATGTGCACCGCCAGCGAGAAGACCATCATCACCCGTGACGGGGTAAGCCTCTTTGTGCGGGACTTCGGTAGCCCCACCGCGCCACGCACTATCGTGCTGATGCACGGATTCTGTCTGGACCAACGTTCCTGGGAGCCGCACGCCGAAGAGCTGGTGTCCCGCAACGCGGACACCCGCGTCATCACCTACGACCACCGTGGGCACGGCAAGTCAGGGCACGCGGACATCAACACCTACACACTCCCCCAACTCGCCTCGGACCTCGCGGACGTACTGGACCGTATGAATGCCCACGGTGAGGTCACCCTGTCAGGGCATTCGATGGGCGGAATGACCGCACTGGAATACATGAGAGTGCGTGATGAGTCCGTGAACCTCGTAGGGCTCATCCTCGTCGCCACCGCAGCGGGGAGACTCTCCACCCGTGGGCTGGGGCGAATACTGACCCCCAGCGTGGCAGGCGCGCTCCGCAACGGTCAGCGTTTACTCCCCGAGCGAATCGTGGCGTCGGCTACCCGCGCGGCTTTCGCGCCGATACTAACCGCCAGCGTCCCTAACGCCGCGTACACCCATGGACACCTTCCCGCACATGCGCGGTCAGCAGCGCGTGCCATCGCGGGAACCGCGTACCGCACCAAGATGGGGTTCCTGTCCGCGCTGTGCGACTTCGACGCATATCCCGTTCTCCCTGGCATCTCCGCGCAGACGTTGGTCATCAGCGGCGGAAAGGATGCGCTCACGCCTGTCGCGCACGCTCGTGATATGGCGGAGATGATCCCTGACGCAGGGCATTTACACTTCCCGAACGCGGGACACATGGTTCTGCATGAGGAATTCGACGCGGTAGTGGGATCGCTGGATCTGGTGGGTGTCGTCCATTGATTCAGCACCTCGTCGTCCGCGCGGTCGGGTAGGGTGTTAACATGGAAACATCACCTGACAACGAGGACAGGTAGGGCGAACATGTTCGGCAACGCTAATCAGACGCGCAGAATGTGCCTTCAAGGAACATATCCCACCATCACGGATGCGGAGTCGCATGTGAAGAGCGGTGCGTCCGTCAAAGTCGAACAGCCTATCTGGCTTCTCGATTTTGACGGAGTGCTGAACGCCGTTGCCCCGCACGGGGACACCCGTATCTGGAAGGACTGGCGCACCGAAGGTAGAGGAAGTTCTCCCGATTCCATTCCGTGGTACCTATGGGCACCCGAGGCGGTGAAGGTCGTCGGTGAAGCGCACGAAGCGGGCGTCCGCGTCATCTGGCTCACTGACTGGGAAGACATGACTCAGCGGCTACACGAGACCGTCCACGGGCTGCCCGCACGTTTGGAGTTCCTTACCCGACGTATCAGCGGTCCGTCCAAGCACTGGAAGGTTAACGCCGCGATGAGCATTGTCCCCGATGCCGCCCCGTTGCTGTGGACTGATGACCACCTGAAAACGCGCCTGCTACGGGAGAAGGTTGGTAAGGAGTGGGTAGCCAATCGCGGCGGGGACACTGCTCTAATCGCTCCTCGAAAGGAGTACGGAATCACTCCGCGTGACGTGGACACTATTCGCGCGTGGGTAGCCCGCGTCACCCCTAGTTTCCCGGCTCAATAGCGACGATAAGGGTCACCCTTCACCGTCCGAACCAGTGCCGCCATCTCCACGTTCCTTTGTAGTGCCTTGACTGCCAGCCTTCTTCGACTCGCGCTCATCTCGACTTGCGACACGTTCTGCTTTGCGCTCATCTTTAATGTCTTCACGCGCAGCCTTTTTCACCGCCCGCTGGCGGGAAACTTACGGGTTTCCGGTCCCGTAAACGGGGCGATCAACGGTTCTCCTGTTGGTTCAACGGAGGACGCAACGCCGTGTTCCACCGAACGGGACGCCGTTCGGGAATGCTGGTCATCACCGGACAGAACCCTGTTGGCGTATCACGGAAAGGACGCTGGGAACTGCGGTTCCATGTACGGGTGTCGCAACCGATACGGGAGTACACCTCCATTCAGGTGGACATGCGTTCCCGCACAGTGATGTTCGTGAACGCCGCTCCCGTAGTGGATCGAAGTACCGCGAACGGGGTGGTGGGTCTCGATAGAGGGGTTGCCGTGACTGCCGCAACCTCGGACGGCGAAATGTTCACCGTTCCCGAAACCCCCGAACTCGATAAAAGAGTGGTGTCCCTCCAGAAAACGATGGCGCGCAAACGGCGTACCAACCCGAACTGGAAAACCAGTACCCGCTACCGCGAGGCGCGTACGGCGTGCGCGAACACCCAACGGGTACGGGCTGCCGTGAAGACCGACGCCCTCCATGCGTTCACCCGAAGGCTTGCGCAGAACTACCAGACGGTGGTCGCCGAAGCCCTTTCGGTGGAAGGGATGTCCCGTAAAGGCACAGGCTCGCGTAAAGGCACCCTGAACCGCAGGATTCGGGACGCCAGATGGACAACCCTGTTGAGTCAACTGGCGTACAAGAGCGGCGGGAACACCGTGGTGGTGAACCCCGCCTACACGTCACAGCGTTGTGCGAAGTGTGGACACATCGAACGGAGTAACCGCGAAAGCCAAACGGTGTTCCGTTGTGTTGAGTGTTCGCACACCGATAACGCTGATACCAACGCCGCGAAGAACGTGGTGGCGTTGTACCTCAAGGTGTGGACTACACCTACGTCGAGAACGGTTAAGACGGATGACACTTCGGTGTTGCCCGCGCGTTCGGTGAAGCGTAAACCGCTCGTTCCTTCCTCGTCCTAGAGACGGGGAACACGGGAATCTACTCCCTGAAGGGAGTAGAGGATGTCAAATCGAGAAGGGTGTCCGCCGCCAGTAGTGTCCTCTCCGCCAAGCTCAACACGATCCCGCCCTGTGACACCCCGATGAGGATGAGATGGTCCGCGACAGATGCCACAGCCGCTATTGTCTCCAGAAGCGCTGCCGTGCCCTGTTGCACTGACTCATTGAGCGAAAGCACGCCCTGCAGTGGACCTATAGATGCGGGGTACCCGATCTGCGTGGCGTACTGCCCGAACATCGTCATAGGCGACCCGAAGTCGCCCATATGGACGACTTCCTGAGAGGACGGGAATTCCGTGTTCCTGGCACGTAAAGCACGGTGTCAGCGGCGTGTGCCACTCCGTTTGGGGCGATGATGGCGGGCACGGTGAGAGACACCACGCACACCGTCGAACCCAACCACTTGCGTACTGACCGTGACTTATTCGGGGTATCACGAAGTTTCGTCATTCGTCAGACCCTGAGTCCTTGTTTGATGAGCTGTTTTCGCCGCGCGTAGACGATCCTCCCTTGCCCTCCTTACGGGGAACGCTGCTAGAGGTGCTCTTGTCTCCATCGCCGCCACGTGCGGCACTGCGAACGTCGCTACGTGCGGTACGCGGGGTATGTCCCGTGTCACTGCGGGAGGGTTCTGCGGAATCATCCTTCTCGCTACGGGAGGGTTCTGCGGAATCATCCTTCTCGCTACGGAAGGGTTCTGCGGAATCATCCTTCTCGCTACGGGAGGGTTCTGCGGAATCATCCTTCTCGCTACGGGAGGGTTCTGCGGAATCATCCTTCTCGCTACGGGAGGGTTCTGCGGAATCATCCTTCTCGCTACGG